>Ga0209606_1004313_pt1 | contig 13271 bp, 15 predicted proteins | sample AD_UKC057_MetaG_FD_184412 | JGI IMG/M metagenome (GOLD analysis project Ga0209606, IMG submission 184412) | Active sludge microbial communities of municipal wastewater-treating anaerobic digesters from USA - AD_UKC057_MetaG (SPAdes) (version 2) | ecosystem: Engineered > Bioreactor > Anaerobic >...
TGGGGCCGGGAGCCCGAACTGATCGCCCCCGACGAGCGAGTCAGCTTCGACCAGGAGGCCCAAGGCCCGGAGGCCGCCGCCGGCGACGACGCGGAGGACGACCAGGACCCCGACGCTCTCGGGCGGAAAATGGAAAGTCCGGGGGCCAGGGATATCGTCGCCGAGGGCAACCGATCCCTGAGGCGGGCGATGCGGGCCATGTTCGAGAACCGCCGCCCCCGTGGTCCCCAGGGCGGCGACGGCGCCGCGCCGCGGCGAATGCCGCCGGGCTACCACGACGGGCACGTCGAGCCGCCCCCGCCCGACAACCGGGACGTGCCCCTCACGCCCGCCGGCCTGCCGCGCCTGTCGTTCTGGCGCGAGGGGCCCGGGCAGGTCGGCTACTTTGACCAGCCCCAGGACGACGGCGGGACCTACATCTACGACCCGCCCGCGCCGCGCGACGACAAGCTCCACTTCACGCCGGACGACTACCGCAAGCGGGTGGTCTTCAGGCCGCCCTTCGGCCCGCCCCGTTTCCTGCCCTACGTCCTGGCCCGCCGCATCGGCCTGCTCCCGCCCGACTTCGAATAGACCCGCTTCCCCGGGCGCCGCCGCCCCGAAATCGGCTTTACAACCGATCCGAGGGACGGCATCATACGTCTGTCGAATCGCCGCGCGCCGCACCACGGAAAGGGAAACGGCATGGACGTCGATCGCCTCTACAACCAGGACTGCATAGCCGGGATGCAAGCGATGCCGGAGGGCTCGGTTGACCTGGCGTTCGCCGACCCCCCCTTCAACATCGGCTACAAGTACGACGTGTACGAGGACCAGCTCGCGGCCGACGAGTACCTCAACTGGACCCGCCAATGGGGCGCCGCCCTGGTGCGGGCCCTCAAGCCCGACGGGACGTTCTGGCTGGCCATCGGCGACGACTTCGCCGCCGAACTCAAACTGATCTTCCAGCGCGAACTCAAGCTCACCTGTCGAAGCTGGGTCATCTGGTACTACACCTTCGGCGTCAACTGCAAGTACAAGTTCAGCCGCAGCCACACGCACCTGTTCCATTTCGTCAAGGACCCGAAGGAATTCACCTTCAACGCCGAGGCAATCAAGGTCCCCTCGGCCCGGCAACTCGTGTACGCCGACGCCCGCGCCGACTCCAGCGGCCGCCTGCCCGACGACACGTGGATCCTCCGCCCGCAGGACCTGAGCGATGGCTTCCAGCCGGACGAAGACACCTGGTACTTCCCCCGCGTCTGCGGGACGTTCGCCGAGCGGGCGGGCTGGCACGGCTGCCAGATGCCCGAACAGCTCCTCGGGCGGATCCTCCGCGCCTGCTCGAACGAGGGCGAACTCGTGCTCGACCCGTTCGGCGGCAGCGGGACGACGCTGGCGGTGGCCAAGAAGCTCAACCGGCGGTTCATCGGTTTTGAACTCTCGCCCAACTACGCCGCCGCCATCCAGACCCGCCTGGACTCGGTGTCGGCGGGCCAGCCGCTGGCCGGCGCCGAGGAGCCCAAGGTCTCCGCCCCGTCGACGGCCAGGGGCAAACGCCGGCGGGATGACCGAAGCGGCATGCCGCTGCTGAAATGAGGTTGCGGAGCCGCCGTTCGCTCGCACGTGTCGGGATGTGTCTACAGTGCGCCGCTCCGGGGCCCGGGGTTAGCGCCGTGCACAACGCCAGGCCCAGCCAATCTTCGCGCTGTCTTGGCGCTGCGGAGGCCGGTAGATATCCTGTCGCCAGGTCGGCCATGCCGGCCTGCAAGGCGTCACGGAAAGGAGAACCAGAAATGGCCAGAAGCGCGCGGTCTGTTTTCGTCTGTGCGATCGTCTGTGCGGTGTTGCCGTGCTTGCCCGCTTCGGCGGCCGAGGACAATGATGAGGCCGCCATTCGCGCGATCGTGGAGCAGTGGAACAAGGCCTACAGGCAAGGACCTGACGCGGCGGACCTGGTCCTCGGCACGCTGTCGGACTCGGCGTGCGTGACGGCTGTGCCCACGCGTCCCACGGCGCGGATCGTGACCAAGGCCAACTTCGCCGAGGCCCTCCGCGAGGAGCTCAAGGACGCCGGGAAGTTGGAACACCGCACCGAGCGGATCACGGTGACCGGCACGGCGGCGGCGGAGATCTGGGTGCTGGTCCGCAAGGTGGGCCAGGGACAACGGGAGTCCCCGCGACAGATGAGCCTCTACGCCAAAGAGAAGGCGGGCTGGCGCGCGGTCTGCAGCCTGCCCGCGCAGGCGGTGATCGCCCTGTTCCAGCCGGACCAGGCGCAAGACGTGCCTGCGGGCGACCCAGCTGCACTGGCCGAGGCCCGCGCCGCGGCGGAGAAGTTTGCCGCCCTCAGCAACGCCGCCATGGCCGCCCCCAAGGGCCAGGGCCGACTCGAACCGGGCGATCTGTGCGACGCGGGCTTCGCCGGACTGTTGCCCACCTGGCCCCACGCCACCGTGCTGGATAAGGCCGCCATGCAGAAGGCCCGCACGGAGTGGCTTGTGGAGCGTCCATTCCGGGCCGGGCGGGAGACCGTGCTGGCGGCCGCCGCGCCGCATGACACCGTGGCGTACGTCCTCAGCCAGTGGGACGAGATGCCGCCCGCCGGGACCCCCTTCCGCCAGCTCGTCGTCCATGGCCTGGCCCGCCAAGCCGACGGCTGGAAGCGGGTGCTGTCGATTCCGGCCTACCACGTCCAGCGGGCGCTGCTGGACACGCCCGAAACGGCCGCCGTGCGGAAGGCCGCCGACGAGTTCGTGGGCCTGTTCCGCCTGGACCAGCCTACGCCGACATCCCGGCTGGATGACATGCTCGACCGGGGGTTCCTGCAAATCGGGTCCGATTCCCGAGTCTACACCGGGAAAGCCGCAAACCTGGATCTGTACACGCGCGGGCTGGCCGGTCTGCGGGGAGCCTTCGCGCAGTTCTTCTCCTGGTATGAGATCGACGCGATCGAACTGCTGGGTGACGCCGCGTGCGTGTCCGGGCGGATCCAGATGACCGGCACGACGAAGGACAACGTGCCGTTCCGCCGCACCGTACTGGAGACGCTCGTTTTCCGCAAGGCCGGCGACACCTGGAAACTCGTCCACGAGCACTCCAGCCTGCCCAAGATGGACATGGGCGATGCGCCCGCCCGGCGAGACTGACACCGTTGAGTGCAGCGAGCGCCAGACCCCTTCCTGCAACGAGGTGAACACGGTGAACGAGCGACGTGGCATCAATCGTCGCCAGGCTATTGCCCTGGCCGCGAGCGGGGCGGTTCTGTCGCGCGGAGCCCTGGCGGCCGACGCGCCGCCCGCGCCGGGCAGGCTGGCATTCTCTCGCGAGTTGCCCGTGGGCAAACCGTACGACGTCGTGGTCTGCGGGGGCGGGCCGGCGGGCGTGGCCGCCGCGCTGGCCGCACGAAGGGCTGGATTGACGGTCCTGCTGGTGGACGCGCAGGGGCAACTCGGCGGGATGGGCGTCTCGGGGCTCGTCTCGCACTGGCTGGGCGGGCGGTCCAGCGACTGCTCCCGCTGGGTCGTCGGCGGGATCTTCCGCTCGCTGGCCGAGCAGGCCGCCCAGGCCGGCATCGCCCTGCTGCCCGGGCCGACCAAGACCAAGTATCAGCCGCACGGATGGTTCAAGGGCCAGCTCGAAGCCGGCGTGCCGTTCGACCCCTTCGCCATGGCCCGCCTGCTGGATGAGCGCATGGCCCAGGCGGGCGTGGACGTGCTGCTGCTCACGCAGGCGGTGGACGCCGTGCTCGCGGGCGAGCGGATCACCCACGTGGTCCTGGCCAACAAGAGCGGCCTGACGGCCGTGCCCGCCGCGGCCGTCGTCGACGCCACCGGCGACGCCGACATCGCCGCCCGCTCCGGCTGCCGGACCGTCAAGGGCCGCGACGAAGACGCCCTCATGACGCCCACCACGCTCATGTTCCACGTCGACGGCGTGGACCAGGACGCCCTCTCGAAGTACATCCACGAGCACAACGCCCCGCGGTTCCGCAAGAAGATCAAGGAGCTTCGCCAGGCCGGCAAGTGGCCCTTCCCCTACGACATCTTCATCAGCGTCCAGCTCGATCGACCGGGGACGATGATGATCAACACCAGCCGGCTGGTCGGCATCGACGGCACGGACGGAGCGTCCCTCTCGCGCGGCATGGCCCGCGGGCGCGACGAGACGTACAAGCTGCTGGCGATCCTCCGCGAAGAGTTCCCGGGCTTCGCCGCCGCCCGCGTCAAGGCCGTCGCCCCCCTGCTGGGCGTGCGAGAGACGCGGCGAATCGTCGGCCCCTACGTGTTGACGGTCGATGACGTGAACCGCGGGCGCGGGCTTAACGAGGCGATCGGCCTGTCCGCGTACGGCTGGGACCTGCCCGACCCGAAACGCCCCAGCGACAACCCGGCCCACGGCAGGAAGCCGCCCGTGGCGGCCATCCCCTACCGCGTGATGCTCCCCCAGCCGGTCAGCAATCTGATCTGCCCCGGGCGGGCCGTCAGCGTCGAGCGCCCCGTGCTGGGCCCGCTGCGCGTGAGCGCCCCGTGCATGGCCATGGGCGAAGCGGCCGGCGCGGCCGCCGAGCCCGTCGTCCGCCGCAAACTCGCCTTCGCCGAAGTGGACGTGCCCGCCCTGCGCCAGACGCTCCGCAAGCACGGGGCGATCGTCGAGTGGAAAGTGTGACTGCCCGGTCTGTCTGAGCGACGGGGAAGCCGGACATCTACTCCGCGGCCAGGCGGGCAATCTCCGCGTATAGCGCCGGAGAAATGCGAAACCCGATTCCGGCCCGCAGGCGATCCATGAGCGGCTTGACCGCCGGGATCATTCCGATCTCCTTGGCTCGAACCAATGTGGCCAGGACGCCCACAGGCTTCAATCCAAGCGACAAGGCAACCGATCGGGCAGCACGCTCGTCGACCAACAGCGCGGCGGCGCCAACCTCAAGCGCCAGCACGATGGCCTCCGACTCACCTTGGTCAAGAGTCTGCTGCAGATGCTGCACCTGCTTGGCGTCTCGAGGCGCCTGGATTCGCAAGCCGGGAATGGCCGTGCAATCCAGGGGGGGCAGTGCGGAAGCGCGACTCTCCAGTTCCTTCGCTACTCCCGGCGGCACAAGGACCTCGCCGTATATCCGCTGAAGCAGCAACGTCAGATTCAAATGGTCCAGGGCTCGAATCGGAGAGCTGTCGCTGACGACCACGCTCATGGCTGCGGTTCCCCCATATTCCGCAGCACGTCCAGGTCCTGGCGCAGTTCCTCAACCGTTGGCCGATAGATCGCGATCCCCCGGCGTCTCAGTTCGCCTTCCATTTCCGCCCGCCCCAGTCCGGCGAACCTGGCCGCCCCCGGCAGGCTCAGCCGCTCCGCATCGAACAGCCGACACGCGATCTCGATGCGGGCGCTTCGCTCGTCCATCTGCAACGACTCAAGCTGCTCGTCGCTAATGATCAGCGGCATGGTCTCACCTCAGGTCGATTATACCATCCAACTCGTTCTGAGTGCCACTTTTGCCCCGGCTCGCCCTTGCCGCGGTCCGCCGCCGCGGATACACTTCCACGGTCACGAGCCGATGGCTCCGCACGAAAGGATCTCGCCATGAGCGAAGAGCAGAACGTACCGCCCGCGCCGGCCAACCCGCCGGCCCCCGACGCCGCGCCCGCCTCTGCGGCGCCCCCCGCTGCAGCGCCCGCGCCGGCCGCCGCGACCAAGCCCGAAATCACCTACGACGACTTCGTCAAGCTCGACCTTCGCGTGGCCAAGGTCCTCCAGGCCGCGCCCCACCCCAACGCCGACAAGCTCCTCTGCCTCACCGTCGACCTGGGAACCGAGCAGCGACAGGTCATCGCCGGTCTCCGCGCCTACTACGCCCCCGAGGCCCTCGTCGGCAAGCAGATCATCGTCGTGACCAACCTCGCCCCGCGCAAGATGCGGGGCCTCGAGTCCAAGGGCATGTTGCTGGCCGCCTCGCACCAGGCCGAGGGCCAACTCCGCGACGTGGTCATCCTGATGCCCGACAAGGAAGTCCCCCCGGGCTCGCCCGTGTCGTGATCGAAAAAGGGGGCAGGAACCTTTTTCAAGTTGCCCGTCCACAAGCCTGCCGGAACAGCCGCAGGAAAAGGTTCCTGACCCCTTTCCGCCGCCGGGCGTGCGGGTCGGCTAGAAGTTCGCCGCCTGCACCTCGAAGTACGCCTGCGGATGCTTGCAGACCGGGCACTTCTGCGGCGCCTTCTCGCCCTCATGGACGAACCCGCAGTTGCGGCAGCGCCAGACGACGGGCTTGGGCCTGGCGAACACCGACGACGCGTCCAGGCTCTCCAGCAGCTTGCGATAGCGGGCTTCGTGTTCCTTCTCGATCTTGGCCAGGCCGTCGAACAGGCGGGCGATGTCCACAAAGCCCTCCTCGCGGGCGGTCTGGGCCATGCCGGGGTACATGCTCGTCCACTCGTGGTTCTCGCCCCCGGCCGCCGCCAGCAGGTTGGCCCGCGTGTCGCCGATGCCTTCCAGCAAGTTCAGGTGCAGCTTGGCGTGCTCCTTCTCCTGCTCGGCCGTCTCGGCGAAGATCGCGGCGATCTGCTCGTAGCCTTCCTTGCGGGCCACCGAGGCAAAATACGTGTATTTGTTGCGGGCCTGCGATTCGCCCGCAAACGCGTCCTTGAGGTTCTGTTCGGTCTTGCTGCCTTTCAGTTCGGTCATCGGGGTCTCCTTCTCGGTTGGCCGCATTATAGCCGCCGCGTCCGCGGCGTCCAACCGCCCTTGGGTTTGACAGGCGCGGCCGCGGGGACGATAATCGCCCGCACATGACCAGCAAGACAATAGGCCGGCCCGGCAGCCTGACCGATCTGGTCGAGCTGCACGTGCTGGAGGCCATCCGCAAGAACCGCCTCCAGGTGGGCGACGCCCTGCCGCCGGAGCTGGTGCTGTCCAAGCAGCTCGGCGTCAGCCGCACCATCGTCCGCGAGGCCCTGGGCCGCTTGCGCATGCTCGGGCTGCTCGAGTCGCGCAAGAAGCGCGGGATGGTGGTCAGAGAGCCCAACTTCCTGGACGGACTCCGCCGGGTCATGGACCCGGCCTTCCTGCGCAGCCGGACCCAGCACGACCTGTTCGAGATGCGCCTGGTGCTGGAACTGGGCCTGGCCGACCTGCTGTTCATCCGCAAGACCCCGCAGATGCTGGATGAACTGGAGCAAGTCGTCCGGCGCGAGCGGCGTGCGCGAAGCAATGCCCAGCGGCTGGCGCTGGAGATCGAGTTTCACTCCTGCCTGTACAAGATGGCGGGCAACCGGATCCTGGGGCAGTTCCAGTCGCTGCTCCAACCGTTCTTCCGTCAGGTCGTCCGGCAGGAGAGCAGCACCGGCCGGCGGCGGGGCGGCGTCGACCACGCGGAGCTGGTGGCGATCCTGCGAGGGGGCAGCGTGGAAGACTTCCGCCGGGCCATGCGGGAGCACCTGGCCCCCCACTTCGACAGCATCAAACCCTGAACGCGGCGGACTCGCCGCCTCAGAAGCTCACCGGTCGCGGCGGGTGGTTCCCTGAAGTGGACCCGGCCGGCTACGGCGCCGCCGGGCGGGATTCGCTCTCGGGGCCGGTGGGCTTGATGATCGTCTTGGCGGGCCGGTCGGCAACAAAGATGATGTCGCCCGCGCGGAACCCCAGCTTCTCGCCCGCGTCGGGGCTGATCTTGAACATCGTCCGGTCCTTGCCCTCCATGACCACCGCCTCCGACTCCAGGCTCTCGCGCCGGAAGCTCTCGCTCGCGCCCGCCGGGCCCGGGGATTGCTCCTTCGCGTGTGCGGTCGCGAACTGGCTCAGCAGGGCCTGGGCCTGGAGTTGCTGGCCCTGGAAGTCGGCCAGGGCCCGCTCGGCCCGGACACGGCGGTTGCGTTCGATCAGCCAGAGGCCCGACAGCGAGGCCATGATGAGCACCAGCAGCACGGCGACGACGATGTTGAACCGCGCGTCGCCGGCGCCCTTTGCGGGTTCGACCGAATCCAGCGGGCGGCCGTCTTTGGACGGATCGCCGGGCAGGTCCAGGTCGTCCAGTTGATCGTTGGTCATCCGTTTCCTTTCGCCCCGCCGCCGGAGCCCGGCGGGGGTGGGTTCTGGTCAAGAAGCGCACGTGAGGATACCATAAAGCGCCCGGCAAAACGAAGGGCGTTGCCGCGACAGGGCCCACGACGAAAGGACACGATGAAACTCCAAGGCAAGAAGATCGCGATCATGCTGGACCAGCAGTACCAGGAGCTGGAGGTGTGGTACCCGTATTACCGGCTCAAGGAAGAGGGCGCGGACCTGGCCCTGGTGGGCCCGCAGGCAGGCGCGACGTACGGGTCGAAGCTCGGCTACCCGTGCGTCTCGACGGCGGCCGCCCGCGACGTCGACGGGGGCGATTTCGACGCCGTCCTGGTGCCCGGCGGCTGGTGCCCCGACTTCATGCGCCGCGACGAGTCGATGATCCGGTTCATCCGCCAGGCCGCCGAGGCGGACGTCGTTCTGGCGGCCATCTGCCACGGCGGGTGGATGCTCTGCTGCACCGACGCCCTGCGGGGCAAGCGGGCCACGAGCTTCCTGGCCATCCGTCACGACATGATGAACGCCGGCTGCGACTGGGTTGACCGGGAATGCGTGGTGGACGGCAAGCTGATCACCGCCCGCAAGCCCGACGATCTGCCCGCCTGGACGCGGGCGATCATCGACGCGCTGGCATGACCATGCGGACGCGGGGCCTGTTCGCGTATTTCGGCTACGAGCTGCCGCTGGCACAGCGGCTGGCGTTGATCGCACGCGCGGGCTTCGCGGGCACGGCGATGTGGTGGGCCGACGACGAAGCTCTGGTGCGGGCCGGGCGACGCGCGGAGATGCCCGCGATGGTGCGCGACGCGGGGCTGGCCCCGCTGAACGCCCACCTGAGCTTCGCGGACTGCAATGACATCTGGTCGCCCAGCCGGACCGTCCGCGAGTCGTGGCTGGCCCGCCGGGCGGCGGACGTGGAGGAGTGTGCCCGCCTGGACGTCCCGTGCGCGATCCTGCACGTGACCCACGGCGTGGACGCGCCCGAACCGACCGGCGACGGGCTCGACGTGCTGGGGCGCCTCGTGCGCCAGGCCGGGCAGGCGGGCGTGACGCTGGCGGTGGAGAACACCCGGCGCGACGACATCGTCCACCGGGTGCTGGAGACGTTCGACTCGCCCGCGGTGGGCTTCTGCTACGATTCCTCCCACGACTGGATGTGGGGCCGGCCTCGCGGCGGAACGCTGCGCCGCTGGGGCGCGAGGCTGGTCCAGACCCACCTGGCCGACTGCGACGCCGAAGGGCACGACCGCCACCTCCTGCCGGGCGACGGGCCGCTGGACTGGCGGGAGGTGGCGGGCCTGTTCCCGCCCGCGTATCGCGGGCCCTTGATGTTGGAGGTCCTGCCTCGCGATCTGGGGCGCTGGGCCTCGCCCGAGGCGTTCCTGGCCGAGGCGAAGCGCCGGCTGGAGCGGCTGGAAGGCCTCCTGCCGGAGGCGGGCGGCTAGGACCGCTCGAACAGCGCCGTCCCGATCCGCACCATCGTCGCGCCCTCTTCGATGGCCACGCAGAAGTCGCCGCTCATGCCCATCGACAGGTGCGCCAGGTGGGCGTCGCCGACGTGATGGTGGCGCATTTCGTCGAAGATCTCTCGCAGGCGAGCAAAGGCCGCCCGCGCCTGCTCGGCCTGCTCGCCCAGCGAAGCCATGGTCATCAAGCCCACCAGGCGCACCTGCGGCAGGGTGCAGACCAGCTCCGCCAGGTGGGCCGCGGCGGCCACCGCGCAGCCGTGCTTCTGCGGCTCGTTGGAGCAATTGACCTCGATCATGATGTCCGCGCGGATGCCCATGCGGTCGCAACGCGTGTTGATGTCCTCGGCCAGGCGCAGCGAGTCCACCGAGTGGATGATGCGGGAGACCTCCAGCACGTGGCGGACCTTGTTGCGCTGAAGATGGCCGACCATGTGCCAGCGGACCGGCGCGGCAGCGGGCGGACCGCCCGGACATCCTTCGAGTTCGCGAACCCGCTGGATGAGCTGCTGGGGACGGCTCTCGGCCAGATCGCACACGCCCAGTTCGACCAGGTCGCGGATGTCCTGGAGGTCTCCGGACTTGGTGACGGCCACCAGCGTGACCTCGCCCGGACTTCGTCCGCAGCGGTCACAGGCAGCCTCGATCTCCTGGCGAATCCTCCGCAGGTTGCACGCGATTAATTCCTTGCCAACTCCCATGCCCACCGAAGATACCCGCAAAGGGGAAAACTGGCAAGGGAGGTACATGGATTGCGGAATGCGGACCTGCCTGCCGGCAGGGCAGGTTGCGGATTCCCCGCCCGGGCGCAGTCGTCGGCAGCCGAAGACCTGTGATCTTGCAGGACCGTGTCCTACCGTGCCACCCCGAGCACGATTTCCGCCGGCACGCCGATGTCAACCACGCGGACCTCCCCGGTGTAGCGGTCCGCGCCGGGCGCGTCGAAGCCCTTCTTGGAGGCCACCATCGTGATCGTCAGGACGGCGCGAACGGCGGGCCCGTCGGCCTGACCCGTGTCGCAGTCCAGGCCGGTGGGGATGTCAACGGCGACCACGGGCCGGCCGGCCGAATTGACCTGCTCGACGCAGCGAGCGAGATCGCCCCGGAGAGAGCCGCGGATGCCCGTGCCCCCCACCGCGTCCACCACGACGTCGAACTCCGCCAGCCGCCCGGCCAGGGCGTCCAGGGCCGGCCCCGTGCAGGGACGGATCTCGTGGGCGAGTCCGCGAAGGATGCGGAAATTGGCGGCGGCGTCCTCGCTGAGCTTGTCCTCCCCGGCAACCAGGAACGTGACGACCTTCCAGCCGCGCAGGGCCAGGTGGCGGGCGATGACGAACCCGTCTCCTCCGTTGTTGCCCGCCCCGGCCACCACCGCCAACGACCGGGACTCCGGCGCGAAGAAACGCTCGATCTCGTCGGCGCAGGCCCGACCGGCGTTCTCCATGAGCACCAGCCCGGACACGCCCAGGGTCTGGATCGCGCAGGCGTCGACGCGGCGGACCTCTTCGCGCGAGAGCGGTCGCATGGGAGGCTAGTCGCTTTCGATGACTTCCTCGATGGCCGAGCGAAGATCGGCCTTCTGTTGCAGGCCGACGAACTTCTTCCGCATCTCGCCGTTCTTGAAGATGATGACGGTGGGGATCGACGAGATGCCGTATTTGATGGCGGTGTCGCGACAGGAATCGGTGTCGACCTTGCCGATGGTGACTCGGCCGGCGTACTCGTTGGCCAGGTCGTCTATCACCGGGGCCAGCATCTTGCAGGGCATGCACCAGGCAGCCCAGAAGTCCACCACGGCCACCGTGCCGGGTGAGAGTACGTGAGAATCGAAGCTTTCGTCTGTGAGCGCCAACACGTTTTGCGATGCCATTGATCAGGCTCCTTCCAAAGCACAACAAGTCTACGCAATGCTAGGCACGCCCGGGACGGTTGTCAAAAGGAAAAGGCGGCCCGGACCGCCGCCCGAGCAGGGGCAGTTGACAGCGCATCCTTCGTGCCCGTACCATTTTGGCACGTGACCTTCTCGCCCGTGGCGGGGGCTGCGGGGGCAGGCACCCATTCCTGAAGAGGTGGCGGATGAGCATCCTCGTTCGGTGCGTTTGCGGCAAGGCGATGAACGTAAAGGACGAGCACGCGGGCAAGCGGGGGCGCTGCCCGGCCTGCGGGGCGATCATCGACATTCCGGCGGCGACGACGACGCAGCCTTCAACGCCCCCGGCGACCGCTCCGCGTCCGGCGGCAACGACACTTCCCGCCGGTCCGCCCGTGGCGCCGCCCTCGCACGCGGCGCCCCTCTACGAGGGCTTGTCCGAGCGGGCGCCCCGGCTGGGCAACCGCATGTACGCCGTGCTCCTGCTGGCGCTGGTGCCGCTGATCTGGAATACGCTGAGCGACCCGGACGACACGATGAGGCGTCTGGCCCAGACCATAAAGGCCAACCCCGAAGTCGCCCGGCAGTTCGAGCAGCGGGAGGACGCGACGATAGACGATCTGCTCCTGGCCCTGCCCGATCACCGCGTCCAGGGCGCCATGGTCGCTCGCGACAGTTGGGTGCATTGGGGCATGGCCCTTGCGGCGGGCGGGCTGTTCTTTGCCCTGGCCATGGTCACGCTGCGCAGCCGCGACCACAAACCCCGCCCCCTGCTGATCGTGGGATTGTTCACCGGAACGCTCGGCATCCTTCTGCTGCTGGGTTTCCAGTACGTCGCCGACTGGACCCAGGGCGTCTGGGTCCGCGGCCGGGGGATCGTGACAATCCTGTTCTACATCGTCAAGTTCATCGGCTTCTCGTACCGGGCCGCCGAGGACCCGTCCAACGGCTTCCTCTTGAGCTTTGTGGGCTACACGTGCGGCGTGGGCTTCTGCGAAGAGGTCTGCAAGGCCCTGCCGCTGCTGTGGCACTTCCGGACGCAGGGCAAGCTGACGTGGCGCGGGGCGTGGGTATGGGGACTGGTCAGCGGCGCCGGCTTCGGTGTCGCCGAGGGCATCCTCTACAGCTCGCGATACTACAACGGCCTGTCCACCGGCGGAATCTACGGCGTGCGGTTCCTCTCCTGCGTGGCCCTGCACGCGATCTGGTCAGCCGCCGTCGGCGTGATGCTCTACCGCCGCCAGGACCTCTTCCGCACGGCCGAGGGCTTCCTCGGCATGGTCGCCCAGACCATCGTCGTCATCGCCGTGCCCATGGTGCTGCACGGCCTGTACGACACGCTGCTCAAGCAGGACTACGCCGTGTGGGCTCTTGTGGCCGCCGTCGCCAGTTTCGCCTGGCTGGCCTGGCAGGTCGAACGCACCGTCCGTCAGGAACGCACGAACGCCCTGCCTGTGTAGAAGTTCTTGCTTCCCGTCCGGCTGCGTGATGCAATGGGCCTGTGGACGCGGAGACCGGCCGCGCCGCAAGGGCGACGCCGGACGTTGCGTCATACCCCAAGGAGAAGCAACGCGATGTTCTCGATTCGTGTGACGTTCAAAGGATGGCTGTGCCTGCTGGCCTTGATCTCGGCGGCCGCCCCGGCCGTCGCCGCCGACGCCCCGCAGACCCGCGTCGCCCGCTGGAAGGGCGACGCGAAGGCGGCTTTCCTGCTCATGTTCGACGACAACACCCCCAGCCAGGCCCGCAACGCCATCCCGGAGATGAAGAAGCGCGGCTTCACCGGCACGTTCTACGTCTGCCCGAACAAGAAGGGGCTGTGGACGCCGGCGTGGCAGAAGGAAATCCCCGCCAGCGGCATGGTCCTGGCCAACCATACGGTGAACCACGCGTTCGTCCCG
>Ga0209606_1004315_pt1 | contig 13269 bp, 6 predicted proteins | sample AD_UKC057_MetaG_FD_184412 | JGI IMG/M metagenome (GOLD analysis project Ga0209606, IMG submission 184412) | Active sludge microbial communities of municipal wastewater-treating anaerobic digesters from USA - AD_UKC057_MetaG (SPAdes) (version 2) | ecosystem: Engineered > Bioreactor > Anaerobic >...
CTGTATCGCGACGTCGAACTGGAGGCCACGCCCGCCACGCGGATCGACTACGCCTACGTCCGCGGCGACTTCGACAACCAGGCAGCCGAGGTCCGCGCGACCATCGCCCGCGCCGATGCCGCAGCCCCCCTGAAGAAGCCCGTCCTGCGGGTCACCGTCAAGACCGCCGACGGCCAACCGGCCGGGTCGGCCAGCCAGGAGTTCGCCCTGCACGCCGGGCAGGAAACCGCCGACGTCGTCTGCCGCGTCAAGCTGGCGCCCTTCCGGGCGTGGTCGCCCGAGTCGCCATCGCTGTACGTGGCCGAGGCGGTCCTGTGCGACGGCGACCAGCCGGTGCACGGCTGGGCGGAGCGGTTCGGCGTGCGCAAGTTCGAGGTCCGCGGGCAACAGTTCTTCTTCAACAACAAGCCGTTCTTCGTCCGCGGCTGCGGCGACGACTTCGTCTATCCGCTGACGCTCGTCTCGCCGGCCTCTCGCGAGGAGCATCTCAAGCACTTCCGCGCAGCCCGGGCCGCGGGGTTCGTCTACGTCCGCCTGCACACCCACTGCGAATTGCCGGAGTACTTCGAGGCCGCCGACGAAGCCGGCGTGCTCATCCAGCCGGAACTGCCCTACTACGGCGACTACCCGTGCGAGGCCTTCACCTGGGACCCGATCCGCGACCTGAAGGAGCTGATCGCGCATTTCCGCCGGCACGTCTCGCTGGCGACCTACTGCATGGGCAACGAGGGGCTGCTGGGCAGGCCCATCGGCATCGAGATCTACAAGCTCATCAAACGGACCGACCCGGACCGCCTGACGCTGCACCAGGACGGGACGTTCAACACGCCCGAGAACTCCGACTTCCGCAACGGCCCGATCAACGTGTGGGCCCCGGGCAGCTTCAAGTGCGACGCCCCGTTCGTCGCGCACGAGTACCTGAACCTGTCGGTCAAGCAGGACCCGAGGCTGGAGCCGAAGTTCTCGGGCCTGATGCTCCCGCCGGTGACGCTGGCGGCCCGCGACAAGGACCTGGCGGCCGCCGGGCTGGACCGCCGCTGGGGCGACGCCTGCCAGGACGCGTCGCACGCCCTTCAGAGGGTCTACCAGAAGCGCGGGCTGGAGGCCGCCCGCATGGACCCCGCCTGCGACGGCTACGACTACTGGACGATCGTGGACGTGATCGTGCGGCAGGGCAACACCTACTCTGCCCAGGGCTTCCTGAACGCGTTCTGGGAGCCCAAGCGGGGCGGCTGGACGCCGGAGCAGTTCCGAGCGTTCAACGACCAGACCGTGCTGCTGCTGAAGACGGCGGGCGACTCCCCCATCGCCGTCAGCGGCGACAAGATCCAGGCCGACTTCTGGATCTCGCACTACGGGGAGCAGCCGCTGAGCAGACCGAAACTCGCCTGGACCCTGCGGGCGGGCGAGACGGTGCTGGCCAAGGGGACCTCCGAGTGCGCCGACGTCGAGCTGGGCTCGGTCGTCTCGCTGGCGCAGGCGGAGATCGCGGTGGGCGATTTATCCAAGCCCGTCCACGCGATGCTGGAGGTCGCAGTCGACAGCGGACCAGGCCGCAGAGACCGTGGCACGGGCGTCTCGCCCGTGGGGCAGGGCCGGGACGGCCCTGCAACGCATGGGCGAGACGCCCATGCCACGCCTGTTCGCAACCAGTGGGACTTCTGGCTGTTCCCTAAGCGGGCCCTCCAGGACGGTAAGGGCATCGCGGTCTCCAAGCCGCTGCTGGGGGCGATGGAGAAACTGTACTCCGGCCTGGCGCCGGCCGGCGAGGTCGCCGCGGAGAAGGCCGACCTGCTGGTGTCGTTCGTCGGTTCGAGCGACGTGGCGCCTGCACTGGTCGCGGGCAAGCGGGTCATCCTGCTGAACCGGACGACGGGCAAGCCCAACGTCCGCCTGGGCTGGTGGTCCATGGGCGAGCAGGTGGGCACCGCCTTCGCACGCCACCCCGCCCTGGGCGACTTCCCGCATGATGGGTGCCTCTCGCCGCTGGCCTTCCGCATCCTCAAGATGGGCCAGAAGCTGCCCGCCTTCGCCGGCCTCAGCCCCGACGACATGATCGTCGTCGGCGAGGGCCTCAACAGCTACTACCTCTACGCCGCCCAGGCCGCCGCCGACAACGGCCGAGTGCTGATGACCTTCGGCCTGGACGTGCTCTCCGGCACGCCCGAGGGCACGTGCATCCTGGACGGCCTGGTCCGCTACGCCCGCAGCGACGCGTTCAAGCCCGCGGGCAAGATCGACGTGAAGAAGCTGGCCGCGACCGACGCGCCCAACGGCTGGCAGCGAACGATCAAGGCGGGCGAGTCGGGGACCGACTACCTGCCGCCCGGCGCCCTCCAGCTCGACGTGGCCCGCGCGACCCAAGGCATGAACGAGCTGATCTGGGAGACCCGCCCCGCCTCCGCCAACGTCCGCGACAAGAAGGACTACGCAATCACGTGGGAGGGCGGCATGGGCTACTTCGCTCAGCCGCCGGGCACGTTCGCCCTCTACGTCAACGACGAGAAGATGCTCGACATCCCGGCCATCAGCGAGCAGAACGCGACGTGGACCAGCCCGGACAAGACGGTCACCCTGAAGTACGATCGCGACGAGTCGCGACCGGAGATGGGCCTGCTGACGTTGACGCTCCCGTCGGCCAAGGTCGCGCCGCTCAAGCCCCTCCGCCTGAAGGTCGTCGGCAGCGACTCCCGCAGCCGCCGCTGGTTCGGCGTCTGCCAGACGCCGTAGGCGGAGGGAGGAATCGTTGTCGTCGCGGCGCTCGTAGTGCCTGCCTGCCGGAGGCAGGTGCCCGTAAGGGCATCGGACTAACGCCGTGCGCATGAGGGAATCCCGAAGACCGCCTTACGGCCTGCCCCTGGGGGACGACACTACAAACGGAGGGCGATAAGACCGAAGCCCCATTACCGGCCAATCATGGTATGATCCGGTGAGGTTGATCAAAGAAGGCAGACACGGCATGGGAGCGTGGCGTCCGAGAAACTCGTATGTGTTGGCCCTGGCGGCGGCGACCCTGCTGACGGCGGCTGGGTTGTTGTGGCGGGCGGGGTGGGCTCCGTCCGTGGCTCGCTCCGCCGGCGTGCCGGACGCCTCAGCGAGGTCGGACTGGCCCACGTGGCGCGGCGACGCGTCGCGCAGCGGGCGGTCGGGCGCGGCCCTGCCCGCGCGTCTTCATCTGCGATGGGTGCGGCAGTTGGAGCCGCCCGCGCCCGCCTGGCCGGCCAGCCAGTCCAAGATCCGCTTCGATGCCGGCTATGAGCCGGTCGTCGCGGGCAAGCGCCTGTTTATCGCTTCGATGGTCTGCGACCGTCTCTCCGCCTACGACACCGAGACCGGCAACGAGCTGTGGCGATTCTATGCCGACGGGCCGATCCGGCTGGCCCCGCTGGCCTGGAAAGACAACGTCTACGTCGTCAGCGACGACGGGCATCTCCACTGCCTGGACGCCGCCAGCGGCCAGCGGCGGTGGTCGGTGCGGGGCGGGCCGGACTGCCGCCGCCTGCTGGGCAACCAGCGCCTGACCTCCGCCTGGCCGGCCCGAGGCGGGCCGGTCCTGTGGGAGGAGGACGACGGGCGGAAGGCCACGATCTACTTCGCGGCCGGCGTCTGGCCGTTCATGGGCACGTTCCTGCACGCCGTCGACGCCGAGAGCGGCAAGACGGTCTGGACCAACAGCGGCAGCGGCTCGACCTACCTGGCCCAGCAGCACTACAGCCCCGCCTTTGCCGGCGTGGCTCCCCAGGGCTACCTGGCGGCCACGCCCGACCTCCTGCTGGTTTCCGGCGGACGGACCGTGCCGGCCGCCTACGACCGAAAGACGGGCAAGCTCCTCTACTACAATCCGAGCAGCCGGGCACTGGGGAAGGACGCCGGCGGCTACGAGGTCACCGTCGCGGGCGAGTACTTCTTCAACCAGGGATGCCTCTACACCCTGGCGGACGGCAAGCCGATCCTGAAGGCCCCGGCCCAGATACTAGGCGAGCGGGTGCTGGCGGCAACCAAGAAGGGCGTGGATCTGTACGAACTGCAGCCGTTCGGGCGGGACGAGACGGTGAAGGACAAGTACGGCAAGACACACAAGGTGCCCCGCTACCGCTTCCCGCGGACGCACCAGATCGAGTTGGCGACGCCGGTGAAGCGGTTCTACTGCCTGGCCGGCGCCCGGGCCTACGCCGGCGGCGAGAAGGGGCTGATCGCGGCGATCGACCTGCCCCCACTGGATCGCCCGGGCCTGTCGTGGTCGGCCCGCGTGGAGGGCGAGGCCTGGTCGATGGTGCCGGCCGACGGCAAGCTGCTGGTGACGACGACGACAGGCAAGGTGTACTGCTTCGGCGAGGAGCCAGCCGGACGGGTGCTCACGCATTCCCTGCCCGCCGGGGCTGTCGACCGCGACCAGCCCATGCCGGGCGACGGCGGCTACGCCATGGTGTGGGGGCTTGGAGAGCGTGCCTTCGATCGCCTGATGGAACTGGCGGCGGACTATCACGTCATCGGCATCGATCCGGACGCGGCCTTGGTCGCCTCGCTGCGTCACCGGCTGGACCGCGCGGGCGTGTACGGGCGGAGGGTGCACCTGCTGGCCGGCGACCCGCTGGCGATGCGCCTGCCGCCGTACCTGGCCAGCCGGATCGAGCTAGGCGACCTGCAGGCGGCTGGGCTGGGCCGCGGAGCCCAGTTCGCCCAGGGCCTGTTCCACTGCCTGCGCCCGTACGGCGGGAAGGCGTCGGCGGCCGCCGAGGCGGGCGACCTGGCGGCCCTGAGCCGGGCGGTCGCGTCGGCGGACCTGCCCGGCGCCGGCGTCGAGTCAGCCGCCGGCGCCCTGGAGGTCGTCCGCGACGGGCCGTTGGCAGGCTCGGCGCCGTGGACACACGAGAATGCCGACGTGGCCAACACGGTCGTCTCGCGAGACCGCCTGGTCAAGCCGCCGCTGGGCCTGTTGTGGTTCGGCGGCCCCTCGCACGACGACATCCTCCCGCGCCACGGGCACGGGCCCTCGCCCCAGATCATCGGCGGGCGGGCGTTCATCCAGGGGCCACACGTTCTGCGCTGCGTGGACGTCTACACGGGCCGGCTGCTCTGGCAGCGAGAGTTCAAGGACGTGGGGAAGTTCTACAACAGCACCAGGCATCAGCCGGGGGCCAACGAGATCGGCTCCAATTTCGTTTCGCTCGCCGACGGCGTCTACATCGTCTTCGGGCGCGACTGCCTGCGTCTGGACCCGTCCACGGGAAAGACGCTGCGGGAGTTCAAGCTGCCTTGTGGGGCCGGCGAGGAAGCGCCCCACTGGGGCTACCTGGGCGTCTACGAAAACGTCCTGCTCGCCGGCTCGACGCCGGTGGCTATTCGGGGCGACGGCAGAAAGACCCCGCTGAACCTGTTCGACAACGCCCCTTACGCCTCGTCGTCCAGGTGCCTGGTGGCCATGGACCGCCACGACGGGCGCGTGTTGTGGACCCGCCGGGCCGACCAGGCCTTCCGCCACAATGCCATCGCCGCCGGGGCGGGGCGGGTGTTCTGCATCGACGGATTCTCACCCGTCGCTCTGGGCCTGCTCAAGCGCATCAAGAAAGCGCCCGAAGAGCCGGTCACCCTGCGCGCCCTGAACGTGCGAACCGGCCGGGTCGTCTGGGAAACGTCCGAGAAGGTGTCCGGCACGTGGCTGGGATACTCGGCCGAGCACGACGTGCTGCTGGAGGGCGGCAGCCCCGGAAAGGACCGGGCCAAGGACGAGACAACGTCCCACCTGGCCGCCTATCGCGGCAGCGACGGTGGGAGGCTTTGGCAGGAGCAAATCAAGTACGTCGGCCGGCCCATGCTCCACGGCAAGACCATCTACACCGACGGCCTGGCCCTGGACCTGCTGACCGGCAAGCCCCGCACCCGCCTCTGCCCCATCACCGGCAAGACCGTGCCCTGGACCTTCACGAGAAACTACGGCTGCAACACCCCGATCGCCGGGCAGCATCTGCTGCTGTTCCGCTCGGCGGCGGCCGGGTTCTACGACCTGCTGCATGACAGCGGCACGGGAAACTGGGGCGGGTTCAAGTCCAGCTGCACGTCGAACCTGATCCCGGCCGACGGGGTGCTGACGGCCCTGGACTACACGCGGACGTGCACGTGCAGCTACCAGAACCAGTGCTCGCTGGCCCTGACGACCATGCCGGACGTGGAGGAGTGGACGTTCCAGAGTTGGACGAAGCTGGCCGGGCCTGTGAGGCGCGTGGGCGTCAACTTCGGCGCTCCGGGGGACTGGCGGTCGCAGGAGGGGACGCTCTGGCTGGACTGGCCCAGCGTTGGCGGCAAGAGCCCCGCCCTGGGCGTGCAAGTCGAGGGGAAGCCGGCCTACCTTCGCCGTCACGCGCTGGACATCGCGGGCCCCGCCCGCCAGGTAGCCGCCTGCGGCATCGAGAACGCCCGGTCGGTCCGGATCGCCCTCTATCCCACCGCCAAGGACGAGAAGAAGGACAAGTACACGGAGAAGGAGGAGGACAAGTACAGGGTCCGGGATGAGGATGACGACGACGAGGATGACGACGACGCGTTTGCGGACAAGGGCAAGGCCATCGACAAGGCCGCCGACAAGAACGCGGACAAAAGCCAGGATCCGAATCCCGCCGAGGCACAGCCCCAGGAGCGGAGCTACACGGTTCGTCTCTACTTCGCGGAATTGAGCGACCTGGAGCCCGGCCGGCGGGTGTTCGATGTCGCCGTCCAGGGTCAGACGGTCCTGCGCGGCTTCGACCCGGCCCGCGAAGCCGGCGGGCCTGGGAAGACCGTGATGCGGGAGATTTCCAACGTCCGCGCAGTTGCCGACTTGAAGGTGGAGCTGACGCCGCTGCGAGGACAGACGCTTCTTTGCGGCATCGAGGTGATCGCCGAGTAGCGTTCGTAGCGTGCCCGTAAGGGCATTAGGCGGACGCCGAATGTCTGAGGAGAATCCGAAGACCGCCTTACGGCCTGCCGGCAGGCAGGCGGGACTACAAGCGCCGCTTCGATTCTATCGCGAGTACCACGTCTTCTCGTGCTGCCGGAACTCCATGCGTTGCTTGACGGCCTGCCACCAGGCGCGGTTATCGACGTACCACTGGACGGTCCGCTCCAGGCCGCTCGCCCAGTCCCACCTACGGTGCCAGCCGAGCGACTCGGCCTTGGACGGATCGACGCTGTAGCGGTAGTCGTGCCCGGGGCGGTCGGTGACGAACGCCTTCAGGCCGGCGGGCTTGTCCAGGCAGCGGAGGATGCGGTCGGCGACTTCCACGCCGTTGACTTCCATGCGGGCGCCCAGGTTGTACGCCTGGCCGCTCTGCCCGCGGTGGAGCACGAGGTCCACGCCGGCGGCGTGGTCCTCGGCGTGCAGGTAATCGCGGACCGCGCTGCCGTCGCCGTAGAGCGGCAGGGGCTTGTCCTCCATCGCGTTGGTGATGAACAGCGGGATGATCTTCTCGGGATACTGGTAGGGCCCGTAGGTGTTCGAGCCGCGGGTGATGACGACGTCCAGCCCGAAGCTGATGCCGTAGCTGAAGACCACGTGCTCGGCGGCGGCCTTGGTGGCCGCGTAGGGGCTGCGGGGCTTGAGCAGGTCGCCTTCGAGGCTATGGTGATCGCTGCCGTGGAGGTCGCCGTAGACCTCGTCGGTCGAGACGTGCAGGAATCGCTTCAGGCCGACCTTGCGGGCGGTGTCCAGCAGGACCAGCGTGCCCTCGACGTTGGTCCGCACGAACGGGCGGCTGTCGATGAGGCTGCGGTCGACGTGGCTCTCGGCGGCGAAGTTGATCACCGCGTCGGCGCCGTCCATGGCCTTGGCGGCATCGGCGGTCTCGGCGATGTCGCCGTGGACGAAGGTGATGCGGTCCATCACGTCGGCCAGGTTGTCGCGGTTGCCCGCGTAGGTGAGCTTGTCCAGCACGACGATCTGCCAGTCGGGGTGCTCCCGCAGAGCCAGGCGAACGTAGTTGGAGCCGATGAAGCCCATGGCCCCGGTGACGACGACTCGCTTGAACTCAGCCACGGTCTGCCTCCTCTATCGTGGCACGGGCAGCTTGCCCGTGCGTCGCAGGGCCGTCCCGGCCCTGCCGGGCCACGGGCGAGACGCCCGTGGGACACATGGGCGAGACGCCCATGCCACGTCGCTTGAACTCAGCCACGGTCTGCCTCCCACAGCTCCGCTCCGAAGTGGTCCCAGCCCAGCCGGCCCTCGTTGGGGTCGGCGAGATTGAACTGGCTGTTCATGGCGTAGACCAGCAGGGCGCCCTCGGGCCCGGCCTTGTAGCCGTGGGCCACGCCGGATGGGATGTACAGGAGGGCGGGCTGGTCGGCGTTGAGGATGAAGCGGCGCTTCGTGCCCGCGGTGGGCGAGCCCTCGCGGCAATCCACGAGCCAGACCATCAGGCAGCCCTCCACCACGCACCACAGCTCGTCCTGGACGATCTTCGGGTGGACGTGGAAGGCGTTGACCCGCCCGGGCGCCGCCCGCGAGAACGACACCTGGCGCACGTCGAACTCGACGTCCAGTCCGTCCACCCGCCCGCCGGTCAGCCGCAGGTGCTCCATGAACCACCCGTTCACGTCCAGGTGCTTGCGGAGCGGACGGTAGAAGACGCCCTCGATCGGCGGCGCCCCCGGATACGCCTGGAACGTCAGGGCCTGTTGCTCGTCGGGTGTCAGTCGGATGCTCATCGGCTCTCCCATCGCTGCTTCAGCTCGCGCCACCGCGAGCAGTCCAGCGAGATGTCGTCGGGCAGGGCGACCGCGACGTCGGCCTTGCGGGAGGGCCTCACGTCCGGGCGGCGCCGACTGGCCAGCTCGTAGATGCTCTTGCGCTCGGTGGCGATGTGAAGCACAGTATACGGGATTTCGTCGCAGCGTTGAATGGCCAGGGCGATCTGGGGGGCGATCACGTCGACGTAGTCCTGGCTGGTGAACAGGTCGGTGAAGGCGTTGTCGTAGGGCCACTCGCGCGGGCGGAAGCTCGTGCGGAGCACCAGGTGGTGCGGCACCAGGCGCGCGAGCTGCTCGGCCACCAGCTTGGTCAGCGAGTAGTAGTTCCGCACCGGGCCCGGCGGGTCGTCCTCGCGGTAGCCGCCCGTCGTGCCGGCGAAGACGTAGTCGGTGGAGATGTGCACCAGCCGCAACCCCCGCTGCGAAACGGCGCGGACGAGGTTCCGCGTGCCGTCGACGTTGACCGCCCAGCAGGAGGCGCGGTTCTTCTCGGCGCCGGCCACGTCCGTGTAGGCGGCCGCGTGCGCCACCACGCGCACGTCCGGCGCGGCGTCCAGGGCGGCGTCGATCTGCTCGGGGCGGGTCAGGTCCATCCGCTCCAGGCTCGGCGCGACGACGCCCGGCAGGAGGCCAAGCAGTTCGCCGCCCAGCCGCCCCTGGCTGCCGGTCAGGAAGATGTGCCTGGGGTCGATCAAATCTTGACCTGGCTGTGGTCGCCCAGGACCAGTTGCAGGGTGTGCTTTCTTCGCCCGTCTCCGCAGCCGTCGACGACGACGCCCTGTCCGATGACGCTGGCGTCCAGGCGGCAGGGCAGGTGCAGGAGTTTCGCCTCGCCGAAGACGATCGAGTACTCGACCTCGCTGTGGATCACCTGGGCCTCGGGGCCAATGGAGGTGTAAGGCCCGACGTAGGCGTCCTGGAGGACGGCCCCGCGGGCGATGTGGGCCGGGCCGCGGATCAACGAGTTGGAGATATTCACGCCCTCCTCGACGACGACCTCGCCGGCAATGTCGGCCTTCTCGTATTCGGACGGAACCTGGCGACGCACCTGGGAGAGGATCAGGCGATTGGCGTCCAGCAGATCCTCGGGCTTGCCGGTGTCCTTCCACCAGCCGTGGACCCTGGTCGAGCGCACGTTCAACCCGCGGTCGATCAGGCCCTGGATCGCGTCGGTGATCTCGTACTCGTTGCGCCAGGAGGGCTTGAGGGTCTCGATGACGTCGTGGATGACGCTCTTGAACAGGTACACGCCCACCAGGGCCAGGTTCGAGGGCGGCTCCTTGGGCTTCTCGACCAGACGGGTGACGCGCCCCTGCTCGTCCAGGACGGCCACCCCGAACTGGCGGGGGTCGTCGACGGCCGTCAGCAGGACGTTCGCGTCGCTCTGCCCGCTGCGGAAGTCCTCGACGAGCCGGGCGATGCCGCCCGAGAGCAGGTTGTCGCCCAGGTACATGACGAAGGCGTCCTGGCCGAGGAAACCGCGGGCGGTCTTTACGGCGTGGGCCAGCCCGCGGGGCTCGTCCTGGGTGATGAAGGTGAAGGAGGCGTCGAAGCCGGACTGGGGCCCGAGGGCCTGGCGGATCTCGGCGCCGGTCTCGGGGCTGATGATGACGCCGATCTCGCGGATGCCCGAGCGGAGGAGGTCTTCGACGACGTAAAAAAGGTTGGGCTTGTTGGCGATGGGGATAAGCTGCTTGGCCCGCGTGAAGGTGAGCGGGCGCAGGCGGGTTCCCTTTCCGCCGGAGAGGATCAGGCCTTTCATCACCGGTTTCTCCACAGGCTGCGCATGTCCAGAGTCCTCGCCGCCAACACGCGGGCGGGCGGCGGGGCTTATTATACCCGGGCGTCGGGCGGGGTACAGCAAACGCGCAGACGGGGGCGAAAATCGTTGCAGCCCCGGGCGGCGTCAGTATAATTCGGTCTTACAGGCTTCTCGGGTGGGCCCGACAGGGACGGCGGGTGCGACAGCCGGGTAGCGGGAAGTCCTATCGTGACTCTGCTAAGGCGCCGCGACGTGCCGCACCAGGCCCAGGAGAAAGGAAAGGCCATGATCGACGAGCAGAACGAGGTCCGACGGATCAACTGGAACGAAGTCTTCGCCTTCACCCATATTTTCAAGGGCTTCAAGATGGCGATCCAGCCCAGCAAGATGCTGCTGGCGCTGGCGGCCATCCTGCTGATCTACGTCTGGGGCGCCTGGGTCCTGGACTCGATCTGGGGCCTGGCCGGTCAGACGGCAGCGACCAACGAGATCGCGGCCCACGTCCGCCTGAGGGCCCCGGAGTTCCAGGCCAACCTTCAGGACTGGCGCGACAAGCGGGTGGAGGAGGCGGCCAAGCTGCGGCGCGACCAGGCCCAGCAACTGCGGACTCTGGCGGCTTTTCAGGCCCGCATGGAGCCGCAGAGCCCCCACTTCCGCGCCGCGTTCGTCGAGCTGCTCCAGCAGGCCGACAAGGGTAAGGAGCCTCCGACCCTCCAGGAACTGGAGAAGAAGTCGCTGGGCGACCTGCTCTACGACGCCGAGCAGGACCTCGACGCCGCCCTGGCCAAGGCTGAAGACCTGATCAACAAGGCCGCCGGCGACAACGTGGACGGGCGGATCAAGAACGACGAGAGCGTCAAGGACAAGGACAAGGCCAAGGCGGTGGCGGCTGAGGACAGCGACCGCGCCCTGCGGGCGATCACCGCCACCCGGGTCGCCGCCCAGCGCCAGATCGAGCGCCTCCGCGGGCAGACGCCCTTCGCCGCCTTCCTGGATTGGGAGCGCGACTGCATCGTCAACGCCGTCCGCGCCGTCCGCTACGGCAACATCACCGGCGGGCTGGGCGACTATCGCCAGATGATGGAGGCCCGCGGCGTTCCGACGCAGGCGGACCTGGCCGCCGGCGCTCAGGGTCCGCAGGTGCAGTTCATGGCGGGCAATTTCCAGGCGCCCCCCGGCGAGGTGGTGCCCGCGGGCGACCGCTGCGGGTTGCTGTACTGGAAGCTGATGGCCCTGCACGGCGTGCTGTGGCTGGTGTGCCAGCACTGGGTCTTCGCCGCCCTGCTGGGCCTGTTCGCCCTGGCGGTCTGGGCCCTGTTCGGCGGGGCCATCTACCGCATCGCCGCCCTGCACGCCGCCCGCGAGGAGAAGATCTCCGCCTCGCAGGCCCTGAGATTCGCGGGCTCGAAGTTCTTCAGCTTCTTCTGCGCCCCGCTCGTGCCCGCCCTGATCATCCTGGGCGTGGGGCTCATGATGGCCCTGGTGGCCCTGCTGGGCAACATCCCGTTCGTCGGGCCCATCCTCATCGGCCTGCCCTTCATCCTGGCCATCGTGGGCGGGCTGCTGATTGCCTTCATCACCGTCGGCCTGGCCGGCGGCGGGGCCCTGATGTACCCCACCATCGCCGTCGAGGGCTCCGACAGCTTCGACGCCATCAGCCGCAGCTTCTCCTATATCTTCGCCCGGCCCTGGCGGGCGGTCCTGTACTCCCTGATCATGACCTTCTACGGCGTGATCACCTTCCTCTTCGTCCGCACCTTCGCCTGGATCGCCCTGGCGGGCACCCATTGCTTCGTCAAGATGGGCATTTTCACCGGCGGCAGCCGGCTGGCCGAGAACGCCGACAGGCTCGACGTGATGTGGCCCGCCCCGACGCTGGAGCGCCTGGCGGGCGAGCCCAACTGGCACGCCATGTCCAGCGGCGAAAGCGTGGGCGGCCTGCTGATCTGGTTCTGGGTCAGCCTGGTCGCCGCGGCCACGCTGGCCTACCTGATCTCCTACTGCGTCAGCGGCACGACGATCATCTATTACCTGCTGCGGCGGAAAGTCGACGCGACCGACCTGGACGACGTGTACGTCGAGGAGACCGAGGAACCCGCCGGCGGGGTCAGCGACGAGCCCGCCCCGTCCACGCCCTCCGACCAGGCCGCCGAACCGGATCAGGCCAAGGCCGACAGCGAAGAGAAGCCCAAGGAAGACGCCAAGGGTGAAGACAAGGGCGAGGGGAAAGCTTCCTAGCCCCCCTCCGCCGCGTGGAACATGCACTACCGCAAAGCCCACCCCTTGGGGGTGGGCTTTTGCTTTGCCCCCGAACCAAGGTGTGACTGCCGGTGAATCCGACGCTACAATGGTTCGGGATCGAGAATCCCGTAGGGAGTGATGCCATGATGTCGCCGCTACGCAAGCTCGTGCCCGCGATGGCCCTGACCGCCGTGATGGCCGGGTGCTCCGCCAAGCTCCCTCTGCGCAGCTACCCGGACTTCTACGACCCGTCCATCAAGAGGGTCGCGGTCCTGCCCTTCAGCAACAAGACCGCCGCGTCGGATGCCGGACGCATCGTCGCCAGCCGTCTGGCCGAGGCCCTGCGGATGAACGGAACCTACCGCCTGGCCTCTCCCGGCGGGCCGCCCGCCGCCACCGCCCCGGCCCCTGCACAGGCCCTCATCACCGGGACCGTCCACGAGTACGCCACCAGCAGCGCCATCCAGGGGTACTATAGCGACTACTACTCCCCTTACTACGGCCCCTACTACCCCGAGTGGCCCTACACCCCCTACCGCTACGGGCCC
>Ga0209606_1004317_pt1 | contig 13254 bp, 8 predicted proteins | sample AD_UKC057_MetaG_FD_184412 | JGI IMG/M metagenome (GOLD analysis project Ga0209606, IMG submission 184412) | Active sludge microbial communities of municipal wastewater-treating anaerobic digesters from USA - AD_UKC057_MetaG (SPAdes) (version 2) | ecosystem: Engineered > Bioreactor > Anaerobic >...
CCGGGCTTCAAGGTACGTTCAGCGTTTTTAAAGGTGGCGCGCAATTCTACCGTCCCGGTTTTGGGGTCCAGGTCAATATTCTCAAAGTCCAAAATCCCTTTGTTCGCGAAAGGCGTGCCGTCCAGGAGTGTAATCTCAACTTCCATGTTTCCCCCACCGTTAATACGCTTCAGGCGTCCCTCTTTTTCATCCTGTTTCCATGTCAGAAAATCGGTTTCACTGACCTTGAACGAGACATAAAGCGGGTCCACCTGCTGCATAACGGTAAGCAGACTGTTCTGACCGGCGTCCACCAGGCTGCCGGTTTCTTTCAGCGCCTTGCCCACATAGCCTGTCAGCGGCGCCTCCACCTTGGTATAGCTGAGTTCCAGGTCGGCCTTGGCCAATTGCGCTTTTGCCAGGCGCAGCGCGGCGACCGCACCCTGCTGTTCCGCCATCTTCTGGTCCAGATCGCTTTGTGTAATGGCGCCGGGCTGGGTTACCGACTGCAAGCGCTTCACTTCCTGGTCCGCCAGGCGCAACCGGGCCTCCGCCTGTTCCACCTGCGCGGCGGCAACCTCGCGGTCCGCTTCAAAGGAGCGGGGGTCTATGGTGAACAATTTCGTGCCTTCGTCCAGGTAGGCGCCCTCCTGAAAATCGCGCGACTCCAGAAATCCCTGCACGCGCGCCCGGACCTCGACCGTCCTTGATGCCTGTGTCATGCCCACATACTCGTAGGTGACCGGCACGGTCCTGGATTCTACGGTTACAAGGGTAACCTGGGGCGGGGGCATTGCACCGCCCGGAGGCCCCTGCGCATACGCCTCTGAAAACATGCCGCCTGTCAAAAGCATTGCAAGAAGGATTCTGCTCTTCATCCTGTCTACTCCGGTTTTGTGCCATTAAATATTACTTGGGGAAAGGAAGGTTACTTGATGAAAGGCGCCGCCTATTTCTTCTTTTTTCGAACCGCCTGGATTCCCGCAAGAGAAACCATGAAAATGTGCGCTGTCAGGTCTTCCACAACGGTCTGGTCAAGACCGAAAATCTTGCGGGGACCGCCATCCTTGTGCACGGGCGCGGCGATAAAACACTGCCCGACAATGCTCATTTCACACCAGTCCAAGTCTCTTTTCGACACGTTCGGCCCCAGGAGGTCCGCAAGGATAATCTGTATGATTTCCCGGTCCTGGGCAAGCTGACGCTCAAGCAGGGCTTCAAGCAGACCGGTCGGGTCGAACATTTCCGCAAGCCGTATCTGGTGCAGGTCGCCGATATGCTCCGGGTCAAACAATCGGCGAAGATGGGCGTGAATGTAGGCGCGAAGCCGTTGTTCCGCAGGCGCGGAAGCGGGCAGGCCGCCGTCAAGCGGATACAGGTGCCTCAACCGTCGGCTAAGGTGCTCAAACAGCTCCCGATACAGGTTTTCCTTGGAACCGAAATAATAGTTGATGGAGGCCACATTCGTGCCCGCGCTGCGGCAAATCTCGGCATGGGTCGCATCCCGGTATCCTTTTGCGGCAAATATCTTGCCGGCCGCTTCGAGAATACGTTCCTTGGTATCGTGTCCACGTCTTCTATTTAACATGATAACGGTTTCCACTCAAATCCTATCGTGCGTTTTAATTGCTTGTTTAAAGTATATGTTAGAGATGAATTCATTGTCAAGCCATTAGCATGAGCGCCAAAAATAGACTTGTTGCCTGTATCCCGTTTGTGCTACAATAAAACCAACTATGGAGGCTGAGTCATGAGTAAAAGCGCAATGGTAAGAGCCAGGATTGAGCCTGAACTCAAAGAAGGTGCGGAAAAAATACTGGGCCGGATCGGCCTGAACGCCACACAGGCAATTACCCTTTTCTACAAGCAGGTTGAGTTGCATCAAGGCCTGCCCTTTGAGGTCGCCATTCCCAACGAAACGACTCAGCGCACCTTCAAAAACACGGATGCCGGGCGTGACCTGGCGGTATGCAAGGACACCGATGACCTGTTTGAAAAGCTGGGGCTTTAACGCGTGCTTATTCCTGTTTATACGCGTCAGTTTGAAAAGGACCTGAAACGGTGCCTGCGCCGTGGAAAGAATCCGGAAAAATTCAAAATTATTGCGCGAACCCTGCTCGCCGATGAGCCTTTGGACCCCATTCACCGCGATCACAATCTTGTCGGTGATTGGCAGGGGCGACATGACTGTCTCATCGAATCGGATTGGCTGCTCATTTACAAAATCGACGGCAAGCACCTGGTTTTTGAGCGCATGGGTTCTCATTCCGACCTTTTCAAGTAACATGACCTCTTTCCTGGAGCGTGCGTGTTATCCTCAGGTTCACAACCACAAATTTGGGAACCAGAAATAAGTCCATGGAGCGTCCGGCACCGCGCCGGCCTTGCACCGGTCCCGTCACCCCGTACGGGGCACCAGCCGCACCGCCGGCTTCAAGGCTTCCACCTGTGCACGGGTAAAAGAGCCGATATCCCAGGTCATGGCATTGGCCGTTCCCATGGCGATTCCCATGCGGGCGGTTTCCACTAAATCCTTGCCCCGGGTAAGTCCCAAAGCAAACCCGGCCACCAGGGCATCTCCCGAGCCAACCGGGTTCACTTCGTCTATTTTGGGAGGCACCACATGGAAACATCCCTCCTTCGAAGCGACCAGCGCCCCTTCTTCCCCTAGGGACAGAACAACCCGTTCAACACCCCCTTCCCGCAACCGGTCCACGGCCTGCCATTGTTTTTCACGGGTGTCGAGACGGGACGCAAACAGTAGTTCCAACTCTTCGACATTCGGTTTCACCATGAACGGCCTGCTTTGAAGGGCATTAGCGAAAATCATCCCGTAAGCATCCAGAATAACGGGGACTTTACCGGCATGGGCGATATCCAGCAAATCCCGGTACAAGGTATCCAGTGCGGGGTCCGGCGCGGAACCGTTCAAGGTAACCAGTTCCGCTTGCGTTATCGCCTCCCGAAACAGGTCAGTGAATCGCCTGCGTTCCGCCCCGGTGGTAAGGGGGCCGGGTTCAAAAAACGCGGTCTGGCGGTGCGGCGGTTCTTCGAGCACCGTCGTGATGGTCCGGGTAAGGCCGTCCACCCAGACCGGTACCGTCGGCACGCCGTCCCGCTTTTCCAACATGTCGACCACATGCCGGCCTGTAGGCCCGGCGACCATGACCATGGCAACGGTATCCCCTCCCATGGCCTTGACTGCCCGGGACACATTGCAGCCCTTGCCGCCCGCGATACAGGCGCAGCGCTGGGCGCGGATTTTAGCGCCCAATTCGATGGGGCCGGTAAAGAGGGTCTTATCCACACAGGGATTCGGAGTTACGGTAAGTATCATAGAAATCCACTTGTCGCGTTACAGTCTCATACAGAAGACCTGGGGGAGCAGGCGTTCATAAGGCTATGCCTTCCCCATAAACGATAAAAACCGTAGACGCGGCATCTTTACCGCGTTCCTAAAACGGCTTGAAGCCGCTTCTACGTTATTTTTCCAAGTTTTTTATTTACAGTGTGTTCGTTAAACTTTCAGCTCTGTACGATATACTATAGTAGACGATTTTGGACAATGATAACGAACGCGGCCCGGCAGATGCGAACAAAGTGTAACGGCTAAGATACGATACCGCGATACTTAAGAAGATGTGGAGAAAGCACCTCTTTTTCAGAGTATAATGTAGGTAAAGGTAGTCTTACCGCATATTTTTTCAACGATGCAAAAAGGAAAACAACTCCTGGAACCCTGTAAATGAATACGGTACACGATATAGAATCCATTATCGGCGGCTTATCGCGGGCGGAAAAAGCGGAGTTGCTCCAATATATTGTTCGTGATTTGGGCGATGCGTATCCGGGAATTGATTCCTCGCCGGATGTCTGCGGCGGCGAACCAAGAATCGTTCGAACAAGAATACCCGTCTGGCTGTTGGAACAAGCCCGGCGACTGGGAGCCAGTGATGCCAACCTATTGGAATGGTACCCAACGTTACGCACCCAGGATTTAGTAAATGCCTGGGCGTATGTCCGCTCACATCAAACGGAGATTGAATCTCAAATAAAAGAAAACGAAGAAGCATAGCATGGCTCGATTATACGCAAATGAAAACTTTCCGGCGCCGGTCGTGGCTGAATTGCGCGCCTTGGGCCATGCGTATTGACGATTCAGGAAACAGGGAAAGGTCAACAGGCTTTTCCTGACGATGCATTATTACAGTTTGCGACAGAGAACAAGCGTGCCGTTCTGACGTTTAATCGAAAACACTTTATAGCACTACACAGAAAATCAGACGGGCATGGAGGAATTATCGCGTGCTCCTTTGACATAGATTCGGCAGGTCTTGCCCATCACATCCATACGCAAATTACAACGGAGGAAAAACTCTTGGGAAAACTTATCCGGATAAATCGCCCCCAAAAATAGAGACCCCCGAATAACCCGTCGAAGTGTTTTTAACCCTCTATGTCTATCTACGAAACAAAAAAAACAACTGCCAGCAGGGCATCGATTTAGATCCTGCCTGTCCGGGCATTACCCGCACAGACTCGTTCCCAAGTTGCACTTGGGAACGCACTTGTGAGCAAAATTGTATTTCGCGAACATCGCGGTCTGGACTCCGAGTCAGCGTATACGGCGCGGGGTCGTGAAGTGCAACTTCGCTTGAAATAGCGTTACGAAATTCAATTTCGTAACGAGCCCTGCTAGACAGTCAGCAAAAAAATACGAAGCCGTTTGGGTCGGTTCAATGTATATTTCCGATACATACATTGCCTTGCAAACGGAGACGAGAAATAACATTAATAAGTGATATAAAATCGGGTCATGATAGATTCCTACACCGAACCACCCATTAAAGACGCGTCCGGGCAAGACCCCGCCTCCGTGCCCACGGATTTTTTCTCGCTTACGTCCCTGCCGCCCGAACCGTCGGAACTTCCCGAAGTAGGCGGAAAACAGAAAACCGATTTCGCGTCGCTGCAGGCGGGCATACCCTTCCGCCCGGAAGTCATTGTGAACAATACCTTTGCGGACCATGTCGTGAATGCCATGACGCCCTGTCTGATTTTTCTGCTGTCCTCCGTGGTGCTGCTGTACCTGTTGAACGTCCGCATTATTTATACCGATGTCTTCGACCTCAACCTGCGCGTCTTCGCCATTTCGTTTGTGCTGGGCATCGTGGCGCTCAACAGGCTCATTGCGCGTCATGGTTCCCAGGAGTCTTACTTGTATGTGTTCGGGCTGTTTATGGCCGTGGCGCTGTATACCCTGATAACCACCGGCGGGTACGATGTGGGTTCCGTGGCGCGGCAGTTTCTGAACGAAAACATGTGGGTTGCCCTCTTTCTCAACATGTCGGTGGTTACCGCCACCTGGTGGATGGTGAACCGCCTCACCCACGAATGCTGCGTGGACGAAAGTACTGTCGCGGGGGATATCGGCATTTTCACGGCCACGGCGGCCAGGATGCGGCTGACCCTGCGCCGCATGGCGTCAGAGGCCCCGCCTTCGCGGGAGACGCGGATGAAAGCCGCCGGGGTCGATGAACCGTGGCACGCCCTGGGCGCCTATGACCCTTCGGAACCGCTCCCTCGTGCGGCCTCCTGGCGGGAAACGGTACGCCAGGACTATACCGACCGGCTGCCGGTCCGGCATCCGGGCATGTCCTTGTTTTATTTCTCCATTCCCGTAGTACTTATTTTTGTTCTTGGCCTGCGTGTCATCCAGCAGTGGGGGATGCCCGCCGTACACATGGGCGCTTACTATGTCGGGGTTTACACCTTCTGTGTGTTGTTCCTCCTGAGCCTGACCTGCTTGCGCCAGTTGCGTGCCTATTTCAATGTGCGGGGAGTCGCGATCCCCGCCGCACTTTCCTGGCTTTGGATGGGCGCGAGCCTGCTGCTGGTGCTGCTTATCCTTTGGCTGGCCGCCAGCCTGCCCATGCCGGACCTGCCGCCCAACACCTTCGTTGAAGGACCGGAAACGGTGGTCTTTACAGTACAAACCGGGCGCGTCGGAACCCTGGACCTGACGCCGCCTACCCTGTCACTTATGGAACGGTATCATATTCCGGCCTACATGGAAACAGGCGCGCGCGTGGTAATGGCCTTGATCCTGTGCTATGCGGCCTTAAAGGTGCTGAGTTACCTCATCAGCCTGGGCGCGGCAAAGAAGTCGGACTTGTCGCCGCTCCTGTCAGGGCTCATTACCGGACTGGCATGGCTGCTGTTTAAACTATGGCCATCCTTGTTCCGCTGGACCTTTCCGAAACGCCGCATCCGGATTCAGCGCGCCATCGCCCTGAGCGCCCGGTACGACAATCCCCTGGGCAGGCCGGACGGAAGCCGGATGCCCCCGCGCGCCCACATTGCCTACGCCTATGACGCGTTGCGCGCGCTGGCCGCCGATATCGGCGCGCCCCCCAAAGAGAGCCAGACCCCCTACGAGTTCCTGGCGCATTTTCCCGCTGGTTTGCGAAGCATGCGCGAGGAGGCGGAAGAAATTATCCGGCTCTATGTGATTGCCGCCTATTCCAGCGAAGAAATGAACCTGCGCCTTGAGGACCGGCTGCGCAAATTCTGGCATGCCTTCCGTATTGCGAGGAACTACTATGTGCGTTAAGCGGGGTGCAATTCGCGGAGCGCGGACATGATGGTCTCCCTCGGGGCGTTCGTGAAATACCTCCATGACGCATGGCGGCCTGCCCTGTTGAACTTGTTGCTGCCCATGTACTGCAGGCAATGCGGCGTGCGCCTGCTGACCGAAGAAAACAACTTCTTCTGCCCTGCCTGCTGGGAAGCCGCACCGCGCATCGAACGCCCCTTCTGCACCTATTGCGGCAAACCCCACCAGAAGATGGTCGGGCTCGGATCCCCCGTCAATTTCCCCTGCGCCGCCTGCCGGGAAAAGCCGAACCCGCACGTGCGCCGCATCTGGGGCACGGTACAGTATGACGGCGCCATAAGCCTGGCGATTCGCCTGTTCAAGTTTCAGGGCAAGCAAAAGCTGCGGGAACCTCTGGCGGCGCTCATGGTCGAATTCGCCCTCCGGGAAATGCCGCCCGACGGCTACGATTGCATCGTGCCCGTGCCGCTCTATAAAACACGCCGGCGCGAGCGCGGTTTCAACCAGTCGCTGCTGCTGGCGGAAGTCCTGGCGCGGGACGCCTTTCCCGGCGCGGCATTGGATGAATCGCTCAAACGCATACGGCCCACCCGCGCCCAGAGCCGCCTGAAGCCGGAGCAACGGACCCTGAATGTGCGCGGCGCCTTCGCCGTTGCGGGAGAGGCCTTGAAAGGAAAGCGTGTGCTGCTGGTCGACGACGTCATCACCACGGGCGACACCATTACGGAATGCGCCAAAGCCCTGCGCCGCGCCGGGGCACAGGAAGTGGATGCCTTCGCCGTCGCCCTGGCCTTTTCAAGGATCCGTTTCGACCTGTAAGAGGGCTATCCTTTTCAAGCGCAGCATCATTGTTTGCCCCCCCCCGCAAAGGAATCCTGCGGGGGCAACGCACGCGTGTCGCAGCAAATCGAAACCAGGCTTAATCTTCATTGGCGAGATTGAACACGCCGATAATGCTCGCCATGCTCGGCAATACGGGCGGGGTGGCGCCGAGGTCCATGCTCTCGGTATTGTCCTGGCCCGGCGCCGGAGGCACATACGGCACCCACTCCACATGGCCATCCATGAACAGCACATTACAGCCGCCCGGAACGTGGTTGAACAGTTTGATGGCGCCCACGTTGGCAAACTGGTCCACCATGGCGAAAAGCGTGCTCTGCGCCATGGCCGAGGTCTGCGGATTGTTGACGTCCGTGATCAGGAAGCGTTCATTACCTTCCTTCAATCGGTAGATAGTATCGCCGCCGCCGTTGCCGACACCGGCTTCCACCTTGATATCCTCATCGCTAATCCTACGAAGCACAATGCCGCCCAGGGTTGTCGAGAAGTTTTCGGGAGCGAGAAGTTTCGAGAGGATGCCGTCAACCGCCGAACCGAATTGCGCCGCGATCATGCCGTCGGTAGGCACGGCCCAGCCCAGGGTTGCCGAGATAGCGGACAGGTTCATAAACGTGTTGATATCCCGAGGCGGCAGGTACGGTTTCTGCAGCAAGTCAAACATGTATCCGATGTAAATATAACTCAGGCCGGCTTTCCACGTTTTGTACCAGAAAAACCATTCCCCGTCCTCGTCTTTGAGGGAATCCACTGAATTTTCCGCATCCGAAGGGCATATACAGATAGCCGGGTCGCTATTGTAGTTGGGATACCATGCGGATACCTGCGCCGTGGACCCGATTTCGAGGCAGTGGACAATATCCCCTTCCGGCCAATTGTTTTCCGTGGGGTCCGTTGACTGGATGGGCGGCCAGTAGTCCTTCTGTTCGTCCGCATACAATTTGAAAATCGTGCCCCATTGCTTCAGGTTATTTTGACAGGATTTGCGGCGGGCCGCTTCGCGCGCACGCGCCAGGGCCGGCAACAATATGGCCGCCAAAATACCAATAATGGCAATGACAACAAGCAGTTCAATCAGGGTAAATCCTTTGCGTTTCATTTGGGTATTCCTCGTATAGCATAGTATGATTACAAAAACAATGGCCACTAAATGCAAGTTCACCCGGTATTCAAGGGAAGCCTTGCGATGTTTTCCCTGAAATCAACCGATAGATTATACCATTATCCGTTATCTTCGGTACAACGTTTTTGCGACCAATACCCTCTTTCAGGCCGGATGCCGTTTCCCTGTGGGGAATTCGTTCAAAGCAGATTTAAAAATTTGTGATTCCCCTTGGGGAAGGGATAGATACCGAAATCTTCCGGGGCCACCCAGCGCAATTCGGTATGGGCCCGCGCTTCGGGCGTGCCGCTGACCAGCGTGCACCGGTACACGTTCAGCGTCACTTTGAAGTGTGTATAGGCGTGTCTGGCCACGGCAACCAGGCCGCCGACCGTGATTTCGATACCCAGTTCTTCGCGGCATTCCCGCTCCAGCGCCTGCTGATGGGTTTCGCCCGCCCGCAGTTTGCCGCCGGGAAACTCCCACAGGCCGCCCAGAAACCCCGCCGAAGGCCGTTTGCCGATGAGATAGGTACCTTCCCGGTAAATGGCAGCCACGACGACCTCATACTGGGGTACGGCCTTTTTGGCCGTCTTGTTGGGCAGGGTTTCCTGCAGGTTCCCCGCATAGGCTTCACAATGGCGGCGGACGGGGCATTGGTCGCAGGCGGGGTTTTTCGGGGTGCAAATGCGCGCGCCCAGTTCCATCATGGCCTGATTGAAATCGCCCGGCTGCCTCGACGGGAGCAGCGCGGTTGCCAAGGTCCAAAGCGTTTCTTCCGTAACGGGCAGGTCTACGGGTTCAGCCAGGGCATTCAGCCGCGCCAGCACACGCTTAACGTTGCCGTCCACAACGGGCGCCCGCTGGCCAAAGGCGATGCTGGCAACGGCGCCGGCCGTGTATTTTCCAATGCCCGGAAGCAGTTGCAGCAGGTCCGCCGATTCGGGAAAGCGGCCGCCATACTGTTCCATCACGATACGCGCCGTCCGGTGGAGGTTGCGCGCGCGCGTGTAATACCCCAGGCCTTCCCATTGTTTGAGCACCGCCTCTTCCTCCGCCTCGGCGAGCGCTTCCAGCGTGGGAAATCGTTCCAGGAAGCGCTCATAGTAGGGCGTTCCCTGGTCCACACGGGTCTGTTGCAACATGATTTCGGAGAGATACACCCGGTACGGGTCTTTGGTGCGCCGCCAGGGCAGATCCCGGGCTTCGGCTTCAAACCAGGCCAGCAGCGTTTTTTGAAAGGTTCGCGGATTTCCGTTCATGAAGAGGCCTTTCCCCCCTGCAGGCGCATGGCGTGCCGCCGGGAAGCGTGACGGCAAGCGGCGAATTTCTAAAAAGCCCGCCTTCCCCAGGGAAGGCGGGCTGCTCGGATACTACAAGTATCTGTGCCTGATCACAGTTTCAGAATGTCGCCGCCCCCGGCCATGCCGACGCCCAGCAGCGCCAACGCAGCCAGCGCGCCCAGGAACACGTAGGACCAGTTAAAGTCCTCACCTCCCAGGCATCCACAGCGGCAGGGGCCTTCGGAAACGACCAGGTTGACCGGCGTGCTCACGTTCACGGTCGCGCCGGCGGCCGGAATCTGACTGATCACGAAGCCTTCCGGCACATTGTCATTGCACTGGAACGTGATATCGCCAACGGTTAAATGAGCCGCGAGCACCATCGCTTCGGCGTCCTCGGCGGTTTCCAGCACCACATCGGGCGCCTGCGTCTGGGCGGGGGCTTCGCCTTCCACCGGCGCTTCGCCTTCTACGTCCGCGCAATTGTTCCTGACGGTGACGGTGCGTGCGGCCTTGCCTTCATTGCCGGCGCCGTCTTTCACCGAGAATGTAATCGTATACTGACCGGGCACGCTGATACTCACGCTTCCCGTTTGCGTCACACTCTTCAACAGGTCACCGTCGCACTGGTCCATGGCGGACAGGAGTCCGGCATCCCGGTATACGTCACCGCAGTTGAGGATGACGCTGGCATTGCCGCGCAGGACAAGCGCCGGCGGCCTGCTGTCCACCACCGACACCATACGGGTGGCCGTGGCTTCCCTGCTGCCGTCAACGCGGGAGACCCGGTAGGTAATCTCGTACATGCCTTTCCTGGCCCCGAAGGGATTGGAAAGGTCTGACGTCAGACCGGTAACCTTGATACGGTTGGTCAGGACCGTGTCCGTCGATGCGTCCCTGGCGGTAGCGCCCGCGTCCACATAGACGGAGCCGCACTCGATTTCCAGGGCCGCTTCGCCAATCAGGGCGATTTCCGGTGCGGAGTTGTCTTGCACCGTAACGGTTCGGGTGGCCCGGGCGCTGTTTTTCGCGCCGTCCCGCACATCATAGGTAAGGACCTGAGCGCCCAGAGCGGTCGTATTAATTTTGCCGCTTACCGTGACCTTCCCCGTCAAATCGCCGTCGCAGGCGTCGGAGGCGGTATATCCCGGCTCCTTGAAAGGTGCACCGTACTCGAGTACGATGTCGGTCGCACCTGTCAGCGTAATGACAGGAGACACGGTATCCACCACCTTGACCTTGCGCGCGACGGACACGGCGTCATTGCCGTTGCCGTCATTCGCGGTGTAGGTGACCGTATAGTCACCGGCGAGGTTGACGTTGACCGTATTGTCCACCTTGACCGGGCGCTCCCCGGCGCAAGCATCGTTTGCCGTCGCACCCGCATCCACATAGACGCCGCCGCATTCCACAATTACCGTGGGACTGCCGACCAGGGTAATCACCGGGGGCGCCGTGTCGACCACCCTTACAAGACGCTTCTTCTGTACGGCGGCATTGCCGCCGACATCGGTGACATCATAGGCGACATTGTAGGCGCCCAGTTTGGAGGTATCCACGGGATTCACCACCACCAGCACCGCTGTCAAATCCCCTTCACAGGCATCGGAAGCCCTGGCGCCGGCATCAGTGTACACGGTTCCATATTCGACCGTCACGGACTCATTCCCGAGGAGACTGATCTCCGGTGGAACGGTATCCGTCACATGGACCGTGCGTACCACGGGAACAGCGTTATTACCATTGCCGTCATTTGCGGTATAGGTCACCGTGTAGGAACCGACCAGATTGGCATTGACCTTATTCACCACCGCGACCGGACGGTCCCCGGCATAGGCGTCACTCGCTTTGGCGCCCGCATCGGCATAGACGGCGCCGCACTCGACGGTTACCGGGTTACTGCCATTCAAGCGTATAACCGGGGCAATGGAGTCCACCACCGTAACCGTACGCATGACCGGGACCGCCGCGTTGCCTGCGCCATCAGCCACCGCAAAGGTTACTTCATAAGCGCCCAGTATGCCGGTATCCACCGCACTGTCATCCATGACAATACTTTCGGTCAAATCACCCTCACAGGCATCGGACGCTTCAGCACCGGCGTCGATATAGGCGGCCCCATATTCGACAGAGACCTGTTCCTCGCCTTTCAAGATGATTATCGGCGCGGTGGTATCGCTTACAGTCAGTTCCTGCAGGAAAGCGCCGCCGGTCGCCACCAGGTCCACCGGATACAGGGGCACGCCGGAATCGTCCACCGGCGGAACGGAATTCCCCAGGGAATCCGTCACTCCGTGCACAATCACATAGTCGCCGGGGTACGCGGCGGCGGTTTCTTCCGTGTAGGCGACGGGCACATCCGCTTCCATTTCCAGGACGGTGTCCGCATCAAGGCGCCAGATCCAGTATTTAAATTCATAATCGGTATCAGCGCAGTAGCTTTCCAAAGCCGCTTCTATGGCCGGGAAGGCGCCACCGCATTCCGCCGTGACTTCCGCCGGTGTGGCACTTATCGTTACATAGTGGGGCGCAATCAGGCGCGATTTCACCGTATAGTTGTCCGCACCATCCCACGCCAGATAATAGGCGCGATAGCCCGGCCACACCGCGCCCGACACATCTTGCAGCAAATTGCGTGCTTCGGCTTCCGTCCCGTCATCGTTATAGGCGTGGCCGGGAGGATTCGCCTCGAAATCGCCGAAAAGGCCGGCGTACCGGAAGTATTCCCTGCCTTCCACCGCATTGTACTGGGTGAGGATCAATACGATGCCGGCCTCATCAAGCAGGCCTTCGCAGGCATCTTCCGCGCTTGCGCCGGGGTCGGTGTAGTTCGGTTCATTACAGGTCCAGGGAAGCGGGTCACCCAGGGAGGTATCCCAGCCTTCCGCAACGGACCAGGCATCCGGCAGGGACGGGGCACCCGAACCTTCCGGATATTGGTCCGCATATTTCTCCAGGGCGACCTGCCACCAGGCAGGTTCAGCGGTATTTTCAGCCGACGGCGCCACTGGCGTCTCGCCGGTAACCGAAGGTTCTCCTTCGCCGTTCAGGGTGATCTCGGGACCTTCCGTATCTTTAATCCGCACATGCCGAACGGCGGAAGCGGACTGCCCGCTCTGCGCATCGGCAAAGGTATAGATAACATCAAAGTTCGCCGTCGGCGGCGCCGTCGGGATGCCGGAAACCTGGACCGCTTCCACGGGGTAGGTATTTCCGGTACACGCGTCAAAGACGGAGGTTGCGCCCGGATCGACATAAGGCTCGGCGCATTCCCACTCCGTAACATACTGGCCCGATTCCACGGCAACCCCGTTCAGCGTAATCACCAGGCCGGAGGTGATCACGGTGCAAACCACCGGTTGCGCCGCGTTTCCGGCGCCATCAGACACGGTATAGGTGTATGTGTAGGCGGTATCGCCGGGCTTCAGGCCGGGCTG
>Ga0209606_1004323_pt1 | contig 13241 bp, 11 predicted proteins | sample AD_UKC057_MetaG_FD_184412 | JGI IMG/M metagenome (GOLD analysis project Ga0209606, IMG submission 184412) | Active sludge microbial communities of municipal wastewater-treating anaerobic digesters from USA - AD_UKC057_MetaG (SPAdes) (version 2) | ecosystem: Engineered > Bioreactor > Anaerobic >...
CGGCTTGATGAGCGCGTGGCCGACCCGCGTCCGGATCGCCGTCCCCCCCATCCGCTCCACCAGTTCGGGAACCGCCCGCGAACAGATCAGGTTGTAGAGGATCGTCTCCCCCGGATGTCTCTTCAGCAGCGACTTGGCCACCATCGCCGTCACCATGTCCCCGCCGATCTGACGGCCCTTGCGGTCCACGAGGAACATGCGGTCCGCATCGCCGTCGAACGCGGCCCCGAAATCCGCCCCCGTCTCCGCAATCGCCCGGATCAGGTCGGCCAGGTTCTCCAACTCAATCGGCGAGGCGGGGTGGTTTGGGAAAGTCCCGTCCAGCTCGAAATAGAGCCGCGTCGTGCGGATCGGAAGGCGGTCGAGGACCGGCGGCACGGTCCGCCCGGCGATCCCGTTGCCCGCATCGATCACGACGTGGAACTCCCGGACGCGGGAAATGTCGATGAACGAAAGGCAATGGTCGGCGTATTCGGAGAGGATATCCTTGCGCGCCACCACCCCCGGAGAGGGGGAGCGGGGCATCTCCTCGCCGTCCTGGATAAACCTGAGCACCTGGTTGAGGCCCTCCTGGCCCGAGAGCGGCACAGCCTCTTTGCGGCAGACCTTGAACCCGTTGTATTCTTTCGGGTTGTGGCTGGCGGTCACCATCACCCCGCCGTCGTAACCGAATTTCCCGACGGCAAAATAGAGGGCGTCGGTGGAAATGAGACCGAGGTCGATCACGTCGGCGCCATAGTCGTTTATCCCCCGGGCGAGGTGCTCAAAGAGCAGGTCGGAGGATACGCGCATATCGCGACCGACCGCGATGGATCTCGGTTTCAGCACGCTGGCCAGCGCATAACCGATGCGGTAGGCCAGGTCTCCGTTGAGCTGGTCGGGGACGGTGCCCCGGATGTCGTAGGCTTTGAAGATCGACGGGTCAACTGCCATAGCGGGTCCTCACTTTTGCTCAAGATAGCCGCGCGCGCCGACCGGCGTCAACTTTTAATCCGATAACGCGGGGCGGGCCAAAGGGTTCGCCGAGGGCCGGACCGCCGCCGGGCGCGCCCGGTTTTTTTGACGTATCCGTTGCCGATAGCCCCTCTTTGCACTTGCATTTTCGCCGGCCTTCATTATACTATTGGGCCGTTGCCGATTCGCCTGCCCCTGGAGACAACGGGGAACAGAGCGAACCGCGATGGTCCTTGCGATGTTGCCGCAGGCGCCCGTAAGGGGAACCTGAGACCGGGCGGTTAGCTCAGCTGGTTAGAGCACCTGCCTTACACGCAGGGGGTCACAAGTTCGAATCTTGTACCGCCCAGAGAGACTTCGTCTGACGGTGCAGGATTGACTCACCCGCGCATGCGCGACTGATCGGCGCCGGCGCGGGGTGGTCGACTCCCCGAGTATGGGAGATGCCGGTGGCCCCCGGGCGATGCTGGACAGATGGGAATCGGCGGGCGAGGCCGATCGGTTCAAGCGAGGCCGATCGGTTCAGGCGAGACGCAAGGTGGATTGACCGAGCGATTGTTCGATGAGCCGGGGTTGTAGTTCAGTTGGTTAGAACGCCTGCCTGTCACGCAGGAGGCCGCGAGTTCGAGTCTCGTCAACCCCGCCATTCTCATATCTAATTGACCTCCACCACCTTAGCCGCTCCAGTAGTGTTGCGCCTGCTTGCTCCAGAGTGGATTTGATCTCGGATTTTGTTACCTTATACTGTGGGATCAATGAAAGATTGCCCCAAGAGCCTTAAACACGAAGCGGAGCGATCAGCAAGAAAGAGACTGCTCAAGCACGAGCATATCGCCCCTCTCACACGATATGTGGATGCTATCATTTCCCAACATCCAGACAAGAGCATTCCGTACTTCGATCCTCTGGACGGTGGCACCAGAGCGCAATGCCTGTTCGTATTGGAGGCACCGGGGCAAAATGCGGTAAGGTCCGGTTTCATTTCTCGGAATAACGACGATGAGTCGGCGAAGAACTTCTTTGAAATCAACGTGGAGGCCGGTATCCCAAGAGAGAAAACGATTACTTGGAATGTTGTGCCCTGGTATATCGGTACCGGCAAGAAGATACGACCGGCCACAGCAGATGACATCCGTGCGGGGCTGCCTTATTTGAATAGCCTTATAGATCTCTTGCCGAACCTACAGATTATTGTGCTCGTTGGTAAGAAAGCCCAGAGAGTGAAAAGGAAACTCGAAAGTCAATATGACTACATCAGGATATTCGAATGCTATCATCCGAGTCCGCTGGTTGTTAATACCAATCCACGGAACAAACAGAAGATCATAGAAGCGCTTAGACCCGTGAGTCACATCCTCAGTCAGGCAGCCAGAGCTTGATTGGCGCATTCCCTGAGAATCGCCAGCTGCCGAACACGCGCTACGCCGCACTGCCTATCACCCAGTTGCGGAACGCGTCTACGAGGGCCCGCCTTATCTATCCCCTTAACTCGCAATCGGTTATACGCTTACAAAAATAGCCAACCTTACTCTCCGTAAACTCGTGTTATCTCAAGTTGCCTGACGGCACTAATCCTGCCCGTAAGATCGGGCTACACCTGCACTCGCATCCGATACGCCACCCCGGGGCCACAGCATTCGTCCGCGCAGGTGGGCCACTGCGAGTCCTGCAGCGTGCGCTCGGCCACTCGACCCTGCGTGTGCGGAACGATACGTTCACGTAGACGACACTGACTTGCGAAACGCCTACGAGCAGTGCAGTCCGGCGGCAGAGATCAGAATAATATAGTCAATCCATTCAATCCGGACAGTAGACTGGTCATTCGAGTTGCCCATGCCATAGGACTTTAGCACGCTTGACTGCTTGGCGCAGGAGGCCAGATCGAAGACAGTTTCTTGTGTAATAGGAACCCTGTGTTCAAGGTTTGCCAGGCCGAAGCAACGACGATAGATGACCTTGCCCTGCTGAGTGACCACCACTGCCGCACCCGGCTCGTCAGGTACTATCTCAGGGGCGAGCAGGGTGACAACTTTGCAGGCAAACCGATCGTAGTCGTCATTCTCACCGCAGGACGTGGTCGGGGCTAGTGGGACAAGCAATATGGCGGCTAACAGATACGAACGGACAAATGGAAGACGCACAATGGAACCTTTACAACCACGGCTTTTGTGGACAGAACGGCATACCAGTATCCTGGGTATCGGGTTCAGCCTGTCGGTACACGCATCAGGGTGAAGGCCTCGCACTACAAGGGCATGGGTGGCAATCTGCCTACTGTTCTTCAAGTGCCTGCTTTACTTTTTCCAAGAGCGGTTTCTCCCACGAATACATGGCCTTGATTCGCTCTCCTTCGGCGACAACCGTCCTTGCGGCCTCCTGGTTTTCGGAGTTCAAATAGGCGGCTGCCAGCAACCCATACGTGTGGGCAAACCGCGGATATTCTGCCCGCAAGATTTCCAGTAGTTCGATAGCCTGCTTGAATTCATCTCTGCTAACGTATTCTCGCGACAACTCCAGCATTTCCACGACGCTGAAAAAGTAGCGCTGGTCCCCGCCCTTAATCTTGCTTCTGAGGTCGTTTACGGCGAATTCGAATCCGGACTTATCAAGGTTCATCTTGAATTCCTGCACGAGGGAGGTCCGGATTCCATCGAGACTGGCTGGTTCCATTTGTGGTTCCGGCCTGCCCGTTTCAAGGAAGAGGAGAGCAAACTGCAGAACGCGATCCTGACCTGAATCAATGTCGGCCTGGGTGTTTGTGATCCGCACGTCAGGAGGAATCCCCACCCCATCCCAGCAGACCCCCTCAAGATCAATGGTGTACTTGTGAGCGACCCATAGCGTCCAGCCATTCGGCAGCCTTTCCGGATACTGAGCCGCTAAGGCGCCCTCAGTAAGGTCGCCGACAATAGTGACATGCGGCAGGACCCGCATAGCCAGGACAAACTCCTCAGCAGCGCTCGCCGTGTGGCGGTCGGTCAACACTACCATGGGGCCAGTGAACTGAATCGGGCCGGCCGGCTCGATATTCCGGTATGTAGGCGGTAGATAATCGTCGTGTTTTTCGCCGTAGCGATCGAAACTCGTCGCGAAATGCCGTTTACGATCGGCGAATCGGTCAGCCACCAGCTCGCTGTTCTCTGACTTGCCTCCCGTGTTATCGCGAACATCGACAATCAGCGCGGAGGCAGCAGCAAATCCTTTCATGCAGCCGTCTATCGCGGCGCTCAACTCGTCGGGCTTGCTCTTGAAGTTGCGAAGATACATGTAGCCGATCTGATCAGTCAGCCAGCCGCTCAACAGACGGCCGTCGAGCGCCGTGTCCGCTGTTCCCTTCAGGTAGTGGGACTCGATCAATTCCCGGGAGAAGCCGACACGCGGCAGACCCTCGGTCAAACCGCAGCAGGTGCGACTCGTGTCGGTCTGAATGCACACGTGGGCATCGTTCAAATGTCCAAGCATCTCCAGCAAGATCCGGTGCAGGTCGCCGTCGCTTGTTTCGGCAGTGATCTGTGGACGATAGACCCTATAGAGGGCCGCCCAGTCGACGTGTTTACTACCAAACTGGCCGTAAGTACGATCCACTGTTTGCCACACGTGGTCAAACACCGTCTCGGGGCTGGCAACCGTTCCGGTCTCCTGCGCATGCATCAGCAAAGGGAGCATTAGCAGTGCCAACGACAGGCAGCTGGTCTTGAGCATTCGCGTCTTCACATGAACTCCTCGGTTAGGCGGCTCAATCCCTCATCGTGGACTCCGTGGTAAGCGTTACGTAAGCAGTTACTCAAATGTTTCAGGAAGACGAGGAGAGCACACTTCGAGGCTCCGCATTGCATGCGTTTGGCAGTTAGTAGTGCCCCGCTATTCTATTGTTTTCCAGCGTGTTCCGCTTGCCGTCGAGTACCTGATGTGCACCCGCAAAGAGAATACTACAGAAGTTTGGGGGGAGTGATACTGGGCCCGCTTTTTATCCCGATTGCTTAACCCGGCCGCAGTTTTGGTGCTCATATTATAGCTTTTGCACTCGCGCAACTTTCAAGAGAGAATGTGATCAACGTTGATACCATAATTCACGCTGCAGGAGTGCTCAATTCGACGATCGATTTTGAAGAAGTCATTCGCTAGTGAACGCCTGAACCCTACCTGCTATTGCTGTTGTAGCCGCCACCTCGATTGATCATTTTACCAAGCGCAACCGTCGTGTTTCGGCGCAGCCGGTATCCAGCTTTCGTTGCGGATCAGCAAAAAACTGGTGCGCCAGCCGCAAGGCACACAGCCAATAGTCACGGTCCTCCGAATTGGGTAGCTCTGTCGGGAACTGGCCGTGGTAGCCATTCTTGAAGACGACGTTTAGTGCATTGGCATAGAGCATCTCGATTTTATAGCCGGCAAGGCCCGACGAGGATGCATCCAGCTCGCCCGTAAAGGCAAGCTGCGGCCCGTCATAATATACGCGAGTGTTTTCAATTGAATCAGCTTCGCCGGAGGGCCACAAAGTGCAGTCTGAAGGAGCTCCAAAATCCGCGAGAAGAGAACGAACGATCTCGGAGCTTGCCACCGCTTTCTGATATTCATCCATGGACTCGAACGGTTTCTTCTCGTTGCAGTAAACAGAGAGGTTCTGTGCGATACTCTGTCGGGCGTAAATCGGCTCGGGCGGCCGAACCTTATCAAGCCCTTCCTCCTTTCTCATCCTTTGTATAGTTTCGTCCATGAGTGGGCCATCGTCGCGAGCAGCCGCATCCATGAAAATCAGGAGGTTCTGTAGGCGATGTTCATACGTCGAATAACCCCTGGGGTAGAACCAGTGGCGAAAGAACTGAACCACCGCATGGTCGTCAAACCGCTTCTCGCCGACCAATAATGGCTGCTGCCTGAGGCGGAGAAGCGCCGCTGTGAATCGGCTCCGCAGTTCTGGAAACTTGGACGAGCACGCTGAATCCATCGCACACTTCGAGAATATCTTATTCAGCGCGACGTCCGTTCCGAGAGCATCGTCGACGAGTTCCTGACCCCCAGGCAAGCCAGGGGCGTCATGAACGATCGAGCGGACGCTCGAGGGGTAGTAGCGCGCCATTGTCATTGCCAGTCTGCTGCCGTAGGAGATCCCCCAGAGATTCCACTGATTCACGCCAAGTGCTTTTCTAAGCGCTTCCATGTCACTGGCACTTCGTGCGCTGTTGTACTGGGAAAGGTCTATCCCTTGCTTTATTAGACCATCTCTGCACTTTTTCAAATCAAAAGGACTGTCTTGATCGTCGGGGCAATATAGCTGCGGAATCGACCTGCCAGTTCCTCGTTGGTCGAAAAACACCCAATCTCTATCAACCACAACATCATAGATGAGGGGAGTTGTTACGAGAGTCTCTGCGAAGAACAGGCTTGTCTGCCCGGGGCCTCCGTTTAGGAAAAGGACTGGGTTTTCTGGATCTATGTTCTTTCGAGCCTTAACTACCATGAATGCAATCTCTATCGATCGACCTTTAGGTTCATCGTAGTTTTCAGGCACTTTCAGTCGGCCGCAGGTGACAGCAAGCAGCGCTTTACTCGAATCGAATGGGCAGGCGACCTTCACCCATGAACCCTCTACTTGAGCGGAGGGCGGTGGAGTCTGCGCGTAAAGTAGGGCAGATAGAAGGCAGGCAGCTAAAGCAGCAGTAAATGTGGTTCTCATAGATTATCCTCGTAAGAAGACATGCTGCGTGGCGTATAACATTAACGAGGTGCTACACAGTGGTCGTCGCTTCATGACTAACTCCTTCCCTCCATCGGCGGATGCATGTGAGGTCAGCCACAAGTAACTCTCTTACAACCAACAACGCAATGACGATAAGCAGTGTCCGCGTATTTGACTGTTTTCTAGCGAGTTCCGTTGATTCAAGCATAGCGTAACTGGAACGGAAACCAGAGGCTCACAGAAGTTTGGGGAGAGTGATACCGCGGGCCGCCATTGAATAACCATTTTCCCTTACTAGGCCAAGGCTGCATAATCGGCCTACCCATTAGTCTCCAAGACGCCGGTGACTTCCGAGGTGTTATACGCGGGGTACCTCCGACCTTGTTTTTTTCGTATATTCCAGAGTAATGGTACACAACTCGTCAGAAGGGTCATAATCAGTGAGAGTTGCGGCGAGTCAGGCAGGCAGGACTCCGATGGCGAGCCTGTGGATTCACGGGAGCTCCATCCGATACGTCAGACCGGAGGGCGCAATATATGTGTCCGGGTAATCTGGCACCCAATCGTTTCTTTTCATCATCCCACTTCGTTCGAGACGGCAGTGCAATCCTGCTGACGATTGCCCTCGTGAAGCTTTGTCTTCATCTGGTCGTCAATATCACTGGTGGTTATGGGATGTTCCGCGATGAATTTTACTATATCGCCTGCAGCGATCACATGGCGTGGGGTTATGTCGATCAGCCACCGTTATCCATCGCGATATTATGGTTGAATCGTCTGCTTCTAGGAGACTCGCTATTTGCCCTGCGGCTACTTCCGGCTGTCACCGGCGCAGTTGTCGTCCTCCTGGCTGGTCTGATGACACGCGAACTCGGCGGCGGCAAATACTCTCAAATCCTCGCGTCAATCTGTGCGCTCCTTGCACCTTTGACACTTGCGATCAATGCACACTTCTCAATGAACTCCTTCGATACCCTCCTTTGGACCCTCGCGTTCTATCTCCTTATCCTCATAGCCAAACACGATCTGTCGCGGCATTGGATTCTGCTCGGAATTGTACTCGGCCTGGGATTGATGAACAAGATCAGCGTTCTATGGCTCGGCACTGGACTGCTGATCGCGCTGCTCGCAACTCCGTATCGAGCCCTTCTGCTGACACGAAGAGTGTGGTTTGCAGTTGCCCTTTCTGTCATTCTTTTCCTCCCGCATATAATATGGCAGATAGCGAATAACTTCCCCACTCTCGAATTCATGAGCAATGCGCTCGCCGATAAGTACGTGTCGGTGTCACCGTGGGACATGTTCAGCCAGCAAGTACTGAACATGAGTCCGGTCTCATTCCCCATCTGGTTCGCGGGACTGACATATTTCCTGGTGTCAAGATCAACAAGGCAATTCCGCGTTCTACCGATCATCTTCTTAGCGGTCTTCCTGATTCTTATAGTTAGCAAGAATAGTAAGTCGGAGTACTTGGGGCCGATGTCCCCTATGCTCTTTGCTCTGGGATCGTTTACTGTCGAGAAGTTCGTTCTCTGGCTGAAGTGGCGATGGCTCAGGCCTGTTATTCTTGCTTCAGTAATCTTGGGCGGCCTAGTGCCACTACCGTTGACGCTTGCCCTGTTACCGGTCGATACCTTCATCGCGTATTCGCGGGCACTCGGTATCGGCCCCTCCACGCCGGAGAAGAAAGAGCTCAGTGAACTCCCGCAGTATTATGCGGATATGTTTGGTTGGAAGGAGATGACGGCGGCCGTCGCGGAGGCTTATGCCCGGCTCACGCCGGAAGAGCAGTCCAAATGCGTCATCCTCTGCAACAACTACGGAGAAGCCGGGGCAATCGACTATTTTGGCGGAGAGTACCATCTGCCCAGGGCTATCAGCGGGCATAATAATTACTGGCTGTGGGGATGTCAGAATTCTGACGGCGAGGTAGTCATCCGCTTGGGCGGATCCGAAGATGCCATGAAAGAATGCTACGGCGAGGTCATTCCTGCCGGCATTTTCACGCATCGCTATTGCATGCCATATGAGAACAACCAGACGATCTGGATTTGTAAGAACAGACGGGCTTCACTGATTACCGATTGGCCAGATTTCAAGAACTTTGAATGAATGTGCGTGCTGAGAAAGACAAGCGACTGTGAGGACGGATTCGACCTGGCGATAATGGGCAGATCAAATCAGCATGACCGCAATCTTGAGCCTCAATTACTGTCAATTGCGGCGGCCCTGTTCTTTGTACTCGATTGGTTTCCAGCGATTTCCGTCGATCAGAGCATAGCGTAATCGGAACTGGAAGCTAAAGCTCACGAAAGTTTGGGGAGAGTGAGGTCGGGCCCGCTTTGATTGCCCTCCAATCCCTTTGGCAACTATGCCAAAGGGTCTTTTGTAGACGGGGCATAATACCGCATATAGGGCCTCCGCCAGATCCGGAACCACTCTGGAGTCACTTCCCAGTTGACAAAATGGTTCCTCCTGTTGTGATTGCTATATCGATACAAATGTGGAGTGACTGTGGATACCTGGAAGTTCTACAATATCACGCACCGGAAGCACTTGGTCTGCAATCCGACAAGCGAGGCCAAACTAGCCCACCTCGTCGGACTTCTGGACCTTCCCAGAGGGGCCGGAGTGGTCGATATCGCCTGCGGCAAGGGAGAGTTTCTGATTCGATTGGCTGAGAAATATGAAGTCAGAGGACTCGGAGTAGATATTTCCCCTTACTGCGTTGAAGATTGTAAGAAAAGAGCCGCCGATAGACTGTCCACCCCCAACGTCACATTCACGCAGATGGATGGCGCCGAGTTCAGGCCGGAACAGCCTGCGAGTCTGCATTTGGTCTCCTGCATTGGGGCCAGCTGGGTGTTCAAAGACCACAGTGAAACGCTGAGAACATTGAAGAGCTGGGCTGCCCCGGGCGGCCTGGTGGTCGTAGGGGAGCCCTTCTGGCTCCATGATCCATCACCGCAGTATCTGGATGCGTCCGGCCTTCAAAAGGAGAGCTTCGGGACGCATGCCGACAACGTGGAGGCTGGAGAGAAACACGGGCTCCGATTCGTTTATACCATTGTCAGCGACCAGAATGACTGGGATCAATACGAGGGCCTGCAGTGGTTGGCGGCCGATGAATACGCCCGTCAGAACCCCGACGATCCGGACATCACCGAACTCATGAACCGGGTTACGTCGAGCAGGAACATGTACCTCAAGTGGGGCAGAGATACTGTGGGATGGGCGACTTACGTTTTCCGACGTGATGAATGAGGTTACTCTCCTCGCCCCCTTTTCGTTTTCTTTGGCCCTTTGGTACTATCCGTCAAGAATCGCGTAGTCAGGCTGCACATCGAAACCGAATTGCACAGAGGGTTGAGGAGCGCGAGACCGGGGCCGCCATTATGTAGGTAGTCGCCAGGTAATAGACTGCGCCGTAATTCAAGCAGATGCTTCGCACAATTTGACGGCTCGCCAGAGTGGAGTTCCCTCATTGGAGGTGCCTCTCCTATTTGTCAGAAACTCATCCACATCAGGAGAATGTTGACATGCGCAGCCGTGACTGTCTTCGCAGCCTGGCTGCCATCAGGCACGTAGACGTTACCTGAAGGAAAACCGATTGCGCCGTACACTACAAGTTGGAATTGAGTACTCAATTCACGACCCACACCGCCGATCAGACCAAACCCCCAATCTTCCGGCATTCTCGCGGTAGGCATGTCTTCGAAAGGGCAGTCCCAGCAGATCGAGATATCGACCCCCGAGAACGAGCGGGCGAAGTATGCACCCGGCCCCGCCAGTACTAGATATGACTTGCCCGGTTTGCCGAAGTACCTTGTCCATGTGAGGGCAACGATTCCCTGGGCGATATCGGCGTTCTCGCCGGTGTAATCGCTTCTGTACCCCGCCCAGTTCATTCCGACCGCAAGAACATCATGTTTGCTTATGCCATATCCCATGATCGCGTTCATGCCCACTCCCGTACCGCTCCCGCTGAAGCTGTGCCCCATGTAAGATGAAGACAGCGTTGATATGGCTGACAGGCCGACACCTGCGCCCAGGACGAACCCATTGCGCTGGCCATCAAAAGCGAGGACTCCCGACGTCGTGACCTGCACGATAACCAGACAAATCATGATCTTCTGGGCATTGGAAAGTAGCTTGGGACGTACCATTGATCCTCCTTATGTCAGAATACGAGGATCAGTTGTCGATCTGGTCCACAGAAGGTGAGATAGGCGAGTTGTTGATCCGAGTACTCAGCCTGCAAACCGGATCGTCACTGCCTCTCGACTAAACTCACTGAGTGCTGCATCGATGTCAAGCCAAATCGTCTCCAGACAAATGTCACGTCGTTGCATTTGGTTGTGTTCCAATGCGTTCCGCCGATGAAGGCATCGTGCGGCCGCATTGCGAATGAAATGCCACCAAGGTCCGGGGAGAGTCAGGTCGGGGCCGCACCATTCCTAATCAGCCGCTGCAAGGCGTCGGCTCAGGTGTTTACGGGACGCCACTTCCTGAGAATGGCGCCCGGCTTCCATGACGATCGATCGAACCTCGGCCTATCGTCTTAATCTCCATGTCTCCATGACCCGGAATGGGGGCTGGCCGAGGCGCGCAAAGAGCGCCAGCGCGCCTGCGTTCCCCGATGCGGTTCCATCATGATAGATCCTCCCGCCCATGGCCTTCAGAGAATGTAACGCCTGAAGCATGGCGGCGGCACCGAATCCGCGCCCGCGGAAAACCGGCAGCACGCCAAGGTAGTAGATCGTCGACCATCCGTCGCTGGGATAGACCTTGAGCGCGAGAACTGCGGCGGGATCATTCCCGCACATCCCGATCTGGAGGCGTTCGGGGGCTTGGACCGTTTCTTTCTCCTCGATCAGGGCTTTCACAAATCCTACTGCATCTTCGCCAGGATTCGATGCAGGGTCGCCCTCACTTGCCTGAGAGAACAAATCGGCCGCCCGCGCGAGAGCCGACGCGCATTCCGTGTTGACGCATTCCCAGACAAGACTAGGTTCGATCTCGTCCGCCTCAAGCATACTGAGCGCAACGGCGAGATCCATTTGGTACTCAACGCGATCCTCGCCTCTCACGAAACCGCGGGCGGAGAGGAAATCGCGGTGAAGCGCAGCGCGCGAGGATGTCAGCGCGTCATCGACGCCTGTGCTTGCAGTAATCACGCGGCTGTCGAGATAGAGCGCGCCCATCCTCACGCACTCCCCGATGCTTGACTCGAGCGCTTCATGGAAGGCGCGTCGGTCCGGGAGGCCGTCGACTCCCTTCTTCCAGGAAACGACGATCGCCCAGGCCTCGCGATCCTCTTGCAGGACCATGAGGCTGGCGCAGGTGATTCCGTCTTCATTAGTAAGGCTGATCATTCATGACTCCTTTGTGCCGTGTTCAGGAACCCGGAGTCATGGGGGAAGAATCGGGGTTGCACCTAACCGAGGCCGGCGAGGGTGATCCGAATCGCACTCACAGCATGACTCCGCGCAAGATTCATACGCATGACTCGAACCACCTCCTTCCCGGTTAACCGCACAGATCCCGACTGAGGGCCGGTACGGTGCACAGGCTATCGGAAATGAATCACAGTTTCTCCAGCGTGTCAAGCTTGAAACTTTCCTGGGCAACTGCGACTCTGATGTCGAAATTGCCTGGTCTCCGGGGTCACGCTGCGGTCTCGATCACCCGGTTGCGGATCGCGTCGGCCGGCGGCCGCGTTGACTGATGTGCCGCTGCGGCACCGCTGCTGCTGCCGCGATATGAAACCCGCGCCCGCGTGGCCCGCCCCTTCTGGGATTCCCGGCGCCCCGCTTACTGCTCGCATTCGTAACTGTCGAGAATCGCGCGCATCGCCTGCAGCTGCTCGTCGCTCATCGGGATCTCCCGTCGTGCGATGGCGTTCTTGAGGAACGCGAAATTCCGATCGGAGGAAAAGACCGTCATCGCCTCGGCAATGTGTCCCTCCAGCTTCTCGTGGATATCGAGCATCAGGTCCGGCGCCTGACACGAGAGGTCGAAATCGTTCAGCGAGAGGTACCTGATCGCCCGGTGCGACTTGGTGCGGAAGTAGACTGTCAGGTCATGCGTGTCGAAGACGATGCTCCACAGCGTCGCGTCTCCACCCACCTTGTCGAGAATGTCGAACGCATATGTCACTGCGTCCTCCGCACCGGCCGGCTCAAACGCTTGCACCCTTTCTGCGGCGATCCCGAAGCGGCGGAGCGAACCGTTAATGGGCTGGGGATCGCGCCGCTTGCCGGATTCCCCCCCGGAGCCGTCCAACAAGGCCGCCGACTCTGCGTACGTGCTGTTGGTCAGGACTGCCGCGGGAAGCCCCTGGCCGGTGTGCATGACCGTCTTGCCATCGAGGAACTCGATCACCGCGCAGTCGCCGGCCGCATCAGAAACCAGGTAATGATCGACCGTCTCGAATATTCTGACCTGAGAGTCGGCCGCAAGGATCTCGTTCACGGAGCTGCAGTTGTCCAGCAGGTACTGCATCCAGTGCGGGGAGTGCAGGGGCGCGCGTTCGTCCGGCTCCGGGTTCTGCGTTTCGCCGAGAGCCATGGTGCTCATCACCAAACCCTGTTCGTTCATCCCGGCCCAG
>Ga0209606_1004330_pt1 | contig 13229 bp, 7 predicted proteins | sample AD_UKC057_MetaG_FD_184412 | JGI IMG/M metagenome (GOLD analysis project Ga0209606, IMG submission 184412) | Active sludge microbial communities of municipal wastewater-treating anaerobic digesters from USA - AD_UKC057_MetaG (SPAdes) (version 2) | ecosystem: Engineered > Bioreactor > Anaerobic >...
CTTGGGCCAGGGCGGCGACGACATCATTTACGGTGAAGACGGCGGCGACATGATGAACGGCAACACCGGCAACGACACCCTCTACGGCGGTGCAGGAGACGACAATGTAATCGGTGAAGCCGACAACGACCTCCTCGACGGCGGCGCGGGCAACGACGTACTCTCCGGCGGCACGGGTGATGACACGTACCTCTTCGGGAGGGGGAGCGGGTTCGACAGGATGACTGACGACTCTGGCAGCGACATCCTCACGCTTACCGGTCTTAATCAATCAGATGTCGAATTCTCCATATCGGGCGCCCAGTATGACAATGGCCTCCTTGTGCGGATCAAAGACACAGGCGAGACCACCCGTCTCACGGGCTGGTTCGATGGAACCGGAACGAAGAAGATTGAGACCTTCCAGTTTGCCGACGGGACGACCCTTACCGGCGCCGAGGTGGAAGCGATTGCCATCACAACCGGTGTCGTTGGTACTGACGATGCGGATACCCTCTTCGGTCCTACCGACTTCGGGGCAACCATACAGGGCAAGGGCGGTAACGATAATATCACCGCAGGCAACGCCAACGACACCATCTACGGCGGCGCGGGCCACGACAACCTCTTGGGCCAGGGCGGCGACGACATCATTTACGGTGAAGACGGCGGCGACATGATGAACGGCAACACCGGCAACGACACCCTCTACGGCGGTGCAGGAGACGACAATGTAATCGGTGAAGCTGACAACGACCTCCTCGACGGCGGCGCGGGCAACGACGTACTCTCCGGCGGCACGGGTGATGACACGTACCTCTTCGGGAGGGGTTCAGGCAATGACGTGATAAATGATGATGGAGGAAACGATACTGTCCAAATGGGCACAGGATTAACACCTGATTCACTGATATACACCGTATCCGGAATAAGCGGTGATAACGGACTTTTCATAAGGATCAAGGATACCGGTGAAACCTTAAGGCTCAGGCAGTGGCTGAACGGTGACCAATACAAGATAGAAAGCTTTCAATTTGAAGATGGTTCAGTTATGACTGCGTCTCAAGTAGAGGCGGCGGCGATGGGTACGATACTTGGAACAGAAGGGAACGATACTATAACGGGACCGTTAAACACAGGTGTTACAATATACGGTTTGGGCGGCAACGACACTATCACCGCTGGTAACGCAGGCGACATCATCTACGGTGGAGCGGGTTATGAAAATATCTCAGGACAGGGAGGCGACGACATCATCTACGGTGAAAACGACGGGGATACCCTTAACGGTGATGCGGGCAACGATACAGTCTACGGCGGCGGCGGCAATGATAATATAACCGGCGGTGCCGGTAACGATATGCTCTCGGGCGATGCAGGAAATGACAACATCAATGGTGGTCCCGGTGATGACACGTACCTCTTCGGGAGGGGAGGTGGGTTTGATAGACTCTATGAAGACTCCGGCAATGATACCCTCAGACTGACCGGCCTCAACCGTGCAAATGTCGAGTTTTCCATATCAGGTACCAGATATGATAACGGCATTCAAGTGAGAATAAAAGATACAGGCGAGGCCGCCCGGTTTATGGGCTGGCTGGATGGAACCGGTACGAAGAAGATCGAGACCGTCCAATTTGAAGATGGAACTACCATGGCCGGCTCTGAGGTGGAAGCCGAGGCAATTGCAGCCGGGGTCGTAGGTACAGAGGGCGCTGACGAACTTTGGGGTCCCCAGAACTTCGGGGTGACTATATGGGGCAAGGGCGGAAACGATGTCATTTACGGCAGTAACGTCAACGATACGATCTACGGTGGTGCAGGTGGTGAAAACATTGCGGGCCAGGGCGGCGACGACATAATCTACGGTGAGGACGGCGGCGACATGATGAACGGCAACACCGGCAACGACACCCTCTACGGCGGTGCCGATAACGACCAGATCTCGGGCGAAGCAGGGAACGATCTCCTTGACGGAGGAACGGGCGACGATAGAATGGTCGGCAGCACAGGTAACGACGCGTACTACGTTGATAGCGCCGGAGATATAGTGACAGAAGCAGTAAATGAAGGAACAGATACCGTATTTAGTTCTATAAGCTACACACTTCCTGCAAATGTCGAAAACCTCACCCTTACCGGTACTTCACCAATCAACGGTACGGGAAACGGCATGGATAATGTGCTTACCGGCAATGCGAATACCAACATTCTCACAGGTAACGCAGGCAACGACACCATCGACGGCAGGGAAGGTGCGGATACGATGACAGGAGGGCTTGGCAATGACACCTTCTTCGTAGATAATTTTGGCGATACGGTGACCGAGGCAGTCAATGAAGGGACAGATACGGTTAATAGTTCGGTAAGTTACAGCCTTGGCGCAAATATCGAAAATCTCACTCTTATCGGTAATGACGTAATCAATGGTACCGGTAATACATTGGACAACATCATCACGGGCAACAGCGCGGCAAATATCCTGGATGGCGTTCTTGGCGCAGACACCATGACCGGAGGATTAGGAGATGATACTTACATAGTAGACAACAGTGGTGATCTGGTAATTGAATCGGTCAGCGAAGGCGCTGATACTGTAGCCAGTTCTATTAATTATACCCTCTCTGTCAACATCGAAAACCTTACACTCGCCGGAACCGATTCTATAAACGGTACGGGAAACAATCTCGACAATATCATCAAGGGTAACAGCGCAGCAAATATCCTGGACGGACTGGCAGGCTACGATCTTCTCGATGGAGGAGTTGGTGCCGATACAATGATAGGGGGATCAGGAGATGATACATACTATGTCGATGATCAAGCCGACACGATTGTTGAGGTAGTCGGCGAGGGCACAGACGTTGTGTATTCAACGGTAAGCTATACCCTAAGTGACAATGTTGAGAACTTAATCCTTGCAGGAAATGATGCGGTTGACGGTACAGGTAATGCGCTTACCAATGTCTTAACCGGCAATAACGCGGCAAACATTCTTTCTGCGGCTGATGGCGATGATCTGTTAAGGGGGGCTATGGGCAACGATACCCTGATCGGGGGTACAGGCAGCGATACATATATTTTTCAAAGAGGTGACGGTCAGGATACTATCATAGAGTATGGCGCCGATACCGACACAGACGCGATTACATTCTCCGCAGGTATAGGACAGGCCGATCTTCTTGTTACGAGAAATGCAGATGACCTCACTATCGCTATCCGGGATACGGATGACACGATCACCATAAAAGATTGGTATCTCCAGGAACAAGACAACCACAAAATCGAGCTGTTTAATTTTCCAGATGGTACAACATTGACCGGAACAGACATAGCGGGAATGGTAAGAGGCCTTATTCAGGGGACCTCTGGAGATGATACGCTATATGGCACGAGCGAAAACGATATTCTCGATGGTCTTGGAGGTAACGATTACCTCTCCGCAAACGGTGGCAACGACATCCTCTATGGCGGTTCAGGCAACGACACCTTGATCGGAGGCACTGACTCAGATACCATGTTCGGTGGAGCAGGGAACGATACCTATTATGTAGATAGTTTGGGAGACGTTGTAACCGAGAACGCCGACGAAGGAACTGACTCGGTGCGGAGTTCCGTCAGTTATACTCTTGCTGACAATATCGAAAATATGACTTTAATCGGAATAGATGCTATCAATGGAACAGGAAATATTCTGGACAATCAGATATACGGCAACAGCGGCAATAATACCCTCGATGGCGGTGCAGGCAGCGATTACCTATCCGCAGATGGCGGCAACGACATCCTTTACGGCGGCGCGGACAATGATACGCTGATTGGGGGTACTGGGATTGACACCATGTTCGGTGGGGCCGACAATGATACTTACTATGTTGATGACCCAGGTGATGTTGTGGTAGAGGCGGTAGAAGAGGGAACCGACTCGGTCCGCAGTTCCGTCACCTATGCGCTTACCGATAATGTAGAAAACCTGACCTTAACTGGAACCGATCCAATAAATGGGACAGGAAATAATCTCAACAATCAGCTTTACGGCAACACTGCCGCTAATATTTTAAGCGGTGAAGTAGGTGACGATTACATAAGCGCAGACGGCGGCGATGACATCCTCTACGGCGGTTCAGGCAACGATACCCTTATTGGAGGTACCGGCGTAGATTCTATGACCGGTGGATTGGGTAATGATACTTACTACATTGATGACCCAGGCGATATTGTCGTTGAGGCTGCAAGCGAAGGAACTGATTCTGTGAGAAGTTCCGTCAGTTACACTCTAACCGGTAACGTGGAAAACCTTACCCTTACAGGAGTTGATCCGATAAACGGGACTGGCAACGCCTTGGATAACCAGATATACGGCAACAGCGGCAATAATACCCTCGATGGCGGTGTCGGTAACGATTACTTATCTGCTGACGGTGGTGACGACATTCTCTACGGCGGTGCAGGCAACGATACTTTAATCGGAGGCACTGACTCAGATACCATGTTCGGTGGAGCAGGCAATGATACGTATTATGTGGACGATACGAGCGATGTAATTACGGAAGCTGCCGACGAAGGAACCGATTCAGTCAGAAGCTCCGTCACTTATACCCTCGCAGACAACATCGAAAACCTGACTTTAACCGGGACAGATGGTATCAATGGAACAGGTAATATCCTGGACAATCAGATATACGGCAACAGCGGCAATAATACCCTCGATGGCGGTGAAGGCAACGATTACCTCTCCGCTGACGGCGGTGACGACATCCTCTACGGAGGCGCAGGGAACGACACATTAATTGGAGGAACTGGAGTTGATGCCATGTTCGGTGGAGCAGGCAACGATACGTATTATGTGGACGATACGAGCGATGTAATTACGGAAGCTGCCGATGAAGGAACTGATTCAGTACGGAGTTCCGTCACTTACACACTTGCAGACAATATAGAAAATCTGACTTTAACCGGAACAGATTCGATCAACGGAACCGGAAACGCCCTCGACAACCAACTCTATGGGAACAGTGGATCAAACACTTTAACTGGCGAAGCAGGGAATGATTATCTCTCCGCAGACGGCGGCGATGACATCCTCTACGGCGGTTCAGGCAACGATACCCTTATTGGAGGTACTGGAGCAGATTCTATGGGCGGTGGTGCAGGAAATGACACGTATTATGTTGATAATGCAGGAGATATAACAACCGAAAATGCTGGTGAAGGCACTGACTCGGTTCGTAGTTCCGTCACCTATACTCTTACTGATAACATCGAGAACCTTACCCTTACAGGGACAGATCCAATAAACGGAACAGGTAATATTCTGGACAATCAGATATACGGAAACAGCGGCAATAATACCCTCGATGGCGGTGTCGGTAACGATTACTTATCTGCTGACGGTGGTGACGACATTCTCTACGGCGGTGCAGGCAACGATACCTTAATCGGAGGCACTGACTCAGATACCATGTTCGGTGGAGCAGGGAACGATACCTATTATGTTGATAATTTAGGAGACGTTGTAACTGAGAACGCCGACGAAGGAACTGACTCGGTGCGGAGTTCCGTCAGTTATGCCCTGACCAACAACATCGAGAACCTCACCCTCACCGGAACAGATTCGATCAACGGAACCGGTAACGATCTCAATAACCAGATATACGGTAACACAGCGGCAAACATCATCTCTGGCGAAGCCGGCAATGACTATCTCTCTTCAGATGTGGGAGACGACACGCTTATCGGTGGGATCGGCAACGACACCCTCATTGGTGGTGCAGATTCAGATACCTACATCTTTTCTCTCAACGGCGGCACAGATACCGTCACGGACACGGGTTCCGATGCATCGACCCTCGACAAGGTCCTCTTCAATTCAGATGTCATGGAGGCAACGGTGGCCCTCTTCAAAAACGGTCAGAACCTCTATGTCGGATACGGCAGCACTGACCAGGTAAACATCACCAACCAGTTCAGCGCCGATGCAGGGGTAGAGAGGCTGGAACTGAATAACGGTCTTTTTCTGACAAACGATGATGTCAACCTCGTGATCCAGCAGATGACCGCCTTTGCGGCAGACCACCAGATATCCATGACAAGCCTTGCCGATGTGAGGGCGAACCAGGATCTGATGAACATCATAGCGAACTCATGGCATACGTAGCACGCCTGCGGCGTGAGTTCGGCGTTCGGAGTAAGGAGTGGAACGAAGGAAAGACAGTGATAGTGGAAACAAAAGAAACTAAATAGATACTCACAGAAGGGTAACAGACAAAAGGGGAATGGTGGGGATAAGGAGCGCTCTCCCGACGCTTGCGTCGCTGTTTGTATTGATGTACGGCATTGCCGGAGCCGCAGCGATCCAAACACTTGACTACGATGAGGTTGTCGAAAAGGCGCTCCGCTACGCCCACGACATCCGCCTGTCCAGGCTGGATATCGACATCAGCCGGGCCGAACAGAGGCGGGCGTATTCCCTCTATTATCCCACGATCAGCGCCCGGTGGAACACAGAATACATCCGGGACCTGACCGACGGCACGGCGCAGATAAATTCCATCGGCAATACCGTCCTTCTCCAGAATACGGCCTACCAGAGTTCTTTCATGCTCATGGGCTCCTACAATCTCTTTGATTTCGGAGGCACACAACAGAAGGTCTCCATCGCAGACAAAGACGTGGGAATAAGGCAGGCAGCGCTCCGCCAGTCGCGGCGCGATATCAGATTGAACGTCTTGAGCCTCTATTCAGACCTCCTGATCTCCTATGAAGAGATTGGAACAAAGAAGGAACTCCTTACCCTTTACAAGGAGCTTGCGCTCACAAAGGAGAGGCTCTATGTCGCCGGGAAGATCTCGAAGATCGAGATGACCGACGATGCGGTGAAGGTGGTGAAGATCGTCGACGACATCGATACCCTGAGGCTGAAGCAGAAAACGCTCCTCGAAGAACTCTCGTCCTTGACGGGTGAACAGTATAGTGCGGACAATACGAGGGTGAACGCCTTCAGGGAATGCGAAGAAGACGACTACAAACACGAATTTGATCCCGAGAACACCCCTGAGTCGAAAAGATACGACCTCGAAATGGAAAAGAAGAAGGCTGAGCTTAAGGTCCTTGAGAGGGCGCTTCTTCCTCAGTTCGGTCTCTATTCCACCTACGCCCTGTACGGGAGCGACCCCGCTGCGCTCGATATCTCCGCGCAGTACGTGAAACCGAGGAACTTTTTTGTCGGCATGGCCATCACCCTGCCGCTCTTTGAGGGGTTTAAAAGCCCCGCAGAGATAGAGAAGACGAGACTCGAACTGGAACGGCTCAAAGTGGAGAAGGGGAAGAAGATGACGGAGCTTTCAGCGAGACATGCGAAGCTCAGCGAGACACGGGAGACTTACATAAGCGGCATCGCGCATCAAAAGGCGATGCTGACAAAGGTGGAGGAGAAACTGACCATGGCACAGAGACTCTCGGACCAGAAGGAGATAGAACGGGCAGAGTATCTGAATCAGAAGATCGACCTCGTCAACCAGAGGTTTGAACTTGCCAGGACGATCATCTCGAAGACGGCGACCATAAAAGGTCTCCGGATATTCTCCGGGGCAGGTGACTGATGCAGACGGCGCTTGTATGTCTTGAGCTCATTGCGAGGATAAACCAGATCAACGTGGACCTGCGCACGGCAGCCAGGGAATACGGCATCACCGGCAGCGAACTCTCCAAGGAGCAGCTCCTCCTCATAGCAAAGGACCTCGGCTTCAAGGCGCGGATCAAAAGGATGTCTCCTGTCGATATCTTCCGGAAGTACCCGGCGCCCTTTATGGTGATCTTTTCCGACAATACCTACGGCGTATTCCTCAAGATAAGCACGGAAGAACACAAGGCCCTTGTCTTCTTCCCCGGAGAGATGACGGCGAAGCAGGTCGACCTCGATGAGTTCGGGAACATGTCCACCGGTGAGTATATCGTCTTCAGGCACAAGATGATCACCAGCCAGGTCGCCTTCGGCTTCCGCTGGTTCTACAACGAGATCCTCCACTACAGGAACGTTATGGCCGAAGTCCTTACGGGCTCTTTCGTAGTGCAGCTCTTCGGCCTCGTCACGCCGCTTTTCACGCAGGTCATACTCGACAAGGTCATCGTGCACAGGACCATGACCACCCTCGACGTCCTTGCCGTTGCGTTCATTGCAGTGGCGGTTTTTGAGTGCATACTCAACGTCACGAGAAACTACATCTTCATCCACACCGCCAACAAGATAGACGCCAAGCTCGGCGCGAAGCTTTTCAAGCACCTGCTCGCGCTCCCCTTTGTCTATTTCGAGTCCCGCAAGGTCGGGAACATCGTCAACAGGATACGCGAGCTTGACAATATCAGGGAGTTCATCACCAATAAATCCGTATCCGTCCTGATCGACCTTTTCTTCTCCTTCGTCTTCGTCGTCGTCATGTTCCTCTACAGCGTCAAACTGACCCTCATCTTCATCGGTTTTGTCGTTGTCATCGCCATCCTCTATCTCACGGTGACCCCTGAATTGCGGAAGAGACTCCAGTACAAGTTCCTCATGGCCGGCCAGTCGAACTCGTATCTCGTCGAGGCCGTCACGGGCATCCAGACGGTGAAGTCCCTTGCCCTGGAAGGCTCCATGCAGAAGAAATGGGAAGACAACCTGAGCCGGTACGTCCATTCAAGCTTCAAGCTTTCCAACATGTCGAATATCGCCGGGGCATTCTCAGGCACGTTCCAGAGGCTCATGACCATAACGGTGCTCTACATCGGCGTGAAGCTCGTCATCGATAACCAGCTTACCGTCGGCCAGTTGATCGCATTCCAGATGTTCGCGGGGCAGTTTACCGGCCCGTTCCTGCGGCTCGTCAATCTCTGGAACGAGTTCCAGCAGGCCCTTCTCTCCGTGGACAGGCTGGGCGACATCCTGAACAACCCCATCGAGCTGAAATCGGGACAAGACATCACCCTTCAGACACTAAACGGTTCTGTCCGGTTCGATAATGTCTCCTTCAGGTATAACCCCGATGCCCCCGATGTCTTAGACCGGATCAGCTTCGAGGTAAAGCCGGGTATGAGCATAGGGATTGTGGGGCGAAGCGGCAGCGGGAAGAGCACCATCACGAAGCTCATCGAGAAGCTCTACATCATAAACGACGGCGCCATCTATATGGACGACGTTGATATCAGGCACATGAACCCCGTGTGGCTCAGATACAATATCGGCGTCGTGCTTCAGGACGATTATCTCTTCAGCGGGACCATCCGCGAGAATATCGCCCTCCCCAGGCCGGACGCCCCCATGGAGACCATCATCAACGTTGCAAAGACCGCAGGGGCGCACCAGTTCATCTCAGAGCTCCCCCAGGGGTATGACACGATCGTGGGTGAGCGCGGGTCGACGCTCTCCGGCGGCCAGAAGCAGAGGATAGCCATAGCCAGGGCCCTGATCACCAATCCGAGAATACTGATATTTGACGAAGCGACCTCCTCGCTTGATTATGAGTCGGAGAAGATTATCCGGAAGAACCTTGCCGGCATCAAGGCCGGGAGGACCACCTTCATCGTCGCGCACAGGCTCTCTGCGGTCAGGGACTGCGATGTCATCATCGCCCTCGATGAAGGCAGGATCATCGAGATGGGCTCCCATAAGGAGTTGATAGCAAAGAAAGGATATTACCATTTTCTCTACACGCAGCAGGAGGCGCCTGTTGTTTAGAAAGATCATCGATACGATCGTGCGGTGGCCGCAATGGGTCTTCAGAAAAGACGACGCCTATGAGTTCAAGCCGACCATGGCCGAGATCGAGGAGAGACCAGCCAATCCACTGGGGAGGATTGTGTTCTGGATCATCGTCGCCACCATGGTGTTCTTCGCGACCTGGATGTGCATCGGCAAGATTGATGTGGTTGTCTCGGCACGGGGCATGGTGATCCCCGAGGGCGACGTGAAGATACTCCAGCCCCTCGATACCGGCGTCGTGAGCGCCATACTCTGCCGTGAGGGGGACTTCGTCAAAAAGGACCAGGTCCTCATGGAGGTCGATCCTTCGATCACCGCGCCTGAGCTTGACTCGAAAAAGAAGAGCCTCCAGTACCTTGAGCTTGAAAAGATGCGCCTCAACGCCGCAATCGGGAAGGGCGGCTTCAGCCCCGACAAAAAGACCCATGACGCCGAATCGATCCGCACGCAGCAGGAACTTTACCGGTCTTCCGTGGAGGGCCTGCGGGAACAGCTTGATGCGAAAAGGGCTGAATTGCATAAGACGGAAGAAGAGATCAAATCGGCTGCCGGAGACAGGGTATATAATACATCGCTTCTTGAGATCGCAAAGGACCGTGAGAAGAGGCTTAGGGAGGTCGCGGACATCATCTCAAAAAGCGAATACGAAAAGGCCGTCAACGACGTCCTCACATACGGCAACAATATAGAGCAGCTTACCCATAAACTGGAGGAACTCGCCCAGCAGAAAAGCCGGATACTCCATGAGATCGCTTACATTACCGAGAGCTTCCGCACGACGACGCTGAAGGAATACTCCGACAAGCATAAGGCGGCGACCGAGATCAATGCCGAGATCGACAAGACCAACTTCAGGAACGAGAAACAGAAGATCCTTTCCCCTGTCGACGGGTATGTGTCCAACCTCTACTTCCACACGATAGGCGGCGTTGTGACGCCTGCGCAGAAGCTCATGACCGTCGTCCCTTTTGATACGCCCCTTGTCGTCAGGGCGACCGTTCTCAACAAGGATATCGGTTTTGTGAAGGACGGGATGCCGGTCTCGATCAAGATCGACGCCTTTGACTTCCAGAAGTACGGGATCGTAAACGGCACCATGAGAAGCATATCGAAACACAGTACAGACGACGAGAAACTCGGACCGGTGTACGAGGTGTTCATCACCCCCTTAGAGACAACCCTCTTCGTTGAGGGGAAGCGGGTGCCTATAACCTCCGGCATGAGCCTTACGGCGGAGATCAAGGTGGGGAAGCGCAGGATCATAGAATTCTTCATCTATCCCCTCATCAAGTACCTCGACGAAGGGATCAAGGTAAGGTGATAGAATGCCATTTATCCTGTATTACCGTCTTTTGTTCCCATGAAAAACACATGGGAACCACGGGTGGTACGCTCGTGGAGAGGCAGTGCTGCCAGGCCCCTCGTTGAGCCGGGAAGCCCTGCTCTTAAGGGTGGGGTAGTTCACAATCTTATGACTTTTTCAGAACATCCTTAGGCTCAAGCCGTTTGATGTCAGTCTTATCGAAGTGCTTATCAAAGCTTACCACTTTCAATCCAAAGCTCTTGCATATGAAATAATGAAGGGCGTCATCAAAATCAAGGCCGGTCTTTTTTGTCAGTTGAACGGCAAACAACTCTTCCATGGTTGTCGTGTCCATTCTTTTCAAACCCTTCGAGTCGTTTATATCCCTCAAAAACACCTTCAACATATCAATCTTTTTTGATCTTTCAAGCATCACTTCTATGGAATGAAGCGCAAAGGAACTGACATACGCCGTAATGTCGCCATTATACAATTTTTCAAGTAAGTCCTGGCAATCTTCAGATTTCTGCTGGTCCAGCAGCATCTCAAGGAATATATTCGTATCTATCAGGTACATCAATTACCATATATTCTTTATTTTATGCTGCAATCCGACAGACGTCTCTTTCTTCCCTTTTAATGCGCCGCGCCAGGCAAAATCTTTTTTTCTTCTGATATCTATTTCGACAATCTCATCTTCCTTGAACACCCTGCCAATTTTTTCAATGGGTCTGAAGGCGCCGTTTTTGAACCTGCTTTTGACTGTCATGTTTTCACCTCTATCTTGTGCTTATACATTATATACCACAGGGGTATTTATATTTCAAAAATTTCAGAGGAAAGTTAACTGTTGATAAAAACGTTTTTCTGGCAATGATTATCATCTGTCCGTTGGTAAAAGTAGTACAATAGATAGAGGCATGACAATTGGTCGTGCGGTAGTTGATTTTATCGTTATCCCCCCCGTAAGATTCCTGCCATCAGGCGCGCGGCGTATTAAGATTCTCGTAAACGCCCATTTTCGAGAAACAATTTCCCGCCAGAATGTATAACGGCAATTCAACAGGTTAGAATTCTCAAAAATATTTCTTGAAACTGAATTCTCGTTTGCCGATATTGAGATGCGTTTTGATATTACACATCGAGCGTTAATACCTGCATGAAAGATTTATCTTGCATTTAATATTCTGGGTTGGTATTAATGACCCCAGAAGGGGAGGGAGGATGTCCAGAATCGGCAAATACCTTTACGAAATAGAACTCGACCCCGGTTGCTCATCAGGTTGTGCGATATACCGGATATTCATATATCCCTGCAAAAAACCCCGGTTTTTAATATTCGTTTTTTAATTTGGCACTCCCGTTCCCTGAACGAAAGGGATCTTCCTGGCGGTTTTTATAATTTTTACTATAACTTAATCCATTTCAAAATAAAACAATGAAATAAAACAATGATAATTTGTAATCGAAGGAGAATTAATACCGAGTCTTCACGCCAGATTTTAATACTACTATGGGAGTGAACAATGCTGATCGGCTACGCACGCGTTTCGACGCAGGACCAGAACCTGGACATGCAGCGTGAAGCGCTGGAAAGGGCAGGGTGCAAGAAGGTCTTCGAGGACAAGATCAGCGGCAGCCGCGGCGAACGTCCCGGCCTCGGAAAGGCCCTCGAAATGCTCAGGGAGGGCGATACGCTTGTTGTCTGGAAACTGGACAGGCTGGGCCGGAGTGTCAAGCACCTCGTGGATATCACCAATGAGCTTGCCAGGCAGGGCGTGAATTTCAGGAGCCTGACGGATTCAATCGACACCGGTACGCCGTCAGGGAGGTTCTTTTTTCATGTGATGGCCGCACTTGCCCAGATGGAGCGGGAACTGGTGATAGAGCGCACCCGCGCCGGGCTGGAAACTGCAAGACGCCTGGGCCGTCGTGGAGGGCGCAAGCGCCGGATGACCGATAGCAAGATCGAATCTGCAAAGAAGCTTCTGGCCGGCGGTGTTCCTCCAAGGGACGTGGCGAAGAATCTCGGCGTTTCCGTTCCAACGCTTTACCGGTGGGTACCGGCGAACGGGGCCGACACGGAACGTTAGGATTCATTCCCTCCCGGACGGTTTTGGCCGCCACTTCATATCGGCAACCCATCCTTCATTTGCCGTATCGATTCGATCGAACCTCGGTATGTACGGTTTGATATCGAGCAGGGGAGTG
>Ga0209606_1004338_pt1 | contig 13216 bp, 17 predicted proteins | sample AD_UKC057_MetaG_FD_184412 | JGI IMG/M metagenome (GOLD analysis project Ga0209606, IMG submission 184412) | Active sludge microbial communities of municipal wastewater-treating anaerobic digesters from USA - AD_UKC057_MetaG (SPAdes) (version 2) | ecosystem: Engineered > Bioreactor > Anaerobic >...
GTACAAGCAATTGCAGGCTATTCCGACAGTTCTTGAACAACATATGTCGCCGCTTACTCACGACTGAAGTCACGAGTATGCGCGGCGATTCAATCAAACATCTCGTTGATATTGATCACATCGGTCACAGACGGGCGCACTTTCCTGCATAGCAGATCTCAAACCGATCCAGGCAGTCGTGCCTCGGCCTACCTCCGACTCGAGGCCCACCTCGCCGCCCATCGCTGTGACAAGCGCATGAACGATGGCCAACCCCAGGCCGGACCCGGGACTGCCCTTGGCCCGCACCCGCTCCGAGCGGGAGAATCGCTCCCAGGCACGGTCGACCTCCTCCAGCGTCATGCCTTCACCCGTGTCAGTTACCCCGAGCTCGATCCGACCGTCATCGGCAGGACGGGCCCAGATAGAGATACGTCCCGTCGCCCCAGTGGCCCGGACTGCATTATCCACGAAGTTGACCAGGCATCTGTGAAGAGCGTCACCGTCGGCCAGGGCAGTCAGTGGGTGCCCTTGCGGCGAATGCACTTCGATTTCGAAAGACGGAAGCGCTCCGGGCAATGCCTGATACCACTTGTACACATCCTGGATGGCCTTCCCCACGTCGATAGGGCTCACCCGGAGCGGTTCTCGGCCAGACTCTATCCGTGAAAGGTCCAGCAGCTCGGTTACGGTTCGAGATAGCCTGCGAACCTCGGAGCGGAGAACAGGCCATGACTCTGCCTTCTCTTCCTCGCTCATCAGGCCGTCGGCGGCGGCGTCGAGCGTTATCGCCATGGCTGTAAGCGGTGCGCGCAGTTCGTGTGATGCGTCGGCCACGAATCCACGCTGCATCCGCTCCAGCCCGGCCAGCTCCTCGTTCTGCGACTTCAGTTGCGTCAATGTCTCGTCGAGCGATTCGGCCAGGTGGTTTGTGGCAGCCGACAACTCAGCCAGTTCCCGGGTGTCGCCCACCCTCATGCGGGCCGTGAAGTCGCCCTCAGCCATTTGTCGGCTCGTGTTCGCCGCAGCCCGTACTGCTTGAGTGACGTTCCGCACCCCAATGTCCGTCACGAATGCGCCCACAGCAAACGACGCTATTGCGGCCGCTGCCACCAGGGTATACGTCCCGGAGGAGGCGGCGCGAACGGCAGACATGCGAGTCCAGGCCACCTGCACTGCCCCGCCCCCGTCCTGCTGCCTTCTGGCCGCCCATACAACTGACTCGCGAGTCCACGGCACTCGTCCAGACCCATACGCCACGCCGGCGCTCAGGATGCGACGCGCATCCGGCCAGATGGGCTCGTACGCCTCAAGCGCCTCAGACGTCAGCATCAGCGTTCCGCCCATTCCCATCATGCGGCGCATGCCCATGCCGTTGCCCATGCCCATCGTTCGGCCCATGCCGCTGGGCCCCGTTTGGTACAGCGCATCCTCCAGATCCTGCAAGAGCGCGCGGGCGGCCCACCGCCCAGCCAGCGCATCGGCGAGGAAAAGAGAGGTTGCCAGGACGATCACGAGGGCGATAGCCGCGCCCACACCGAATCTGGCGAAGAAGCGCTGTCTGAGAGTCGGGAGGCTGCCCCAGGCATCTGTACCGCTTGTGATCATACGCTCACCTCACGACCCCGTGTGTATCAGGGTTGAACTTGTACCCAACGCCTCGAACAGTGATTATGGCTGAAACGCCATAGACCGGCCCCAACTTCGACCTTATCCTATTCATGTACACATCAATTGCATGTGGATCTACATCATCGCCGTCCGGCCAACCACGAGCAGCCAGCGCCTCGCGAGTCACCACCCGGCCGGAGTTCTGCATGAGAGCCACCACTAGATCGAACTCTTTGGCGGTAAGCAGCACCGGAGCGCCATCCACGTAGAGCATTCTCCCCGCTTCGTCCAGCTTGAGCCCGGCAGCCCTGAGCGCCGGGCCCCGAGATGCAGTTGCAGTGGCAGTCCCTGTCGCGGTCGCGGTCGACGTCGCCTTCAGCCTCCTCTGCACGGCTCGGGCCCGAGCTACAACCTCCTGTGGTTCGAAGGGCTTGACCACGTAATCGTCAGCTCCGAGCTCCAGCCCGAGAAGCCTGTCTGGGACATCGCTCCGACCAGTAAGCATGATGACGCCCACCGAGAATCCCAAGCTCTGACGAATACGCTTGAGCACCGACCAGCCGTCGATGTCAGGAAGGTTCACATCCAGCAGCACCAGGTCGGGCCGTCTATCAAGGGCGAGATCTACACCCTCCAGCCCGCCTGCTGCAGCCAGCGTTGCCGCCCCTTCCCTTTCGAAGTATCTTGGGAGCAGCCGACGAACGTTCGGATCATCCTCGATCAGAAGCACAGTCGATCCGCTGAGGCCCAAATCCTACACCCCCTCAACCGAACACCAGGTGAATATCACAAGAGCCGCCGGATATCCTCCAGCGGCCCACGCATAGCCAGTAATATTGGCTCCCCGAGCAGGATTCGAACCTGCGACCCACCGGTTAACAGCCGGTTGCTCTACCGCTGAGCTATCGAGGAGCGCCCTATATCGACAAGATATCAGGGCCCACAGGCATTGTCAAGCCTGATTTGCTCCCTGGTTCGCTCCCTGTTGCTCCCTGATCTGCCCCTTGTTGCGCGACGCCAGAAGCGCCTGCACCTGCTCGCGCCGCCGCCACAGCGCACACCCTCCGGATGTGTCGCCAAACTGGTCGTGGTCCGCACGGATGGCTTCAAGTAGCGGGGACCTCAGCGCATCCCGAAGAGATGCTCCGCACACGCTGGAATCGGAGTACGGAGCAAACGGGCATGGCTCCACATCTCCTCGCGCGCTGATGTGAACAAATCCCCTACCTGCGGCCAGGCAACCGCCTGTGGCCTCCTCATCGCCTGGGAATGACACGTAAAGTGCCGGCGTGGAGGATCTGAGCACCTCGACGCGGCGCGCCAGCTCAAGCCTCTGGTCCTGCGTCAACTCCCAGCCCTCTGTGCCCGGCTGCACAGGAACGTACTCCACGAAGAAGAACAGACGGCAGCCGAGCCCGATCATCTCCGCGATGAACCGCTGGTCGGTGAGAGCATCCAGAGTGTCGCTTCGGACTGTGAATGATGAGCCGAAGAACACCCTTGCGCGACGGAGCGCCTGAGCCGCGCCGCGCACACGACTCCAGACCCCGGATCCCCGACGGTCATCAGTTGTCTCCTGATTGCCCTCGATGCTAAGAACAGGGATCGTGTTTCTCTGCCTGCGCAACCGCACTGCGACATTATCGTCTATCAGTAACCCATTAGTGAACATGGGGAAGAGCATGTCAGGGTGTTCCGACACGATGTCCAGCAGTTTGGGCCTTGTGAGCGGTTCGCCCCCTGCCAAGAGCGCCACGGAGATGCCGAGCTCGCTCGCATCGTCCAACACAGCCCTGAGCGTGGAGTCATCCATGTCGTGCCCTCCCGCGAGGGCGGCCACGGCGGCGGCAGGTGAGGTGGTTGCGCCGGTTTCCGCAGGTGCGACAGGTGCGACACCTGTGACATCGCGATGCTGGGCCCGGGCATAGCAGCCCTTGCAGTTCAGATTGCACTCTGACGTAACGCTGATGATGAGCAAGGGCGGCACATGAGTGCCCTGCTCTTGCCAGCGTTCTCGCGTCTTGGCCGCCCTGCGCTGGCAACTCGCCGCGCGGGCAATGAACCCGGCCTGAGCAGGGTCGGATATGCAGATACGAGCGGCAGCGCTCAGAAGGTCCATGAGCCCCTGGTCATACACACGTATACCCTGATCGTATTGGGTCGGGGTCAAATCTGCCACCTCCGCCTGGCCTTGGATATCCGACTAGCACCATAGAAATTTGAACCTCCCACGACTGAAGTCGCGGGATTCCTGCTTCATCGACCGTTGCCATTGCTGGTCTTGCACGGTTTCCACAGGCGTAACTTCCGGCAGTTCCTGCCGTACGGACTAATGCTAAACCGCGTTTACAATACGCAGTCCTTCTGCCAGGATGTTCCTTGCAGCGTTTACATCCCTATCATGGTGCGCGCCGCAGTTCGGGCAATCCCACTCACGAACTGCTAGGTTCTTTGTTTCGCTACCCTTGCACCCGCATACGCTGCATGTCTGGCTGCTGGCGTAGAATCGATCCACCTTGATCAGCGCCCTGCCATACCACTGCGTCTTGTACTCCAGCTGCCGTGCAACTTCACCCCACGCCGCATCGGAGATTGCCTTCGCCAGCTTGCGATTCTTGACCATGTTTTTGGGCACGAGCGTCTCCATGCAGATTAGGTCATAGTCGTGGACGAGTTGCGTTGTTAGCTTATGAATTGCGTCTCGGCGCTGATTGGCAACCTTCTCGTGCAGACGCGCAACCTTGATTCTCGCCTTACCGCGGTTCTTGCTACCCTTTGGTTTTCGGGATAGCTGACGTTGGAGTCTGGCAAGTCTCTTCTGGGAGCGCGCCAGGCGCTTAGGATTGTCGAAGCGCAGGTCGTCGGATGTGATGCAGAGTTCCTTTAACCCAAGGTCGATCCCTACAATCGCACCTGTTGGTTTCAGCGATTCCTGCACTACATCCGTGCAGGTGATAGACACGAAGTATTTGCCGCTTGGTTTTTGAGATACCGTTGCCGACAAGATGCGACCCTCGACTTGCCTAGAGACTCGACATTTGACGAGCCCCAGCTTCGGAAGCCTAACGTGCTTATCCAGCACCTTGATGTTCCCATTGGTGAATTTCGTTGTGTAGGAGCGATCACGGTCGTGCTTGCTTTTGAATTTGGGGTAACCCGGCGCCTCGCCCTTTCGGACACGGTCAAAGAACCTTTGATAGGCATCGTCGAGATTGCGAAGCGCACTTTGTAACGCGAATTTATCTGGCTCTCGAAGCCAATCCTTTTCTTTCTTGAGGCGCGTGAGGTCAGCGGAACAAGCGTAGTAATTGAGCGTTGTCTTGTCTTTCTGATATGCTGTCATTCTCTTGTTGAGATAGTAGTTGTAAACATACCGCGCGCATCCAAATGTCTTCTGCAACAGTGTCTCTTGCTCGGAAGTCGGGTATATTCGAAACTTGTAAGCCTTTTCCATGCAGACCTGCGTCACCTCTCTTTCTGGCCTTGAATGTAGTGCCGGATCTGCTCTTCCGTATTCTCGCCAACTGTCGCAATGAAGTACGATGGGTTCCAAACATGGCCGCCCCATAATCGAGAACGGATTTCGGGATGCGCTTTCAAGAGCAATCGTGCAGAGACACCCTTTAGTGCTTTGAGCATGTTTGGAATATAATGCTGAGGGGTGCACGAAACCAAAAGATGAACATGGTCGAGATCGCAGTTGAATTCTTCGAGGGAGAAATCGTTTTGAGCGGCAATCTCGCGGATAATATTGCTTAGCGTGCATTCAACTACAGGCGTTATTATCTTCCTGCGATACTTCACGCACCATACAATATGATACTGAATTGAGTAGGCATACCCTCGCCCATATGCTACTTGTGCCAATCCATCCACCCCTATACAGTATAACACATGTTTGGATGGGTACAAGCAATTGCAGGCTATTCCGACAGTTCTTGAACAACATATGTCGCCGCTTACTCACGACTGAAGTCACGAGTATGCGCGGCGATTCAATCAACACCACCAGCAGGGCTACCGTCAACGCCGCAGGCAGCCGGACATGCCTGCTCTAGGCTCGAGGTGACGGCGCCTTCCACTATACGCACCGGGGGCGTGCGGAGTGTCACATCCGATGACGGACGGATCGATCCAGGTGGTCGTGGCGGCTGAGGCGGCTGAGGCGGCTGAGGCGGCTGAGGCGGCAAGGTATATGCGCCGTACACTGGTCGTTCGCAGCGAAAAGCGGGTTTAACTGGCCTTTTGCGATGCGTTCATTTTATGAACGGGTTTTCACGGATGTGTCGCGAATCCGGACTATGGTTGATGCATATCGCGACGCATATCTGCATAAACGCGGATGATGGAATAATGTGGCAGGCAGAGCCGCGGGCGGTGGGGTTCTTTGGCTGGCACATGGCACACTGTGCTACTATATGCCATCGCCGTCTAGCCTATATGGCAGTATATGTTACGCTGGGTTCGGCTAGGGCTCGATATACACGTATACGTCCATATATGCACCACCCATTGTTCATTTTGTGGACACATCGCCAAAAATGCGTTCATAAAATCGACACCTAGGTTTTACCAGCAGTCCAGCGGTCCCGCGGCGCCCCGCTTCGTTTCCGAGAGAAGCCGCACGTATCCATGGCGAATGGTTGGTTTCACGTTGTGCTCGGTCGGGTACAGCGAGGCAGCTCACATATTGAGGAACTCGAGCAGGCGCTGATGCGCGTCCCGGGGAGAGCCGGCGCTCAGGGCAAGGCGCTCCATGGGGCACTGGCCGTCGCCGGCGCGATTTAGTATGAACGGGACCAGCTTGCCCCACTGGGCGGCGATTCCCGCATCGTGCAGTTCGCGCGCAGCGCCTTCGCTCATGAGATGCCCGTACACTTGTCGCACCCCAACATCTATCCCCACCCGAGCTGCGGCGACACCGACAACCTTGTCGGCAAGCGACGAACCTTGCGCGTCGGCCCCGGCAGCCTGACACGCCATGAGCAGGGGCTTGACCCCCTCGCCCTTCTCAGACGCGAGTATCCTTCCGTCCTTGACCAGCACCGCCGAGAAGCCCTTCTCGAGCAGGCATCGTGCCGCATTCAAGTCGCATTCGCGTTCGCGTTCGCATTCGCATTTGCGTTCGCATTCGCATTCGCGTTCCGCCATGCTATCTCAAGCTCCCATCTGCCAGTTCAATCTCGATATTCTCCCAAAGCCGGCGAATAGCCTGCGCTGCCTTGCCCTCTGCGCGGCAAGCATCACCATCACCGCGCGTCAGAACAGGCACTCCCCGCACAAGGGCCCCAACCACTTCTTCATCGAACGGGACCTTACCTGCTACTTTCATGCCTTCCCTGCTGCAGTACTCCTCTACCTGTTTGGCGCCTGCCTCGTCGAGATCATACTTATTGATACAGACAGCAGCCTTCACGCCGAAGTGGTGTGCCAGTTCAACCATTCTCTGTAGATCGTGCGTCCCTGCAACTGTAGGCTCAGTAACAATGAGCGCGAGGTCCACCCCCGACATGGACGATATCACCGGGCAACCTATGCCAGGCGGCCCGTCGGTGATGATGTAGTCCAGCCCACGCTCTTCGGCAATGGAGCGTGCCTCTCGCCGGACCTGCGTAACGAGCTTCCCGGAGTTCTCCTGGGCTACTCCAAGACGTGCGTGAACCATGGGTCCATATGCAGTGTCGGACACAAACCAGTGCCCCGACAGCACTTCTTCCATTGATATGGCTCCATGAGGACATGCACGTGCACACACACCGCAGCCCTCGCAATAGACTGAATCGATCTCGGGTAGACCGGCGCCGGAGGCAGAGACGGCCCCGAACCTGCAGACCTCTGTGCAGACGGCTGATACACCACTGCACTGGCCGGGGCCGATGCATTTGGACTGGTCGAGTACCGCCTGCCTGAACGCCCGGAACTCGTTGGTGGTCTTCACAGTAGGACTGAGCAGAAGGTGCAGGTCGGCTGCGTCCACATCACAGTCGGCCAGCACCTTACTGTCTGCCAAAACAGCAAAGGCGCCAACTATAGACGTCTTGCCCGTACCGCCCTTACCGCTGATCACAAGCAGTTCTTTCATCGTACCGTTCCCGCCTCCTCTGGAAGCGATCCCACCCTGGCGCAGATCTGCCGCCAGAGACCCCTTAGGGAATTGCCCAGCTCAGGGAATTCGCGTACGAGCTGGCCGCCGCGGGCGTAGCAAGCCGCGAGTCTTCTGTCGAATGGGATCTCGAGCAAGACCGGGATGTTCTCCCGTGCGCAGTAAGCCGCCACTCTGGCGTCGCCCAGCCCCGCCCGGTTGATGACCACTCCAAGCGGAACTCCCAGTTCCCGCACCATATCCACTGCGAGCGTCAGGTCGTTCAGCCCAAAGGGAGTGGGCTCGGTAACGAGAATGCAGTAGTCGCTGCCCTTTACCGAGGCCACGACAGGGCAGGACGTCCCGGGTGGCGAGTCGATGATGACAGCTCCGTTGGCTGATCCGCTGGCAGGGCCGGCCTCGCTCCGAACAGCCTTTACCACCGGGGGAGCCAGAGCGACGCCGATGTCGACCCGCCCATGGACAAACCTGATCGCCTGTGTCGCGGCCGCCGGCGCGCCCGCGCGGCTCACCCAACCCGTTTCCGCGACCCCGATCTGCCTGGGCGTCTCGGATATCGCGCCTTCAGGGCAGAACCGCGCGCATCCTCCGCATCCGTGGCACAGGTCGGGGAAGGTGATCGCGCGGCCTCCCAGCGACAAGACGGCATGAAACGCGCACACCTCAGCGCAGATCCCGCATCCGGTGCACCTGTTCTCGTCGACGACAGGCACAGGCAAGGTGACTGGCTCGGAGGTTTCCAGCACGGGATGGAGGAACAGATGTGCATTGGGCTCCTCGACATCACAGTCCAGAAGGCTTACAGACGTGGTCCCCTCCAGAGCAAGAGCTAGAGCCAGGTTGACCGCGACAGTCGTCTTGCCTGTGCCGCCCTTTCCGCTGGCAACTGAGACAATCATGCCCTACTTGCCGTGCTGGCACGAATGACCTTGGTGGTCAGCGTGGTCACACGCACTCTCGCCAACCTCGAGCGAGCCTGCGAGGTAGTCGCCGAGAACCTCGGTCACACTCCCCGAAGCGCCCACTACGGTCTGGATGCCCTTGGCGGCAAACAACTCCTGCGCCCTCGGGCCCATGCCGCCTGCGATAATGCACGAGACCCCCATTTTCGACAAGTATTCCGGCAGGAACCCCGGTTGGTGCTCTGGGTTAGCCACTCGTTCTGTGCCCACGGCCTTGCCGTTCTCCACTGTGACTACTGTGAACTCGGAGCAATGACCGAAATGCGGTGATATGACTGCGCCGTCTGTTGCCAATGCGATCTTCATAAGTGATGTACCTCCCTAATCGCTGCGAATCATTGAGTCAATCTGGCTGATTGTGATCTCAGGCTTCTAACGATCTCCCATTCCGTGATGCGAGTTTACGGTGGCTCCTGAGGCCGCGCTGAGTTTGCCGGCCTTGTAAGCCTGGAGGGCATCGCGCACCGTGCCTGAGGTAGTGGTGTAGACCTTGATGCCCGCCGCTTCCAGCGCACGTGCTGCGTTCGGGCCGACATTGCCCGTAATGACGGCGTCTACTCCCTTGTCGGCCAGGAACTGTGCGCTTTGCGTGCCCGCGCCTCCAGACGCCATCACGCCTTCGTTCGAAAACACCTCGAACCCATCGGACTCAGGGTCAACGATGATGAAACTCCGGCATCTCCCGAACCGTGGGTCCACAGCCGAATCCAGATCCTCGCCCTGAGCGGTCACTGCAATACGCATGTTACACGCCGCCTTCCGTAGGGCCATTACCCTGCTCTGGCCCCTGACCTGGCCCCTGCTCCGCTCCCTGCTCCGGGCCCTCGCTTCGGTCCGCGAGGTCATTGAGACGCCTGTCCACAAACTCAAGTTCGCTCCTGAGGAACTGCACCTGCTGGCCGAGCAACTCCTTCTCGCGTTCGGTCGACATGCCCGCGGTAGGGCGCGCGGCCCATCCGCGACAGCCGTACCTCATCCAGCCCGGCAAGCCTGTGGCGTAGTACATCCGCCTGTGACCTCTGCCAGGCCCTGCGCCAGCGCCCTGTCGAACTCGCGCCGCGCCACGTCCTCTTGCCCCTATTCTGCCCCTTTCTCCTAGAGCATCGGCAGAGCCGGGAACGTCGTTCCCTGCGCAATAGCCCGCAGCTCTTCCAGTCATGGGCCCAAAGCCTCCCGGGCCCGTTCCGTCTCCTCTCGGCATATCCCATTCCCCCTTCGTTATAATGATCATATGCCCGTTATCAGTATACGCAAGGTTATGGGCATATGTCAATAACCGAGGTGCCGATCCGGATACGGAGCCATCGCACAGGGTCAAGCCACAAAGGCCCCATCTTCTGCCACAGCCCATAGCTGTACATTTGTCGAATGCTGACTGCCTAGAGAACGAAGGCCTGCCGCCGGTTGTGTTCGGGAAGTCCCATGTGTGCAGAATTGCCGGGATTGTCCGATAGGCTCCGCCAAAGGCCTATCGGAAAACCCACAGGTCGCCGAATAGACATGTAATGCTCTTGTCTGTCGCGACAGCCTTTGGCGCTGTACGCTGCCCCTTGAGATCCAAACAGCCGTTAAGCTGGCCTTTGCCGACCTGTCCGTTTTGTGAACACATTTTCGCAGATGCGTCGCGAAATCGAACAGTGACTGATGCATAACGGGACGTATGGACGTATAGCGAGGGGGACTCATGGCGTGATTTGGCTATTAGTCATCAGCATATGGCATCTCTCGTGGCCTCGTGGAGGTTTGTGCCTGTTATTGCTTCTTGGCTACAGCAATAATCCTAAATGCTGGCATCCACGGTCCCTCTCGCCCGTTCCATGCAGCCATACGTTCGATTATGCAGCAGCCATTGTCACCAAACGGAACAGATCCGAAGAAATGCGCCCGGAATATGAACAGACTAGTTTCTTCCAGCCGAGCGGAGCCCGTCCTGACGCACGTGCGAGCATCAATCATCTGCTTCTGGAGCGCGCACAGTCTCCGGGGCACCGTGAGCGTCCGGCTCTCCCGGGCCGTCAGTCATCGTGCTCGGGTTCTCCCGGCTCGCGTCGCGTTCCACGCCTTGCACGCCTTGTGCACCTTGCGCCGCGCCCCATCGCCGCCCGCAGCGCCCCCACCGTTCTCCTTCGGGTCCCGTTCCCGAGTCGGGGCCATGCTCGGCACCGTGTTCGGCACAGTGTCCGGGCCCGTGTCCGTGGCCGTGTCCGTATCCGGCGTGCCCGATTCGCTTCCCCCGCTCAGCCCCGCAATGCGGACATGCAGGGTCTGCCCCGCTCTGAGGTGCGGCGAACGGAGCCTCGAATTCGTAGCTGCACGACCCACACCGGAATTGCCCCAGAGCCAGTCGATAGGTCCCGCCTTCGAAGCGAATAGCCTTGCCTTCCACAAGCGCGCGGGCCACCTTTTCCCTGGCTGAAGAGAGCACCCTCTGGAATGTGGGCCGAGACACCTGCATGCGTTCAGCACACTCCTCCTGCTCCAGTCCTTCGAGATCCTTGAGGCGTATGGCCTCAAGCTCCTCTACTGTAAGCACTTCCTCCTCCAGGTCACGCAGCGACACGCCTGCAGGCTTGAACACAGTCACCTGAGGAACAAACTCTACACGTCTGAGTTTCGGCGGCCTTGGCATGGTATCAGCTCCTATTCAGAGTGGTGCGCATATCCAAAGTAGGTCAACCCGTCGTCACGGCGGATGGCATTCACCAGTCCCTCGTTTATAAGAACTCCGATGAGCTTGGACGCTTCATTCCTGTTGATGCTCAAGCCGGTTGCCACGTCCGCCAGTGTACAGGGTCGTCGCCGCAGAAGGTTAAGAACCGTGCGACACTTGGCCGTCGGAGATGCCGATTGCCCGCCCTCGTCGACGGTCAGGACGCTTTCCTTTGAAGCGCCCGGAACGCCCATTGGACCTGCAGAGACTATGAGCTCGGCCCGGTCATCGAAGTAATCCTTAACCCTCTCCATCTCATCGACCGACAGCGGCCTGGCAAAAGCCTCAGCGGGAGGTCGCGCTACGGTGTTCAGCTGGATCTTCTCGGCTCTGACGCGCTTTAGGGCAGACGATATCCTCTCCAGTTCTTCCTCGCCGTCGTTGATGCCTTTGACCACCATGACCTCCACACACATCTTGCCCCGGTAGTCCTTTGAGAACCGTTCGAGTCCGTCGACGATACCATCTATGCACAGCCCAGGGCAGGGACGGTTTATCTTCTCGAATACCTCTTGGCTGCCCGCATCCAGCGAAGGAACCACAAGGTCGGCGCCGAGTAGCTCCTGCCGAAGGCCCGGACGGCTCAAGAGCGAACCATTGGTCAGTACTGCTACCGGCGTCGACGTCAGCTTCTTGATCTCCCGTATCAGTCGGCCCATGTCCAGACTGAGCGTGGGTTCGCCCGAGCCCGACAGGGTAATATAGTCTGCCTTTACACAAGGCACGACCTCTCTCAACTCAGCAATGACATCCTCAATATCCACAAAGGCCTGGCGCTCGGAAGTCTTGTGCGTAGTCGTGCCAAGCTGGCAGTATACGCAGTCAAAGGAGCATACCTTATACGGTACTACGTCTATGCCCAGCGACAACCCCAGCCGTCTTGAAGGTACCGGCCCGAAAACGTGCGCCATCCATATCGCCTATCCTCTCATGAACCCATTCCGCGCTGGTGTACTCCCTGCTTCCTGAATATCAATCATATGCCCATAACTATTCTGATAGAACGAACCTCGCGTGTCAATGCATGCGTATCACGCTCGGTCAAGACGACGTCCCCCTTGTTTCAAGATCGCATTGAGGCCACACTGGCGCGGCCGCAGATCACACGAGGGCAGCCCGGCTAGACAGGCTTCAGAGTGGAGCGCCACGTCATGGGTACGATGTCGGGCACCCTCACACTAGCCTACGAGCGAGCATACGGCGGATTTGCGCAGGTCCCCGTCAAGGTCTCTTTCCGCATCGGGCGGACAGGGATGCGGCTATATCCCTCGGACTTGGGGGCGGCCTGAGGGTTTGAGAGACTTCGGGAATGCCCGTTAGGCTCAGCGACCGACGAGGCTGAGCGTCTCGTGAGATCCGGGCCAGCCCAGCCTGGCCTGGCCCGCCGAAACAAGCTGGCGGCTGTGTTGCCTTCCGCGCCCCTTATTTACTGTCCCAATTCGCGGTTGATGCCGGGTCTAGCTGGCCTTGGGCCGGGCTACCCCGGCCTGGGCTGGGAACGGGCCGCGAGGGCCTGGAAGAAAAGCGGTCTGGCCGCGGCGTGGGCGCGCGTGGGGGCCATGGCTGCTATGTGGACGTACCAGGAGAAGTATCGGAGCAGGTATTTCGTTGCGACGCCTCGGAATGGCTTAAGCCAATAGCGGAAATCGTACACCACTCGGCGGGCATTGCGCACGTGGTAGAGCGGGCCGGGATCTAGGCGGTCGGAGGTGCTCAGGCGCCCACGGCGCCTGCCGATCCAGTTGACGCGGCCGGGCCAGTCCATCGGCGCGGGAAGCGAGACGTAGTCCTTGAACGCGCACGGGTCGGCGGTTTCCGACATCATCTGGGAAAGCGTGTCGCGCAGGGGCT
>Ga0209606_1004342_pt1 | contig 13203 bp, 13 predicted proteins | sample AD_UKC057_MetaG_FD_184412 | JGI IMG/M metagenome (GOLD analysis project Ga0209606, IMG submission 184412) | Active sludge microbial communities of municipal wastewater-treating anaerobic digesters from USA - AD_UKC057_MetaG (SPAdes) (version 2) | ecosystem: Engineered > Bioreactor > Anaerobic >...
AGAGTATTTTCATGGTTAGATAATTTTTTAAATTGATTTATAATTTCTCAAAGGAGGTGAATGGATTGATAACAAAGGATATGTCTATAGGGGAAATAGTACAACAATTCCCTGAAACAGTTCCAGTATTCATGTCACATGGTCTTGGATGCATAGGATGTGCTATAGCTCAGTTTGAAACTCTAGAAGAGGGAGCAATGGCCCACGGTATCGATGTGGATGCTCTTGTTAAGGATTTAAACAAATCAGTTGGTAAGTAATTTTTTTATTTTACCTCACTTTTTTTATAAGAAAATATAAAAGGGTATTTTTATTCATTCTTTTAATGAACTCATTCAAGATTAAAGATGGGATATATTGGACTGGTGCTATTGACTGGCATCCTCCAAAACTTGGCTATGGTATTTCAAAAGGGACAAGCTATAATTCTTATATCATTTTGGAGGACAAAATAGCCCTAATAGATACTGTAAAGCACGGATTTACCCACGAGATAATTTCTAGGATAGAAGATGTCATTGACCCATCGAAAATAGACTATATTATTATAGGCAACTACAAGATGGACCACTCAGGCAGCCTTCCATTTCTAATGAAAAAGACAAAAAATGCGATAATTGTGACCACAGAATCATCAAAAAATGCAATTGAAAGATATCACGGCCAAAAATTTAATTTCCTTATTGTAAAAGATGGGGATATCCTTGATTTGGGTAAAAGAAAACTTCAATTTATTTCCTTTAAGATAAATGACAATGATATTTTGATGACCTATTCATCTAATGATAAGTTAATTTTTTCTGAAGATTTATTCTCCCAACATATTGCATCTAGCTTTAGATTTGACAAAGATATCGATGGAATTCTGGATGATGCACTCAGTTACTTTGTAAACTATTTAATGCCGTTGGGCAAATTACCAGATTTTTCAAAGATAGAAGTAATAGCTCCAAATCATGGTGTCATTTGGGGTAACTTATCTTATAAAATAATAGAAAATTACCAAAAGTGGATAAAGTCATCTTCTAATGATAAAGTAACATTAATTTACTCTAGCATGTGGCGAGGAAATGAGAAGATGGCATACGCAATAGCAGATGGTGTGAGCTCTACAGGAATAGAAGTAAATGTAATAAATTATGATGATCAAGAGTTGGGCAAAATTGCATCAGAGGTATTCACCTCAAAAGCAGTTGTTATCGGATGTCCTTCATTTAAAGGGAGTATACCTCCAGAACTTTCGAAAATCTTTTCTTATTTCAAATCTATAGGATTAAACAATAAACTCGCGGCTCTATTCACTTGCTATGAAGGCAAAAGCCCAGCTAAAAGTTTGACAGAATATGCATCTTTGCTTAGTTTTAATTTGATTGATAGTCCTCTGGAAGTTATGTATGCACCAAATAAAACTGACTTAGAAAAGTGCTTCAAGCTTGGCGTGAAAATAGGGAAAGAAGTAAAAATACAAAAAGTTAATTGATTAGCATGGAAAAGGATCAAAAGATTAAAATTATTGAAACAGCAATTGAAGCTGAAAAGGAAACTCTTAAGACTTATATTAAATCAGCAATAAAAGTTTCTAACAGTATGGGTAAGAACATGTTCCTAAAGCTTTCTCTGGATGAGCTAAATCATAGAGAGTTATTAGAGAATGTCCTAAAGACTATGCTCGAGGGCGGGACATGCACCTATCCAGAAATTCAAAAGAGTGACGTCATTAAAATTGTTCCAGACCTTGAGAGTGAAATTGAAAAGAAGAGTTACCTTGGGCAGGACGATCTTACAGTTTTAAGATTAGCACAAACTGTTGAAAAAAATGGGATAGAATACTATAAAGAATGTATGAAAAATGCATGGGATGAAGAATCAAAGAAGATGTTTTCTTACCTTATGAAGATGGAGGAAGAACATCATGCGCTTATCCAGACCCAGATAGACTATATTGAAGGCACAGGATACTGGCTTGGGATAAGGGAATTTACTCTAGACGATTAACTAGTTAAAATCTTTTATCAGTGATTCTAGATCTCCGAATCTTACCTTCTGTTTGCATAATGATGGGAGGTAAACTGCCGCCTTTCCAGAGTTAGTTGCAGTCCTACTGTAATTGTCTTCAATTGGGGCGACTACCATACAGGTGTCTGCTAGAAGTTTTGCATACTTTTCGAGTTCTTGAGCAATACCAGTTCTTTCAAGTTCATTTTTGACATACCTTGAAGTGCATATCCATATATCTCCTTTGAAAGTTCGGCCTTCCTTCTTGAATATGTTAAGGGCTTCTTTTACTTCACCTACTGAGCAGTGAGGACACCCTATGCATATTAATTCCATATCATCAGAGGAATTTAGCTTGCATTTGCTCTCCTCAATCTCCTCCTTTCCAACTTCTATTTTCTCAAGGTCATCATCTATTGCTTTATTTGATTCAGGGGTAATGCCTTCTACATGATACAATGCAACTGAGCCAGAAGCCGCCATTGAAGCGCCTAACGATTTCAGTTTATCAGAGTCTAATGAGAGATTTTTGAAATAAGGGATTTTGTTTCCAATAATAGTGCCCACATAATTCCCAAGTGCACCGACATCTGAGAATTTCTTTATTTCGGTCTTTACATCTATTATAATTCCGGCTTTCCTATTCCTCTCTAAATGAAAGCCATAGTTTGGAGTCTTACCAATTATACTAGATGCAAGAGAGGAAGGACCTCCTTCCCTGTTAGTCTTTGCACCCAATACAGAATTTGCAAAAGAGATTGCAGAGGATTCACTCCATGCTATATGCTCTCCACAATCAGGTTTATTCCCAATAAGGTATGGTGTACAGGTACAGCTGCAATCTATCCCCATCTTTAAGTAGGCATCAAGTATCTCGAGTTGCTTTTCTGCAAACTCCCTTTTTATTTTCATCCTTTGCCATCCAATTGAGTCCATTCCTATTGGATTCAATGTGGCCTTTACTCTTATTTTGGAAGTTTTTGCAAACTCAGAAATAAAGAAAAGACCGGCATCGCCTATAGTCTTGTATGAAGCACCAGCTATCTGGCAGGAGGTAACGGGGATAAGCTTGTCCGCACCATAGATATCACCTAATGATGCTAAAATCTCCATTGATTTCTGGCGAGCATACCCTTCTTCTCCATTTAAGATACGCTCTTCTTCCTTAGAAAGGTACATAGTATCTGAATCAATTTATAATATTATAAATCTTTGGAGGTAATTAAAGTAAGATTAGTTAAATCCTCGCTGTTCGTTTCTCTTCTTGTAAAGGGTGTTGAAGCTTCCTATTTCAGCATATTTGACACCATGTGGGACATACTTTCCATAGTATAGGTACTTCCACCAGTGAACAACAAATCCACCGACTGCAAGTTCCTTTAGTTTTTTATTTTCTCTGTACTTTGAAAGTTTTAATTCCTCCTCGAGTGTCCTGATATCTGAGACGGTGTCCCCACCATTTATGAAAAATCTGCTTGATTTCTTCAAGATTTCCTTACAGAAACTGTTTGTTGTTGATTCAGCTTTGCAGCAATCGAGGATCTCACGCTGTTCCCAGGATCCGTTTTGTAGAAATAGTCTTTTTGCAGCCATGTTCCCAATCATTGTTATACTGTTTGGGCCTATTGACTCAAACTTGCCCTCGCCAATATCCTTTAGATTGACAGTTTTTGTCGTTCCATCGGCCTTCTTTATGTTGACATCTATAGGGAGGATCATGTTGATTGAGCCATCCTCTATCTTTTTTGCAATTTCTAACGCGTTTTCCTTTACTTTGTCCCAGTTCTTGGCATAGAATTTTTCTATAAGTTCAGTATTTTCTTTTCCTATAGAAACAGGAAGAGTTTTTTTAAGTGAAGGGGCTTTCTGTGAAAGAGCCCAAAGAAGAAGAACAAAAACAGGTCCACCGTCAAGGACAACCATTAAGTCATCCCTTCCTTCCGTTAATCTTATGGCGTCAAGTTTTTCGGCCTTGGCACCGGCAACACCCCACATCTTTAACTCAGAGGTGTCTGTATAGAGCTGTGTGATATCGTAGAGCTCGCTTGTGAAGTAATCATTACAGTAACAACCATCTGTGAATAACCTTAATGAAAGGGCATCTCTGTGGCAGCATGATAGGGCGCCATTTATCTTTCTATACTGTGTAAAATACTGCCAGAAATCTGTTTTTGTAGAGTCATTTGGCGGGACCAGTTCATCGCCACAGACCTTTCTGATGTTTTCCAAAAATACAATTGAGTCCTTGTTTGACTCGTTTAATTTTTTAAGTTCATCCAGATCCCTTGCAAAAAAAATGTTCTTTATGGGAAGTGATGTTTTTATTTTACTATTTTCAACTTCACTTTTTAGTTCGTTAAAGTTTTCTTCAATTGATTTCTCAGCCTTAGAGGAATGAGCAATTATAAGAATGTTTGATCCTTGTTCTTGGTGTTTTCTTAAATCGCAGATCGTTTCAACAGCCTGCTCCATTCTTACTGATGGGCCGGGTGGGCCGTTAATGTCTGTTCTGAAGTAAGCCGTTCCCGTCGTTTCAGGAAGGTCAGAAAACCCAGCAAAAACAAGATCGTGATGTGGAGTTTTTAATATTTTCATGTTCTCCCTCTGCCACTAAAAATGTTGAAAAATTTATAAAGGTATTGCCAACCTAATTATTTCGCTTTTTAATTTTTATAAATCTAGTTCTTCCAATATAGAATTAATCGATTTCTTTAGAGTTGGGACATCTTTTTTAGCAACTCGCCAGACCTCTCTAATATTAACATTAAAATAGTTATGAACAATTTTATCCCTCATACCGGCCATACCTTTCCACGGAACAATAGGATATTTGTCTTTTATTGGCTGAGAAATATTCTTGCTGGCATCACCTATAATCTGGATCTGACGAATTACGGCATCTGATGCCATTGAGTTGCTTTTGAATTCCATGTATTCGATACTGTTTGTGTAGTGCTCTATCTTTTCTATAGAATCTCTAATGTGTAGCAAATATACTCTATCCTCTTTGCTCTTCATATAGAAACACAACTTCTTTCATAACTTTATCTTTAATATAAGGGCTCAAAGCTTCTTCAGTTACAAGATCTATCTTTTTACCAAGGATTTCGGATGCTTCCTGCTCAATAATTACAACATCAAGTAAGCTTGGGTCTCCACTAAATTCTACCAGAACATCAATATCGCTATCGGGCCTTTCCTCTCCTCTTGCAACTGAGCCAAACAAGCCTATTTTTTTAGCGCCGTGCTTTGTTAGAAAAGAAACAAGTGTTTTGTTTCTTTCTGAAGGATTCATAAAATAAGATATGCTAGTCTTGTATTTATAGATAATGGTTTAATAGAAAAGATATATTGCCATTTTAGCTATGGCCTCTAATTTTCTTCAACTTTTGTTTCTTCTAAAATCTTCTCGGTGTACCTACACTTTGGATAACTACTACATCCTATAAAAGGGCCGTAGAAGGATTTCTTTATAACAAGGCCCGCTCCACACCTTGGGCAATTTTTCCCATCCATTGGTGCTGAATAGTTGTTTTTGGATGGACACTCAAGATTAATACAGACCGTCTGAGGTCTAGACCTCTTTCTTGTTGCAATAACAACTGGAAATCCGCAGATTTTACATTTGTCTTCTGTTGGAGTGACAAGGCAGTTACTGGGCAGAGAAAACGTTGCATTACACTCTGGATAGCGCTGGCATGCTATGAATGGCCCAAATCTCCCCTTTCTAATGAAAAGCTCCCCCTCTCCGCACATTGGGCAAATCCCGACATAGTTTCTCCTTCTCTCTTCCCTTTCAAGGTATACCAAGAGCTCCTTTCCTACATCTTCCTCATTTTCTTTGAATTTTGAAAAAATATCAATGAGTTTTTCTTTTGCCTCTAAAAGGACATCTTCCTTAGTTATTTCATTTTCCTGTATTTTTTCCATCTGCTCTTCAAAATGCTTTGTTAGCTCAACTGAGATGATATCTGGACAGTACTTTTCTAAAGTGCCAACTATTCCCTCCCCAAGGTCAGTAACAATTATCTGCCGCCCATCAATATAGTTTCTATCGTATAAGATGTCAACAATGTTGGCTCTTGTAGCCTTTGTTCCAATACCAAGCTTTTCCATCTCAGATACGGCTGATGAGGGGTTATAGCGAGCTGGGGGTTTTGTCGCCTTTTCTTCTTTCTTTGGAGAAATCTTTTCTATCTTTTCTCCCTCAGAAAGCTCCGGCAGAATAACCTCTTCTACACCGGAATAATCACCATAGTATTTCAAAAATCCAGAGTCAATTCCAACTCTCCCACTTGCAAAAAATGAGTGGCCGTTTACGTCAATCTCAACTGAAATTGATTGATAAACATAAGGCGTTGCAAAAACAGCAAAGAATCTCCTGACAATTAGATCATATAGCTTTGCCTGGTCATCATTAAGTTTTTTTGGCAACTCCCCTGTTGGGTGAATTGCAGGGTGTGCAGGGTCGTCTTTTTTACCCTCTGTAGGCACGAGCTCTGTTTTTAATAACTCATTGCAGTGATTTGAATAACTCTCCATTTTCTTTAGCTTTTCCATAATGCCCCGTAAATTCAGGCTTTTAGGGTATTTTTGAGATGATGTTCTTGGGTAAGAAATAAGACCTGTCTCATAAAGTGACTGTGCAATGTCCTGAGTCCTTTTTGGTAAAAAGCTAAAGTTCTTGTAAGCCTCTTTCTGGAGGGTGCCCAGATCAAATGGATATGGCGGATTTATTCTCTTTTCCTTCTTTGATATCTCCTTTACAACTGCAGGTTTACTCTTGATATCTTTAAAAATAGTCAAAGCTTCCTTCTCATCAAAGAACTCTTTTTGGTAAGAAGCCTTTACAGAGATGCCATCCTTTTTGAACTCGATAAATAATATCCAGTAGGGCTCAGATACAAACTGGCCTATCTCAATCTCCCGCTCTAATAGAAATTTCAAAGTTGGCGTCTGGACCCTACCCGCGGAAAGTGTCACATATCTGCCTGAGACTTTTTTCAATGACTCAGTCATCGCCTTTGAGGTGTTTATACCATAGTACCAGTCAAGGACGTGCCTTGCAAGACCCGCATTTATCATGGGGTAGTCCGGAGGGTTAAGATTTTCATAGGCAGAGATGATCTCATCTTTTGTTAACGAAGAGAACTTCATTCTGAAAGACTTTGAGATGTCTGCCTTTGAGCCATATAAAAGTGCATTATGTCCAATAACTGAACCCTCGATATCATAATCGCATGCATTTACAAAAGTGTCCATGTCCTTTGATATCTCTTCGATAAGCCTGACATAGGGCTCAACATACTTGCTTTTCTTGCTGTTCTTGAAGGTTTCAACCCACTCTACATCAAAAAAAGGATAATCCCTAATGGGTGTTCTCTGTCTCAACTTGTAAAGGTGGCCAACAGCAGAAACAACATAAATTTTATTGTCGCCTTCATCAACTTCATAGTACTTTATGCCCCCATGCTGATTTTTCTTGGCCTTGCCGAGAAAGTTTGCAATCTTTTCGGCCACGTTTGGCTTTTCGGTCAATATGAGGGTGTTCATTGGAAAGGGAAAAAGAACTCGACTTATAAGGCTTTTCAAATTGATTGACAAAAATCTTATATATTACCTTTATTTTGTCTTTATACCTTGGTGGCCATATGAATAAAAAATACCTTATTGTCGGATTTATTGTTTTTTTAGTTACATTAACGCCAGTATTTGGCCAATATAGAGATGTTATATGGGAACAAAGATATGACGGCGGACTAGATGATATGGCGCATTCAGTTGCTATAGATTCAAAGGACAATGTAATTGTGACCGGTACCTCTCGTGATATTACTCGGAGAGACCGTGATTTCTATACCGTAAAATATGACAAAGAAGGAAATGTAGTCTGGGAGAAAAGATACAACATTGGAATTAGAGACGAATCATATGACGTTGCAGTAGACTCAAAGGATAATATTGTAATAGTGGGAACTGCAAGCGGTAAATATTTTATAATTAAATATGACAAAAATGGCGAAGTAATTTGGACAAACTCACCAAGTAGAGGAAACGATGATGTCGCATATGCAGTTGCAATAGACTCAAATGATAATATTGTTCTTACTGGTAGAACAAAATTAGTAGTTTACAATTATTATACTCTTAAATTTGACAAGGATGGAAACATGCTTTGGAGAGCTATGTGGACTGGCGGCGAAGATGATGTCCCCTATGGGATAGCTATCGATTCAAAGGACAACGTAATAGTAACAGGATTTTCAAGTAATGGAAAAGAACACAAAGGCAGAGGAGATTATACTTACTACACTTTCAAATATGATAAAGATGGAAACAAACTATGGCACGGGAAATGGGCCACATCTTATCCCTACGCAGAAGCATATGGAGTAGCTACCGACTCACAAGATAACGTGATAGTGACAGGATTTGTAATGATTGGAAATAAATATCATTTCTGTACTATAAAATCTGATCCCGAAGGAAAAATCATTTGGGATAGGGTCTATGAGAGAAGTAATTATGACAGGGCATATGACGTTACAATCGATTTAAAAGACAATATTATTGTCACAGGAATTACCCACATAAGTGGAGCAAATTATGGCTTCTGTACTATTAAATATAGCCCAAAAGGCGAATTACTTTGGGAGAAGATATACAGCGATGGCCAAAATGACCAAGCAAATGCAATTGCAATTGATTCAGAGAACAATGTTATCGTCACAGGTGGCTCTGATACTAAATCTTGGGATTTTCTAACTATTAAGTATAGGAATAGATAATCTATTTTTTTATTATCCCCAAATTTTCACTTTTTATTATTTCATTGTAATTTTTATAGCCTAAGATAGGCTCTATCTCATCGGTGTTTTTTCCTTTGATTTTCTCTAGTTCTTTTTTATTATAATTTGTAATACCTTTGGCGAAGATCTCGTCATTTGTTTCTATTGATACAATATCCCCTGCATCAAATTCTCCCTGAACATCAACTATGCCTCTAGGCAATAAGCTCTTGTGATCCAAAAGAGCATTTTTTGCCCCTTCATCAATAATAATCTTGCCCTTGGGTTTTGCTAGAGAGATCCATCTTATCTTGTTTTTTTCAATATTCTTATTGGGGATGAATAGCGTTCCAATATCTTCTCCGTCCATAATCCTTGAAATTAAATCTTTGTCTTCACTTGAAGCTATTACCATATAGCATCCTGATTTTTGTGCTATCTTTGCAGCCTCTAGCTTTGTCTTCATTCCTCCTGTGCCTTTACCACCTGCCCCCCCTCCAAAACTTTCAATTTCTGGAGTTATTTCTTCAATTACTGGTATCTTCTTAGCATCCTTTGACTTCTTTGGATTTTTAGTATAAAGGCCATCTATGTCAGTCATTAATATTAATAGATCTGCCTCGACCTTGCTCGATACCATCGCCGATAGAGTGTCATTATCCCCAAAAGTCTCTCCAATTTCATGTACACAGATTGGGTCATTTTCGTTAATAATGGGAATTACGCCAAGTTCCAAGAGAGCCGACATACTGTTCCTAAGATTTAGGTAAGTTTTTCTGTCAGAAAAAGCATCGTAAGTTAAAAGGATCTGGGCAACTTTCAATCCATATTCTTGAAATATCTGGCTCCACTCATGCATCAAAATGCTCTGACCAACAGCAGCTGTCGCCTGTTTAAGAGGAATTGATTTTGGGCGTTCTTTGAATTCTAAAGCCTCGCATCCTGTTCCAATTGCACCTGAAGAAACAAGTATTACGTCTATACCCTCTGATTTTAGTATTGAAACTTGTCTTGCAATTTCTCTTGCAAATTCTTTGTTAAATTTACCCTCTTTAGTAGTAAGGCTTGAAGTACCTATTTTTACAACGATTTTTTTTATGCCCTTGAAATACTCTTTTCTGTCAGTCATTTTATTCCTTCTTTTGTAAGATTCATAATTTTCTGTGCGTATATGCTTTTGCGTTTTTTCCGACATAGTCTGAGACTTTGTGGCCATTCCCAATTAATTTATACTTATAGATTAGCATTCCTTCCATACCTGTTGGGCCTCTCGCATGAATCTTTCCGGTGCTTATCCCTATCTCTGCACCTTTGCCGTATCTGAAGCCATCTGCAAATCTTGTCGAAGCATTTAGCATTACAGACGAAGAATCAACAAAGTTCAAGAAATACTCGCTCGCTTTTTTATCCTCTGTTATTATAGTATCTGTGTGATGGGAGCCATATTTATTAATATGGGCGACCGCATCTTCTAGTGATTTCACAACTTTGATTGATATTATTAGGTCATTATATTCAGTTGACCAGTCTTTCTCTTTTGCTTTTTTTACTTTTAACTCCTTTAGAATCTCATAGCTTTGAGGACAGCATCTCATCTCTACATTTGCTTCTTTGTACATCCTTCCAATTTTTGGGAGGAACTTCTTAGCTGATTTTTCATGTACCACCAATGTTTCAATAGCATTGCATACTGCAGGGTACTGTACCTTTGCATCAAAACATACACCAAGAGCCTTTTTCTCATCATATTTCTTATCAACATAAGCGTGGCATATCCCATCTGCGTGACCAAGAACAGGAATTTTAGTATTTGACTGTACGAATCTTACAAAATCATTTGACCCTCTTGGGATTATGAGGTCTATGTACTTATCAAGTTTTAACATCTCAGTTACATCTTCCCTTTTTTCAAGAAGCTGGAATGCATTTTTTGGAATAGAATTATTTTTAATCGAGTCAGTCAAAACTTCATAAATTGCTCTATTTGTTTTTGCCGATTCTCTGCCACCCTTTAACAAGACGCCATTCCCACTTTTAAGTGCAAGAGAAATAATCTGTGGCACAACATCAGGTCTTGATTCAAATACCATCCCAATTATTCCAATTGGCACAACAACCTGATAAAGCTCTAATCCAGAGTCAAGTTCAATTGCGCTAAGAGTCTTTCCAACAGGATCTTCTAACTTCACTACATCTTTGATACCACTAATCATATCATCAATCTTTGAATCGGTGACTTCAAGCCTTTTTACTAGGGATTCTGTCAATTCTCCCTTTTGAAGAAGCTTTTTTGCTTCGGCCAGATCCAGATTATTGGCCTCTAGAATCTTTTTTCTGTTTTTGTCAAGCGCTTTTGCCATAAGAAGCAATGCTTCATTCTTATCACTTGTATTTGCATTGGAGAGCTTAATGAAAGCTTCCTTTGCCAAAATGGCCTTATCCTTAACACTTTCCATACGCTTCACCTAATTCTTTAGACCTTTCTGCAGCTTTTACAACAGCCTCAATTATGCCCTTTTCTACGAGATACTCTTCAAGTTTTAATAACCCCTTTTCCGTAGTGCCACTAGGTGTCTTTACCATATTAATGAGTTCATCAAAGCTTTTATCCGTTGAAGAGGCCATTAACACTGCACCATACAGCGTATCTAAAGCCAGTTTCCTTGAGACATCTTTAGAAAGCCCAGCTTCCATTCCTCCTTCTGTTAAAGCCTTTAAGAAGTAGAAAACGTAGGCAGGCCCAGATCCAGACAGTCCAGTTACAGCATCCATTAGTTTTTCTTCAACATTTATGGCAGAACCCAAATTCTTGAAAATATCTACGAACAGTTTTTCATCTTCTTTAGTTACATACTTACCCAATGAATAGCAAGAAGGCGAATATCCAATTGAAAGAGAAATATTTGGCATTATACGAATAACTGCTACATTAGAAACAATATTTTCTACAAAGGCTATTGGGACGCCAGCAGCGACTGAAACAATAAGTTTTCCCTTTAAGTTTAAGTCTTTTATATTATCTAAAACAGGAGCAATTAAATTAGGCTTTACAGCAAGAATTATGACCCTAGAGGATGAAAAAACATCTCTATTATTTAATGATACTTCTATCCCATATTCATTTTTGATTGGATTTAATATGTTTTCTGATACATCGCTTAGAATGATATTTTCTCCTTTGAAGGCTTTTTTTTCAATTAATCCTTTAATAATACCACTGCCAATTTTTCCAGCTCCAACTATTCCTACTTCAAACATATTGATTTTTTAATTTTATCTGATTTTAAACTTTACCATTTACAGTGTTGAAAACTTTATAAACGGATTTTTTAAATATATGTTATGATTGAAGCTACTTTTTACTTAGAATCTCAGAGTAACTCTAAGGAGGCGCTTGAGATCTCGCTAAAGAAACTTTTAGAGGAGATTAAGTCTTTGAATAATGTAAAGATTACTCGAGAGTTATTCCATGAGATTATAGATGATGAAGATGAGATGGGTAGGATATTCTACTCCTCCGTGCTTGAAGTTGACATAAAGACTGAGTTTAGAGAGTATATCACGCTTTGCATGAGGCTTGTACCCTCCACAATTGAGATATTAAGCGGCGATATAAAGATTAAATCAAAGGAGCTTTTGGAAATTTTTGGTGATGTTTCTTCTACAGTAAACAAACTATGCAAAAAATACAATCTGACCCTCTATAGAGTTGGCGAAGAAGACGGAATAAAGCAGGAAGAGATTGGGCTTGAAGAGGAAGACATTGAAGAGGCAATTGAACACGGCGGAGCATTATTTAAATTTGTTGTCGAAGCAAGGGCTAAAAACGAGAAGTTTGCCATGGAGAAGACCAAGGAGCTCGTTAATGGCACTGGCGCTCTTATAAACAAGATGATTGCAAAAAAGGTCGGCGAAGGCGAAGCTTGGGAGGGTGTAGTTGGAATGGAAGCACTCTTTTTTGATATCGAAACCCTATTTGATGCCGTGATAAAATTTTCTCCAGTAGCAATGAGTGTGATTGAGCCAGAAGTAATACACCTTAACATGGCCGAGTTGCAAAACATAGGAATTGACATAGCAGGGATAATACAACAGCTCACATTTGATGTCATTACCAGGGGCATGAACAGTGGGCTCGGTAGTTTTAGAGCTACTCAAGCCTAATTTTTATCTTTTTCTAAAACAAAAGATTTATAAATAACCTAATTATATAGGATATTGTACCCTTTTGAGAAATTAAATTAAAACCTTTAAAAGGTGAAAATATATGAAATTAAGAACAATTGGAGCAGTCCTCGTAGGGGCTGCAATGATTGGAGCTACTGTAGCAGGCGCTGCCGCTGCAGCTGATGTTCCAGCTAAGTCATGGTTTATTGACCCAGCAACGGGCCAACCAAATGTAACTATAGTAGTTGGTGCA
>Ga0209606_1004344_pt1 | contig 13189 bp, 7 predicted proteins | sample AD_UKC057_MetaG_FD_184412 | JGI IMG/M metagenome (GOLD analysis project Ga0209606, IMG submission 184412) | Active sludge microbial communities of municipal wastewater-treating anaerobic digesters from USA - AD_UKC057_MetaG (SPAdes) (version 2) | ecosystem: Engineered > Bioreactor > Anaerobic >...
AATAAACCGATAGTTGCGTCGAAGGCGCCGCTTCTTCCTGACGAAGTCCCGGCCGCAGCGTAGGTCGTTATCCCCGTCATCGCGAGCGCAGCGATCTCGGTGTAAAACACGCTCGTCGCATACCGGGATTGCTTCACTACGTTCACCATGACGGGACTATGGATTTTCCCCTCCCGTACAGTATAATAAGCGTCACAAAATCAATTCTCCATCTATTGCATCCATGTCCAGTGGGCAATTAAAACAGGTTGCCGGTCAACCACACAGGATTCCTCAAATTCAGAAGCATTTAAATGTTCCGAAACGGAATTTTCCGCGCCGCATGTAAAACATCGCTCTGTGGTTTCCGGGATATCCCCATGGCGTTGCGCAGTATAAAAGGACCTTTAAAATGATGAGTGCATCCGGTTTGTTTCGCAAGATGGTCAAGTGGTTGTCGTTAACACTGGGGACCATCGTGGTCCTGGGCGTGTTGCTGGTGCTTGCCGTGCTAAGTCCCGGTTTGTATAACCGCTTTTATTATTTCCCGAAACAAAAGGCCGCCTGGGAGCATCTGGCAACGCTGCGCAACGAAGTGATGGTGGATGACGGCTGGACGGATTTCAAAGGAAGCGTCCACAGTCATTCGGAGGTCTCGCACGACTCGGACGCCGCGTTTCCCGAAATTCTCGCCGCATTAAAGGAAATCGGTTCCGACTTCATCCTGATGAGCGATCATTTTGTGGATGGAAAAGCGGATTGGTCGCTGGGGTGGAAGGGAACGCATGACGGCGTGCTGTTTGTACGCGGATTTGAGATGCAGGGCGGCTTGATGCCGTGGGGCTTGCCGGACAGCACCATCATTGAGGCGAGTGAGGATGTCGGCGAAGCGGCGAAGAAAATCCATGACCTGGGCGGCGTGGTGACTTTTGCCCATTGCGAGCAGGAACGCCGGTGGGACATTCCCGAACTGGAGGCGATGGAAATCTACAACATTCATCCCACATTCATCAAGTATTCCAAAGACAAGAAATTCCTCTGGAAAACGGGCGCCAACGTCCTTACCTGTCTGAACAAATACGGAGATCACTGTTTCTTCGCCTTGTTTGAACGGCCCGACCAGGTGCTGGGACAATGGGATGAATTGAATATTTATCGGCACATTTCCGGTTACGGCGGTAATGACACCCATCAGAACTGCGGCGTGCAAGCGCGCTATACGCCCGAAGGCGACCTGGAGATTTGTGACACAGGACACAAGTTCGAGGACCGGGGTAAGGTGCACGCGTTAAACATCTTCAGCAAAGCGTTACTCCGTCTACTATACGGTAAACGGGAACCCGGCGAGTTGCTTTTCCGCTATGACTTGGACAAGTACGTACGGTCGGCGCATTATGTGCGGACCCATTTTCTGGCCAAGGCCTGCACCGAAGCCGATATTCTGGACGCGTTGCGCGCGGGACGTGCCTATGTCTCGTTCGACATGGTCGCGGACGCCACGGGCTTCGTGTATATGGCGCAAAGCGGTGAGGGCCGGGCGGTAATGGGCGAATCGATTAAGATGGCCCCCGGCCTGGAGTTGAAAGCCTATTCCCCCTACCCGGCCAAGTTCGAACTGTTGAGACACGGTGTAAAAGTGGACGAACAGGAAGGCACGGCTTACCGGTTTACGCCCACGGACACGGGAAAATACCGGCTGGAAGTTTCCCTGAACGTGCTGGACAAGGACCAACTGTGGCTCTTTACGAATCCCATAGAGATCACGAACTAAATGCCAAGTGCGGCCGAAGCAATCCTGCTCCGGCCGCGTTCAGATGCTATACTGTCGAACGATGTCAGACGGACCGGGCTTGTCCGGCATAAAAGCCCATATCATTGCTGCTTGAAGCCGAGGCCCGTACCGTCAACGTCCGCCAGCACCCGGGCGCCGTCGGTAATTTCGCCGGCGATGATCTGGTAGGCCAGCGGGTCAAGCACAAGCTGCTGGATGACCCGTTTCAGGGGACGCGCGCCGTACACGGGGTCGTAGCCCCGCTCGGCGAGCAGGTCCTTGGCGGCGGGCGTGAGTTCGAGTTCGAGGCGCCGCTCGGCCAGGCGTTTCTCCACCAGGCCCAGCTGGACATCCACGATTTTCCGGATATGGTCCCGATTGAGGGGATGGAAAACCACGACTTCATCGATGCGGTTGAGGAATTCGGGGCGGAACTGGGTGCGCAACAGCGCGCGTACCGCCTCCGCTTTTTCCGTCTCCGTGTTGCTGTCGTCATCAAAGATGGCACTGCCGATGTTGGAGGTCATGATGACCACCGTGTTGCGGAAATCCACCGTGCGGCCCTGGTTGTCCGTGAGACGGCCATCGTCCAGCACCTGCAGCAGGATGTTGAACACGTCGGGATGGGCCTTCTCTATTTCGTCGAGGAGGATGACGCTGTAGGGCCGACGGCGCACGGCCTCGGTCAGCTGGCCGCCTTCTTCATAGCCGATATAGCCGGGGGGCGCACCGACCAGCCGGGACACGGCGTGTTTTTCCATGTACTCCGACATGTCTATGCGCACCATGGCGTTTTCATCGTCGAACATGGCCTCGGCCAGGGCGCGGGCGAGTTCGGTTTTGCCGACGCCGGTGGGACCCAGGAAGATGAAGGAGCCGATGGGCCGCCGGGGTTCCTTCAGTCCCGCCCGGGCGCGGCGCACCGCTTCGCAGACGGCACGGACGCCGTCGTCCTGGCCGATGACGCGCAGGCCGATTTGTTTTTCGAGCTGGAGCAGTTTCTCCATCTCACCTTCCATGAGTTTGTCCACGGGGATGCCGGTCCAGCTGGACACGATCTTGGACACGTTTTCCTCGGTCACCTCTTCGCTGAGGAAACTGCCCTGCTGTTGTACCTCGGCCAGTTTGGCGCTTTCCGCCGCGAGTTGTTGCTGCAGTTCGTTCAGCGTGCCGTAACGGATTTCGGCGACCTTGTCATACTGGCCCTGCCGCTCGGCGATTTCCTCCTGTCGTTTCGCTTCGTCTATCTGGCCCTGCAGGCCGCGGATGGCCTCGATGCGTTCCTTTTCCGTCTGCCACTGGCTTTTCTTGGCGCTGAGGTCTTCCCTCAGTTCGGCCATTTCCGACTCCAGCGCTTCGCGCCGTTCCCGGGCGCTGCGGTCTTTTTCTTTTTTCAGGGCGAGTTGCTCGATTTCCAGCTGACGCAATCGCCGCTCGATGACATCAATCTCGTAGGGCATGCTGTCTATTTCAATGCGCAGGCGTGAGGCCGCTTCGTCAATCAGATCGATGGCCTTGTCCGGCAGGAACCGGTCAGTGATATAGCGATGGCTGAGCGTGGCGGCGGCGACGATGGCGTCGTCGCTGATGCGCACGCCGTGATGCACTTCGTACCGTTCCTTCAGACCGCGCAGGATGGCGATGGTATTTTCCACGTTGGGCTGGTCCACATACACCGGCTGGAAGCGGCGTTCCAGGGCGGCATCTTTCTCCACATGTTTCTTGTATTCGTCGAGCGTGGTGGCGCCGATGCAATGCAGTTCCCCCCGCGCCAGGGCGGGTTTTAGCATGTTCGAGGCGTCCATGGCGCCTTCCGCCGCGCCCGCGCCGACAATGGTGTGCATCTCGTCGATAAAAAGAATCACCTTACCCTCCGCTTCCTGCACGGAGGCGAGGACGGCCTTCAGACGCTCTTCGAATTCGCCGCGGAACTTGGCGCCGGCGACCATGGCGGCGATGTCCAGTGCGGCGATGCGCTTGTTCTTCAGGCCTTCGGGCACGTCACCGGCGATGATGCGCTGGGCCAGCCCTTCCACGATGGCGGTTTTGCCCGTGCCGGGTTCGCCGATGAGCACGGGGTTGTTCTTGGTCCTGCGGGACAGCACCTGGATCACCCGGCGAATTTCTTCATCGCGGCCGATGACCGGATCCAGTTTGCCCGCCCGCGCCAGCTGTGTCAGGTCGCGGCTGTATTTCTGCAGCGCCTCGTAGGTGGACTCGGCGTTCGGGTCGGTGACGCGCTGTGTACCGCGCACCTCCTTGAGCGCCTGCAGCACCGCCTGGGCCGACACGCCGAAGCCTTTCAGCAGTTGTGCCGCTTCACCGCCGGCTTCCAGAATGCCGAGCAGCATATGTTCGGTGCTCAGGTATTCATCTTTGAGCCGCTGTGCCTGGGCCCAGCCGGCGTCAAGCGCCTTGTTGGCTTCGCGTCCCAAGCCGGGCTGCGCTCCGCCGCCGCTGGTGCGGGGCATGCGCTCCATGGCGGCCACCGCGGCGGCGGCCGCCTGGGCGGGCGGCACGCCGATGCGCTGTAATATGGAGGCCACGGCACCCTGTTCCTGCGACGCCAGGGCGTTCAGCAGATGCACCGTGGTTATTTCCGGATGTCCTTTGGAGGAAGCCATTTCGAGGGCTTCGGCAAGCGCTTCCTGCGCTTTTATGGTTAATTTATCCATGCGTATCATTACGGGTACTCCTTGCTTGTTTTGTCGGTCTCCTGTAAACAATCAAGAAACGTGCCAATAAATAAGGCGGGAAACAGGGGAAAATCGTATAAAAAATCCTGCACCTGTTTCATTATGCAATCGCGTGTAGCGTAATGAAACGGCAGGCCTTTTAAAGGCGGGCTAACGGAAGGAAGTATCGCGCAGTTTAATCTTGTCCACCTTGCCGTTGGGCAGCAGGGGCAAGGTGGGGTGGAACACGATTTTTTTGGGCACTTTGAAATAGGACAGGGAATTTTTGCACCATTCCAGCAATTCTTTGGTGCTGAGTTCCGCGCCGGGCGCTTTCATGACATGGGCATGACAGACTTCATCAAAGACCTCATCGGAAACCGTGACCACGGCGGCATACAGCACGGCGGGATGAGACTCGAGCACACTTTCGATTTCACAGGGAAACACATTTTCGCCGCCGGTTTTGAACATTTCGGAATGGCGGCCGTGCAGGGTCAGGACGCCCTGCCCGTCCATGCTCCCGAGGTCCTTGCTGTAGAACCAGCCCTCTTCATCCATGGCCTCGGCTGTAAGCGCCGGACTGTTCAGGTAACCTGTCATCACGACCGGCCCGCGCACGGCCACCTCGCCGATGACCCCGGTTGTGACGGGGTTGCGGTGTTCATCCACAATCCGTATTTCACAACTGCCGCAGGGGTGTCCGACGGATTTTCCCAATGCCGCGAGGGAATCACCGGGACGGGTAAAAGTAACGAAACCGCCCACTTCCGTGGCGCCGTACCCGGTAATAAGCCGCGCGCCGGTTTTGCGACGAATGGCATCGAGCGCTGTCAGCATCGCCCGCGGCGCCGCTGAGCCTCCCCACACAAATGTCTTTACGGAATCCCAGGATATTTTGCTGAAGGCGGGGTTTCTCATCTCAAGCATGTACATGGCCGGTACCTGCCCGATAATGGTGACCTGCTCCTTTTCTATGGTCTCCAGCGCTTTTGCGGCGTCAAAGGATTCCAGCATGACAATGCACGCGCCCGCATAGACGGCGCAGTAGCCGATTTCGACATCGGCGGCGACATGATTGACGGGGAAATGAAGCAGGATTCGCGAATCGCCGGACATTTTGAAGGCGCGTTTTTCCCACCGCACATTGCTGATGATGGAGGTATGCGTGTGCAGCACGCCTTTTGGAAAACCGGAAGACCCCGAGGTGAACATGAGCAGCACCTCGTCCTCCGGAGATCCCTGCGCCTTCCGCTGTTCCAGGGCGCCATCCAGTTCGGGGCGGCGGTCGGCAAGAAACGTTTCAAAATCCACCATACCTCGCGGTGCCTTTCCGATGACCAGGATTTCCCGGATGCAGGCCAGCTCGAAACTGTAGGTCAGGGCGCGTTCCACCAGGTTTACGCGTTCGTATTTGTCCTGGGTAAACAGCACCGCCGGGCGGCAGTCGCGCAGGATGCGGTTGGTTTCCTGGATGGAAAAACGTGGTGACAAGCCGACCCAAATGGCGGAGATTTTAGCGGCGGCCATGAAGGTGATGATGAACTCAGGCCTTGGATTCGAAATGAAGGCGACACATTCCCCTTTTTTAACGCCCAACGCGAGCAAGGCCCGGGCGGTACGGTTGACCGCATCGGCCAACTGCGCCCAGGTCATGCGATGCGCGCCGAAGACGATCGCTTCCGCATCTGGCCTTTCCAAGGCCCACTTGTCTACATAACGCCACAGCAGTTTCGCGTATTTATCCATAATCCGTTTCCCATGAGCGAAGCCCATGGCCCGGTTGTATCGGCAACATGGCGTTCCCTTTGCCGGGTTGGCGGGAACACACGCCGTCCGAAGACGACCGCCGCTCGATTATCCTTGTAGCCCATCACAGATTCCAAGCCACCCGCATATTTTACCTTATGAAAGGGCCACAGTAACAGCACCGTTGCTTAAAACCGGTTTTCCCTGCCCGTCGAGTACTCTGAAACCGCAGGCGATACCCTGAGCAATCGGCGTCCGTTCCAACACCTCCATGCTGATGGAAGTACCCGGAAACACCATTCCGGTGAACCGGCACCCTGCGCCACGCAACCGGGCGGGATCATTGTCGGCCTCCCGGAGCACTATCTCGCGGACGGCCAGGGCCAGGGTACCCGTGCCCTGAAAGAGGATGCCGGGCAGGCCCACCATTTGCGCGAAGGCCGGTGAAATGTGTATCGGAAAATGAATGTCCGCGAGGCCGTCATAGCGGTGGGCGGCGAATTTGGAGAGGGCTATGGTTGATTTCCACAAGGGTAGTGTCTCCGGGGGAGCACTGCCCGGGAGCAGGGGCACTTCACCACGGCCGTCATCCACACACGGTACGCCCCGAAGCAGTCCGCCGATGCGTTCCACGAAGACGAGTTCCCCCTTCGGGCCGCTCGCGGTATAGTTGATAATAACGAGTGAGCCCGCGCGATGGGGCCGAATGGCTTCCACTGTTCCTTCAATATGCAGCCGGTCGCCCGGCCGGATGGGCCGCATCCATTCCAGGGACTCGCTGTAATGGATCTGCCGGGCCAACACCTCCGTGGGGAAGCCCGATTCACTCCAGTATTCCTCCCAACGCTCTGAAATACGCCAGGTGAGCGAAACGGCGAGCATGGGCGGCGCGATGATGCCCTCAGGCCGTAAATCATCGAGGTGCCTGGGATTGTCGTCGTCAATGGCTGCGGCATAATTCATGCACTGCCGCGTGGTGATCTCTATGTCCAGTGGCCGACATACGGCCCCCACATACTTGGAACTGATTTCCATGAATTTCTCCCTGTCCTTTTTGATCCTGACAACACCAACAACGGTGTATTCCCGTCATTGCGAACGCAGTGAAGCAATCTCGTTTGCAGTGGCAAAAAACGATACCGTCCCGAGCGACGCTTTGTCTTCACACGGTTTATGGAACAGGGCAGGTTCCGCCGGCAGGCCCCATGGACTATACGGTTTTGCGGCCAATGCTGTAGTACCGGAACCCATGGGATTGCATAATGGCGGGCGTATACAGGTTGCGCCCGTCAAAAATTACTTTTTCGCGCATCAGTTCTCCCATACGGGTATAGTCGGGCCGCCGGAACTCGTTCCACTCCGTCATGATGACCAACCCGTCCGCGCCTTCGAGCGCGGGGTAATATTTGGAGGCGATGGCGATGGAGTCTCCGTAGCGCTCGCCCAGTTTCCCGGCCGCGACCGGGTCGTACACCGTCACGGCTGCGCCCGCCCGGCACAATCCGTCGATAATATACAGGGCAGGGGCGCCGCGCACATCGTCCGTGCGCGCTTTGAAACTGGCGCCCCACAGGGTCAGCCGTTTTTCGCGGATAGTATCGCCGTAGTGATCGAGAATCTGCCGGAGAAACCGCACGCGGCGGTTTTCATTAACGGTGCGGATGGCCGTCAGCAGTTCGTGGGGGATATGGTTTTCCCCGGCCAGACGTTCGCAGACGGCGAGGTCCCGGGGCAGCCCTGATCCGCCGAAACCGATACCGGGAAACAGAAATGTGGGTCCGATGCGGGCATCGGAACCGACGGCTTCGCGCACTTCCGCAATGTCAGCATCGTACTCCTCGCATAGGTCGGCCATCTGGTTCATGAGGGAGATGCGCGCCGCCAGCATGACATTGGTGGCGTATTTGGCCATTTCGGCGCTGCGCGGGCTCATGGCCATCAATGGTTTGCCCGTGCGCAGAAAAGGGCCGTACATTTCCTTCATGATCTCATTCACGCGGATTTCCCGGCAGCCGATAATGACCCGGTCCGGACGCAGAAAATCATCCACCGCCGAACCTTCCTTCATGAAATCGGGATTCACCACCACATCGGCCGGATGCCCGGCGTGTTCGTGGAGGATCTCCTCGATTTGGTCGGCGGTGCCGGGGGGGCAGGTGCATTTGTTTACGATAATGCGGTAACCGTCCATGGCCCCGGCAATTTGACGGACTGCGCCGAACAGCCCGGACAGGTCCGTGCGCCCCTGCTCATCCGCAGGCGTGCCTATGCACAAAAATATCATCAGGCTGTCCCGTACCGCATTGGCGAGGTCGTTGGTAAACGAAAGCCGTTCCTCCTCCATGTTGCGGATGATGAGCTCTTCCAGCCCGGGCTCATGAATGGGGGGAACGCCTTGTTTCAACAGCGCGATGCGGTCCGCGTCCCTGTCCATGCAGACCACGCGATGCCCGTTTTCGGCGAAACAGGTCCCCGTCACCAGCCCCTGGTATCCGGTTCCAAGAATGGCAATTCTCATGGATATCTGGCTCCTGTAAAGATAAGGCGTCCCACAATCATGCCCTGCTGGACTGGTCCTGCGCCTTTTCAATCATACTAGCAGGAAAGCCTGAAAAGGCGCAATTCCGCGCACGGTATCTCCCCGGTGGGAACACAAAAGAGCCGTAATGGCTTACAGCAGGCTGGAAAATCTCTTGTCATCCCATACGTACGCCACACCTGCCCTGTCCTGTCCATTACGGCTCACACTCACGAGCCTTTCCCGCGCGCACTTGACCGCACTGGTTTACTGGGCGCTTCCCGCGCCGCTGTCCCAACCCGGGACACTTGCAGGGCGCGTCGGGCCAAGGCCCCGGCTTCCGCCGCGACTCCCGTCGAAGGCGAAGCCTTTTCAGGGAAACGCTACAACGCCCCGCGCGGCACGTCTCCTCTATTTACCCAACCTACTTTCATGCGGGTGATGCCGCACGGAACCTCGTTACGTTCCATAGGTATTATACCACAGGTTTTGGGGGGAGTTCCGGTGACAGTATACTCGATTACTATTACCTCACATAAAAATCCGGGCAAAAATATTTTGCGACTGCGGTCACCATGGAAGAGGAGGCGTTCGGGAATAGGTTATACGGCTCCCGCAAATTCCGCGAGGGGCACCACGGTTACCTTGTCCGCGAGGGGATACCGTTTTTCGCCCGGGTAAACCACGTACAATTCATCCAGTTTTAAATCGGTCATTGCGACACGCATGGACGGTGTCAGCGTGGGCGCGTCCGCGCGCTTGCATTCCACGCCGATGCGGCGGCCTTTCTTGAACAGCAGGAGGTCCAATTCAGCCCCATTGTAGGTGGCCCAGTAATAGGCATCGTCCGGCTGTAGCGCCTTGAGCGCCTCTTCAACGGCGTATCCTTCCCAGGAGGCGCCCACTTTGGGATGATGCTCCAGGTCGCGCCGACTGCCGATACCCAGCAGCGCATGGAGCAGGCCGCTGTCGCGCACATAGACTTTTGGCGCCTTGACCTGACGTTTGCCGAGATTCTCATGCCAGGGCGGCAACTGCCGTATCATGAACACGCCGGTCATCAGGTCGAGATAGCGGCGCACGGTGGATTCGTTGATGGCCAGGGCCCGGGCAAGTTCGGCGGCATTCCATATTTGGCCATGATAGTGGGCCATCATGCTCCAGAAGCGCCGCAAGGTTACGGCAGGAATGGTAACGCCCAGCTGCGGCAGGTCCCGTTCCAGGAAGCTTTGCAGAAATTGACGGCGCCAGACGAGCGAGGCTGTTTCGGTACGGGCCGTGTAGGACAAGGGAAAACCGCCCCGCAGCCAATGGCGGAGCTGGGCCGCCGCGCCGAGGTCGGCCAGGCGGAAGCCTTCGAGCGGCACCGTTTCCAGGCGTCCGGCCAGGGTTTCCGAGGATTGTTTCAATAAGTCCGGCGAGGCGCTTCCGAGAATGAGAAAACGTGCGCGAAGCGGCTTGCGGTCGGCGAGGACCCGCAACAAGGGGAATAGGTCGGGACGGCGCTGGATTTCATCTATCACGATCAGCCCCTTGAGGGGGCGTAATGTCGTGTCCGGTTCGGAAAGACGCGCAAGGCTTGCCGGGTCCTCAAGGTCAAAGTAGTTGAGCGACTCCACGGGAACGAAGTGTCGCGCCAGCGTTGTCTTACCGCATTGGCGCGGTCCCAGCAACGCCACGATGCGGCTGCGCTTCAGTGCCGTTTGAATGCGTTTGCTGTCAATCGTGCGGTGTATCATGCGGATAGTATATACCATGAATATCCTGCAGTCAATACGGGATATTCATGGTATGGGTTCCTGTGGCAGCATACTCAATTACATACTCATTTGGGCCACGTATTTGCTTGATAAGGAAAGGTTTACGCCCACCAGAAATGCAATTGCTTCAGACGGCTAAACCGTAGCCAAAATCAATTTTGCTGACAATTAATTATGAGTTCTGTTTATTACCAAGAGGAGCGTTATGTTCTGGTTTAGTTCAAAAATCCACAAACAACGAATAATCTTTTTCAGTTGCCGTGCCAACTGAAAAACGTTGTTGGACTAGATGCTACCCCGTGTGGTGTCCAACCCACGCAATACCAGATAGAACCAAAACCACAGGGGGCGCTTGCAGGCGTACCTTCCCAGGTGCGCCAGGAATATACTTCTGGCGCTTGTGGCAAGATGGCGCACCAGGGAAGGTACGCCTACTGGAGCGAAACTTCTTGTTTCACCCACGGCGATAGCCGTTTAGTCCAACGCGCCATTCCGGTTTTTCGCGGTGGAAAAAGGACGTATATCGAAGAGGGTGCCAGGCCGCGAAAAAACCGGAATGACAGTGGTTAGCGTTGTTTGTAATGAAAGACGATGGTACATTTTTGTTGCGCCGAAGGCGCCTCTTCTTCCGGGCGAAGTACCGGAAGAAGCATAGGCGCTTAAGGCCATTTTGCTGACAATTAATTATGAGTTCATGCGGCAATTCCCAGGGTCTTAAAGAGGTCTGACATATGTTGTTGAACCGCGACATATTGTTTTTCCAAATCGCTTTTAGGTTGCGGTTTTCTGTTTGGCGGAGTTTCATTGCTGAGAGCATTTGCAAGCAACGGTTCTATGACTTTTTCCCGGAGTATTTGGAAGGCGACAATGCTGCGGATGCCTTTTTCTGTGACCATATAACGCAAAGAGTTCGGTTTTTTCTCAATCAGTCCTTTGGCCCGAAACTTTTTTAGGTCATATGCTGCTTGGCGTGAAGAATAGCAAATAGGTTGCGAAACAAAGATATCATTGACTATTTTTGCCAAATCGATGGTGCGGAATCCATCCTTGCGTGTTGACAACGCTACAAACGCTTGGGTAACAGCACGCATTCTGGGGGCATTGACGTCAATGCCGGCAACGGAATAACCATGAAAGGTTCCAGGCAAAGACCATTGGCGTAGCAGGTCGTTATGAATGAAAGAAGCATCTACGCAATCAAGGACTTGTGTAAAATGTTCAACCATTTCACGCAAGGCATTTATGATTTCTTCATACCGTTCCAAGATGCATCCGCAGCGCAGTTCTTTGACATTATGGGCAATGCATTCGATACGAAGGACACGTTCGCCTTTGCTGTATATCTTGGCGGTGAGCTTACCGAAATGAATTTTGAACACCGTAAGATTCCAGGCAGGTCTCTCGATTTTGGCCTCCAATCGGGGGGGCTTGCCGTGAGCGTCTCGGTGATAGGGACGGCATTTATATCCAAAAATGGTCCTGATCGTCTTTATGTTAAGCGCGGCACGTGTATGGTCAATGATGCTGTCAAAGATCTGTTCCATCTGGCGACCGCGAGTAAAGAGAAGGTTGCGACTGTACTCGGCCTGATATACGGAAAAACTATAACGGAAACCACTACGCTTCTGTTCGTCCGTCGTCAGGGCAAAACACAGACAACAAGAATAAATCCAACGCTCGCAGACCTTCGCCAGACGCCCTACAACGCCGGGAGCGTTCATGGAATCTGCGATACTGGTAAAGGCTGCGGCGTTGGAAAAACGGGTAAAGCAATTGTCGTCCTTGCTAAAGTCAATGCCTTTCTTCGTGCATTGACGGGCGACATACTCATGACCATTGAGTATTATTTGAGAAAAAAAAGGAGGATGCGGACAGAAACGAATGATAACATGCCCCCATTGAGCGTCCATAATATGGAAGGCATAGTAGTTGGCGTAACTAAGGCTTTTCTTCTGCCTAATGTGAATTTGGCCATTACGAAATCGTATGACTTCGCGCAGAGAGGCAGGCGCTTTGCCTACTATGACAGCAAAAAGGCCCGGAGCCTCTGGCGCGTCTGGAAGCAACGAAGAACTGATTTCTTCCTTGCGTTGCTTGCGACCGCAGTGAATCAATGGGATTCGCTTCTTGGCACAAAATGCATGAATTCGTCTGGAAAAATGGCCCGAAAAACGCATAAGATGCGTATCATCCAACTTCTCGTCTGTGCCAAAAAGCCGCTGCCACCAGACCCGGAATCCACCACCGCTGCTTCCCATCGCGAAGTACGCATTAATAACAATACGATCAACGCAATCATAGGTCTCATCAAGAAATTCCTGGTAACGCCAGCTCAAATCATCACGAATATTCATCTATTGGCTCCAGTTTATGAGGCTTCAGTTTATGAGTATGCTTGAGAAAAGGATAAGATAGTATACTTGAATGCTGCGCCGAAGGCGCCACTTCTTCCGGGCGAAGTCCCGGACGAAGCGTAGGCGCTTAATTCGATTCAATTGACAAAACATTATGAGTTCCGTTCGTTACCTTGAGGAGCGATATGCTCTGGTTTGGTTCAAGCATCCACAAACCACGCGTCATTCCGGTTTTTCGCGGTGGAAAAAGGACGTGTAGCGGAGCGGGTGCCAGGCCGCGAAAAGACCGGAATCCAGTTCCTGAGGCCGTGGATGCGGGATTGGACGCATTTGTTGTGATCCTCGAGAAGGGAACTGCAGACTTCCTGACCTCATTGGGGTTA
>Ga0209606_1004345_pt1 | contig 13188 bp, 15 predicted proteins | sample AD_UKC057_MetaG_FD_184412 | JGI IMG/M metagenome (GOLD analysis project Ga0209606, IMG submission 184412) | Active sludge microbial communities of municipal wastewater-treating anaerobic digesters from USA - AD_UKC057_MetaG (SPAdes) (version 2) | ecosystem: Engineered > Bioreactor > Anaerobic >...
CTTCGCGGAACGCTTGAACACGCGCAGGGCGACACGGCGCTTGGCGCGTCCGGCGTCCTCGAACACGTCGCCGACGTCGAGCGCGAGGAGCTCGTGCTCGCGCAGGCCCGTGCCCATCGCGAGGCTGAAGATGACGTGGTCCCGGAAGCCGTCGACGTGCTGGCCGGTGACCTTGAGCAGCGCGCGCTGCTCGGCCTCGGTCAGCGTCTTCACGGGGCGCGAGATGGTGTCGGCGTAGGCGGTCATGGGCGCTCTCCTTGCGCCCCATACAGGCTTCCGTTCGGGAGGAAGGCAAGGTCGCTCGCGACGACCCGGAGGGCGGCATGACGCTCGGGATCGTCAAGCGCACCGAGGAAGAGTTCCAGCAGTGGCTGATGGCGGAGCCGGGCTTCGTCGCGGCGCTGATGGCCTACGACGACGAGCCTGTCGTCCTCGAGGCGTACCAGCGCGAGTTCCTCACCAACCGCTCGCGGTTCCGGTGGGTCAACAAGAGCCGCCAGGTTGGCTTCTCGTTTCTCTTCGCGCTCGAGGCGCTCGCCCGGTGCCATCTGCGCTCGAAGCACACGGCGGTCTTCGTCAGCTACAACATGGACGACGCGAAGGAGAAGGTGCTCACCGCGCGCCAGCTCCACGAGGAGCTGCCACTCGCGTACCAGAAGCGGCTCGTCGTCGACTCGAAGACGGAGCTGGCGTTCGAGTCGAACGGCGCGACCAAGCGGCTCTCGCGAATCCTGTCGCACCCGTCGAAGGCGCCGCGCGGCAAGAAAGGCGACGTCTACCTCGACGAGCTCGCGCACTACGTGAACGACCGCGAGGTGTACCGGGGCTCGACGGCGCTCATCCTCCGCAGCAACGGGCAGCTCACCGGGTGCAGCACGCCGCTCGGGCGGCGCGGCATCTTCTGGGAGATCGCCAACGAGGAGCTGCGCAAGTACCCGCACCACACTCGGCAACACGTGCCGTGGTGGCTGTGCCGCTTCTTCACCACCGACGTGAAGGCCGCGTCGGAGCTCGCGCTCGATCTGCCGACGGAGGAGCGCGTCGAGCGCTTCGGGCGGCCCACGCTCATCGAGCAGTTCGACTCGCTGCCCATCGAGGACTTCCAGCAGGAGTTCGAGGGGAAGTTCGTCGACGAGACCTACAGCTTCTTTCCCTACGAGCTGATCCTCCCGTGCACCAACGACGAACTGGTGCTCTACGACGAGCCCACCAGCGTGCGCGCGCCCGAGGGGCGCATCGTCGCGGGCTTCGACGTCGGTCGCACGCGCGACCGCTCGGAGCTGGCTGTCTTCGAGGAGATCGAGGGCCGCTTCACGGCGCGCATGCTGCGGAGCTTCGAGGGGACCCCGTTCGCCGAGCAGGAGGCCGAGCTCCGACGCCTGCTCGGCACGCTGCCCGTCGCGCGGCTCTCCATCGACCGCAGCGGCATCGGCATGAACCTCGCCGAGAACCTGTCCCGCGACTTCCCGCAGGTCGTCGGCGAGAACTTCACCAACGAGGCGAAGGAGCGCTGGGCCACGGACTTCAAGATCCTGCTCCAGCGCCGCGACGTGACGCTACCCCGCGACCGCGAGCTGGTCGGCCAGGTCCACGCCATCAAGCGCCGCGTGCTGCCCTCGGGCAAGGTGAGCTTCGACGCCGAGCGCAACGCGCGCGGCCACGCCGACAAGTTCTGGGCAGTGGTGCTTGCGTGCCAGAAGGAGCGGTCGGCAAGCGGACCGCGCATCGGCGAGATTGGCGTGCGGGTCCTGGGGTGAGCGGGAACCGTTGAGGGATGCGCGCTCGCCGTGCAGGATGGCCGAATGAACGCTGCTGCATCGACTCGACGCGACGGTCACGCGACCGGGATGGCTGGCGAGTTCTTCGTGATGGAGAAGCTCTTTCGCCTTGGCCACGAGCCAGCCCTCACGCTCGGCAACGCCAAGTCCATCGACGTGCTCGTGCGCAGATCCGACGGCACGTTGCGTGAGGTCAGCGTCAAAGCGATTCGCGGTGGCGGCAAGTGGGGCGTCGCGAGCGAGGACGAGTCCGCGGCCAAGACCCGGGTCTACGTTCTCCTGCTCTACAGGGACTTCGACAACCCGAAGGCAGACGTGGACGTCTTCGTGATTCCGGCTCGCGACGTCCAGCGGTTGAAGGAGCCGTGGTTCAAGGGGCACGCCGTCTACTGCAGCAACGCGGTGTCCCGCGACGCGATCGAGAAGTACCGCGACGCCTGGCATCACATCTGAGCTGTCCCCGACGCGCGCGCCCGGAGGCTTTGCCCTTCCCGGAGGCGAGGCGCGCGGTCCAGATGCTCGGTGCCCAGGTGGACTGCCTCCTCGCAGGCTGGCCAAGCGCCTCGCCTCCATTGTCTTGCGAGGTCCACCATGCGCCGCACCCTCAAGCTCTTCGTCATCCCGGCCGGCAAGTCCGCTGGCGCCCCGCCCGAGCCCGGGTCTGACGTCGAGCTCGAGGCCGCGAGCGACGACGCCCTCCTCGCCGCCGCGCACGAGGCGATCGCCAAGCGCGGGCTGCGGGCGCGCGCGGTGTCGTTCACGCCCACCGGCCTCGTCGCGTACGCGGAGGCCACGCGGTGACGACGCCCGATGCGATCCATGCCGCCGACGAGCGGCTCCAGACGATCCTCAAGGCCCACGTGGTCGGCGCGACGGTTCAAGACCCGGCGAGCCGCCCCGCTGGCGAGGACACGGCCAGCGCGTTCACCTCGGCCGGCGCGCTCATCCCGCCCTACGACCCGGAGACGCTGTGCCTGCTGGTCGAGCACTCCAACTCGCTGCGCCAGAACGTCGACGCCTACGCCACCAACATCGATGGCAACGGCTACCGCTTCGACGCGGTCATCGACTTCGACGCCGAGGACGCGCGATCGAAGGTCGCCGACGCGATCACGCTCGAGCGCCTCGCCGCCCGCGAAGCACGCACGCTCCCCGAGGGCATGTCTACGACGCCGAGCGCCGAGGAGGTCTCCGCACGTTTCACCGAGCTGCGCCAGGCCGCGCGCGTCGAGCGGGCAAGGCTCGATGCCTTCTTCGACTTCGCCTGCTTCGACCACAGCTTCGTCGATCTGCGGCGCCGCACCCGCCAGGACCTCGAGGTCACGGGCAACGCCTTCTGGGAGGTGCTTCGCGACGGCAAGGGCGACCTCGCGCGGCTCGTCTACGTGCCGTCGTACACGGTGCGGCTGCTCCCGCTCGATCGCGAGGCGGTGGAGGTCACCGAGCGAGCACGCGTCTCGCCCGTCAGCTTCGACACCGTACGTTCGCGCCGCCGCATGCGCCGCTACGTGCAGGTTCAGTCCACCGAGTGCGTGTACTTCAAGTCGTTCGGCGACCCGCGTGTGGTCTCGCGCTCGACCGGCCGCGTCTTCGATGACATCGCCGCGCTCAAGGCTGCGAAGCCCGACGACGGCCCCGCGACGGAGCTGCTCCACTTCGCCATCCACTCGCCGCGCTCGCCCTACGGCGTGCCGCGCTGGGTGGGCACGCTGCTCTGCGTCCTCGGCTCGCGACAGATGGAGGAGGTCAACTTCCTCTACTTCGAGAACAAGTCGGTGCCTCCGATGGCGCTCCTCGTTTCGGGGGGCCGCATCTCCGAGGCGTCGGTGCCGCGCATCGAGCGCTTCATCGAGGAGAACCTGAAGGGGAAGGCGAACTTCCATAAGATCCTCATCCTCGAGGCGGACGGCGCGGGCACCGGTGACGGCGGGCGCGCGAAGATCGAGCTGCGCCCGCTCACCGACGCGCAGCAGCAGGACGCGCTTTTTCAGGTCTACGACGAGCGCAACATCGACAAGGTCGGCAGCGCCTTCCGTCTGCCGCGCCTCTTGCGCGGCGAGAGCAAGGACTTCAACCGCGCTACCGCCGAGAGCGCGCTGCGCTTTGCCGAGGACCAGGTCTTCCAGCCCGAGCGCGACGAGTTCGACTTCCTCATCAACCGTAAGCTCCTCGCGGACATGGGCATCCGCTTCTGGCGCTTCCGCTCGCAGACGCCGGTGACGCGCGACCCCGAGCGTATGACCGAGATGGTGGAGCGGCTCGTGCGCGTCGGCGTCCTCACGCCCGAGGAGGGGCGCCTGCTCGCGGGCGACATCTTCAATCGCGAGTTCAGGAAGATCGGCGACGACTGGACCAAGCGCCCCATCACCCTGACGCTCGCGGGCATCCAGACCGGCGTGGAGGACCTGAAGCCGAAGGCCGTGAACCCCGAGGCGCTGTTGCCCAGCGCGAAGCAGCTCCTCGCCCTGCGCGAAGACCTCCGCGCCGAGGAGGACCGGCTCGCCACGGGACGCCTCGACCTCGCGCGACGGTACCTTGAGACGGAGCGTGTGAAGGTCCCGCGCGAGGAGTTCGACGCGTGGTTCGGCGAGGTGCGCGATGCGCCCTGAGCACCACCGCGCGTGGGTGCAGCAAGCGCAGCTCGACGCCGAGCGCGGCGTCATCGCCTGCCGCATGTGCCAGCGCCACGCGGGGCTCGACGAGACCACCACGCTCTGGCGCAACGGGCACTTGGTCTTCGCGCTCTGCGATCGCTGCGCGGCGTCGCACGACGTCGTGTTCTCGCCCACGGAGGCGGGCGTCGAGGTGCGCGCCAGGCGGCGAGCCCTGCTCGTCGTCGGAGGTGGGCAGTGAAGCTGGTTCCCTCGACGAAGCGTCCGTGTCGGCTCGAGCGCGGTGAGATCCGCCGCGTCCCGCAGGACCGCGCGCACCTCCTCGTCGGCTACCACGTCTGCTGCCTGCGCTGCGGGTTCAACACGCCCGCGCTCGCCGGCAACGATGGGCTCGACATCGACGAAGGCGACGCGCCCGACGACCTGACGTTCTCGAAGGGGCTGCGCTGCACCTTCTGCCGCGTGCTGATGCACGTGGGCCACGGTGAGCTTCGGCTCGAGGAGGACGCCGATGTGCGCCACATCCACTTCCGCTGATCGGCTCCTCGTCGTCCACGAGGCCCGCGTCGCCGCCGACGAGCTCGTCGAGCGCTTCCTCCGGCTCCCCGTGGCCAAAGCCATGAACCTCGGCACCCGCGCCGGGTTCGATCGCGCCGTGGCGCTCCTGGCCGCCCAGCTCCGGCGCGCCACCGGGCGTGCCGATGTCGACGCCGTGCGCGAGGCGATCGCCGTCCTGGACGTCGATTGGGCGCGCACGACCGCCGCCGAGAGACGGCGCCTGGTCGCCGAGGCGATGGCCGCAGCGGGCCGTGCCACAGCGATCGTGCCTGCGCGGATCGAGGCGCCGTTCAACGACGCCGCACAGGAGGTGGTCGCAGCCGCCCGCACCGACGCCCGGCGCGGCCAGCGGCTGGCGATCGGCGCCGAACTCAACGCCGTCGATCGCCGCGTCGTGGCTCACGTGACCAGCTCCCAGGGCAACTTCGTCCGCGACGAGTACGGCCGCCGCATCGAGAGCTTCGGGGAGGAGGCCCGGCGCATCGTCGCCGGCGGGCTCGAGGAGGGACTCGGGCGAGACGACCTCGCCGAGGCGCTCGAAGGAGCCGCCCGCGCCGCGCTCGTCGACCGCGCCCCGTTCTACTGGGAGACGGTCGCCGCCTCGTTCATCGCGCAGGGCCGCTCCTACGCGCAGATGAGCAGCTACGCCGAGGCGGGCATCCGGCAGTACCGCATCGAGGCGGTGCTCGACGAGCAGACCACGAACATCTGCCGCTACCTGCACGGCAAGACCTTCTCCGTGGCCGACGCCCTTCGGCGCTTCGACCGCATCGAGCAGCTCGAGGACCCCGAGGCCATCAAGCAGGCGATGCCGTGGGTCCGCGAGGCCCAGGATCGCGAGACGGGCCGCACCCGGCTCTACGTGGACGGCGCCGGCGGTCGGACCGACCTCGCCGAGGTCACGCGCTCGGCGATGGGCACCCGGGACGATCGCGGCGACTTTCGCGCGCTCTCCAGCGACAGCGCGTTGAACGAGGTCGGGATCGGCTTCCCGCCGTACCACGGGCTCTGTCGCACCACGACCCTGGCTGTCGTGTGAGCACGGCTTCGCGGTCTATGTGTTGTCGACCGGCGCCTGAAGCTTCGCGATGAGGCGGCTCTTGATTCCCTCGAGCGCGTCTACGACGGCGCGCAGATCCTTCAGCGCATCGGTACGCAGTTCTTCCCACCGCTCCTCGGCAACCCGCTGGCCGCTCTCCTGCCAGAGTTCCATGGTGTCCTCGTCGGAGCAGTTGTCGACGATGTGCCTTTCGACAGCGGCTTGGAACGAGAAGTCGATGCAGGAGCGGATGCTTCCGTGGGAATAGTCCAGGTCTGCCAATAGCTCGCTGATCTCGTCGAGGCTCGTCGCCTCATGAAGCATCGCCTGGATCGGTGCGGGCCAGTGGTCGTCGCGAACGTCCTCCAACACTGCTTCAGCGCGCTCCCCGAACTCAAGGAGGCGCCTGACGGCATCCTTGAACCCTTCCTGGGCCGAAGCTGAGTCCCAATCGTGGGCGGCCGAGTACACGCTCTCGAAGTCCAGCTCCTCCCTCAACCATTCGGCGAGGCTCTCAGATAGAGCCTCGGAGATCGTCGGATGTAGTCGAGCCTCGGACCTGAGCAATTCCCATGCGGAGCGCTGCACGTTTTCCAGCGTGTCCTCGTCCTCGATGACGACACCGGCTTCGATGTTTCTCGCGCTCTCGTCGCTGAAGTTGGACGAGCCTACGTAGCCGATGCCGTCGACGATGTAGATCTTCGAGTGGTTCCTTTGCGTGAAGTAGATCTCGACTCCATCGCGAGCTGCGAGCCCGTTGAGCTTCTCGATGGAATCCCTGATGGCATCACGCGCCTTCCGCCGCGCGTCCCCCCAGTACGTCGCCCACCAGCTTGGGATGTTGGTGACAAGCCGCAGAGACTTAAGGTTGGTCGCGCCCTCCAGCGCGCGCAGGAGGGGACCGCCAGCCTTGGGCAGGTTGTAGGTCACGATGAACGCTTCTCGCGCTGTCGGCAGCCGGTCATAGACCTCCTGCGGGCCCTGCTCGTCCTTCGTGATGACGAGCCTCGCTCCCTCGGTTAGCTCGATCTCGCTCTTGGCCATCGACTGGTGCGCTCCGCGATAGGCGGAGCTCGGCTCCGCTCTGGCCAGCCACGGTACTGGGGTGCCCCGTGCGGTGTCGATCCGAAGCGTGTCCCCTTCGCGCGAAGTCGGCGGCTTTGCCTCTGCGGAGGACGACGCATGCCCGAGACGAAGCCGCGCGAGCCCGAGACGACCGCCCCGACCACCGGGGACGGGACGCCTGCGTCCGCGCCCGGGCGGACCGGGGACAAGACGGCGAAGCAGGACGCGCCCTTCGTGTGGCCGCGCGACCTGAACGCGCCCTCCAGCGACAAGCCCGAGTGGGGGACCGACCCGGAGGCGCTGCGCGATGCCTGACCGCCGCGAAGCCGCCATCGCCCACGCGCGCCGCATCCTCGCGGTCAACCAGGGGGCGCGCCCGGCCGGCACCGAGGTCGAGAAGACCATCTGGGGCTCGCCTGCGGGCAAGAAGCGCCTGGCAGACCGCCTCGTGGCGATGCTCCCGGCGCACAAGACCTACGTCGAGCCGTTCGCCGGGAGCGCGGCGGTGCTGTTCGCCAAGGAGCCCTCGGACGTCGAGGTCATCAACGACGCCGACCTCGAGATCGCCGACGCGTACCGGCTCATCAAGAAGCTCACGCAGGAGGGGCTCGCTCGACTGAAGAAGCTGCCCTGGGTCGGCGACGAGAAGACCTTCAAGCGGCTCCTCGACGTCGAGCCCGAGGACGACGTCGAGCGGCTGCACCGCTTCCTGTACCTGACGCACTTCTCCTACGGGAAGATGCGCGGCAAGAGCTTCAGCCCGACGGTCGTCGGCGTCGAGGCGACGACCATCAAGCGCATCGAGAAGTTCGCGCCGCGCCTGAAGAAGGTGAAGGTCTACGGCGGCGACTACGAGAAGGTCGTCCGCAAGTACGACAGCAAGGACACGGTCTTCTTTCTCGACCCGCCGTACCCCGGCTACAACGTCGACGTCGGCGAGAGCGAGTTCGACGAGGAGCGCTTCTTCAAGCTGCTCAAGTCGCTCAAGGGCCGCTTCCTCATCACCTACGGCATCCGGGGCAAGTTCCCCGAGCTGGTGAAGGGCTCGGACTTCTGGTCGAAGCGCATCCGCACCCGCCGGTCCATCGCGCACATGCGCGGTGTCGGCGGCAGCTCCGTGCTGACGCAGCTCCTGGTCGCGAACTACGAGCCGACCACCAAGGCGCTCGACGACGAGTTCGTCCTCGACGACTGGGACGGCGCACTCGACGAGGGTGACGACGACGTCGAGAAGGCGCAGCCGTTCGGCACGTTCGGCGGGTCGTTCCACTACGCCAAGCGGATCGTTCCGCTCATCCCGGCGCACAAGACCTACGTCGAGCCCTTCGCGGGCGCGGCGGCGGTGCTGCACGCCAAGGACGCGAGCGACAAGGAGGTCATCGCCGATCTCGACGACGACGTGGTGTTCCTCCACCGCAGCATCAAGACGATGACGCCCGAGCGCGTCGAGGAGCTGCGCCGCCGCTTCGAGTGGACCGTCACGCAGGAGAGCTTCGCCAAGGCCCGCGACATGACGCCGAAGGACGACGTTGCGCGCTTCTACAAGCTCGTCTTCGTGCGCACCCACGCCCGCGACTGCCGCCCCGACGGCACGCACCCGGCGCAGCAGCACCTCGGCTCGACGACCAACCCCGAGAAGTACCTCAAGGCCGCCGAGCGCCTGAAGGACGTGAGCATCCTGCGGCAGGACTACCGCAAGACGCTCGAGGCCTACGACAGCAAGGACACGTTCTTCTTCATCGACCCGCCGTACCCCGGTGAGTGGTTCGACAAGGACAAGGTCATCGACCTCGGTGAGTTCATCGATGCGCTCGCGAAGGTCGACGGCAAGTTCATCGCGGTCCTGAATCCTACGCCCGAGAACGTCGCGGCCTTCAAGAAGGTCGGGCACGTGTTCCGGCTGAAGGTGCGCGAGGCCTCGGGGCGCGGCGGGGCGAAGCACGCGATGCGCCTCTTCGTCGCCAACTTCCCGGTGCGCAAGGCCGCGGAGTTCGAGCTCGTGGCCAAGTGCGAGCACCTGCCGCTCGACCCGAGCGTCGACGAGCTGGTGTTCGACAAGCCCTCGCGCCTGGTGAAGGGCGTCGATCCGAACGACGAGCGCTTCGTGCTCGGCATCGTGCTCGAGCCCGAGGTGGTCGACGCGCAGGGCGACATCTACTCGGCCGAGGAGATCCGCGCCGCCGCCCACCGCTTCATGGAGGACTTTGGCGGGCTCGGGCTCATGCACCGCCTCCGTGTGAACGGCCAGGTGAAGGTGCTGGAGAGCTACCTCGCGCCAACCGACTTCGTCATCGGCGACCTCGAGGTTCGCAAGGGCACGTGGCTCCTCGCGGTGCGCGTGCTCTCCGACGAGCTGTGGGAGCGCGTGAAGTCCGGCGACCTCACAGGCTTCTCCATCGGCGGTTCGGCCCGCCGCGTGCCCGAGGCTGTTCCGACATCGGAACAGCCCCCCGACGACACCGCCACCCACCAACCGGAGGCCGCCGCATGACGACCGAAATGCACAAGGCGGACGGCGTGCATCGCCTCGTCGACATGGTCGTCGAGGAGGTCTCGCTCGTCGACCGCGCCGCCAACAAGCACCGCTTTCTCATCGTGAAGAGGGACGAAGCCATGGACGACGACAAGACCCAGAACACCACCGCGGCCGAGCCGTCGCCGTCCGCTGTGCCCACGGCGAAGCTCGACGACAACTCGGCGCTGAACGCCGCCCTCGCGGCCCTCGAGAGCCTGACGGGGCTCGTCGAGCTGCTCGGTGAGCTCGGCGCAGACCAGGCCGACGCGCGGCTCGCCGGGCTCGCTGAGGAGCTGCGCAGCGTCGCCATGCAGCTCCTCGAGCGCACGGACGGAGATGGCGTGAACGAGGCCGACCAGGTCGTCGAGGCGCGCGCCAAGAGCGAGCCCGCGACGTTCGCGGCCAACGTCGCCGCCGCGAAGCAGGCGCTCGCGCGGCTCGGGGAGCTGGCGAAGCAGGTGCCTGCGAAGACCGACAGGCCCGCCGAGCCGAAGCCCGAGCCCGCCCCCGCGGCGAAAGCCGTCGCTTCCGACGTGAACGAGTCGCTCGCGAAGCTCGCCGACTCTTTCCGCGCGCTGTCGGAGACCGTGAAGGAGCAGCAGCAGCGGCTCGGGCGCGTCGAGAAGCAGTTCGGACTGCCCAACAGCGCAGCGCCCGCCGAGCGCGTCTCGAAGGCCACCGTCGAGGACGTGGGATGGCCGCTCGATCTCAACAAGCCCAAGGACCGGGAGAGCGTCGACAAGGCGATCTCCTTCCACGACCTCTGAACCCCGACGGAAGGAGACCCTCATGAGCCACCTCAGCAACCGTTCCATCCTGGAGAAAGCCGACCTCGCGCTCGCCGACCTGACGGCGGGAGGCGGTCTGCTCCAGCCCGCGCAGGCCCAGAAGTTCATGCGCCTGCTCATCAAGCAGTCCGTCCTCCTGCAGCTCGCGACCGTCGTCCCGATGGCCTCGCCGAAGCAGCAGATCTCGAAGATCAAGTTCGGCGCGCGCGTGCTGCGCCCGGGCCAGGAGGGCACCGCGCTCGGCGCCGTCGATCGCGTGAAGCCCGACCTCTCCGACGTCGAGCTCGACGCCAAGCTGTTCAAGGCCGAGGTGCGCCTCTCCGACGAGGTGCTCGAGGACAGCATCGAGCGCGGCGAGCTGCGCCAGACCATCATGGAGATGCTGGCCGACGCCATCGCGCGCGACATGGAGGACGTCGCCATCAACGGCGACACGGCCTCCGTCGACCCGTTCCTCGCGACGATGGACGGCATCCTCAAGCAGGCGACGAGCAACGTCGTCGACGCCGCGGGCACGCCGATCACGAAGGACATGCTCCGCGACATGCTGAAGACGCTGCCGAGCGAGTACCTGCGCGACAAGAAGGCGATGCGCTTCCTGTCGAGCGTCGACGCGGACCTCGGCTACCGCAACACGCTGGCAGATCGCGCCACCGTCGCGGGCGACCGCTTCCTCGAGGACGACACGCCGGTGCTCTACTCGGGCGTGCCGCTGCAGCCCATTCCGCTCTTCCCCGAGAACCTCGGCGTGGGCGGCGACCAGACGGCCATCGTGCTGTGCAACCCGAAGAACGTCCACGTCGGCATCTGGCGGAACATCCGCTTCGAGTCGGACCGCGACATCTCGGAGGGCACGCTGAAGATCGTCGCAACGCTCCGCTTCGACGTGAAGTTCGCCGAGGAGCCGGGCGTGGCCAAGGCCATCAACGTGCAGCTCTGAGCTGAGGAGAACGAGACATGACCGACACCCTGCTGGTTCGCCTCAAGCCCTATGACCCGCGACGTGGCTTCGTGCTGCGTCGCTTCACCTACGCCGGCATCCGCTTCCAGGACGAGCGGGGCTGGTACCGCGTCGAGCGCAGGGTCGGCGAGCACCTGCGTGCGGTGCGCACGGTGCCCACCGACAAGTACGCGCCGCTCGCGTTCGACGTCTGCACCGAGGCTGAGGCCAAGGCCCTCGACGCGGGCGAGAGCGAGGCGGCGAAGGTCAAGCGCAACGCCACCGACGACCTCAAGGTGACGACCGCGCGCGGCACCGTCACGACCGACGACCTGCCGAAGAACACGCCTCCCGTCTCCACGCCGCCAACCGCGAAGGACGACGACGCGGGCAGCAAGCGCGGCAAGCGCGAGCGAGAGTGACGTGTACGCCTCGGTTGCCGACCTGCGCGCCGAAGGCGTGACGGCGGCCGAGGCGAGCGACGCCCGCCTCGAGCTGCTGCTCGCCGAAGCCTCGAGCCTCATCGACCGCGTGACGGGCTGGTTCTTCGAGCCGCGCCTGCTCACGCTGTATCTCTCTGGGCGCGGCGCGCCGAGCATCGAGCTGCCCGTGCCGCCGCTCCGCGTCGACCGGCTCGTACTCGGCGGCGCGGAGCTGTCGCTCGACCCGAGCGAGCTGCTCATCGTCGGCGCGCCCGTCCAGCCTGGCTTCGACGGCCCGCGCTTCACGCGCCGCCACGGGCGCGTGTTCCCGCGTGGCCACGGCAACGTGGTGGCCGAGGGGCTCTGGGGCTTCACCGAGGACGACGGCACGCCCACGGGGCGCACGCCGCCTGCGATCCGCCGCGCGACGATGCTCCTCGTCCTTCGCTCCATGGCGCCGCTCGCCGACGACGCCTCGTTCGAGGCACGCAGTCGCTGGCGCATCATCGAGGAGCGCACGCGCGACCAGAGCTACCGGCTCGACCCCTCAAAGGCTTCGGCGTCGGCGAGCCTCACCGGCGACCCGGAGATCGATGCGCTCCTTGCGCTCTACGTGAGGCCGACTCCCCTCGGAGCGGCGTGATGCGCGGTCGACTCATCTTCCCGTTCATCGCGGAGCTACATCGCCTCGACACGCAGGCGATGGCGCCCGACTACGATGAGGACTTCAAGGAGCCCGGCCTCGTCGACTCCGACGACGATGGCGTCGGTGAGTCCTTTCGTCGCGAGCATCCGCCGGTGCGCGTCCCCTGCCAGGTGGAGCCGGAGGCTTTTGAGCCTTGCGCATGGCGACGTCCGGGAACACGCCCAGGTCGAGCTTCGACCTGGTCTTCCACTTCAGGGATCTCGAGCAGCTCGGCCTCGTCGACGCCGCCTCGGGCGACGCCCTGATTCGCCCGAGCGACAGGCTGGGCGCGCTCTACGCGCGCGACGGCCAGCTCGTGCAGGCCGTGCGCACGCCTCCCGGTCTCTACGTGACCGAGGCGCGTCCCATCGGCTTCGGGCTCCACCGGCGTCGGCCCAGCCGCAACCTGCTGCTCGTCTCCTTCCAGGACCGCGCAGCCGCACGGAGTGGAACATGATGAAGGCTCTCGCACTCACCGCGCTCGCAGTGGTCTGCCTCGGCGCGCACTGCCGACCCATCGACGGCTGCGTCCGGGGCGCCACGCGCTGCAGCACCAACACAGCCGAGATCTGCGACGCGGACGGCAGCTACCATGAGCTCGCCGACTGCGACGACGTGAGCGAGCGGAGCGGCGCGCCCTTCGTCTGCGCGTACGTCGACGAGACGACCGAGGACGGCCACCTCACCGGGCACACCTGCGTGCCCGCGAGCGAGGCCGATGCGGCGGCCGGAGGTGGGCGATGAAGGGCTACCTCCAATCCCTGCCGGTGGTCGGCAAGATCTTCC
>Ga0209606_1004351_pt1 | contig 13180 bp, 17 predicted proteins | sample AD_UKC057_MetaG_FD_184412 | JGI IMG/M metagenome (GOLD analysis project Ga0209606, IMG submission 184412) | Active sludge microbial communities of municipal wastewater-treating anaerobic digesters from USA - AD_UKC057_MetaG (SPAdes) (version 2) | ecosystem: Engineered > Bioreactor > Anaerobic >...
TCCCGGCATGTATCGAACTCAATCGCTTTCCTGGCCGAGGATGTGATCATGGTCTTCTTCCAGGACTCGGAATCCCTGAACTGCGAAAACTACCGCGTGGTTCCCAAGCAGGGACTTCTGGAATTCAAATATACGAAGGGCCAGTCCTCGTTTCTGGGTAACGATGTCGTAAAGGTGGCTCCAGTCGATCCGGACAATGGATGGAGCTTTCACTTCAACAACGAACAGGTGAAAACGGCGCAGGCTGAAGCGACTCTGTCTCCGGACGGTAGCCAGATCACCGGAACAATCGATATTTCCACCAATGGCGTGGATGAGCTGTCACGCCGGGAATATTTTGGGCGGGAGGTCGAATCACAAAAAGATTCCGAAGTGTTCTCACGTATGAAAGGCTCTTTCACGGCGCCAGTCTGCCCGGAATTCTGAATGCCGTCAGACTGGCTTGCAGCCTACCAGCCCATCTTTCCCAGTAGTTCTTCCGTAATCCCGTTGCCACTTGAACTGACAAAAGAATGAACATACCTGGCGATCAGGTCGACCTCGACGTTTACCAGGTCACCCTGGCCGAGGTTGCCTAGCGTGGTAGCGGACAGCGTGTGCGGAATCACCGTGACGGAAAACACCCCGCTATCCACATCATTCAGGGTCAGCGACACGCCATCGATGGCTACCGAACCCTTGTTGGCCAGGAACCGGGCCACCTCTTCCGGCGCCTCGAACCTGAGTTCGGAAGACTCTCCATGAGGCCTTGCATGCAAGAATCTGACGGTGGCGTCCACGTGTCCGGTCACGATGTGACCCCCGAGTCTGCCACCCGCGACAAGGGCCCGTTCCAGGTTGACCCTGGTACCGGCCCGGAACCGGGAAACCGTGGTCCTGCGCATGGTTTCGCCCGAAGCGAAAACCACGAAGCCGCCCGGGATCACCCTTTCCACCGTCAGGCATGGTCCCGAGACCGCCACGCTCTCACCTACCTGCAAAGGCTCCCCGGACAGGCTGGCCTCAACCGAAAGCTCTATGCCGCCACCACGGGGCCTGGTCTGCGCGATGACGCCGACCGTCTCGATGATGCCTGTAAACACGGGACCTCCTGACCACACACTGAAGTTGTTCGATTATAGCAGTGGCATGGATCGTCGGCTATCGAAGCGGTTCCAGGTCCATTCGGACGTCTTCACCCACACGGCGCAGCGAGATCGTCCGAAAGCGCAGGGAATCGGCCGGCAGGTCGATACCGAGGTCGGCGCAGATGCCTGGGGCGCCGTTGTCGCCAAGAAGAAGCGGCGCGTAATAGATCACGAGGCGATCCACAAGCGATGCCTTCAGCAGCGACGCGGCAAGACGGTGGCCGCCCTCGACCAGGACCGACGTGACACGCATCGCGCCCAGCGCGGCAATGGCAGAGTCCATATCGACCAGCCCGTCCACGATCGGAAGCTGGACCACCTCGACGGACGATCGGGAAAGTTCCTCAAGCCTGGACGACGACACATCAGAACCGGCCAGAAGGATTACGCGTCCATTCGAAGTCGAGTCAATCAGGCGGCTGTCTGGCGGGAGGTTTCCACCGGTACTGACAACGGCCCGGATCGGGTTGCCCCGGTTTGCCCGACGGTCCGCAAGCAGCAGGGGGTCGTCTGACAAGACAGTATTGCCGCCGACCATCACGCAGTCGGACGCGGCCCGCAGGCGCAGCACGTCCAGTCTGGCAGCCTCGCCGGTGATCCGCCCGGACGGACCCTTCGTGCCAGAGGATCTGCCGTCCAGCGTCACCGCCATCTTCAGCGTCACCCACGGCCGCCCCGTAACGATCCATCTGGCAAAGCCGCGATTCAGTTCGAGGCACTCATCGCCCAGCACACCGACCGTGACGTCGATTCCGGCCTCTTGAAGACGCGCGATGCCGCGACCGCTGACAACCGGATTCGGGTCCACCATGCCGACGACCACACGGCGAACGCCGGATGAGATCACCGATGACGTGCATGGCGGGGTCATCCCTTGATGGCAGCACGGTTCGAGGGTCACGTAGAGGGTGCAGCCGGCGGCCTGGAAACCGATACTGGACAGCGCGTCCACCTCGGCATGCGCGGCACCGTGCCTGTGATGATAACCGGTGGCAATCACCCGACCGTCGCGCACCAGCACCGCGCCAACCATCGGGTTCGGACTGACATGCCCCTGACCCTTCCTGGCCAGCGAGATGGCCCGGCGCATCATGGCGCTGTCAAACGAGGCGTCCATTCACCGTTTCCCCCTCGACGCGCGCACGAGCGAACGGATTTCCTTCTCGAACGCGGTGATGTCGGTGAAACTGCGGTAGACACTGGCGAACCTGACGTACGCGACCGGGTCCTTCTCGCGAAGGAAGTCCATGACCTCGCTGCCGATCCAGGAACTCTCGACCTCTGTGGCCATTCGATCCTGAATCTTTGCCATCAGACCATCGATGAAGCCTTCGATCTCCGAGCTGGAAACGCGGGTCTTCTGGCAGGCGCGCGACAAACCGGCCATCAGCTTGGAACGGCTGAACTCCTCGCGGCGCCCGTCCTTCTTGATGACCCTGGGGATGAATTCCTCGGCGCGTTCATATGTGGTGAAGCGACGATGACAGGATTCGCACTCGCGTCTGCGGCGGATCGCGTCCCCGTTCCCGGCGACCCGGGAATCGATGACACGGGTTTCAGGGTTGCCGCAGATGGGGCACTTCATGGATCAACCCCCGTTTTCGATCTGGGAGATGATATCCAGCCGCCGCTGATGACGGACCTCGAACTGCGTCGACAGGAACGTGTCGATAAGTTCAACCGCATACTCGGGGGCGATGAGGCGCGCACCAAGTGCGACCACGTTGGCGTTGTTGTGCTGCCTGGCCATCCTGGCGGTAATGACATCGTGAACCAGCGCTGCGCGGATACCGTCCACCTTGTTGGCGGCGATACTCATGCCGATGCCGGTTCCACATACCAGAACGCCCAGTTCCAGGTTGCCCGAAGCGACTTCACGCGAGACCCTGGCGGCGTACACGGGATAGTCCACGGACACGCCGGGATCGTTCGTCCCGAAGTCCACGACTTCATGCCCGGCCGCGGTCAGGTGCCTGACGATGTGGGCCTTCATCCCGCAACCGGCATGGTCTGAGCCAATACCGATTTTCATGGGATCACGCCCTCTCGGGTGCGGTCGCCACGACGATGCGGTCACGATAGAAGCCGCACTCGGTGCAGGCCCTGTGAGGCATTCTGACAGCGCCACAGCGCGAGCACTTCACCAGGGACTTCACCGTCAGCTTGTCATGATGGGCGCGACGGGAATCGCGGGTGGAACGGGACTTCTTCTTCTTCGGAACAGCCATGATCAGCCTCCGTCAATACTCGGGACAACGAACTTACCTGAAGGCATTCCTTCAGTTCTTCGGGTCCACTTTCAAGGTTTTCAAGGCCTCCCAGCGCGGGTCGCCGTCATCAATGACGCAACCGCAGTCGCTGACGTTCCTGTCGTGACCACACACCGGACACAACCCCCTGCAGTCCTTCCTGCAGACCGGATTGACCGGAAGCGCGAGCACCAGTTCGTCACCGCCAAGCGCCAGAAGATCCACTTCATCACCAGCGAAGAAGGTGCAGTCGAGGTCGTCCGTCTCGGAGATGACCTCTTCTTCCCTGTCCTGCGCGGGATCGATTCCTTCAACGAACACGTGCCTGAAGGTCCTCTTCAGCTTGAAGGGACTTTCGGCCAGACACCTGCAGCAGACCGCGGTCAACTCGCCGGTCACTGCACCCTGCGCGACCACGTTCTTTCCCGCCAGCGACAACCGAACGTTCAGGTCAACCGAATCACCTGAAACGCGGTAGTCGACCGGAAGCAGTCCCGCGACGAAATCACCTGGGAGCTGCATCTGCCAGTCGAGACCGCTCTCGGTAATGTCAGCTACCGGGACGCATCCCGGTTTCGGCTTTTTCGTCGCCATAATCAGTGACAAGCCTCCGACAGGCCCCCGGATTACGGGGTCACCGATATTAAGGGCAGATGCTGTCAAAGTCAAGCACCATCGGGACTGAGCCATGCCATTTGCAAGTGAAGGCATAAGGGCTTGCCGCTCCTCATAGCCTCGCTCCGGGTGCAAAGGGGTTGCCTTCTATGATTTCGGTGGTAAACTAATGCGGCTTTTGATTGTCCAATGGTGGACCGCGGAGGCTCCTTTTTATGGTTAAGATCAGACTGGCCAGATTCGGCGCGAAGAAGCGCCCCTTCTACAGAATCGTCGCAGCCGACTCTCACGGAAAGCGTGACGGCAGCTACATTGAACTGCTTGGAACTTACGATCCGTTGAAAGACCCGCCCGAAGTCCGACTTAACGGCGAGCGCATCAAATACTGGCTGTCCGTCGGCGCGCAGGCGAGCAGCACGGTTGCCAGCCTGTTGAAGGCTAACAAGGGCGAATGATCCCGCCTTTGCAGGAGGTTCACATGGCCCCTGACGCTATGGTTGAGCTGGTCTCCTACATCGCGAAGGCGCTTGTCGACAAGCCGGACGAGGTCAGTGTCACCGAGATCGAGGGTGAGCAGACCTCCGTGCTCGAGCTGCGTGTGGCCAAGGAAGACATGGGCAAGGTCATCGGAAAGCAGGGGCGCACGGCCAAGGCAATCAGGACCGTGGTCAATGCGGCGGCGACCAAGATGTCCAAGCGTGCCGTACTCGAAATCATCGAGTGATACCGGGACTTTGACTTCTTTCGCGGTCAACCTCGATGGATTCGGACAAACTCATCGACCTCGGCAAAATCGTTTCAGCGCACGGTCTGACCGGTGAACTGAATTACATTCCGTTCAACCAGGCTTCGGATCTTCCCCTGCCGGACACGACGGTGATTTTTCGCCTTCCGGGCGGACGCACTGTCACCGCGCTCGTGACCGCGGTCCGGGACAAGGTCAAGTTCAGACTGCTCACGATTCAGGGTTGTACGGACCGCACCGCGGCCGAACGGTTCCGCGGCGCCATCGTGGCCTGTCCGCGTTCCGAACTTCCACCGCTTGATCCGGATGAATTCTATTACAGCGACGTGATCGGGCTGCCGGTCCAGTGGCCGGACGGCACGCAGATCGGACGGGTCACGCAGGTACTCTCGCTGGCGACCACGGTCATCGAGATCGAGTCGCCCGAGGGTGACGAATGGATGGTTCCGGTCGTGGACGGCTTCGTGCGATCGATCGGAAGCGATGCGGTCGTTCTGGAACCGGGCGCGCTGGAGATGGAATGAACGACGGGCGACAGACCGACGGCGACAGACCCTGGCCTGTCCGCATCCTGACACTTTTTCCAGACATGATTACCCAGGCGGTGTCCCATTCGATCATTGGCAGGGCAGGCGCGGCCGGACTGCTGGATGTTCGGGCTGTCGACATACGCGATTTCACCAGCGATCGCCACAAGACCGCCGATGACGTCCCGTTCGGCGGGGGGCCTGGAATGGTGATGAAGCCCGAACCGCTCGCCGGAGCAATCCGGGCAGCGAGGGCCGAGCTTCCCGGCGCGCCGGTCATCCTGATGTCGGCGTCCGGACGGCTGTTCGGGCAGGGCGACGCCAGGCGCTTCGCCGGATGTCCGGCAGGACTCATCATCGTTTGCGGTCACTACGAGGGTGTCGACGAACGCATCGCCGAATTCTACTGCGACGAAGAGATCTGTGTCGGCGACTACGTCCTGAGCGGAGGCGAGCTTCCCGCGCTGGCGATAACCGACGCGGCGGCGCGCCTGATACCGGGCGTTCTTGGCAATGCAGACTCTCTCGACGAGGAGTCACACGACGACGGTTCTCTGGAGTACCCGCATTACACCCGGCCACGCGACTTCGAGGGGCATCAGGTCCCGGAGGTCCTGTTCTCGGGAAACCATGCGGCGATCGCCTCTTTCAGAAGACAGCAGGCCGCGATCAAGACTGCCCGGAATCGACCTGACCTGGCACGCGTTGACACTGAAGCCCCGGCAACCGAAAAGGCGTCGGCCCGGGCCGTGCCGCCCGGATGGGGGAGACCGAATGAAGGCTGACGACAGCAAATGCATCGTGTCGGTCGCACTGGTCCACCATCCGGTCTACAACCGCGGCGGTGACGTGGTCACCACGTCGGTGACGTCGGTCGATATCCACGACATCGCCCGCGCATGCAGGACTTACGGGGTCGTGCGGTACTATCTGGTGACGCCGATACTTGCACAGCGGGACATGATCGACCGGGTGACCGATCACTGGTCCGAAGGCGCGGGAAACAAGGCGGGACATCCCAGGGGCGAGGCGCTGGAACTGGTGAAGACGGTGGCCGACCTGGCAGGGGCGAAGGCCGACTTCGAGGCGACGCACGGTTTTTGTCCCACTGTCGTCGTGACCAGCGCGAACCACATGTCCGACGACATGACCTTCCGGGCGCTTCGGGAGCGGATGAGCACAAACGACCTGCGCGGAATCCTGATCGTCTTCGGCACGGGATGGGGCCTTACACGCGAACTGACCGACGGCGCCGACCTGCGCCTGGAACCGATAGCCGGCCCCACCGAGTACCGACATCTGTCTGTCCGCGCGGCCGCGGCGATCACTCTTGACCGATTGATGGGTATCGGCATATACTAGCTCGCCCTGACGGTCGTAAGGGGGTTCCCCTGACCGCACGTCGTGGCGGCCCGTTGGCCGATTTTTTGAAACAGCGCAGGATTACGAGGCGTTACAATGCATCAGACAATTCAGATGCTCGAGCAGATCCACGTCAGGTCGGATCTCCCCGATTTTCAGCCCGGCGACACCGTGAAGGTGTACGTGCGTGTTCGTGAAGGCGACAAGGAACGTCTTCAGGTCTTCGAAGGTGCGGTAATCGGCCGTAAGGGCGCCGGCATCCACGAGACCTTCACCGTCCGCAAGATATCCTACGGCGTTGGAGTGGAAAGAGTATTCCCGGTCCACAGCCCGATGATCTCCAGGATGGAAGTGGTCACCAGGGGCCGTGTCCGCAGAGCCAAGCTGAACTACCTGCGCGACCTGAAGGGCAAGGCCGCCAGAATCAGCGAAAAGAAGACCTGGCTGATGAACATGGGCTCGAAGGATGAAGAAGCAGAATCTGCTTCCTGACCCACCTTCACCCGGCCCGGGATTCGTCGAGGCCTGGGCTGCCAGCAATCAGTACTACCCACTGGTCGGAGTTGACGAGGCAGGCAGGGGTTGCCTTGCAGGCCCGGTGAGCTGCGCCGCCGTTATTCTTCCGCTTGATTGCGTCATACCCGGACTGGATGATTCCAAGGCACTCAGCCCCGCGCACCGCGAAGACCTGTATGACCAGGTGATTGCCTCCGCCGTCGGATACGCAGTGACCTTCGGCTCGGTCGAGCAGATTGAATCCACCGACATCCTGAAGACCACCCTTGAGACGATGGGGCGCGCCGTACGCCAGGCAGTCGGAATGGCAGGCGTGATACCGAAGATGGTCGTTGTCGACGGAAACCGCGTGATTCCGGGCCTGGAATGGCCGCAGACCCCGTGGATCAAAGGCGATCACCTTTCGATGAATTGCGCCGCGGCCTCAATCCTGGCCAAGGTGGCCCGCGACCGTCTGATGTGCGACCTTGATGCGACATATGCCGGTTACGGTTTCATGGAACACAAGGGTTACGGCACGAAACAGCACATGGATGCCCTGAGGGACCTCGGCCCCTGCCCGATTCACCGCAGGACGTTCGCTCCGGTCAGGACGCTGCTTGAGGCGACTGGCCAGCGGATTTCCAGAACGGGCGGAACCTGCGAGCTTGAACTGGACCTTTAGTCAGAACGCGTCCTCGAAGATCTCGAACCTGACGCCGTCCTGGCCGACAACAACCGCGGCGACAAAGAAACGCACCTCGTCATACGCACCCTGGAAGTCCTGCAGAAAGACCTCGGTCATCTGGCGTATTCTGTGACGCTTGGTCGGCCCGACGCTATCGGCGGCATCGTCGATATCCGCTCCGCACCTGGATCTGACCTCACAGACGACCAGTTCCCGATCCCGGATGGCCACGATATCCAGTTCACCCATGGGCTTCGTATAGTTGCGCGCCACGATCCGGTATCCCCGTCTTGCCAGTTCATCGGCAACGATTCCTTCCATCCGGAGTCCTTCGACCTTTCTGTCGTCCATCCAGTTTTCTCCAGCCGCCAATTCAATGGCTGTCGGACCAGGACCGGGTTGCGTTACACTAGACGTCATCCGGCACCGCGGTAACCGTAATGGGAAAAGCTTCAAGGAAGAAAGGCAGGATCGCCACGACAGCCGCTACCACCGCGGACGTTTCCACCGCTCAGCCCTCGACCATCCTTGTCGGTGGCGCATGTCTCGCGATCGCGATTCTTGCGGCTGTGCCTTACGGTCCCTTTCATGCGCTTCCGGCTGTGATGCTCTGGCCGCTCCTGGCAATCCTGTTCCTTGTTCTGATGGCACGAACTCCGTTGATGGCGGGCAGGCTGCCGACGCGTGTCCCCATCGCCCGCATCGCCGAGGCCGCGGCCCTTACAGTCATCCTTTTGACCTGGGCGCTTCTGAAGCTGGTCGGACTCCACGCTTCCGGCACCGACGACAACATCTACTTCTACATGGCCGCCAGGATGGCGGATGGCGCGGTGCCGTACCGTGATTTCTTCTTCTCGCACCCGCCGGTCCACCTTCTGGTGCCGGCCGCCATCTTCAAGGTCTTCGGTTTTTCGGTCGGGCTGGCCAAGCTGATTCCGGTGATGGCCCAGACCATCGCCGCGCTATTCCTGTACCTGACCCTGCGGAGATCGTCGACCACGCTGGCGCTGATCGGACTTCTGACGCACCTGCTTGCATACCAGATCCTGATGGGTTCGACCGACATGAACGGCGAAAACATCATGACGATGTTTCTGTGGGTATCGGTCTGGGCCGCGACCGGGAACCGACCGATCCTGGCCGGAGTGATGGCGGCCCTGGCGACCGGCACCGGCATCTACGCGCTTGCGGGCGTATTGACGGCCGGCGTGATCGCATTCTGTCACGGCATCAGGCGCGGCCTGCTTTTTCTGGCCGGATGGGTCGGGCTGACCATCATTGGACTGATCCTGTTCAGGCTGATTGGCGGCCCGGACTTCACGGCCGGGGTCTTCACGTACCACACCCAGAAACAGGTCCGTGGCACCGGACACATGTCCATCTTCGAAAACGACAACCTCCTGCTGATGCCGCGAATCATGTTCGCGAACCTCGGCGCGTTCCTGAAAGGCGGGGTCTTTCAAAAAACCATTTACTACCACGGAGCAATCTTCCTCCTGGCCGCCTCGGGATTCGTGGTCGGCCTGGTCAACGGCCGCCTGCGCGGGTTCAAGTTCGACGCCACGAATCAGGCGCACCTGGCGCTGGCATCGTCGCTGTCGCTGCTTCTTTTCCTTTTCCAGTGGGCTTCGGTCAACGAGGTCTATGACTTCTATCTGGTTCCGATGATCTCGCTGATGGTTCCGGCGGCCGCCTGCGCGGCCAACCGCGCCCTGCAGGGCATCGCCACGGCGTCCAGGCCGGGACACATCGTGATTCCGGCCGTGATACTGTCGGTGGCCTGGCTGGCGGTTCCGATTGCAGTCTCGATCAACGCCAGCCTCTGGCCCGAGGAACAGGCCGCGCGGGGCCAGAAAGTTTCCTACGAATGGCGGGATCCCTCGATTCTCAAGGGTCCGGCACGCCTGACCAAAGCGCTGTTCTTCAAGGACTCCCGCGAACGCGGCACGGTGACCCCGTTCTACCGCCACTACATGTGGAACAAGATGCTTACGTTCTCGTCGGTCGACGAGATTGCCGCGTACGTGCGTGACAACACCCAGCCGGACGACACGATCACCGGCGCATCCACCCTTGCGCCGCTGGTGGCGCTGAAGGCTGGCCGCAGGATGGCTGGCGACGAGGCGGACACAAACGCGAAACGCTTCAACTCGGGCATGCTCTCGGAACAGGATTTCGTCGACCGGATCTGCGGTGACGGCGTCAAGATGCTGATCTCCGCCGAGAGTTCCTATTTCGGACAGAAAAGGATGTCTTCAAGCCGGACGCTCTCGACCATGTTCGAGCCCGATCGGCAGTTCAAAGATGGGCAGCTCAAGCATTTCAAGCAGTTTCCGATATCGGTCTACAGACTCAGGCAGGGGGCCGGATGCGGACGGAAGTAGACGGCCTGAAGCCTTTTCTTGACGAGGTCTACCGACAGTTCAACACCAGGGAGTCGCTGGCCCACGACCCGCTGTCCTTCGTGCACCGCTACACCACCCCGGACGACATAGAGGCGGTGGCGATGATTGCCGCGTCATTCGCTTTCGGGCGTGTCGCGGCCTTCATGCCGGTCATCGAACGTCTGCTTGGACGCATGGAAGGACATCCAGGCGCGTTCCTTCGCAAGGCCGGCGGCGACGAGTGCCGGATGGTGGCGAACGGAATCATCTACCGCTTCGCGACCGCGGACAACATCGCAGCGCTGCTTGTAGGAATCGGGGGCGCTCTGGCCCGGCACGGTTCACTCAAGCCGCTCTTTGTCGAAGGCTGGGAACGCGGCGACACGGTGGCCGGATTAAACACTCTGGCCGCGGGAATCAGGCGATTCGCCGCCGAATCGCGCGACGTGGCGACCGACCCCGGCTGCCTGGTGCCGCTCGGGGACAACAACTCCCCGATGAAACGACTCTGCATGTTCCTGCGCTGGATGGTCCGGGACGATGGTCTCGACACAGGGCTGTGGAGCGACATCCCCCGCTCCGAACTGCTGATTCCAATGGATGTGCACGTCTTCCGGATCTCGAGGCTGATCGGCCTGCTGCCGCCTGGTCGCCGCACCGGCCCGACGATGAAGGACGCCCGGATGGTTACCGCGCGTCTGGCCGAGTTCGATCCGCTCGACCCTGTGCGTTACGATTTCGCCATCTCCCATCTGGGGATTTCCGGCCGTTGCGATGGAAGTGCCGGCCCGGGCTGCTCGTCCTGTCCCCTGGCAACGGTGTGCTCCTGTCACAAGCAGTAACCTGACTGAAACATCAAGCGTCCACGACACGACAAATCCTCCGTCCCTGCCGGGTTCCCGGTCCGGCGCCACACTCGGAGGAGATCATGCGGACATCCCGAATCCCCGTTCGTTTCATCCAGTCCACCAGGTTCCTGCCTTTCACCGCCACCCTGCTGTTCTCCTGCCAGTACGCGCCGGTTCCGGGGCTCGACAACGGAACCGGAGCAACCGACTCCGTCACCACCGCCGATGTCGAGTCCGTCTCGAGATGTACCGCCGACAAGGAGTGCCGATACCTTCTGCCGGACGAAACCGGATGCACCGAGCCGCTTTGCGATTTTGGCTTCTGCGGCATCAGGATCCAGCCCGCGGGCCATCCGTGCAGCGATTCCAACGCGCTGACGTCCGGCGACCGATGCGATGAATCTGGAGAGTGCGTCGGCACGTTGACGAATTGCGGAGACGGACGCTGCGACACGGATCGTGAAAACTGCTACACATGCCCGGCCGACTGCGAATGCGATGCCGGGATGACCTGTCACGACAGCCAGTGCGTCCCGGAACCGATCGATGGCGACGGCGTGTGCGAGCGACTGGAGGACTGCGGAACTTCCCCGGACGACTGCGCGTGCGACGACGGTCAGGCATGCGTGGATGCCGAATGCATGTCGTGTGGCGAGGCCTGCGATCAGGATCACAGGGTCTGCGGCGACTTTCTGGGATGCGACTGCGGAGACTGCGTGAACGACCTGGAATGCAATGCGGTCGGCAGATGTGTCGTTCCCGGTCAGTGCGGCGACGGGGAATGCCTGAAGACATTCGAGGACTGCGCGACATGTCCCTCGGACTGTGCCTGCCTGGAAACCCAGGGTTGCTCGACCGGTGTCTGTCGGGCCTGTTCCACGATCTGCCGCGGGATCGACTGCGGCATCGTCGACGGATGCGACTGCGGACAGACCGGGCCATGCGAAAGCTGCGAAAAGGGTCAAATCGTTAAAGACTGCCGTTGTCTGTGCGCATCGGCCGGACGTCAATGCGGAACAGTGGACGGCTGCACCTGCGGAAACCACGACGGCGGCTGCATGGACCGGATGAAATGCGAAAACGGCTTGTGCATGCCGGACTGCGATGCCGTGTGCGACGATGTCGAATGTGGCGCCATAAGCAACTGTCTGTGCGCGCGATGCGCCAAGACCCAGGTCTGTTACGACGGCGGGTGCGAGCCGGCGGTTTTCGAGACCGACGAATATGAACCGAACGACTACCCCGGGGACGCCGCGTCGCTGGGGGCTTTCACCGATGCGGACGGCACGCCCGACTGGGATGCCGTCGGCGCCATACTGACCGCCGATGATCGGGACTGGTACACGTTCACGGTCGCGGACACCTGGGGCGAAGTGCTGGACATTCAAGTCACGATCGACGGCATGTCCGAAGACGCCGACCTGAACATGATGGTGTGCTACCGGTGCGACGATCCGCCGCTGTCCGACCCCGGGCTGTCCGTTTTCGATGACGCCTTCGAGGTCGCGTCGACCATCAACGACGCCAGGTGCTTCGAGTCCCGTCGAGCCTGGGGCATGGCCGAGGACATCAGTCTGGCTCCTGTCTGCGGCATCGGCTTCGACGACTCCGGAACAGTATGGATCAAGGTCTATCCTGCCCAGAAGGCGGATGCGAAGACCGACTACCTGCTCGGATTCGACCTGTAGTCTCCTGCTTCCCGGCCCGAAACCGCTTCCAGAATGACCGGCAAAAGACTAACCTGCGACGCATGTGATCATACTCGACAGCAAAATTGCGCATGCCTGGTGGATTTCCAGCAGACAAGACCGTAGAGTGCACGACTTTCCATAACGCGGAACGCGTTTTTGACGGGCTTCGACTTACTTTGCAGGGGTGATCAATGAGGAACTATCTGGCTCTTTCGATTCCGGCGATTTTTCTGGCGGTACTCGGATGCTCTGACGGTAACACGGGAAACGACGTTTTTGAGGATACGGCGCTGACGGACGCCGTGGACGACATCTCAGAAGCTGACGCTTCCGATACGGTCCAGCCCGACACGGACCTTGAACTGCCACCTCCCGAGTTCGACGAGATACTGGCTGGAACGCTTGAGCGGATGATGCTGGAACACGTGGAGTTCAGCGCGGACCCGGGT
>Ga0209606_1004356_pt1 | contig 13163 bp, 21 predicted proteins | sample AD_UKC057_MetaG_FD_184412 | JGI IMG/M metagenome (GOLD analysis project Ga0209606, IMG submission 184412) | Active sludge microbial communities of municipal wastewater-treating anaerobic digesters from USA - AD_UKC057_MetaG (SPAdes) (version 2) | ecosystem: Engineered > Bioreactor > Anaerobic >...
ATAAAATCAGTTTCCACATTTCCTTTTTGGTTCTTATAGTTCCTTGAAACTGCAAGCTGGAAGTTTACAAAGCTATTACCATTACTTGTTTTCCCTAATTCTGGATCTTTGGTTAATCTACCAATTAAAATTACTTTATTCATTTGAGTCCTCTTCTTTATTTTCTAAATCTTTACTCATTATTTACCTCCCTCTTGTAAAGCTATAATTTCTTGTTTCAACTGTTCTACTTCTAATTTGAGAGTTTCATAATCTTGATAAAACTCTTCAAAATCTTTTTCAGCTTTGTCTAAAGCTCTTAAAGTTTTCTCATAATCTTGTTTTAGATCTAAATAGTCCTCGTGCCAATAAGTGAAATTATAATCTAAAGCTTGTAAAAACTTTGGGTGGAAAACTAATTGGTTTTGCCACCTAATATAATCATCACTTGCTTTAAAGTCAGCTGCTTTAATTTGCTCTTTTAATTGCGTGTTTTCTTCTGCTAAATAAAAGCATTCAGTTTCTAAAGCCGATACTCTATCTCTTAAAGTTGATATAAACTCACTGTGTGTTGTTAATAGTTCACTTTCATTTGCTTTAGCTTGGTTATCAGTGCAACCAGCTATAAACATTAAGCTAAAGAGTAAAATTAGGAATGTTAAAATGCGTTTACATACTTTCATTGCAATTTGCTCCTTTGATTATTCTTTCTATGTCTTGTTTTGCTCTTTCAATAAAATGTTTGTGATCTAAAACTTTATATAAGTTTTCAAGTCCTAAAGCATCTAAATCATATTTTATTTTATCACCAAAAGATACTGTGATTTTATCTTTTGTGCTTTTAAATAACTCATTATAATAAATTACTGCTGCAGCTTCTTCGCACTTGATAATACAAGTGTTATCAAATAGTTCATATTTTCCAATTACAATAGATATGATTTTTCCCCCAGATTCATATTCAGTTGTTGTCATGCAATATCTATAGTTTTTTGATTTTATATAAGCTTTAATCTTCTCTATTTTTTCTAAAGATGTTTTTTCTTTAATATCTTTAATACTTGCCATACTCTATTCCCTAAATGCAACTACATAATTTTCATTTAAGCCAGTTTCAAAATCAATTTTAGTTTGATAATGTTTCTTGGCTTTTTCTCTTTGCTTATTAAGTAATTTCATTGCCCTTTTTTGTTTAATGCTTTGTCTTTCAAAATAGTGTTCGTATTCTTCTTTCGTAGCTATTTTGATGCCTTTTGTGGTAGATAAAATAACACCAAAAATGTTATCAGATGCTTTTAAAGCTCTTATGTCTTTAGTTAGCTGTCTTCTTTGATTAGTGTTATTAAACTCATAATTTTCTAAACTGCCATAAAGATCAGTTTCTAAAATAATTTCTCTTAAGTTTTTAAACTTATCTTGCTTTAGCAAATACCTATACAAAGCTACTTGCCTTTCAGTTAATAATTTGTTTTTTTTCACTTTTATTCTCCTTTTTAATTTCTTTTAATTTTTATTTTTAAGCCTTGCTAATATCATAATACATTTTCCTCCTTATAATTATTTTCCACACTGTTTATAAAGAAACAATGCTTCTGTTATTTTATTCAACGCCTCTCGCTTTAAGTTGAATAACCTTTCTGTTAATATGTCATCTGGCAACGCGTAAAGCTTTTGTCTAATTACCAGAAGTCTGGTTCTGTCTGCTCCTGCTTCAATTTCTTTGATATAATCTCTTACAACTGTTAACATTTCGCCTCATCCATTTCAGTCAATAATTTGTTTTTTTTCACTTTTATTCTCCTTTTTAATTTCTTTTAATTTTTGTTTTTAATAGTTTTACAACCTAACCCCTTATAAATGCTTTGCTTATACTCTTAAATTGATTACAAGCCAATTTTAAGGGGTTTTTTAATGTGTTTCAATTAAATGTTGATTTAGGTTAACGCCTATTTCAAAAAAATAATTATGCTGCCATTTTAGTTTCAATGTCTTTCAACATTTCTTCAGCTGTTGGTGCTTTCATTTTAACTCCATAGACATTTGCATCTATCAACTCTAACACTTCTTCCATTGTCTTTTTAGCTGCGATTACGATAGTTGTTTTGGTTTTCTTTTCGTAAATGCTTATGTAATAAAAACCTTTATTAAAAACATCATCACTTACTACAACCTCATATTCTTCATTGCCAAAACGAATTTTGTTAAAGGTTTCGTGTTCTAAATCGTTATGCTTGATATACCCAAGCAATTTCTTATAATCTTGTTTCTTTGTTTCCATTTTCCCTCCTAATTTCTTTAATCAAATAAGCTTATATAACCTATTTCTTTTTTCATATTTTTTTTCCTTTCGATACTTATTTAAATCCTCAAATCTTAAATCATAATATTTTTCTGCAATCTCTGGAAATTCTGATTCAAAATCTAGCATAGTCTGATAGCAAGCACAATTGCGATTTGGATTTGATGAATTTTTTCTATGATGTTCTTGATTAGCTACACAAAATTGCCTAAAACTCATCTTTTTAAAAAATCCGGGTTGATTGCACCATCTAGCTAATTGAATATACATAGATTTAAATTTTGATTCTTTATATTTTTCATATCTCATGATATAAGGGAGGCAACCATATTCCATTAATATTTTTATTCTTTCAAACGTATTTTCGATATCTTTTTCATCCTGACTGTAATAACCTGTTAAAACATACAACTTAGTACTTTTGTTAGTATAATGACGCCAAATTCCTAATTTTCTACTAACTAGTTCTTTATCTTCAATATGATCAAAAGCAAAAATATAATCTCCATGATACTTAACTTGTGATAATTTTTTGGCTTTTAAAGGAGTCATTAGCCTAATATCTAGTCCTTGCCTAAATTGAAATGGTTTACCAGTCTCTACCAATTCATCCAAAATCTGATGAAAATCTGATGAAGCCATAAAATTGTCATCCCATAAATATATTCCTGGTCTTGTATTATCTAAGAATTCAGAAACTGGTGAGTGTTTAAAAACTCGATCATATTTTTTATTAATACAGAACTCACACTTTCTAAAACATCCTCTTGTTGTAAAACCGATTGAGAAATCTAAGTAATCACAATATCTAACTCTAGGCTCACCATTATCTATTTTCTTTTGAATATATTCATCATACAGATGATAGTCTGGCATAATATGTTCTATTTTATCTGGCAGATCCGGTGCATTTTCCAAATAAAAACCAGTTCCACCAATTTTTACATTGTCTTTTAAACCTAATTCAGGGCGTTTTGGATCCAAACAAATACCATCTTCATAAATGGTATTAGGTACTTTGGTATATGTAAATACTCTGGAAACAGTCACTAAATCATATTTGTCTAAGTTATCGTAACTTTCTAATAACTCAACTTTCCATCCTTTCGATTTGTGATAAGCAGAGATTTTCATGCAAGCAAGATTAGGATGTCTAGTGCCATTATCTAATAAGTCAGCATCGATAATTCCTAATTTTTTCATATTATCACACCTTCCTATTTCTTTTTTCTCTAACTCATCAACTGTTAAACCAGTTAGCATTTGCTCTTTTGCTTTCCGATAAAACTCTTTATTCTTTTCAAAACCATAAGAATTACGATTTAATTCGTATGCAGCTCTTAATGTGGTTCCACTTCCAAGCAAACATCCAATTCTTTGGGGGCTTTAATATAAAACCTTGTTGCTCTGCAACGGCATATTTGTCTTCCCTTACTGTTCTATACTTACGAAAATCGCTAAATCTCCACCCTCATACCACATGGGATTACTTGCATAAGCATTATTACCAGTGTTGTAAGGAATATCAGCTATCACTAATTGAGCTTTAGGAATGTTATATCTTTTATAGTTTTGAAAATTATCATGATAGAGTTCGCATTTGATTTTTTGTCTTTCCATTTTGGTATCTATTACCATTTTTTGTTCCTCCATTTTTTTATTTTTCTAATTTTAAGTTATTATTGCCTACCTTTTTCAAGAATGTTTTTTAATCTTTTTTGCTTTATTTTTCAGCAGTTTTTTAATGCCTAAAGACCTAAGATTTAAGTTTAACAATCTCTATGCCCGTTAAACCCCTTAAATTTCACCTTTAAGGCGTTTTTGAAAACCAACCAATAAAAGTATTGATTAACAATAAAAAACGATTGTGAGCCAATTTTGAAAGGGTTTTTAAAACTTTCTTTCATTTTTTGTTCCTTCATTTTTTTCTTTCTCTAAAATTAGAGAAAGCTTGTTGTAAATGCTTTGGTAATACTCTTCATCAGTTTTGTAAATCTTTGGTTCTTCACTTAGCCAATCAAGATTACCCATTAAAGCTGTCTTGAGGTAAGCAACTTTATTTTCAATTGAAACATTGTTCCTTTTCACAAATCTTGTTATGTAACTTGTTGCTGCTTTGATAAGTTCTAACTCGTAGTCTCTTTCAAGATTAAAGAAAAGGTCATTAAATTGTTCCAATTGCCGAGTGGTAGTATTAGCATCAATGTACTCATTTTTTGCTAACAATTCTAACAAAGGGTGATAGTTTTCCACATTTTGCAAAAACCCTTTATCTTTTATCTTTATATCATTTACTTTACTTTCCTTTACTTTACTTTGTTGTAAAAATACATCTTTAGTTTGTTTATTTACAAGTTCACTTTGTATTTTTACATCTTTAGTTTGTATTTTTGAGTTTTCCACAGTTCTTTTTGAGTTTTCCACAGCTCTATATTCTTCACAATTTATAAGTAAATATGGGTTTTCCACATTGATTTTTTTACGCCTTGAAGTGATAAAAAAGAACCTTTCTTGTATTCCTTTGCTCGTTAGAATTGAGTATTTTTCGAACATTTTCTTATCAAAGATTTTAAACTTTATACAGGTTGAAATTATCTCATCTAACCTATCAGCATCTATTCCAAGCATTCTCGCAAAGAGTAATTTCTCAACCTCATTCCACTCGCAATAATAACCTTTGTCGCCATAGATTTTTATGTAAAGTTTTATCAAAACAGCAAAGCCCTCAAGTCCAAACTTGCCCTCTAAAAGCAAGATCTTACTATCTTGGTTAATGTTTATTTCTAAAGGAAAATAATCTAAATCATTTTTTCTTAATCTTTCTTTAGTTGCCATAATTATTCCCCCTTATTTTTAAGTGATTAGTTCCTACTATTTCTTGCATATAATAACCTCTTTTCCAGTTAGCTTTTGCACTGTTTCTTTAAAATACTTCTCATCACTTGCACTGTCTGATAGATGCATTAAGTATATTTTCTTTGTTTTCGTTAGATCTAAAGTTTTTAAGAAAGCTGCTACCCCCTCTAAAGAAAGGTGTGTATTGTATCTTCTTCTTTCTAAAGCTGTTAAATTATTGTCAGCTATATTAAGAGAATAATTAGCTTCAATCATTATGTAATCAAGATTTTCAAACTTATTTTTAATAACTTTAGTATCAGTTGCAAAGAATAATGTTTCTTTTAAATGACTTGACAAGATTAAAAAACCTACTGGATCTATTGCATCATGGACTGTCTCAAAGGTCTTAATGTAAAATGTTCCTATTTTAATAAGTCCATTTATAGCTTGTTTTCTAAACTCAAAATTACCAAAACTACCTAATGCCTCTAATGTTCCTTTTGAAGAATAAATGTTGCAGTATTTAGCAATTTCTTTTGCATATTTAGAGTGATCTAAATGCTCGTGTGAAATCAAGCACCCACTTAAAGAAGAGAGGTTAACATATTTTCTAATTCTATTTAAGTTAACCCCAGCTTCAATTAATAGGTTAGTAATTCCATCACTTACAAAATAACAATTACCACTACTTGATGATGCAATTACTTTAATTTCCATAACTAACCCCTTTAAAAAGGTCTTTTTTTATAATTTGGATTAGCAACTGGTATATCTTCTTCAGCTATAGCTTGTGTCGGTTCAGCTTCAACTTCTTCATCAAAACTAATTAGTTCATCACTTGCAGTCTCAGTTTCAACTACATTAATAACCTCGCCAGTTTCCCAGTTCATTTCATCTTTAGTAGTTTCCCAATCTTTCTTAAGTTCAATTGGGATTTCAATAAATGGTTTAAAGTAGTTATAAAGTTCCCAACTTGCAGTCTTTAATACCATTTTGCGTGTGTCTAAGTTCCAGATAGTTTTTTCTTTTGTTGGAGATGCATTATAAGCTCTCCTTATTCTATTTTTATCAATATAAACCATATAAGGCGTCAAATTTAAGTCATGTTCGCTTTCTCTAACATATGCTATTGAATATGCACCAACGATGTTATCAAGCTTATTTCTGTCAATTCCGATTTCCTTTTCAGGAGCTTTTTCGTGTTTCTTAATTTCAATTAACCCAGTTTCAAAATTAAACTCTTTTTCTAAATTATCGCCAACACAAACAATATCTTTATAAAATCTTACTATTTTTTTACTGCACCATTTAACAAGCTCTTTCTCTAACCCTTGATATTGTTTTTTAATGTTAATGTCTTTTAGTCCAGTTTTGCCATTATCTCTAATATCGATATAAAGCTCATTATCTCTAATAGTTAAGCCTAATCTTGCATAACTTTTAACTTGTGAATAAAGTCCACAACCCATAATGTCAATTTGACTCCAGCTTAAACCTTGCTCCATTACTTTCTTATAAACACTTTCTAAAATGTCTAAAGCAAATGCCTTTTCTTGTTGTGTTAAAGGCGTTTGGTCTATTTTTGCAAAAGCTTCTACTTGTTGCAACATTCCATTTAGAAATGATTTCCCCATGTCCTTAGTTTTAATTTCTTGTTTTTGTTGTAATTCTTTCATCATTTTTATAATTCCTCCTTTTGATCTTGAATTTCAATTCTTAACTTTGTATCTTGTCCTGATACATACAGCTTTATTAGCTGACTATTCATTCCTAATACTTCTACAACCGACTCAGCATTATCAATGAAAATCGGTGCTTTTACTTGATAAATCTCTTGTAAAGTATTGATAATATCAAGTCCTGCATTTATTCTTGCTGCGTTGTTAATCGATGTATAAGGCACACCATTAACAGTAGCAATACATGTTTCTTCAATACCACCATTTATTTGTTCGTTAAATAGCTTAAACTCAATTAACTTGAAATGGCTATTGATGCTATCTTCTAACACACCAGCTTTAAGTCTTGAGTATTCTTCAGCTTGAGTAATAATTGATAGGTTATATTCATATTCCACTTGAATGGTTTTAATCTTATCATTTAGAGCGTTAATATTTTTAATAGTATTATTCTTAACACCAATTAAAGTCTTTTGTTCTTTTAAACTATCGATAGTTTTTTCCAAAGCAAAGATATCAGCATTTAATTTATCTCTTTCACTTGTATCAACTGCAGTTGCAGCTTTATTATGTTCTAACTTATCAACCTCTAAATTGTAATTATCGTTTAGATCTAATAAAGCTGTAATATCTTTAGTTTCTTTTTCAGTTAAAGCTTTATCATAATTCCTATTAGCAAATTCATTTAATAGATCAGCAATAACTTTCTTTTCAAGTTCAAGCTTATTAAATTCTTTTTGGTTTTCTTCCTTAGCTTTAAAAATTGCTTTATAGCTTGTATCAATGTTTTCAAGTTCAGCATTTATTGATAAACCTTTTTGAGTAATGGATTCTAACTCTTGAGATTTGTTTAAATTAAACTTTTCTCTTAGTTCATTTGTTTGTTCTTCTGGTAAAGCTTGGCCGCAATAGCTACAAGTTCCACCAGTGAATACTGACTCAGCAACCTTATCATATCTTTGATATAATTCTTCCCTTTGGTTTTCTAACAAAGTTTTATTGCTTGCAAAGTTCTTAAGTGCCATATTTTCTCTTGCAATAGCATTATTAAGTTCTAATAACTTAATCTCTTTATCTTGTAAGTTTGATTTTAGTCTTTGTTCTACTTGCTTTAAAATCTCTTGTATTTTGATTAAGTTAGCTTTAACTTCAGCTTTAAGGCTTGATATTTTGTTTTCAAGCTCATAATCAATTAAACCCTTATCTAATTCTTGTTTTTTAGAATTAAGGCTTAAAAGTTCATTTTCTTTCTCTTTAATAATCTTTTCAAGTTCTACAGCTGAATACATGATATTTAGATCTTCCAAAGAATTAGATAAAGTTTGTATTTGAATTGGTATAGCTGTTAGTTCTTTGTTTAATAAAGTGTTCTTACTCTTATAGCTTTTAATTAGTTCATCAACTTTAATTGTTTTATCATTAAGTAAAATCTCTTTTAAATCAATAAACTTTGCATCTTGAAGCAGTGAATAAAAATCAAAATCTTTAACTAAAGTAACTAAAATGTCTCTTTGTTCTTTCCACTTTAAATTATTAAAATAGTTAACATTAGTTAGTGTTTTAAATAATTCTTCATCTAATAGTTCTCTTACTACTTCGTTATACTCTGATTTCTTTTTAGGAATATCATTAACAAAATAGTTTGAGGTATGTCCCGAGAATGTTTCTTCTAATGAGCCTCTTTTTCTTGTATAAACTTCCTCATAAGTTCTCTCAAGCTTTAATGTTTGATTATTTACAAGTAAAGTTAAAATAACTTTAGTTAGTAAATTGTGCTTGTCCTCGCCAGTAATCTTATCTTTAGGTTTAATTGCAAAGTCAGTTGCTCCTAAAGAGTCTTTTTCAAATAAACACCAATAAAAAGCATCTGCTATTGTTGTTTTCCCAGTTTCATTAGTGCCGAATATATCAGCACTTTTGCCATTAAACTCAAAAGTTTTATATTCAAAACCTTTAAAGTTCTCAATGTGTAATTTGATAATTTTAATTTCTTTCATTTCTTTTCCTTTCTTGTTTTGTTTCTTTTTGACATTTTTTTTCTTTCTTTAATTAGCACTTGGCAACACGCAAGCCATTAAAAAATAGCTGGCATGTCTTTCAAATAAGACCTCAATACTTCTTCTATTTTTACTTGCTCTGCGTAAGTAAATAGATCTGGATTGTTTTCTTTCTTGTTGTAGGTAGCTGTTGTAATACCTAACTTTTTTGCCATGTCCTCTTGTGTTAAATTAGCAGCTTTACGATAGCCAGCTAATTTCCCAGTAATTACAATTAATCTAAAATCATTATCGTTCATAGTTCCTCCTTAATTTAATCTCCTCTTTTATAAAATAAAAGATTATCAATCTTGTTGTATTGTATTTAGTTTCTTTTTCTACTAAATAATCTTCTAATGTTTTTATTGGTAAACCGCTTGTATCTCTTTTTTTCATTTCCTACCCCCATACCCAGAAAACAATAATGCTTATAATTGGTAGTATCAACCAAAAAAACAATAATGATATATTCGCAAAACAGATTACATCTTTAAGTTTTAAGTTTACTTTTTTACGATATTCTTTGTTTTTAATCCAGTCTTTAAAGTCAATAAATATAGCATATAAACTAAATATGATATTAAAAGATAATAATGCTGTTATAGCTATCTTAAATTCTAAAATCATAATTCTCTCCTCCTTTTATACTCAACTAAATAACCCCAATGCCCTAACCTTTTAACATAAAACTTTTCCATTATGTCAGCTTTATTAGGCAATAGTAATGATAAAGGTATAAAATCTTTATCTACTTCTTCTTTTGTAATTTGATGCCATTTCTTTGCTGTTTCATTATCTGTTTCCATATCTGGTATTAGTATTAGTTCTAATACTTTTAATTCTTTTAGGTTTTCAATAAATGAATTTGCTAATATAGATCTGTAAAAATAAGCACCATTTGTCTTGTAAATTATGTAAGGTATTGTAGCCCATTGCTCTCGCCTTACTGCTACATAGATCTCTTTGTTTGTAGCATGAGATACTTTTAATAATACCTCGTGCATGTCAAATACTGGTTTACTAATGTAATACTTAAAATTGTCTTTTTCCATTTCTTTTACCATTTTAACCTTTCTTTTTTAATTTCCAAGCGGTAATTTAATTTACCTTTTGTTCCACCCAACTCCATCATACACTATTCGTTATTGATTGTCAACATAAATATATAAAATTATTTATTTTTTTTTAATATAGTTTATAATTATGTTATGATTATTATGAAAGGAGTGATAAAATGAATAATTTTAATAAGTTTTCTAATAATATTACTTATTTTTTACTAAATAAAGTTATTAAGTCAATGATAAATCATAAAGGCATAAAAAAAGAGGAAGATATAATAATCTTCCTTTTTTAATGTTAATATAGAGAAACACATATTTAATAAGTGTTAATGTGAGCCGATTATCTTTTAAAGTTGACTAATTCTCAATTAATCTTTTTATAGAGTGCTTGTAGAAGTTGTTTCATATTCTATGTTAGGTAATTCTTTTGGAATTGTGCTAACTTGTATTACTTTTTCTTCTTCCTTTGAATATGCAACTTTTTCTTGCGTATTAGTTTCTTCTTTTACAATCTCTTTAACTTCTTCTTTACCATTTTTAAGCTCTAACCTATAATCTTTAGTTGCTTGATTTAAGAATCCAGTTTTGTTCTCACTTACCATTGTTAAAATCTTTATTCTTTGATTAGCTGCCATAATAGCTGTTAATGCACTTGATAATACAAGTGTTGTATTTGTTAGTAAAGTAAGCCAAAATGATAGATCCCAGCCAGCCCAATAAATACTTGAAGTTAATGCTGATGCTACAAGCCATAAAACACCTTTGCGTGTTGCTTCTTTTATATTAGCTTTATGTTCGTTATATGAATATAAATCAATACTGCTAATATCAGCATCAGTAGTTGTTAAAATCTCTTTTGTATAAATTGGTTGATATTTATAATCGCCCTTTAAGACTCTTACAATAACTTTTCTTAATTGTTTTGCTTTCTTGGAATTAACAGTCGCTTTCACTTTACCAGTAGCTTTATCTTTTTTATAAGTAATTAGTCCATGTTTAAGACAAAAATCATTAAAAGCATCATCATTAACCGAGATATTATTTGGATCTTCAAAGTTCTCTAAATCTTGTGCGTAAAGTCCATAAGTAATACGAGCTAAAATGTTATTAGCAGCTTGTAATCTTCTTTCTTCATTAGCCATAGCAACTTTATCAGCTATCATTTCTTCTAAAAAGTTATCTCTTACAAACTTAACAAATTCAAGTTCTTTCCCTTTAACTTTTTGATATTCTTCATTTGTTGCTTTAGCTCTACGAATAACTATTTCTTTAACAAATGAATAAGTAAACATCATAATTGCAAAGTTAATAGCTGTTTGAATATAAAACTTTTCATCATAAAAGACTTCCCATGTAAACTCAAAACCACTTGCTACAAAAGCTGAAAATATTGCGGCTACTAATACAAATAAGCCAGTTATAGCTGCTTCTACATTAAAGCTCTTTTTTAAGCTTTTAATGTTTAGATCATTAACTTGACTTGTAATAGTATTAGCTGTGTTTTTATTTGGATTACTCATTATTATTTCCACCACCTCTTAAAGCTTCTATTTCAGTTCTTAACCTTTCTTCTTCTTGTTCTGCAAATATCTTATCAGCTGCTATTTTCTTTAGTTCTAAACCATATAAATAATCAGCATTGATTAAATAATCGATTGTCTGGCATACTACACCAATAAACATTGATGCTATAATTCCCCAAATTGCATGTTGGAAGTTAGCAAAACCATTATTGATTAAATGAGCTAAAAACCCCACTGTAATAAATGGAATTAAACTTATTAAACCAGTTAGAAAAGTCTTTAATGCTCCAGTCTTTAATTCTTTTATTTTAGCATTTAGTCTTTTGCTAAAAAATACTAAATAAGTAATTCCAGTTACAAAACCCAAAAAACTAATTGATATATTCGTTTGGTTTGGTTCTATTCGCATTAAAGCTTCAAATATGATAACTAAAGGTGCAACATAAATAAATAAAGCTCCTAAAAGATATAGCCACCTTTTCTTAAAATATGTTTTCCAATCTCGTTTTGTTATCTTTTTCCTAATTTGCGATTGTGTCATAATTAACACCTACCTTTACCATTCTAATGGTTTTACTTCTTGTTTTTGTTCTTCATTAACAAATTCAGCTGTCTTATTAGTAAATGGTTCTACTACTTTTTCTTCTTCTAATTCTTCTACAATCTTTTCAATTGGTATTTCTTCTAATTGCTCTACCTCATCAAAATAACCTTTAATCTTATCTTTTACATCTTCTTTCAAGTTAGACCTATCAAATGCTAAAATCATTGCTTTCTTCATGGCATCAGCTTGTTTATCTGCTTTTGCTAACACTGCCTTAACTGCTTCATTTTCAGTTGTTAATTTAGTTTTTTCAGCAAGTAATAATTCAAAATCGTATTTAGCTTTAGTTGCTTTTACTTTTAATTGACCGCTCCTAATTTTAGCCCAAATACCAATAATAAAACCAATTGCAACCATAACCCAATTCATTATTTGATTAAACTGTGGATTAGTTAATAAATCATTAAATCCACCAAATAACCTTGTAAAGAAACCTTGCTCTGTTATGGGAGGTAATGGATCTACCACTTCCCCCTCTTCTTGTGTTTCTGGTTCGGTTTGTGGTGGTTCTTCCCCACCATTAGCTTTAACTACATAATAACTACAAGTTCCACCGACCAAGAAAAGCATTAAAATAAATACCCAAATAATTTTTAAAATGTTTGTTTTTTTCATATTTTACTCCTTTATTATAAAACCCCATCATTTACTTTTTCTAATACAATATCAAAGCTCTTTTTAGTAGCTTTTTGCTGTTTAGCTAAAACATTATTTAAGTTAACAAGTTTTTTCTTTAAGCTTAAAATCTCTTTCTCTAAACTTTCTAAATACTTTCCTAATGGTTGGTCTTTGTAGATAACTTCTTCTAAAGGTATAAAGCTTTGAGTAGCAATACCTTTTTTGTATTGCACTACATAAACCCCATTATTGACTTTTTGATTATCTTTATTACTCATAAATAACCCCCTTTTGTTTTTTAGCTAATCGTTCTTGCTCTTTTTTATATTTTTTCACAATTCTTACAACTTTCTTTTCTTGTCTTTTGCGTTCTCGTTCTTGTTTTTTTAATAACCTTTTTTCTCTTGCAAGTCTTGATTTCTCTTTTTCTTTTCTAATTTCATCTTTCCAATAAGCTTTGATATCTTTCCAACCCATAGACTTTTTATCTCTAAAAACATATCTTTGTAGGACAAGTGCTGTT
>Ga0209606_1004362_pt1 | contig 13153 bp, 12 predicted proteins | sample AD_UKC057_MetaG_FD_184412 | JGI IMG/M metagenome (GOLD analysis project Ga0209606, IMG submission 184412) | Active sludge microbial communities of municipal wastewater-treating anaerobic digesters from USA - AD_UKC057_MetaG (SPAdes) (version 2) | ecosystem: Engineered > Bioreactor > Anaerobic >...
ATCAGAGCGAAGAGTACAAGGAAACAACTTCCATATACCGGACCCCTAATTGGGTCAAAAACCCGTCATTCTGTGCCGCCAAGGGTGCTGAAGATGGGCTGAAGCTATTCTTTTGCGAAGTACCTTCCATAATAGAGGAGTTTCAATGGCTGCGTAGAAAGACGATGGTTAGTAGTACCGAGCGAAGAAGGTGGACCGCATGGACCTTCATCGGGACGAGCACGGGAGTGCTCTTCTCACTGTGCTTCTCGTGATCATAGCCCTGACCTTTCTGGGAATGGCACTCATGCAGTACGCCATGAACGGTTACCGCCAGCAGCTTCGGAGCGAGCAACGCACAATGGCGTACTACGTGGCAAGGTCTGGTGTGGATGCCTTCGTGAGCTACGTAGTAGATAATCCAGACAACCTCTCTTTGGATAGTATGGGGTCCCTGATTGATAGCGCGGTGTCGGCAGGTGAGTCAGACCCTACCCCGCTAGGCCAAGGATCATTCAGGGTTTCCGTGGCAAGGCAGCCCGGAGGAGGCGCAACACCGGACACGGTGGTCGTCACTGCACTAGGGAGTGTCAAAGGCGTCACCGAAACCGTCAGGCGCTCGATAATCCTCAAATCCGGCGGGTCGGCGATGCCTACTGTGGATTGTGCGGTGTTCTCGTTGAGGTCGCTAATGATGCACAGCAACTCACATATCACTGGGAATGTCGGCACCAATTCTACGGAAGCCGGCTCCGTCGAGTTCAAAGAAGGCGCCTGGATTGACGGACGGCTGTCAGTCGGGCCGAATGGCAAACCTGAGGATATCATACGTGTATCGGACGAAGACCATCCAATGAAATCCAAGGTGGAAAATGACGAAGTGGGCACACTGCTCCAGCCGCGCTCTTACCCATTGCCCAAGTTCCCAGTGTATCCATCCCTTAAGATACCGAATCCGTCTATGCTGTCAGTCAAGGGCGCCACCACTTCCATTCCCGAGGAAGACGGCGACCTCTGGTACAGCAAGATCGACATTGGTAACAGTGCCGTGCTAGATATACACGTGGGCAGTGGGACACGCCGAATTCGCGTTGACGATCTGTCTATTGGTAACAGCGGGCAGATCAGGATCATTGGAGACGGAAAGCTGATTCTGTATGCGAGTAGTCTCAAGATATCCAACTCTGCTCAGCTGAACGGAGACGGGTTGGACAGACAGCTGCACATTTATTACTCCGGACAGGACAAACTCAAGTTCCGCAATTCGGCGAAGTTCAACGGATCGGTATTTGCCAAGGAAGCATCCCTAGACCTCGCCAACAGCACTGACATATCAGGCCACATAATCACGGGGGGGCAGAGTGTGAAAATATCCAACGGAGTCTCGGGAGACGTTCGTCTGATCTATGCCCCGAATGCTGCCATAACGCTACACAATGGCGTGGAGCTCAATGGCGCCCTTGTCGGCAAAACGGTCACTCTTAAGGACGAAGCTAAAGTAACCTGGAATGATCCTCTTGACTCGCCTGAAGGGCTCGAGGATTTTGGCACAGCTCCTCCCAGCTACGCACGCGGGCTGTGGCACTAGGAGGATGACGGTCATGGCGAACAGAGCGGAAGACGGGTTTACTCTGGTTGAGGTGCTGGCGGCAGTTGTGGTGCTAGCTGTTGCGATCGGCTCAATCATGCTTGTATTCTCAAACGGCATGGGCGTGGTTTGGAGGACAGGCACCAGGAACCGGGCCCTACATGCGGCTGAAGCAAACATGGCCGGGAAGATCCCAGTTGGCGCCGCCTCGTCCAGCGATCAACTCAGCATCACATTCAATGGGATGAACAGCATCACCGTGTCGGGAAAGATCGAATCGGTCACAGCTACTGAAAGAAGTCATTCATGTACGATCCATGCGTTCATCCCTCAGAAAGCCGGGAATCAGCCATGAAATCAGCCCTGACCCGCGACGAGTGTGGGCTTACACTAGTGGAGTTGATGATAGCCATTGTTGTGACGGCTATGGTTATCACTGTGGTCTCTTCATTGTACGCATTCGGGTCAAAGGCCGTTCGAATAGGCGAAGCGCAGGCGTGGCTGCAGATGAGCGGTGAAGCCGCGCTCCAAACCGTCGCCCGCAGAGTCCGAAACGCTACGTCCATTGAGCTCATGTCGACGAACCCGGCGTCCTTCGATCTAGGATGGTGGTACGTGTACTTGCTTGATCCGGGAAAGGAAAGCACCGGGATCATTATGCGCAGCCCTGACGGCGATGAACGCCAAGTAACGGATGAGATGATATCCGGCCTCGATGGGCTCTCTTTTGATACACGCATCGTCGGCGAGGACGCCATACTGTCGATGACCATACGCGGTTCCTATCGAGGTAGGGCGGGAGAAGCACTGACTACCGTGATTCTGGGGAACATCAGCTCTTTGTCGGGCAAGGGCAGCGGCAGCTCAATCAGGTTCAAGGTTCCGAACTGAGCCGGGAGCGCCCGCAAGCCATACGATGCTACCTAACCCACTCCCGCGACCAGTCAGAGATCTCCGTAGGATCATACCCGGGGACTCCTGAGTCGCCTACAGCTCGGAATGTGACTGTGGTATTGTTCTTGGCCTTGAACGAACCGCCCACTGTGACTGTCCCTGTTAGCGTCATGTTGTTCTTGAGGTCGAGGTCTCCCCCGATTACCAGGTGCAGTTTGTCAAGCCCCCCAAGAGAGTTCTTGCACTCCATCGTGCCAGTCACAATCACCGTGACTCTGCCGATAAACGTCACGTTGTTCTTTGCCAACAGATCGCCGTTAACAAACAGCACTCCGTCGCCTGATGGGCTCTCGATCGTAAAATCGTTTATTGAGGGCTCCCCATGTTTATCGCGCTTTCCGAGTGTGCCGTCGAAGAACCTGTACCCGTTCACGATGATGTGGCTGTCGTCTCCCGAGGCAACCTCGGGCGCCGGGTAGCCCCTGTACTCATCGGGATTCAGTATCGGAAACTGCATCGGCGTATTGGGTCGCAACTCAAAACCTGGGCTAATCCCGAATCCTGTTATCTCACCGCCCGACACAATGTCTGAACCCGCAACGATGTTGGTCTTCTCGTTAAACCCCGTAACAGACTTTGCAGCGTACAGTCCGTACCCGTAGATTGCGGGCGGAGGCGGGACTACTGTCATCACTCTCAGTGATACACTGTGCGACTGACCGCCCACTGTAGCAGTGGATCCAATCGTGTATGAAGAGCCATCGACTGATATCGTGCCTGCCACTGCCTCTGATCCGATGGCCGCCGTAAAGCCCCTGTTCTTTCGGTAGCTGGGATCGGTCTTCAAGAGGTTATAGGCTGCCTCGGCGCCTCCTTCCGCCAGTAGGACCGCCTGCACCCGTCTCGCATTCGAAGCCTGCATGCGATATGCTGCCGTGGAGTTGGCGAGCAGCCCAAAGGCCAACACAGCTACCACAACCACGACAACCAGCACTGACAGCACGACTGAACCTGATTCAGACGAATGATCGCGCGCCAATCGGCTCACCCCGCTTTCACCTCCTGATGGTAACCTGTGTGGATGCGGTCTTTGACATACCGGAACGTGTGCATGTGATGGACACTGTGTAAGAGCCGGCGTACTCAGTCTCGATCACCTGGAAAGATGCCAAGTCTCTTGCAACCGTAGCGGTGCTTGACGAACCGCCCGGCGCAGTCGTGATCATCTTAAGGTCGGTCCCTTCAACCTCAAAGGAGTAGACAGTCTCGCCCGAAACGCCTTTCACCTTGATCACAGGACTTGCCGGATCGGCGGCGTCGACAGACGTGGCTATTCTTATCTTGGACGAGACGGCCAGCATGCCCGCTTCAGACTGCATGTCGAGAGAGGTGTGGGTGGACGTACGCGCCCACGCGCCCCACGCTCCAGTCATGATGTTCCAGGTCACTCCCATGATGAGCCCTGCCAACACCATGACGATGAGCAGCTCGACTAGTGTTAGCCCTCTCTCACTCTGCAAAGAGTGTTCGACACGTAACATCACGAGACTTCCCCTTTAGGTCATATGCGACATTGGCCGCGATGGTCCAGGTGCGGTCGGGCGCCGCGGCCTGCAAAGCGACGACAATCGCCCTGCGAAATTGCGATCTGCCGAGCTCCGCAAGCTCGGCCTCTTCTTCTTCGGTGCTTCTTGTGACCAAGTAGTCGTAGTTTCCGGCATTGAAATATGATCGGTACCGCTCTATCGCCGCGTTGGCCAGGTTCAGGGCGACCGCTTCCATCTCGGCTGCCTTCTGCACGTACACTCCCTGCATAATCGCAGTGAAGAGGGCGGCAATCGCAACGCCTATGAACACTATGGCTACGAGCACCTCGACTAGAGAGTATCCCGATTCATCGGCCATGCCTTTCATTCTTCTACCCCTTCACTACTCCCAGCGGCCTAAGCCGCGCCACCTTCATGGATATCCCGGCCTTGTGAGTAATGTCGACAATGTCGTTTACATCCTTATAGGCCTCGGGCGCCTCTTCCGCGAGCGCGCTCTTGCTGGCCGCGCGGGCATACACCCCCGCCTGTGCAAGGGATTGCCTGACCTGGGCGGGACTTTGCGCCTTCATGGCTTCGTTGCGACTCATCAGACGGCCTGCTCCATGACAGGTGGAGCCAAACGAAACTTCCATCGCCTTCTGCGTACCCACGAGAACATAGGAGTTGCGGCCCATGTCGCCCGGAACGATCACCGGCTGGCCGACCCCTCGATACGCTGCAGGCACATCCTTATGCCCAGGCGGGAAGGCGCGCGTGGCCCCTTTTCTGTGGACGCAGAGCTTCCGAGGACGGCCATCTACAGAGTGTTCTTCGATCTTGGCGATGTTATGGCACACATCGTACAGCAGCGTCATGCCCAGGCTTTCCGGAGTCGACCCGAACTCGCGCGCGGTAGCCTGCCTGACCCAATGAGTGATGCACTGGCGATTCGCCCAGGCAAAGTTGGCCGCGCATGCCATTGCCGCGAAATACCTCTGCCCCTCGGGCGACTCGAATGGGGCGCACGCTAGCTGCCTATCGGGAACGGTTATTCCGTATTTCTTCAGGGCTGCGTTCATGGTAGCCAGATAGTCGGTGCACACTTGGTGCCCCAGCCCGCGTGACCCTGTATGTATCATCATCACGATCTGGTTCTCATGTATTTCGAGTACTTTCGCCACGTCCGGCGCAATTACCTCTTCGACCACCTGTATCTCCACGAAGTGGTTGCCGGACCCCATAGTGCCCAACTGCGGCATCCCGCGCTCCATGGCCCGTGCGCTCACGGCAGCTGAGTCCGCCGCCTCCATCTTTCCCCCGTCCTCGGTGCACTCCAGGTCGGCCTCGCTGCCGTAGCCGGAATGCACAGCCCACTGGGCTCCGCGTTCGAGGACTTTGCGGACCTCGCTGGCGCTGAGCTGAATGGGACCTCGCGTGCCGAGCCCGGATGGCACATCTCGGTACAGCCGGTCTATCCAGGATTGGACCTTGGGCGCCGCATCGGAAAGCTCCAGATCCGTCCTGATCAGCCTTACCCCGCAGTTTATGTCAAAGCCGATCCCTCCGGGCGTGATCACGCCGTCTTCCAGGCGCATCGCCCCCACACCACCAATGGGAAAGCCGTACCCCGAATGGATGTCCGGCATGGCCAGAGCGGGCCCGTTTATGCCTGGAAGGCAGGCCGAGTTGGCGAGCTGCTCCAGAGCCTCTCCATCGCGGGCAACCTCCAGCCCTTCGCTGTCAGTGACCACAACGGCATCCGCGCGCATTCCCTGCTTGTAATGGCTGGGTATGCGCCATCGGAACTCATCGATCATCTCAAGCGGGCCTTTCCACACACTCGACACATGCTCCACCTCCTCTCAAGCATCCAGGACTAGCCGGGCCGTCCACCTACCATCGGCCAGTTCCGCCACTTCTATCATGTGATAAGAAGCCGCCTTGGGCACAAGCCCCAATATCGCACCTTGGTCGGCTGCGGAGTGGATCGCGTCTTCCGTCAGCACAATGCCATCAGCCTCCGCCTCAAGACGCGCACTGCCCTCGCCCTCGTCCTTTTCCATGTATGTGAGCTCGCGAAATCGGAATTGCATCGGCACGAATGCCTCGGAGTCGAAGAGGAAGATGATCTCGTTGGCGAAGCCCACCAGCAATGACTCGAGGTCGGGCGCAGCCAGCTTGATTCGCCGCATCGCAGGCGTGCCCAGCCCAGGCCGGCACACGCCTCCAGGCTCTGCCCGCGGAAGTATCAGATTGGACAGAGCGAGCCCGCAGCCGGTGAATACCTCCGGAAGCGAGCTCGCTGTCACTCGGAAGGCGGCGTCACCGGCCTCATCGAAGGGTTCAATGATGGTCTTGACGTCGGCCACTAACTTATCCCCTCTAGTCTTCCAGATCCTCCGCAATCTTGGACGACACCCTTGCGATCGATATCACCTGATCGCCCTCTTCAAGAGCCATTGCCTTGACTCCCTGCGCGTATCTGCCCATTCTAGGCACGTCGGAGATCTGGAAACGTATCACATACCCTGCCATCGTCATCAGCATCAGCTGGTTCTCCTCGCGCACCAGCTTGACCCCGGCGATATGGCCGGTCTTGTCAGTCAGTTTGCAGGCCTTGAGCCCCTTGCCCCCGCGCCGCTGCGGGCGGTATTCCGACACCGAGGTGCGCTTGCCGAATCCGTTGTTCGTGATCACCAACACATCCGCATTGTCGCGGGCGATGTCCATGCCCACCACTATGTCGCCGGGGTCGAGCTCGATGCCACGCACTCCAGCCGCAGTCCTGCCCATCGCCCGAACATCATCCTGGCCGAAGCGTATCGACATCCCGTTTCTGGTCACCAGGAGTATCTCGTCGTCCTCGCCGACCATCTTGACCGCTATGAGCTCGTCGTCGGGGGCGAGAGAGATTCCTATTATGCCCGTTCTGCGGATGGCGGCAAATGCCGTGAGCTCCGTCTTCTTGGCCGTGCCCTGCCTGGTCGCCATCACAACATACACGTCATCGGCGAACTTTACGACCGGCATCAGGGCCGTTACAGCCTCGCCCGGTTCTACGTCGATAAGGTTGACGATGGCGGTTCCGCGCGCCTGGCGCTGGGCCTCAGGGATCTCGTACCCCTTGAGGCTGTAAACCTTGCCTCGGTTCGTGAAGAACAGGATCGTGTCGTGGGTATTGGTCACGAAGAGGTGCTCCACGAAGTCCTCTTCCCGGGTAGCCATGCCCGTGACGCCGCGACCGCCGCGCCTCTGCGACCGGTAAGTGTTAACCGGCAGCCGCTTGATGTAGCCCTGGTGGCTCATGGTCACCACCACATCTTCCCGGGCGATGAGGTCCTCCATTTCGATATCGGGCGCTTCCTCCGTAATCTCGGTGCGGCGCGCATCGCCGAACTTGTCGCGGATCGCGATCATCTCGTCCTTGATGACGCCAAGAAGCAGGCTCTCATCGCCCAGTATCTCGAGCAGACGCTTGATCAGGGCGCGCACTTCAGCGTACTCCTGTTCGATCTTCTCGCGCTCCAGGCCGGTGAGGCTGGCGAGGCGCATGTCCAAGATGGCGTTGGCCTGGCGCTCTGTGAGGCCGAAACGCTGCATCAGCCCTCCCCGGGCCACGTCCCGGCTGGCCGACGCGCGGATGAGAGCGATGATCTCGTCTATGTGATCGAGCGCGATCCGCAGGCCTTCCAGGATGTGCGCACGGTCCTCGGCCTTTGCCAAGTCGAACTTGGTCCTGCGCGTCACTACCTCTTCCTGGTGGGCGATGTAATGGTGCAGTATCTCCTTGATGTTCAGCACGCGCGGTTCATTGTTCACCAACGCCAGCATGTTCACGCCGAAGGTTGTCTCCATGGGAGTATGCTTGTACAGCTGGTTCAGAACCACGTTGGCGTTGGCGTCGCGCCGCAGCTCAATGACTACTCGCATGCCTTCCCGGTCAGACTCGTCGCGAAGATCGCTGATGCCGTCAATCTGCTTGTCGCGGGCCAGTTCAGCTATGCGCTCCACCAGACGAGCCTTGTTGACCTGGTATGGAATCTCGGTAACAACTATTCGCTGACGGCTGCCGTTCATCGGCTCGATCTTGGCACGGGCCCTTAGTTTGATGCTGCCTCGGCCGGTATGGTAGGCATCGCGTATGCCCTGCGTACCCAAGATCAGCCCTGCCGTGGGAAAATCGGGCCCCTTGATGAACCCCATCAGCTCGGCCACTGATGCTTCAGGGCAGTCGATCAGATGGATTACTCCGTCGATCACCTCAACTAGGTTATGGGGCGGAATATTAGTGGCCATGCCTACGGCGATCCCTGATGAGCCGTTCACCAGGAGTTGGGGAAACCGAGACGGCAAGACCAGCGGTTCCTTTGTGGATGCATCGTAGTTGGGGCCAAATTCCACAGTATCCTTCTCGATATCCGACAGCATTGCCGATGCGAGCCTGGCCATTCTGACCTCGGTATAGCGCATGGCCGCTGCCGGATCGCCGTCCACAGATCCGAAGTTCCCGTGCCCGTCTACCATCGGGTACCTCATGGAGAAATCCTGCGCCAGCCTGACAATGGCATCGTAGATGGCGGATTCGCCATGGGGGTGGTACTTGCCGATGACTTCGCCCACTACCGTAGCGGACTTCCTGTAAGGCTTTTCAGCAGTGAGCCCAATGTCGTGCATCGCATAGAGAATCCTGCGGTGGATCGGCTTCAGGCCGTCCCGCACGTCAGGCAGCGCCCTGCTCATTATGACGCTCATCGAGTAGAGCAAGAAAGACCTGCGCATCTCGTGTTCTATGTCGATCGGGACTATCTTTCCGTCAGTAAGCTCGGTCAAACTACAACACCTCAAAGCATAAAGCAGACTATCAAGAGATCAGACATCTAGCTCTGTAGCGTACTTGGCGTGAGTTTCGATAAACTCCCGCCTGGGCTCAACCTTATCGCCCATCAGCATCGTAAATATCTGATCCGCCGCTATAGCGTCTTCCATGGTAACCTTGAGCATGGTACGTGTCGCAGGGTTCATCGTCGTCTCCCATAGCTGCTCCGAGTTCATCTCGCCGAGACCCTTATATCGCTGCACCGGGTAGTTGCCGCCTCCCAGGCTTCTCAGGATCTCCTGCAATTCACGATCGCTGTAGACGTAATGCTCCTTCTTGCCCTGGCGCACCATGTACAGGGGCGGTTGCGCTATTAGGATGTTCCCGTTCTCAATGAGCGGCCTCATGAACCGGAAGAAGAACGTCAGCAAAAGTGTGCGTATGTGCGCGCCGTCCACGTCCGCGTCTGTCATGATGACGACCTTGCTGTAGCGAAGTTTGGAGATGTCGAAGTCCTCGCCTATCCCGGTGCCCAGAGCTGTGATCATCGCCCGGATCTCTATGTTGGCAAAGATCTTGTCGATGCGTGCCTTCTCCACATTGAGGATCTTGCCCCTGATCGGCATGATCGCCTGGAACCTGCGGTCGCGACCGGATTTGGCCGAACCGCCTGCAGAGTCGCCCTCGACGATGTAGAGCTCGCACAGAGCCGGATCGCGCAGCGTACAGTCGGCAAGCTTCCCGGGAAGCGATGATATCTCCAGAGCAGACTTCCTGCGGGTGAGTTCCTTGGCCTTGCGTGCCGCTTCGCGGGCCCGGGCTGCCGAAACGCACTTGTCGACAATCTTGCGTGCCGTGCCCGGGTTCTCCTCGAAGTACACGGTAAGCCCTTCAGTCACAACGGAGTCAACTATGCCTCGCATCTCGCTGTTGCCAAGCTTAGTCTTGGTCTGCCCTTCGAACTGCGGGTCCTCAAGCTTCACGCTGAGCACAGCCGTGAGCCCTTCACGCACATCGTCGCCCACAAGGTTCTCGTCGTTGTCTTTGAGGATGTTCGCCTTCCGGGCGTAGTCGTTTATGGACCGAGTGAGAGCCGACCTGAACCCCGACAGGTGCGTCCCGCCCTCAGTAGTATTCACGTAGTTCGCGAAGCAGAGCATGTTCTCTGAGTAGCCGTCGTTATACTGAATCGCCGTCTCCACCGATACCGATTCGAGCTCCCTGGAGACGTATATGACATCATTATGCACAGGATCTTTTGCCCGGTTGATGAACTCGACGAATGAGCGGATTCCTCCGTCATACTGAAACACGTTCTCCCTGCGCTCACCGTCGCCGTCCCGTTCGTCTCTGAGAACAATCCTCGTGCCTGCGCTGAGGAATGCGAACTCCCTCAATCGAAAGGAGAGCGTATCGAAGCTGAAGTCCAGCGTCTCGAAGATATCGGGATCCGGTCGGAACTTGATTATGGTTCCGGTGCTGTCGGCCGGCCCCTTCACCTTAAGCGTCGTAACCGTGGCCCCGCGCCTGAACGCCTGATAGTAGGTGCGACCGTCGCGGCGCACCCACGCTTCAAGAGACTCGGAGAGCGCGTTCACCACCGACACGCCCACCCCGTGAAGGCCTCCTGACACTCGATATCCCCCGCCGCCGAACTTCCCCCCTGCATGAAGCATGGTTAGGACCACTTCCAGAGCGGGTTTGCCTTCTCTGGGATGTATGTCGACCGGGATTCCTCGGCCATTATCCTCAACCGAGACTGAACCGTCGGCTCCTATCGTCACCACGATGGTGTCGCAGAAACCGGCGAGAGCCTCGTCGATGGCGTTATCGACGACCTCGTAGACCAGGTGGTGAAGGCCTTTGGCATCGGTGCTCCCGATGTACATGGCGGGGCGCTTGCGGACCCCTTCGAGCCCCTCCAGCACCTGAATCTGATCGGCATTGTACTGCGTGTTGTTGTTCCGTGCGCCGGAGTTTTCCAAGAAACTACCTCCCTGACGTTTCCGAAAACCATGAAATCGCCGTGGTGTACGAGACCGCACCACGGCGCCCACCAGACCAATTATACACCAAAACGCCCGGCTATTCCTCGCCCTCATCCTCGCCCGAGTAGATGATATTGGCTCTTTTGCCCACGGTAGGCGGCGCCACCTGACTCAGGTAGATTCGGTCGGCGGTTACTACGACCGCCTTTATTGACCCGCCCTCCGACACGTCTATTGCCCGACCTGCCTCCACGTTCCTCCGGATGTACTCCGCGAGCGCGGCTGAGCGTCTGGCTCTCTCTCCATCAAGTACAGCCACGACTTCACTGCTATCTATCACTGCGTCGCCGCCCAGGTAGAGCCAGTGGCCGAGCGGCTTATTCTGCGTGTCGCACATAGCTGGCAAACTCCTCACCTAGAGCATAGGTCACGAGGCGCTCGTCCACCTGCTCGGGAGGTCGGCCCGTCAAGAGCATGGCTATGGACTCAACGAGCAACCTCAACTCGACCCGGCGCTGCCCGACATCGAAGTCGCGGCCCGCCCCGGCGACTGCTGTTTCGGCAGACAAGCGTGTGCGCACTTCGTCACATAACTCCGCTGCTACTGTCTCCCGCGCACGCATCAAGTCATCCATCGTAGCGACGGGCACGAGCGAACGAAGGTGATCGTCGCATAGCCACGGTTCGCGCCTGAGCACGTCCGCTGCCTGCGCCGCGGCGGCGGAAAGGTTGTGTCGAATCCACATCCTGTATTTGGCATCCAACAACATGAAGCGCTCGAACCTGCTGCGCAGCTCATCGTCGGTGATCGTCAGCGCGGCCGCCCTAGCCCTGGCCCGTGTATCGATATCCGGTTCCACGCATGTCCAGTCGGGAACAGGAGCGGCAGCCCCTTGGCCAAAGCCCGCCGCGGCCTCCTCGCGAGCGCCCGGACCCCATGTAAATGCTTCCCTGATCTGGCCCGTGCGGAACCGTATGTCAGTGACAGCGCCCGGCCCCGCCGACGCGTTCACCCTGTCGATCAAGTCCTGCTTCATCATGGAAAGCTGCTGCGCCCATACGGGTTTCTCAACAGTCACGTACAGTACCTTGCCCCTGATGAAGGTGGCTCGTGATTTGGTCGCAAGACACGGAGCGATATCCTCATTCCAGGCCTGCATTGCCGCCAGCGAGCGCAGACGCCCCCGGTAGCCCAGCCTGTCTACTGTCGTGTTCAGCGCATCTTTCAGACGGCACAGCATCCGCCGCAACCTCCCCAGTATGGATCTGCCCCGCACAAATCGTGAACACCGTGGCCCCAGGAGGCATTATCTCCACACAGCCAGGCTCAACGCTGGTGACCAGAGCCTGGTATCTGCCTTCGATCTCCGCCAGAAGATGCGCCCGGCGGCGTTCATCCAGTTCCGACAGAACATCATCGAGGAGCAGCACCGGCCGATCGCCAGTATGTGCGCGTATGAACTCGACCTCCGCCAGTTTCACCGCAAGCACCGTCGATCTCTGCTGACCCTGGGATCCAAAAGTGGCCACGTTAACACCATCGAGTTCGAACAGAATGTCATCGCGGTGAGGCCCGCACATTGTGACGCCTCGGATGAGCTCGACTCGTCGAAGCTCGGCAAGACGATCCTTGAAGGCTCGCGCGATAGACTGTACGTCGGGCGACTGGAATTGAACCGACGGCATATACCGCACGGCCAGGGCGCCCGGCGTGCCGGTAATCCGGCGGTGCGCTTCGCAGCCCAGCCGGTCGAGCTCGGCAATTACCTCGGCCCGCCGCGCTATGACCCGGGCGCCTACCGAAATGAGCTGTTCGTCCCAGGGCGCCAGCAAATCGGCGGCTTTGGCAGGTGGACCTGCAGCGACCTGCTTGAGTAGGGCGTTTCGCTGAGCAACGGTCTTGCCGTAAACACTCGCCCAGTTGCGGTAGGCCGGGCTGACTTGCGCGATCTCAAGGTCGAGGAACCTTCGCCTGTCGCCCGGCGACCCCTTAACCAGCGCCAGGTCATCCGGGGTGAACATCACCACGTTCAGGAAAGCCGCAAGTTCTGCCCCTCGAATCCTCTCTGTGCCGTTCAGCCTGATCAGACGCCGTCCGTCACGCGAGTAGCTTATCTCCAAGCGCGCCGGCGAAGGCCTGCGCTCGACATCTACCACGATTCGGAAATGTGGGCACTCCCAGCGGACCAGATCAGCATCGGACGCAGCCCGGTACGATCTGCCTGCAGATGCTACGTACACCGACTCCAGCAAGTTGGTCTTGCCCTGCGCATTGAGCCCGAGAAACAGGTTAAGACCGGGGTCCAGAACCACCGACGCTTCCGCGTAGTTGCGGAAGTCAGTCAGCTCTATCCGGCTT
>Ga0209606_1004364_pt1 | contig 13148 bp, 13 predicted proteins | sample AD_UKC057_MetaG_FD_184412 | JGI IMG/M metagenome (GOLD analysis project Ga0209606, IMG submission 184412) | Active sludge microbial communities of municipal wastewater-treating anaerobic digesters from USA - AD_UKC057_MetaG (SPAdes) (version 2) | ecosystem: Engineered > Bioreactor > Anaerobic >...
CGCCTCGTCTCCGCCGTCAGGCCGCCGAAAATGGCCTGAAGCGAGATCTCTTCAGGAGGCCGCGAATTCTCAAAGATATCCCAATAGGGGCCGCCAACATACTGTCTAACCTCAATCGCGTGGTCGGCGTCGCGCGTCAGCGACCGATACCCAAACGGCACACCGCGAAAAATCGCAAGCCTCGGCGTCATAGACTCAACCCCCACTCAGACGCGAAATTCGACTCAGTCGATACTACCATGCCCTCAGCAGTCACCCCGACTGTGCCAGCGCCCTTTTCACCAACTTCGACTTTGACCTTGATCGTGCCATCGACCGCGGGCGCCCTTATCGCTTCCAACGCTCCGTACACCGCCTTAACTGCTGATTCCCTCCACCCCCACGGCGTGTATTTTTCCACCCAGTTTTTGTCCCGCGCAAGCTCCTGCTGAATAGCCCCGCGGACGCCTTCGACTTTGGTCTGACCCGCCCGGCCCTGGACAATCGTCGTCCCGGCAGCCGCCAACGCCCGCTCGCGCCGATCCGGCCCGAGCCCGAAAAAACCTTTCAGGTCCGCGATCAGCTGCCGAACGTTTTTGATCTCGTCGATGAAGCCCTTTATCTCTTTCCCCGCACCCTCGAAAAAATTACGAAGCGCGTCGGGATTCTCGTTCAGCATGTCGATTATATTTGCCAGCATTTCGCCCATCGACTTTATTGAGCCAGTGAAGGCCCCGCTGACCATCTCCCGGTTGTTGGCAACAAAATCGGCGATCCCTTGAATTGCAGGCGTCAAAACCGGCATCAGATCCTGCGCAAACGCGATTTTCAGACCTCGCAGTGCGGTTTGCATGTTCTCTTGCGCGTCCTTGAAAGCCTCGGCATCCTTCGCGCCTTGAGCCGTGACCACGCCGTATTTGCGGGCCTCCTCTCGCAAGCCCGCAAAAACCTCCGGCCCGCCGTCAAGCAGCCGGAGCATCTGCTGGCCCGATTTACCAAAAACGGCGAAAGCAATAGCGGATTTTTTCGTCGGATTTTCAGTGCCTTGAATCGAGTTGAGTAGCACGTCGAAAGCGGACGCAGCATCTGGCGCACTCTTGACCGCCGCGGCCAGGCTCTTGTCCACGCGCTCTAGCTGCGTGATCGTCGCGCCGGTATCAAGATCGGTCAAAACCTTCTCGAACCGAACAATCCCCGCCCGGAACTTGTCGATAGTGAGGCCGTTACGCTGCGCGACAAACTCAAGCTCCTGCAGCGCCTCAACGTCAAAACCAGTTTGCCGCGCGAATTTTGCCATCTCATCTGCAGCCGTCGCGATCTCATCGACCATCTTCCAGGTGCCGACCGCGACCGCGCCCACAGCCGCACCGATTGCCGCGCCTGTAGCAGCCAGCCCGCCAGCGACCATCCCGACAGCCGAAGCCATCGGTTTCATCGATTTTTTGAATTTCGAGATTTTATTGTCGGCACGCGCCAAAGACTGAGACAGCGACGAAAAAGCGCCCTTGCTTCTGTCATCGCCCGTGATTCTGACGCCCGCTTTGATCGTCTTTGCCATCTACCGCCTCCGATCTGCGTTAACCCGCGGCGCGATCTCGCCGACGTAGTAGCCTAGCACGTCCAGCCCGGTCGCCTCAAACTGCTCGACCGGCCAGTGCCAGACGTGGAGCGCCCAAAGGATGAGATCCGGCCAAAACTCGGCCCACGACTTCAAAACGACAAAAAAGGGGCGATCAGACTCGTCAGGGCGACAAAATCACGCGCGTGCAGCAGGTCGACCTGCTCAGCCGTCAGCGACGTGATGATCGGCAGCAGAGCCGCCGAAACCGTGAAAGCCGTTTCCGTCTCATCGATCTTGCTCAGATCGCCACCAGCGGCCGCAAGTGCCACCCGCATACACTTAGCCGACGGATAGTCGAGCTTGAAAGTCACAAACCGGATCGGCTCAACCGGATCACCAAACTCATCGACTAGCCCCTCTAGAGCCATCGTAAGCTCGTATGGCTTGCTATTCATGGATCGTGTCTCCCGAGCTACCGACAACCGTACACGTCGCTGTACCGGCCTTTACGTCATGATCAAGGCCATCCTGGATGCGGCCGTTGAAGATCACATGTATCGTGCCGGTCGTGAGATTCTTAACTTTGACATCTCCGCGATACGCCAGCAAAGCCGCCATGTCTGTAGTCGGCGTAATGATTAGCGTCAGGGTAGCAGACGACTCGCGGGGAGACTCCGTGAAGTACACACCATCGCTGGCCGGTGTAGCCGTGTGCGTGACTGGATTGATACTGACACTCGCGTCACTCGCTACGACGCGCATCGTGCCGAACTTGACCAGGAATCGACCCCCGACCGTGTTGAATGTTTCAGTCATCTCAAAAACTCCTTAAATCCGAGGGGTTATGCGCAGCGCCATAACCCGAAGTTGGTTGGCAAGATCCGGGCCAAACGCGATGTCAACGCGGTTCCGGTTCCCGACATTCCGCACCACGACCAGATCTGCGATAATCGCGTCCGCGTTCTCGACTATCCCGGCAAGCTCCCACGCCCGGATCCGTCTCGCGATCGTGGCCTTAATCTCGAGGGTGTCGACAGCATCGACCCCCTCAGCAACCCGGCTTGCATCATCGACCAGCTTTGATCGCGGATACTCGGCCGATAGCGTCGAGCGCGTATCCTCGGCTATGTACTGCATACAGTACGGATACTGCACCGCCTCACCGCCGGATATCGGCGTGCCGGTCGACGAGGTCAGCATCGTAGTCCGCTCCAGAGACACGATCGGCGCGCCCGTCACGTCATACCCAACCGTCGCAAACCCGCCCGCAGTCAGAGACTCGAGATCAGCAGCCCGCAGACGATCAGCCTTGCGGATCGGGGCCATGCCCTTGACCGCGACCGTCTGGATCGGCCGTGACGGATCAGAGCGCAGGCTCGCGACGCACGCGCCCATGTACGCCGCGCCAAATTCTTCACTCGGATTACGACCCTTCGCCATCGCAGCACAGACAGCGTGCCAGTCGTTCTGCAGGTTATCCTCGATCGACCCGCTTCCCAGCAACTCGGCCAGGGTAGCCTTGACTACGCCGCAATAGTGACCGCCATAGGTCGCAACGTCATAGTCCCAACGAGACGCAAACTCAGACCTTTTCTCGATCAGTTCCGCCGAGGAATACGACCCCTCGAAAAGAGCGAAAACCGGCAGCGGATCCAGCGCCGTAAACGCCGCTGTCAGATCAGGCACGCCAGTTCCGCCGGTCAGATAGCCGTCTACCACGTCACAAGTCAGATTGCCCGGGAATTTTTCGCCCGCGGTCGCGCCCCAGTAATTGATCGTGATTCTGATGTCGTTCCCGCAAGCGCCAGCATCGCGGGCCGTGAAAGCCAGAGCCCCGCCCGTGTTATCACAGATCACCGGATACAGCGACCCGAGAGCCACAGCCGCAGACTCGGTTGCGCCGAAAACGGCCTCGACCGCGTCGCCAATGTCCGCTAGCGACTGGCCAGCGATCAGATTCACGACGGCGTCACGACCGCCCACGCACAGGCTCAGACGACCGGATTCCGTCAACGTCGTGCCCGTAGAAAAAGACAGCGTGTAGGTCTTGCTCGCAGCCCCCGCAGCCACCCCAGCCGCCAGAGGTACAACCAGCAGTTCCTCAGGGGAGCGATCATTGGCCAGATACGCAATAACCTCGCGGTGCAACTGCGACCCAACGCCCGCCAGGATCGCGGCGTCATCGGCGCTGAAGATCTGCACCGGCACATTAACCGCCCCCGTCCCCGAGGCCAGCTTCTGCCCCATGATCACCGATGTTTTCTGCGCCGCGCCAGTCCCCAGCGGATCACCGATTTCGATCGCGATAACCGGATTACGCAATGATTCCGGGATAGTATCAAAGGTCATTTGTTACCCCCTTTTTACGCCCTGATTTTTTTCCCGAGCGCCCAATTTTCATGCCAACTTCGTCAACAATCTCAATATTTTTCAAAAAAATATGAGAAATTATCGCGGTAGTGCGAGTCACAAGCCGAGGCTCGCGGCCGATCGTCATGCCAGCGACGAAAACCGGCTCACCGACAGCCCGCACTCTGATAAGCACATCGCTCATCTCAGCCCCTCCAGATGGATCTCGACCGTACCACCGGCCGCATCGAGCGTCGTGTCGCAAGAATCGAGATCATCCATGTCGCCGGGATCGGTCAGATACAGCGCCAGACGCCGGACGCTCATCGTCACAGCCGCCCAGCACACCAGTGCGTCCGTGTCGTCACTATCGCCATACTGCCAGTCAAGCCTAGTGACCTCGCCCAGCGCGCCAACTACCTCACGGCTCTCCAGATCATCCCGGAGACGCAGCAGATCCGCATCGACCCGATCGCGTAGAGCCAGATCGGTATCGACCCCCGGCTCGAAGTCAGCAGCCACGGCACGCCGGGCAATCATGATCGTGACCGTCAAGGTCTCCATCTGATCTTCGCTCGACCCGGCCGTGATATCGACTCGCGACCACGGCAGCCGGTCAGACGGGATCGGCCTGATCCTGGCGTTGTAGACGCTGTCATCAGGAAAAAGCGCCGCAAGACGATCCGCCAGAAAAGCCCTGCACTGTGAGACAGTCAACGCCGCCATCACTTAATCTCCGTCAGAATCAGCCTCAGATCATGATGTCCGATCCGCTCGACCGAATCAACCGAAAATGCCCGCGTTCCTATCGTCACAACCCCGTCGGCTTCAGGTGTCGCGGTCACAAAGTCTGCGATCTGAGCGGTCACAACCGGCCGCGTCATCGGCATAACGACGCCGTCGGATCCCACGGCCAGCACCTCGTACTGCTCATCAAAGACCGCGACGAAAGAATCGGTGTGACCTGCAGTGTCAGCGTAGGACATCGACGTGGGAAAAGTCGCAGCCACGCGACGATTTACCCGCATCTCGAGCCTGTCCCACGCCGACACCATCGCCATCACCTCGTCTTGCTACGCTTTACGATCACCGGGACATCAGCCGCCGTCTTTTCATCAACACGCTGGATAGCCCCAGCCGAGATCCACATCAGGATCTCGGGCGTCTCATCGCAGATCACCCGCTTGCCTGGCTCGAATGACACGCTCCCGAGCCTCAGCTTCTTGGAACTGATATATGCACACTTCATCGCCGCCCCTCCGTCACTGAATACGCTGGATCGCAAGATAGGCCGAGGTCACATCCAGCGCCCCGCCGCTGTCCTGCTTGCACCACAGCCCGACAGTATCATTGGCAGACAGGCGCAACATGGTGTTGCCGACAACCACAGTCGGGTTCGTACCATCAGGAGTCTCCTCGTCCGTCGACCGTGTAACGCTGTTAACCTTGATCGCGACCTCGTTGTAGTTTCCGCCGCCAGCCTCGAAAGTCGCACCGTACACGATGGCGTAGGTGCCGGTTGCAGGAATCGTCGCGAGGCTTGTATCGCCAGCGTCGTAGGTCACATTACCGACGAGCTCAACATCCTCCAGATCTATCAGAGTCGCGGTCGCATCGTCCGTTGACTGAGTCGTGTCCGAGGAATTCCGCATCTGGTCGTTGTAGATGCCGCCCATCGTGACCGCGCCCGTAATTGACGCGGCAGTGATGCCGGAGTCCTTCGTGGAACCGGCGGCGTCGAACGATGCGAGGTTATTTTCGACGGCACCAGCAACCACGGCCTGAGCACCGATGTCGGCGGCGGACAGAGCATCACTGCCGGCCGTCGCGTGCGTCGACTTGTGCGCGGTCGGGGTGCGGGCATCGGTGAGGCGGGCGTCGTCATCGTAGACGACGTCATCCACCGCGGTGACCAGCTCATCAATCGCGCCCTGCACGGTCGTTGCAGCGAGGCCAGACGTGCCGTTGTCATAAGCGACAAAATCGGCGTCCGCCGCCATGCGACCGGGTACCAGCTTGACCAGACCGCTTGTAGCATCGATCAGCGCATCCTCAGCCGCCACGCCACGCACGATACCATCAGCTGTAATCGCGGTGGTGAAAGCGTCGCTCACGGCGTCATAGTACAGATCATCCTCGCCCGCCGTCCACGTCTCACCAGCCTTCTTTGCGTACTCGATCTCGCCAACGGCCTGAACGACTGCGTCAGCGCCAGATGCCACGTTGTTGATACTCACGCCGTGCAGGATCCCCTGCACGATGAAATCACCAGCGCTGTAATCTGCCCCGACGCTTTCTATAATCATCCGATCATCGGTCGTATATCTGATATTTTTCGCCATTTTTGCATCTCCTGTTGAGCGGGCAGGGGCCACCTGAGCCCCTGCCCGTCAAAAAACATCATGCGCCGGGATTCGCGGCAAAATCGCCCCAGGTGTTGATGTGGCAGCCGAAAACTCCGCGTGCGTGCCAGATCATCGAATCGTTTTTGTACTCCTCGTGCTCCGTGATCACCAGGCCGCCCTCGTCCCTGAGGTATCCCCAGCGAGCTGAGTTCCGGCGGCCGGTCGCCATGTAGTACGCCGTCCCGGTCATGCCAGGGATCGCGATCCGATTTTCCGGCGCGATATTCGCGATCAAAGCCTCGGTCGTGTAATCCGGCAAAACGCGGTTCGGCACATAAAGCTGCTCTATACCGGACTTCAGGGTGCCCGGGAACAGCAAGAATTTACCCTGCATGCCGATCGCGGTCGAACCGTCAGGATCGAGCATCGCGAAAAGCAGATTCCACAGTTCGTTGACCTTCGCCACGTCCGGCACGCCGCCGCTGGTCGACAGGTTATTGTGATCGGTATGGAAAAGCGCTTTGCCGTCGGCCATGACCTGATTACCGGTCAGCAGCGCCGCCGCGAGCGCCGATTTCGTCCGAATGAAGGCCTCCTGGATCGCCATAGGCCCGGCCGCAAAAGCGTCCAGATCGTTGTCGTAGAGCATTTCCAGCGTGAACTGGAATTCCTTGCCGTACTTTATCGCCGTCGATTTTTCGGCGCCCTCACCCATCGATCCAGCCGTGTACGGGGCACCCTCAAGGACTGACGGCAGAATAGACGCATGGCCGACCCACGGCGTGCTGTGCTCGCGGAAGTCGTTGTAATCCATGCGGGTGAAAACCTTCTCAAACCACAGATAGTCTGCCATCTGGTCGTTGACGGCGATCAGCGCCTTGTGAGCGACGTTTTCGAGCAGCAACGGAAAGTCTGAGGTGGTCATCGCCCGCTCCAGCAAAGCCGAGCGCGACAGACCACGACTGCCCGGTACCATCTCGCGCAGCAGCAGCTCCAGCGAGATATTGCCGATCTCGCGCTCGGCGTCCGGGTTAACATCCTGCACCTTTGCACGGGCCGCGAGCCAGTCCGTGGTCAACGCACGGCGCGTCTCGGCCTCATCCCGCGTGATGTCGACGCGCGTCGACACCGTACTTCTCGCGTCTCGCTCGGCGCGAGCATCAACGAGCTTGCGGATCGCCGCGTCGGCAGTCAGCGACCGCTCGGCCAGCACGCTGTCGATCTCGGCACTGTCCAGACCGAGCTTGCGACCTGCGGCGCGGATGTCATCGCATCGAGCCTGATAAGCAGCAAGCTCAGCTGCCACGCGTTCGGCCACCTTTTTTTCCAGATCTCTTTCGCCATTTTCCGCCACTGCGGTATCGAACTCTTCCATGTCCACTCCCTCCACGTGTTCGGCAGGTGCCGATCTGACACCGCCGGTAATATCCGCGGGCACCCCCACGAGCGACCCTTCCAGCGGCGTCCAACGCGCCAAAAGCCGCGTCAGCATGCCGCTCTCATCCCTACTTTCGACTATGGCGTCCGGGTCATAGTCGTATCCGACCGAGGTCGACGGCAAAATCCCATCGACCAGATCCGTCACGACATCCCTATTACGCTCGGACGCGGATAGCTTGACCCGGCCGAGCAACTCGCCGCCCGCAATGCGGACAGACCCTGGAACAAAAACGCCGATCACCGAGTCAACTGACCAGTCGTGATCTCGCAAAAACGGCGCGCCAGAGTTCATCCGCGTCAGATCGACGCTGTCCGGATCCATGCTCAGGATCTCGATATAGGCCTCGCGCCGGGCGTAGTCCCACCTTTCGACAGGCGCGCCAGTCCCGAGAGACACATCGATCTCGCGGGTCTCAGGGTCGAATGACGACCCGAAAAACCGAACCTGCGATCTATACTGCTTCGCCATACAGCACCTCCAAATGCCAATCTAACTCTTTTTGCGACCTGGTCAACTTTCTGAGTTTTTTTCGGGAGCTTGCAGCGTACTGTCAAGCAGGACGCCCGGCTGCAGGGATCCAGACAAGGTTACACGGGACGGGTTGCCGATGGAAACGATTCCGAGGTCGTCCATTAGTTTGTTGTCGGCTGCGATCGCCGCGGTGACGACATCGGCGTCATCTCCGAGGGACTCGATCACATCGGCGCGGCAGACGAGACCGGCCTGCATCTTGAGGATCGCGGCCTTCAGATCTGTCAGTTCGTCGGCGAGAGGGACGCGAGGATCAGACCACGAATGCTGATACATCCCCGGTCGTGATTCGAGTAGACCGGCAAAAACGCACTCATCGATGAATCGCCGGTAGATCTTGGACAGGGCCGGAACAAGCACGAAACGCCTCTTGTGCTCCAGATTAGCCCGCTCTTTGTTGAGGCCGAGCCTGGCTTGAGCCAGAGAGGAATCGGACATATCCCCGGATACCGTGTGATAGCTCATGCCGCCAGCCGCCGCGATCATGTGCAGGTACGTCGAGACGATCTCCTTGACCCCGCTCGGCATCTGGGCCGAGTTAAAAGTGATCGTCTTACCCTCGGGCAAATATGAAACTAGACCGGGAAACAGATTCTCCACAACCGCGCCGGTTGCGTCCGTCGCGACGTTGCCGGTGTAATTGGGATCGTCGGGATTATTGATGCCCGGCTTGACCGTGTCCTCAGAGTCGCCCTCCACCGTCGCCACGAGCATCGACGCCGATTCGATCCCGGTCAGTATCGCGTCGAGCATCTCGTGGAACTGCTTCGCGGTCAGCAGCGCCGGAACGGTCAGTGGCAGCCCTCGAACCTGGCCGGCCCGGAGCGTATCGTAAATGTGAACGATCTCAGCAGCCGGAACAGCGGCCGTATCAGCGGAGGACGCAAACCCGCCAGTCTGGTACGTTGCGCCGGGGTGACGACGGAGCATGTGATACGCCGCCACCTCGCCGATCCCGTCAAGCTCGACCCCGCAAATGATCTGTCCATACCGGCCGGTGCCGTTTTTCTCGACTGGCAGCAGATCCGGCTCAACAAGCTGGATCTTGAACGGCGGAAGCCCAGGCATGTCGTCAAATCGCCGCGACCGGAAGCGGATCAAAATCTCGCCGTCGTTCGCGACATGCAGCATGGACAGCCGCTCGGCACCGTAAAAACCCATATCGGAGCCCGCGACCGCCACCGGCTCCCACTTCTGCCACAGCTCCCATGCCCGATCGTCCCACTTCGGATCGCCGGACATGGGTGTCGGACGGAGGCCGTTCCCAACCAGACCATCAACCCAGCGATCCACCATCTGACGAATGTAGGGGAAATTCAGGTAGGCGTCCCGGCTGCGGGATCGGCTCTTCACCAGACCGGCGGTAACGTCAAAATTCGCGTCACCTTTCGAGCCCGACCAAAGCCGATTCGGGCCGGTCATTTTCGCCGCGTCGATACCGCGCTTCTTGATCGAGCCGGATCTTTGCTTCCGTCCAATCGCTTTCGCGCGACCGCGCAAAACCGCCCAGCTTGCCCTGACCCTATCGGCGAACTTTTCACTCATCGTCAAAACCTCCCGAGCGCCGGAAAAAACCGTGCCAAACTACACAATATCACAAACTTTTTTTTACCGCGCTGGAAATAGAACGGCACCGTTTTGGGGTTGTGATTTACCTGTATTTGCATCTTTAATGTGACTCAAAAAGACTAGCCGCCGGTGCATCTCATCAAAGCTGCCGTATGTGACCTGCTTGTCGCCGTGCCTAATCGAAACAGCGGGACTTGCGAGCGCAAGCACCAGCGCATCGTACTCGGCCGCAAGTTCCTTCGTCCAAACTATGTCCGCCATCGTTACCTCCACCGGCCTCGTGGCCGGGCCACCCGCCTGATCGATTGTACCGCCACCGCCGGTTTTTCAAAAATTTCCGCGACCACGGCAGCCTCATCGGCGGCAGACAGCGGCGCGGGCCGTGGCAAATCCAACGGTTTGAGTTCTTTCCCTGACAAGAGCAGAGCATTGATCGCCGCGACGTTGTAGCAGAACGTGTCCCACACCTCATTCCTCGTCGCGTCTGTCAGCGTCTCCCACCGCACGACGACCCGACCAGCGCGATCCCGCTGACGTACCCGCCGCTCGCTCGCCATCTGGTCGAGAAAATCCGGGAATTCCTGTACTAGCCGCCGCTGGATGTGGACATACTTCGGGCCATGCGTCGTAATGGTCAGCATCGAGGAGGCAAAATCCTTCGCCGCAGTCGTCCGCACGATGTAATACGGCGCGTGCTTCAGTTTTTTCGCCTTCGACCGCGCCGGTTTTTTGTCCCAAATCGGATCTTTGGGCAATCCAGCGACCCCCTTAATGGCGTAAGTTTTCGATCGGGCTCGCGGCGTCGTGTAAGCCAGCACCCGGTCAGCGGCAAACCCGCGGTCGATGAGCGCAATGTCAGCTTGCCGCGCCGATCCCTCAAACGGCCGAAATTTCCGCGACCGCAGCCGATCCATCTCAGCCCACGTGGCCGGATCGTCGGTATCGCCGTGTGTCACGTCGTAATCCAGGATCCATGCCTCGAGACCCTCACCCCAGCCGACCCACATCGTCTCCAGGCGATCGCGCTGCACGTCTGTCGCCATCGTGATGTACTGCACACCGGCTGGCAACACGTCGAAGTCACCCTCCAGCCTCGCCGCCAGCGCGCTCTTGTCCATCGTCTCGCCGCGATCGCGCCAGGTTCGGGCAAGCCGCGTGTTGACCAGCGTGTGCATCGGATCAAGGTCGCCCGCGCCGAGCCGGTCAACCGCAGCATCCCACTGGCGTGCGAAATCGCACCAAGTATAGGTACCAGGCGGCAAGTACAAAAAATTCAGGCTGTAACTTTCGTTCGTGCCATCGGCAGCGCGGTTCATCGGCTCAGACCAGCGGCCAGCGCGGTTCATAGCGTTTTTTTGATGCTCGCGGATCTTGCCCCCGCATGACTGACAGATATAGCCTATGTCGTCGTACTGGCCCTTCTGCCAGACCAACCTCCAGTTTTTGAGCTCGTCGTCGCAAGCCTGGAGTTCGATCATTTCGCCGCAAAAGGGACACGGCACCAGATAGCGCCGGTCTGTCCCAGCACGCCGCCACGCATCGATCTCACTCGCGCCATCGATCGACGGTGACGAGACGATCGCCATCTTCGACAGATCGCCATACGTCGTCATTCGGTTTCGGATCAGTTCAATCGACGATCCCGCGCCCGAGACATTAACCCGGTGGTCGTCCGACTCGTCCACAAAGGCGTATCTCACGGTATCGGACGTGAGACCAGACACCGACTGCGCGCCGACCAACTTCAAAGTGCCGCCCGGGAAGCGCTTCAGCTTTATCGTGTTCGCCTTGCTTTTTACGTCGCTCGAAACCAGCCGCGACAGCAGGGCCGAGTCGCGGATCATCAAGTCGAGACGGTTTTTGGAGAATTCCTCGGCTTTCGTGTCGTGCGAAGTCGCCCAGAGCATCGGGCCAGGCCAGTAGCCGATGACCGCGACGACAAATGCCTGGCCGATCATCGACTTTCCGCACTGCACCGGGCCCTCAAAAGTCATGACGCGGCAAGGATCATCTGGCGAAAGGCGGTTTATGGGCTCGCGCAAATACGGATACAGATCAAAATTCGGGCGCCCCGTCAGCTTGCTGTACTCCGGAGACAGCACCAGATCGCGCTCGGCGATCTCGACAACCGACAGGTGCGGGGTCGGTCGGAATGCAGATCGCATGGCGGCCACGATCTGACTTTTTCCGGCTTCGTTGATCGGCATTAAGTCAATCGACATTGGGCGCCTCGCTCAACTCAGACAGCGCCCGCTCCAGCGCCGGACGCAGAACCGCACGCACTTCTGCCGGTGTGGACATACCTACAAGCTGATCAGCGACCGCTCCGACGACGCCCTCAATCCCGGTACGGACGGCCGTAGCGACCGCGACAAAAGCAGCCTCCGCAGCTTCCCGGCTTATCAGTTCGCCGGCCATCGTCCGGGCTTTGATCTCTGCTATCTCAGCTTCAGCGACCTCGCGCCGTCGCCGTGCTTCAGCGTATGGCACGAATCCAGGATCGGCCACACCCGGATCCTCGCAGGTGGGATCCGTCACGAGCGGCTGCACGGACACCGCCGATCCGTGATGCCTTGTCCACTCAGCGTCCAGGCGCTCGACCGGCGCGCAGCCGTCATCGTCGAAAGTAAGCCAGCCCGCATTCCTGGCCCGTGTGATCGAGCTTCGAGACACCGAAAAATGATCGGCGGCCTCGGTTATAGACAGTCGCCGCATGGCCGGATCGATCGTGTCCGTTGACCATTTCGCAAGCAGATCCGCGTCGAATTGCAGTCCAGCGTCGCCCTCGAAATTAAACGCCGCGGGGCGCTTCCAGAGTTCGTCGCAGATCGTAGCGAAAAAATCCACAAACGCCGGATCGTCCGAGACCTCGAAAAACTCAAGGCGCGGATCCGACCCAAAATTCATGGACGTGCGGACTGCGATTTTCCAAGTATCGTTCGAGACCGTCATCCATTTTGCGTGGTTGCGCGTCGTGCGAATGTTCTCGTTGCCGATGAGTTGAATTAGATGTTGGCAGTACTCCGGCTCGCGACCGCGCAGCGACTTGTCCAGCACCAGCCGGATCGATAGGATCTCTCCCTGTTTTTGCAACTCGGCCAAACGCGCCGCTGATTCAGTGTTGATCGTCCAGGTGCCTATCGTCACATCCGCCGGGCCGGTCTGCATCAGGATCGTGTGCAGCAGTTCGGGCGCGGAAAATTGACCCTTCGTGAAACCAAACAGTTCCATGCCCGAGGAGATCTCACCAACCGCAGCGGCCGCGCCCTCGTTCGGGGCCAGCGCGATCTGACGTTGACGCGGCCATCGCTCGCAGACGACGGGAGACTGTATGTCTTCCGGCAGGTGCTCGTTACCGCGCCGCTGTTTCGCG
>Ga0209606_1004368_pt1 | contig 13141 bp, 9 predicted proteins | sample AD_UKC057_MetaG_FD_184412 | JGI IMG/M metagenome (GOLD analysis project Ga0209606, IMG submission 184412) | Active sludge microbial communities of municipal wastewater-treating anaerobic digesters from USA - AD_UKC057_MetaG (SPAdes) (version 2) | ecosystem: Engineered > Bioreactor > Anaerobic >...
CCGGCACATTTGACACCCTGCTGGTCTGGTTCAGCGATCGGGTCAATCCCCTCCAGGAGGAGCTGGACCGCTTTATCGCCAGCGAGATCATCCGCATCGCCTCGGAAGAACGCAGCGACGACCAGGCGCGCGAGATCATCCGCTCCCTCTTCAAAGGCTACTATCTTGATCCCGGCCTGCTGCCGGAGTATCGCCTCGCCTCTGTGCGCGAAGACACCACCTTCCTGCGCGCCATTTCCGACCACATCGCCGGCATGACCGATAACTACGCCGAGCTTGAGAACAGACGCATCAGCGGGGCCCGGCATGAGCGTTGACCTCCAGCTCCGGGATCTCAGTTTCCGCTATACCGGCATCGGCGCCTCCGACCGGATGGTCCTCGACCGCATCACCCTCGATCTCGGCGGCAAGCCCGGCTGCACGGCCATCGTCGGGCCGAGCGGATCGGGCAAAACCACCCTCATCCAGCATTTCACCGGACTGCTGCGGCCGGTCTCCGGCACGGTGCGGGTGGACGGAGAGGATATCTGGAGCAAGGGGTTCGACCACACTCTGCTGCGCCGCCGCATCGGCCTGGTCTTCCAGTTCCCCGAAGGGCAGCTCTTCGAGGAGACCGTTGCCCGGGACATCGCCTTCGGTCCGCTCAATCTGGGCTGGCCCGCGGAGCGCATCGAAGCCGCGGTGGAGAAGGCGATGCGGCAGGTCCGGCTGGACGCGGGGCGCTTCCGGGAGCGTTCCCCCTTCAACCTCAGCGAGGGCGAGAAACGGCGGGTGGCCATCGCCGGCGTGCTGGCTATGGAACCCGAAATGGTCGTCCTGGATGAGCCCACAGCCGGGCTCGATCCCCGCGGCCTTCGCGGCGTCGAGGAACTGATCGAGGGGCTGCTCGATCAGGGCACGGCGGTGGTGCTGATCACCCACAATATGGATTTTGTCAATGACCTGGCCGGGCGCGTGCTGGTGATGATCAACGGCTGTATCGCCTTTGACGGCCGGCCGGCTGAGCTCTTCGCCGACCGGACCCTGCTCGAGGCGGGGAGCCTGGAACAGCCCCTCTTTGTGCAGGAGCGGGCGGAGCGCGGCGCGTCCTGGCCGGCGCATCTCCGCGGGGCGGGCAGCCTCCGCGCCCTGCTCAGGATTGTGCGAAAATAATACAACCGGCTTGAATCTGAACAGCGGAACGGGGTGCGCCGGAGCCGGCGGAGCACGTGTTCGCAGCGGCGGGGTGCGCAAGACCCGGCCGGCCGGGCTAACTCGCTGTTAGAAAAGTAATTATAAAATAAAAATTTATGTCATGGTTGTGACCTGAGTCAACCGCCATGGGGAGGTCATGGCAAAGTATTTGCAGAGCTCAGGCAGTAGTGGGGAGCATTGTGCCGGGAGGTAGCATCATGAATTATCTGGACGAGCTTCAATTGTCAGACTTGCAGCAGGAAGTAGAGCAGCAAAGACCCGACCTATCCTTCTTTGAGACCTACTACCCCAAGCTGAGCCGCAGTCCGGAAATCCAGAAAATCTATGGTCTCATCGACAAGGTCGCCCGCAGCAACGCTACGGTGCTGATCCAGGGTGAGACCGGAACGGGCAAGGAGCTGATCGCGGGAGCGATTCAGGCCCAAAGCCTGCGCAGCCGTGAGCCCTATGTGACGGTGAACTGCGCCGCATTGCCGGAGCAGCTGCTCGAGAGCATGCTATTCGGCCATGAGCGCGGGGCTTTCACCGGGGCGGTCTCGAGCCATGCCGGCAAGTTCGAACAGGCCGACGGCGGCACCCTTTTTCTGGATGAAATCGGAGACATGCATCCCTCCACCCAGGCCAAGATCCTGCGCGTTCTACAGGAGCAGGCCTTTGTCCGGGTGGGAGGACAGCGCACGATCAATGTTGATGTCCGCATCATCGCCGCATCCAACAGGGATCTTTGGGAAGAGATGGAATCCGGAAGGTTTCGCACCGACCTCTATTACCGCCTCAATGTGGTCACCCTTCACGTCCCCCCGCTGCGCGAGCGCAGCGAAGATATTCTCATCCTGGCCGATTATTTCCGCCATAAATTCGCGGCGGAGATCAAAAAACAGGTCGGCGATTTCGACGATGAGACCCGGCTGCTTTTAGCCAACCACTCCTGGCCGGGCAACATCCGCGAACTGCGCAACCTGATCGAACGGGCCATTCTGGTGGTCAACCCGAACCATACGATCACGGCCAAGGATCTGGCGATGACCGGCAAGGACTATTTCGCCGCCGGCGGCCGCGACCGCCGCCGCGATGAAAAACGCGGTCCCAGCCTCTTCACCGTCAATCTCGAGGAGCTGGAGCGCACGGCCATCACCATCGCCCTGCAGCGCAGCCGCTGGGTGCAGAAGGATGCCGCCATACTGCTCGGCATTTCGCCGCGCGCGTTGAACTACAAGATCACCCAGTATAAAATATCGCACGCGAGCTGGCGCAAGAATTCGGCCTGATCCGCCCGGCCCTCTGCCCGCCCGCTCCACGCCAATCCGGCGGAGCCCCTGACGCTCCGGTCTCATCCTTTTATTATTACGGCAAGATCATCCCGATGAATTGGAAATACTTCGTACTCGTCATCCTGTTGAGCGCCTCCCTTGCAGCTGCAGGGGAGAGTTCGCTCTCGATCGCCTGGTCACGGAATACCGAGCCCGATCTGCTCGGCTATCGTCTCCACTTCGGCACCCGTCCGGGCACCTACACGGCCTCCAGGGACGTCGGCAATGTCACCGCCTTCACCCTCACCGGCCTGAACGCCGATACCACCTACTATCTCGCGCTGACCGCTCTGGACGTCTGGGGCAACGAGAGCACCTATTCCAATGAGGTAAGAGCCGCAGCCGAGGGCGGTGGCGGCGGTGGGGGCGGGATTCCGGCTGTTCCGGATAAATTCGGGCTCGAGAGCGCCTATCCCAATCCGCTGCGCACCGGCGCCGACGCCACACTGCGCTTCGCCCTGCCCGAGGCGCGGGATGAGGTCACTCTGGCTGTCTTCAACACCCTCGGCCAGCGCGTGCGCACCATCTCCTCCGGTCCGGCCGCCGCCGGCTATCATCTCCGCCAGTGGGACGGCCGCGACGATACCGGCCTTCCGCTCGCCACCGGCGTCTATTACATCCGCTTTCAGACCGGCGTCAAGATCATCACCACCCCGATCACCATCTTTCGCTAATGGCGAGGCCGGCCCCCCGGCCTCCCTCCCTGATTTCCAACCTGTAATTCTCTCCCACATTCTCGAAATCTTCTTTTGCCCGGCCGCGGGCAAGCCACATCTAACGGAAATAAAAACAACGCATCTTCTCCCTCCATTCTTTGGCACGCCCTTTGATTAGCTTGTTTCAGATAATCATGGCAACCTTGAATACGCTACCAGGGAGAAGAACGGAATGAAGCGTGTTGTGAATGTGTGGACCGGGGCAGCGCTGCTGTTGTTAACTCTAATGAACAATGCAAGTTGGGCTGCAGATGTCAAGCTGAAATGGCAGGCCAATACGGAGAGCGATCTGGCCGGATACCGTATCCATTACGGGACCGCCAGCGCCTCTCTTGGCCAGACCATCGATGCCGGAAATGTAACTGCCTATACCGTCACAGGGCTCGAGGCGAACCGGAGCTACTATTTCGCCCTCTCGGCTTATGACGGCAGCAACAATACGAGCGCGCGCAGCCCCGAAATCAGCGGGGTGGCGGGCGATACCCAGGCCCCGAGCCTGGTGGCGGCCGCCGCGACCAGCCTCACCGAGCTGCGCGTCGCCTTTAGCGAACCCCTCGAGAAAAAAAGCGCCGAAACCATCGCCAACTATACCATCTCTCCGGCGGTGAATATCACCGGCGCCCTCCTCCAGGGCGACGGTAAAAGCGTGGTCCTGACCACCGCCGCCCATACCGCCGGCTCGGCCTACACCCTCACAGTCAAGGGAGTGAAGGATCTGGGCATCCCCCGCAACGCCCTGGCGGCCGGCAGTGCGCTCAGCTATACCGCTCCCGGCGGCGCTGCGGACAGCGACACCGAACCGCCGACCATCACCCTGGCGCGGCTGACCTCGGCAACCTCTCTCTCGGTCTATTTCAGCGAGCCCCTCGATGAGGCTTCCGCCGTCGCCCTCTCCAACTACTTCATCAATAATTCGGTCACCATCCTTTCCGCCGCTCTCACCGCGGCGGGAAATGTCGTGCAGCTCACCACCAGCGCACACACCGCCGGCCAGAACTTTATCCTGACGGTCAATAACGTCTGCGACCGCTCTTCCAGGAAGAATCCGCTCCTGCCCAACAGTTACTACGCCTATGCCTATGACCCGGGTGACCAGATCGGCCCGATGATCACTCTGGTCAATGCCACGGATGCGGACCAGCTCGAGATCCTTTTCAACGAGCCGCTCGACGAGGCCAGCGCCGAGACCGTCGCCAACTATTCGATCCAGGGTGATATCCAGGTCCTCGCCGCCGAGCTCGACCCCTCGGGTCAGATCGTCTATCTGCGCACGAGCCTGCACACTCCGGACCGCCTCTACGTGCTCAACATCAATAATGTCTGCGATGCCAGCGCCCGGAAAAATCCCATCGCCGGCGGCACCGCCTTCGGCTATGTCTTTGAGCCGGTCGACCATATCGGCCCGATGATCAGCCGGGTGGTGGTCAAGGACGCCACCCATCTCCAGGTCTTTTTCAGCGAGGAGCTGGGACGTGCCAGCGCGGAGAACCGCGACAATTATCGTATCAGCGACGGCGTGGCGGTGATCAACGCCGCCCTCGACCTCGAGGGCAAGACGGTAGAGCTGGAGACGACCGCCCACCTTTCCGGCCGCGTCTACATCGTGGTCATCAACCGGGTGACCGATGCCACCGCCGTCGGCAACGAGATCCTGCCCAACAGTTCGTACGCCTATGTCCATGGCAACGACGAACTCGCAGCCGGCCCGACCATCGTCCGCGCCACGGCCAGGAGCGCCACTCAACTGGTGGTGGAGTTCAGCAAGCCGCTCGAGAAGAACAGCGCCGAAAAGAGTTCCAATTACCAGCTCAACCGCGGCGCCTCCGTCACCGCCGCCCTTCTTGCCGCCGATGGCACCTCCGTGACCCTGACCACCACCGCCCATGAAGCGGGCAAGGTCTATATCCTCACGGTCAACGATGTCAGCGACGCCACTGTCTACCGGCGCGCGGTGCCGGTGAACAGCGCCTACAGTTATCTCTATGAGGGGAGTGATACGGTCGGGCCAGTGATCTCGCTGGTGCAGGTGAACAGCACCACCAGCCTCGATGTGATGTTCAACGAGCAGGTGGAGAAGAGCGGAGCGGAGAACATCGCCAATTACAAAATCAGCGGCAATATCACGGTGCTCGCGGCCCAGCTCGACGGCTCGCAGCGCATCGTCCATCTCACCACCACCGCCCATGAGCCCCAGAAGCTCTATGTGCTGCGCATCAGCGCGCTGAGAGACGCCAGTGCGGAGGCCAATCCGATCGCCGCCAACAGCAGCTACTCCTATCTATACGAGCCTGCTGACGCCCTGCCGCCGACGATCGCCATGGTGCGGGTGATCGACCTCCAGCATCTCGAGGTCAGTTTCAGCGAAGAGGTCGAGGCGGCTACGGCGGGCAACCTCGCCAGCTACGCCCTGAGCAGCGGCAAGGTCCTCAGTGTCAAGGCGGGCGCCGCCGCCCACCAGTACCTGCTCGAGGTGGAGCCCCTGGTGATCGGGCGCATCCTGCTCCTCATGGTCAACGGGGTGCGCGACGGGGCGGGCAACACGATCGCCGCCAACAGCTCCTACGCCTTCAGCTATGGCCAGATTGCCGCCGAGCCCAAACCGGTGGTGACCGGGGTGACGGCGATCAGCGAGACCCAGCTGCTGGCGACCTTCAGCACGCAGCTCGACAAGGCCTCGGCGGAAAAGCCGGCCAACTATCAGATCCAGGGGGTGACGGTCACCTCCGCCAAACTCGATGCCGCCAAAAACAAGGTCTGGCTGACCACCTCCGCGCACGCCCTCAACCGCATCTATGTGGTCCTCTTCAGCAGCATCGGCCGCAGCGACCGCCCGGACCTGACGATCGAGGCCAACACGCCCTATTTCTACATGGTTTCTAAATCGGCGGCGGCGGCTCCCGGAGTGCAGCGTATCGCAGCGGCCGGCGAGATGCTGGTCGAGGTCTGGTTCAATCAGGCCGTCGAGCGCTACAGCGCTGAAGCCCGCCGCAGTTACCATATCTCCGACGATGTGGCGGTGCTCGACGCCGAGCTGGATGCCAGCCTCAACAAGGTCACCCTCACCACCTCGCGCCACCGGGCGGGGCAGGCCTACACCCTCACCGTCTCCGGAGTCAGCGGAGCGGAGAGCGGCGCCGTCATGAGCGGGACGGTGCTGGCCTACACCTTCGTCCCCTCGCTGCAGGTCAAGCTGGCCGGCGCTGCGGAGACCAACCTCTCTTTCGTCGCGGTGGGCTCCCCCTACTACGTCGACCGCAACTATGTGATCACCTCGGCCCCCGAGGATCTCATCCATGCCAAGATGATCATGACCGCCAACAGCGACAAGGGCGGCAGCTCCACCAGTTTCATGCAGGTGACGGTGAGCCAGGCCACCGTGGTCTATGTCGCCTACGACGCCAGCGCCCAGTCGGTGCCGACCTGGCTCTCCTCGCGCTATACCAAAACCGGGCTCAGCCTGGGGGTCTCCGAGAGCGCAGAAAAGCTCAACCTCTGGGCGGCCTATTTTACGGCCGGCAGCGTCACTCTGGGCGGGAACAACGCCGCCGGCGCGCGCGGGGCCAAATGCATGTACGTGGTGCTGCTGCAGGAGCCGGCCTTCGCCCGCACCCTCAGCAGCGGCGAACTGGAGGGGTTGAAAGAGATGAGCACGCAGCGGCCGACCACCATCACCCTGCTGCCCAACTATCCCAATCCCTTCAATCCGCGCACCTCGATCCGCTTCGAGCTGCCCTATGACAAGGAGGTGCGCCTGGTGGTCTACGATATCCTCGGCCGGCATGTCCGCACCCTCTATGAGTCCACGGCCTCGGCCGGCGTCCATGCCCTGACCTGGGACGGCATCAATGATGACCAGATCCCGGTCGCCGCGGGCGTCTATATCTATCGGCTGGAAGTTTGGGAGAATGCGCAGCGCAATGGTGTCACCTATCGCAACAATTACGTCACCATCACGCGCAAGATGACCTACCTGAAATAGAGAGCAGACCAGCTTGCCAGCACGAAAGCGCCGGGTGCGTCGGGAGGGAGCACCATGGCGCTTTTTATATCGCCCGGCGTTCGCGCCGGGCTTTTTTTTGTATGGCTGCAGCGTTTTATAGAGCGGAACGGCCGCGGTGGTGGCGCCGTTGAGCGTCCGGGCTTTTATGTCAAATTGCGACCCTCATCACAGGGTGCTCTCCGCAGCGGTGTTACTTTGAAAGTAGTGATAATTGTTGACTTGAGGGCTAATTTTAACTATATTTTACATATTCTGTCCAAAAAATAAACACCATCAGCGCGGGCTGTCCACTGCGCGTGGCATGGATGTGGTCAAACAGACTGATAGAATGGGGTGCAACCTGGTGAAAAAGCATGCAGCCTGTTGGGGTGTTGCGGTGGGCATTGCGCTCATGATGATGGCGGGAGATGCAGCGGGTCAGAGTGCCGGCGCGCCGCAGGGTCAGCCCCCCGGCGTCACGGCTGAGAATCCGGCCGGCCGGACCGGTCTCTCCACTGCTCCGGCCGCCGCGAGCGTGGAGCCGCAAAGCGCTGCGGCCGTATCCGCCGCCCAAGGTGACGGCTCTGCGGAGGGTCTCCCCCTCTTCGGCAGCCATTTTTTCGCCGCCGCCCAGGAGCCGGCCGGAGCGGGCAGCGCGGGGGAGAGCTATACTCTCGGGGCCGGCGACCGGCTCGCCATTCATCTCGGCGGCAAGGCCCAGGAAAATTACGAAACCCTCGTCACCGCCGACGGCAAGATCTATCTTCCCACCGCCGGTGTGCTCAGCGTACAGGGCATGACCCTCGCCCAGGCGCGCCAGATGCTCGACCTCCGCCTGCGCCGCCTCTACAGCAGCTATACCCTCGACCTGGTGCTGCTGGCGCCCAAGATGGTGCGCGTGGCCGTGACCGGTGATGTCAAGCAGCCGGGCAATTACACCCTCTCCGCCCTCAACAGCGTCCTCGATGCGGTCTCTCTGGCTCAGGGCCCGACCGACCGCGGCTCTCTCCGCGACATCCAGGTTTACCGCGGCGAGAACCTGGTCGCCAGCGTCGACCTCTACACCCATCTCCTCAAGCCCGGCCAGTCGGCCGATGTGCTGCTCCAGAGCGGCGACAAGATCTTCGTCCCCCCCGGCCGACTGCGCGTCGAGATCACCGGCGAGGTCTTCCGGCCGGCCATCTATGAACTGGCGCCCGGAAAGCAGGAGGATCTCACCGGACTGATCGCCCTTGCCGGCGGCTTTACCGATCTGGCCTTCCGCGACAAGATCGAGCTCAGCCGCATGCAGCCCGACGGCTCACGCCGGATCAGCTACTTTAATCTGACCGCCGATTCCGCCGCCGGTCCGGGGCTCGTCAACCAGGACCGGATTTGCGTCTACTCGGTCAGGGAGCAGACCCCGCGCCAGACCGTAACCATCAACGGGGAGGTGAACCGCCCCGGCATCTATGAGTGGGAGGCCGGCATGCGCGTCAGCGATCTCATCCTCAAGGCCGGCAGCCTCACCCGCAGCGCCTGGCTGCTCAGGGCCGAGGTGGCCGAGGTGGATCCCAACCGGCCGCCGCGTGTCAGGGAGATCCCGCTCGAACGGCTGCTGCAGGGAGGAGAGGATTCACTCGACATCGAGCTCGGCGCCGACGATCAGCTTTTCATCCGCCGCATCCCCGACTGGCGGGTCGGCCCCCTGGTCGAGGTGCGCGGCGAGGTGACCTTCCCCGGTTATTATCCCATCGTCGATGACTCCACCCGGCTCAGCGAGATCATGAAGCAGTGCGGCGGCTTCACCCCCGATGCCCTCGTCAGCGACGCCAAGCTCATCCGCAGGCGCCAGCCCATGCCCGAAGACCGGGAGTTCGAACGGCTGCGCGTGATGCCGCGCGACCAGATGAGCGACCGTGAGTACGAATATCTGGTGATGAAGCAGAACAGCAGCGACGCCGACCGGATCGTGGTCGATTTCCGCCGGCTCATGCAGCTCAAGGACCAGAGCCAGAACGTGGCCCTGCGTGACGGCGATCAGATCATTGTCCCCAAAACCCCGCGTGTGGTGCAGATCACCGGCTGCGTCGCCAAACCCGGCGGCGTGTTCTACAAGCCGGAGGCCAACTATAAATACTATATCGCCCAGGCCGGTGGATTGAGCTGGGACGCCGACAGCCGTCGCGCCAAGGTGATCAAAGCCTCCGGCGAGATCAAGGACGAAGAGGATGTCGACGATTTCATGCCGGGCGACCGCATCTGGGTGCCGCGCAAGCCCGACCGCAATTACTGGCAGATCCTCCGCGACACCCTCCTCGTCGCCGGGCAGATCGCCACTGTATTCCTCGTGATCCAGAATGCCACAGAGTGAGCCATGGCCGAAAATGATGACAAAGTGATAGAGATCCACCTCCTCGATTACCTCCTGGTGATCACCCGCTGGCGCTGGCGCATCATCCGCAACGTGGCCCTCGCCGCTGTGGGCATCTTTTTGCTCTCCTTTCTGCTGCCGAAAAAATATGTCGCGGTGACGACCCTGCTGCCGCCGCCCGAGCAGGAGGGGAGCGCCATGGCCAGCCTGCTCTCCGAAGTCAATGTGCCCGGTGTCGCCCTGCCCGGCAAGGTCACCTCGGCCGATATCTTTCTCGAGATGCTGCGCAGCCGCTCGGTGGGGGAGAAGGTGCTGCAGCGCCGTTTTCTCTCCAGAGGCGACAGCCTGACCCTGCTCGAGATCCTCGACTGTGAAACCATCGAGACCGGCCTGATCGCGATGAGTGAGCGCGCTTCGTTCGTGCTCTCGAAAAAGATGGTCATGACCATCAGCGTCGAGATGGGGGAACCGCAGCTGGCCGCTGCGGTCGCCAACGCCTACGTCGAGGAGCTCGACCGCGTCAACCGGGAAAAGAGCGTATCCCGCGCCAAGAATTCGCGCCTCTATATCGAGTCGCAGCTGCGCGAGACCCAGGAGCGCCTGACAGAAGCGACGCGCCTGCTGGCGGAGTATCAGCGCGGCCATCGCGCTGTGGCGCTCGAGGAGCAGGTCACGGCTTCGATCCTCCAGAGCGGCGAGGTCAAGGGGCAGATCATCGCCAAGGAGATCGAACTCAACATCATGCTCCAGAGCATGAAGGCCGGGAATCCCCTGGTGGTGCGCGCCCGGCAGGAGCTGACGGAGCTGCGCCGCAAGTACGACGATCTGCAGATCGGCTCGGGCGACAGCCAGCAGGAGGAGATCTTTATGCCCGTCGCGAAGGTGCCGGAGGTGGGCATCCGGATGGCGGGACTGATGCGCGAGGCCAAGGTGCAGGAGACGGTCTGGCAGCTGCTCAACTCGCAGTACTACCAGACCCGGATCGAGGAGGCGCGGGACACCCCCACCGTGCAGGTTCTCGATGCCGCTGTGCCCCCGCTTTTCAAGAGTTCGCCGAAGCGCAAGATGCTGGCGGTGGTGCTGGGCCTCCTCGCCGGCATCGCCACCATCTTTTATGCCTTTGTGCAGGAATATGCCGGCCGCCTCGACAAAAGGCCCGCCGAAAAGGCCAAGTGGCAGGAGTTTTTCGGAGCGCTGCGCAGCGACCGGGAAAAGTTGATCGCCTGGCTCCACAAGCGCCGGCGCTGACATCCGGATGACACGGGGGCCCTCCAGTCGCACGATCCTGGCCTGGATCCCATCCCGGGAAAACCTTTTCACTGTATGACAAACAAGGGAGCAGAATATGCAATTCGTAGCACCCTCCGCGAAGATAGGCGAAGGCACGGAGATCGGCCATTTTTCGGTCATTGAAGAGGATGTTGTCATCGGCAGGAATTGCCGGATCGGCCACAATGTCGTCATTCATGCGGGCTCGGTCCTGGGCGACAATGTGCGGGTGGACGCCTGCACGGTGATCGGCAAGCAGCCGATGCGCTCCAAACGCAGCATTTTCAAGGATGAAAAGGGGCTGCCGCCGGTGCAGATCAGTGAGGATTGCATGTTCGGCGCCCAGGTGGTGATCTATGCCGGCTGCGAGATCGGGGTGCACGTTCTGGTGGCCGATGGCGCGGCTGTGCGCGAGAATGTTTCCATCGGCGCCTACACGATCATCGGCCGCAACGCCACGGTGGAAAATTTCTGCAAGATCGGCAAAAAGTGCAAGCTGGAGACCAACTGCTATATCACCGCCTATTCCGATGTCGGTGATTACTGTTTTATCGCCCCCGGTGTCTGCACAACCAACGACAATTATCTCGGCCGCACCGAGGAGCGCTTCAAGCATTTCAAGGGAGTGACGGTCAAGCGCGGCGGCCGCATCGGCGGTCATGCCGTGATCCTGCCCGGCAAGGTGATCGGCGAGGATGCCGTAGTCGCGGCCGGCGCGGTGGTGAGCAAGGATGTGCCGGCGCGGACGATTGTGGTCGGCAATCCCGCGCGCCCGCTGCGCGAGGTGCCCGAGGAGCAGCTGCTCGACAAGCAGGGATGGGAGTAGGACCCGGCTATGTCGCTGAAAATAGTCACCATCGTCGGGGCTCGTCCGCAGTTCATCAAGGCTTCGCCGGTCTCCCGTGCATTGCGCCGGGAGCACAAGGAGTTTCTGCTCCACACCGGACAGCACTATGATCGCAACATGTCGCAGCTTTTCTTTGAGGAGCTGGATATCCCCGAGCCGGACCTCAATCTTGAAATCGGCTCCGGCCCGCATGGCGAGCAGACCGCCCAGATGCTGGCCGGCATCGAGCGGGTGCTGGCCGGGCAAAAGCCGGACCGGGTGCTGGTTTACGGTGATACCAATTCAACTCTGGCCGGCGCTCTCGCCGCGGCCAAGCTGAACATCCCGGTCGATCATATCGAGGCTGGCCTGCGCAGCTTCAACCGGGAGATGCCGGAGGAGATCAACCGCATTCTCACCGATCGCATCTCGGCGCTGCTCTTTTGCCCTACGGCCACGGCCGTCGCCCATCTGCAGCATGAGGGGATCACCCGCGGGGTGCACAATACCGGCGATGTCATGTACGACGCCGCCCTTCATTTTGCCGATCTGGCGGCCGGCAGAAGCTCCATTCTTGAACGGCTCGATGCTGCGCCCGGAGGCTATCTGCTGGTGACCTGCCACCGGCCGCAGAACACCGACGATCCGGCGGCCCTGGGCGCTATTGTCAGCGCCCTGATCGCCAGCGGCGAGCGGGTGATATTTCCGGTTCATCCCCGGACCGTCGGTTTCTTGCGCCGCAGCGGTTTGATGGAACGCCTGCAAAACGCCGGCAAGATCAGCCTCATCGAGCCGGTCGGGTATCTGGAGATGATCCAGCTTGAGCAGCATGCCCGGATGATCGTCACCGATTCTGGCGGCGTCCAGAAAGAGGCTTTTTTCTACCGCATCCCCTGCGTCACTCTCCGTGATGAGACCGAGTGGGTCGAGACCGTAAAGGACGGCTGGAACCTGTTGGTGGGCTCGGATCATGATCGCATCCTCGACGCCATCCGCACTTTTACCCCGCCGGCGCAGCAGATGGCGCATTACGGCAGCGGCCGCGCCAGTGCGGAGATTGTGCGCATTCTGGGCGGGACGGTTTAGTCGTTGGAGAACACGACGGTGATCCATTCCGAATTGGCATCTCATGAACATGGTACAGCCATGGATTGCCGGCGGCTCCGCTGGCATCGTATTTCTGCAGTAGTGTCCTGTTCCCGGTGCTTCCGCTCCACCCCTCAAAAGCGTATCATTGGCGGTATGGCGCGCAGATCACAAACCGTTTTGCTGATCTTTTTGATTATGGCTCTGTGTTGGACTGCCGCCGGCTCTGCCCAAACCACATTTCTGCCCACCTCCCATTGGGTTTATGATTTCCTCGACCGTCTGGAGACGCGCGGCCTGCTGCCGCGGCTGCTTGGGGACACCCGTCCCATGACCCGCCTGGCGATCGCCCGTGAGCTGCTGCCGCTTTTTTCCCGGCAGGAGGAGCTCAGCCGGGCCGAGCGGGAG
>Ga0209606_1004376_pt1 | contig 13129 bp, 12 predicted proteins | sample AD_UKC057_MetaG_FD_184412 | JGI IMG/M metagenome (GOLD analysis project Ga0209606, IMG submission 184412) | Active sludge microbial communities of municipal wastewater-treating anaerobic digesters from USA - AD_UKC057_MetaG (SPAdes) (version 2) | ecosystem: Engineered > Bioreactor > Anaerobic >...
CGTTTTTACCAATCTCATGAACTTTGATTATACCGTCGGAACAAGTGTAACGCCGTTCGCCCTGGTCCAGTATGACATTGAAAACGATTGCTTGGTGCGTGGCGACAACGGTTTCTGCACAAAGGTAAAAAAAGGAGAATCCGGTCTCCTCATCATGGAGATATCCGAAAAAACGCCCTTTCCCGGTTACACCGACAAAAAGAAAACCGAAGAAAAGATCATCCGCGATGCTTTCCGGAGAGGCGATCTCTGGTTCAATACCGGTGATATGCTGCGCGATATGGGCTTCCGGCACGTGCAGTTTGTTGACCGTCTGGGAGACACATTCCGCTGGAAAGGGGAGAATGTCGCAACCCTGGAAGTGGAAAAAGCGATCGATTCTTTTCCCGGAATTTCATCTTCGGCCGTTTATGGCGTGGTAATGCCCAAGGGCGACGGCAGAGCCGGCATGGCCGCTGTCATACGCGAAGAAGGCAGGGATATCGATTTTGCTGCACTGACGGCGCACCTCCGGTCGGCACTGCCCAAGTACGCGGTGCCGATTTTCATCCGACTGGTCAAGGATTTGCAGTTGACCGCCACGCATAAGATCAAGAAGACGGACCTGAAAAATGACGGATATCATCTGGAGACGGTCAAGGAAAACCTTTTCGTTCTTCTTCCCGGAAGCGAAAAGTATGTTCCGTTGAATGAAAGCATGTATCGGGATATCGTGGCTGGAAAATACAAATTTTAAAACGGGTTATGGGGGCGATTTGGGGGGGCATTCCTTGGGGTTCAGGAATCCTTTTCCACGGTCACTTTTTCCCGCAATTCTTTTTTCTCGGATGTTTTGTGTTTCATCTCCAGAATTTTTTCCTGGGCGCGTCGGGATCGTTTTCTTTTCTGACGGCGAATCTTCTCGATTTTTTCCTGTTCGGCCGCAACGAATCCTTTTTGCTTTTCTTCGATTTTGTTCAGCAGCAAACGGCGCGCCAGATAGCGGTTCAAGGCCTGTGACCGTTCCTTCTGGCATTTGACGGAGAGACCTGTGGGAATGTGGGTCAGATGGACACAGGAGGAGCTTTTATTGACTTTCTGTCCTCCAGGACCGGAGGAACGGACAAAGGATTCCTCAAAATCGCTTTCCGCCACGCCAAGTTCCCGCATTCTTTCGGCAAGGGCGTTTTCTTTTTCGGCGGATACCGGCATAATCTTCTTTACAAGGTCAGGGAATGGAATAGATCTCGTCGTCGATCAGATTGATCCAATTTTCCGTAAGGATTTCCCTGGCTTCTTCAAGTTTGTCCACGCCGAGAATGACGATGGTTTCTTTTCCGATGCGATTGATGGTGGTATAAACGTACAGGATATTGACGTCCGCTTTGGCCAGCGGTTTGAAAATGGCGTTAATGCCCCCGGAGTGGAGGGGAACCTCGGCGGCCAAAACCGGCGTGACTTCAAAGTTGAAATTAAAGCTGCTCAACAATGCGGCGGCGCGGTCGGGATCATTGACGACCAGGCGGACGCGGCTGTCGTGTTCAATGCTTGCGGCCGCTACGGCAATCGTGACGATGTCTTCTTCGTCAAGAATGTGGGTCAGCTTTGCAAAAGTGCCAGGGGTGTTGCCCAAAAGGACGGAAATTTGTTTGACGGCCATAATTCTCCTCATTTCCCCTGAACGTAGTCATATCCGGCGGCAAAAGCCTTCCGGTTGATTTCCGCAAGAGATTTTTTTCTGCTGCCCATGATGGCCTCCAGACTTTTCAGATAGATTTCCGGCAAAACGACGCTGGATTTTTGAATAAAGGCGCCCATCATAATAATATTGGCCACGCGGACGTTTCCCAATTCCTGGGCCATGTCCGCGCAGGGAACCAAAATGGTTTTTACATCCTGCCGGATGGGGCGAGCCTCCACAATGGAGGAGTTGATAAAAATCGTTCCGTCCGTTACCAGTTTATTCTGAAAAGATGATAGAGACGGAGAATTCATCACGACCAGGTAATGGGGTTCCGACGCGACCGGAGAGGCAATCTCCTCATCTCCTACGGCAACCGTGCAGTTTGCGGTTCCCCCTCTCATTTCTGCGCCGTAGGCCGGCAGATAGGTGACATGCAGGCCTGCGTTCATCGCCGCGTTGGCCAGAGAAATCCCCATCATCAACACGCCCTGGCCTCCGAATCCGGAAAAAAATGCTTTTCTAATCATGGCCGATCCTCCATGGTAGACTTCATAGCGGCAATATTGTCCTTATAGACGCCCGGGGGGAATTCTTTGACCATGACCTCGTCAATCCATTTGCAGGAATTGATGGAGGACATTTTCCAGTTGGTCGGACACATGGAAAGGATTTCAATCATGGAAAACCCCAGGCCATCCATCTGGCACTGAAAGGCTTTTCGGATGGCCTTTTTGGTCTTATTCACACCCGCCGGAGAGCTGACCGAGCATCTTTCCAGGTAGGTGACGCCGCCGATTTGAGAAAAGATTTCACACACTTTGACGGGGTAACCGTCCAGGGCCTGCTTCCGCCCGGCGGGGCTGGTGGTGGTTTTCTGATTCAGCATGGTGGTCGGCGCCATCTGCCCGCCGGTCATGCCGTAAACGGCGTTGTTGATGAAGATCACGGTAATGTTTTCTCCCCGATTGGCGGCATGAAAACTTTCTGCCATGCCGATGGCGGCCAGATCGCCGTCTCCCTGATAAGAAAAAACCATTCGGTCAGGAAGCGCCCGTTTGATGCCGGTGGCCATGGCCGGGCCTCGTCCGTGCGGCGCTTCAATCATATCTACGTCAAAATAGTTATAGGCCAGAACCGCGCAACCCGCCGGCGGAACGCCGATGGTCTTTCCTCTGATGCCCATTTCATCAATGATTTCGCAGATTATGCGGTGCGCAATACTGTGGCCGCATCCTGGGCAGTAGTGAAAAATGGCATGCTTCAGACTCCGGGGATGTTGAAAAACAATTTTGGACATATCCATCGGTTCCTTTATCGGTCATCAATCTTTTTTATGATAAATTTTTGCCACCACGTTGGCCAGTTCCGCAGGAGTCGGCACTGCGCCTCCGGGACGCCCGTGAAATTTGATGTCGGCATATCCCTGAAGCGCCAGGCGGACATCTTCCAGCATCTGACCGGTGCTCATTTCAAACACCAGAAAGGTTTTTGTCGTGGAAGAAAGAGCACGAAGCTTTAATTCGGGAAAAGGCCAGAGGGTTCGGGGGCGGAAAAGACCGACTTTCATGCCCTGTTCCCGAAGTCTCTTGATGGCGCCCCGGGCGATGCGCGCCGCTGTGCCATAGGCCACAATCACCATTTCCGCGTCCTGGGTCAGGTGCTCTTCGAAAAGCGTTTCCTTTTCGATAATGGCTTCATACTTGCGGAACAGCTTCCAGTTGTGTTCTTCGCTGTCGATCGGGTCCAGAAGCAATCCGCGAATAAATTTGCTCTTGCCTTCACCGGCGCCGCGCAGCATGAATTTTTCCGGATAATGTCGGGGCTTGGCCTTTTTAAAAATGACCGGCTCCATCATCTGTCCCATCATGCCGTCCGCCAGAATCATCACCGGTGTTCGATATTTGTCGGCCAGATCAAAAGCGTCCATCGTCAGATCCGCCAGCTCCTGCCCGGTGGCTGGCGCAAGAACGATTGTGCGGTAATCACCGTGGCCGCCGCCGCGCGTCGCCTGAAAATAGTCTCCCTGGGAAGGGCGGATGTTGCCCAGCCCCGGTCCTCCGCGCATAATATTGACAATGATGCCCGGAAGCTCACAGGCCGCCATGGAAGAGATTCCCTCCTGTTTCAGATCAATACCGGGGCTGGAGGAAGAGGTCATGACCCGAACGCCGGTGGCGCTGGCCCCGGCAATCATGTTGATGGCGGCGATTTCACTTTCTGACTGGATAAAGACACCGCCTTCCGCGTTGCGCATATGCTCGGCCATGTATTCGGTGAGTTCGTTTTGTGGTGTGATCGGATAGCCGGCATAAAAACGGCATCCTGCGCGGATGGCCGCCTCGCCGATGATATTATTTCCTGACATCAAGACTTTATTCACGGTAAACCTCGATTGCCACTTCCGGACACATTGTGGCGCAGATTGCGCAGCCGTTGCATTCCTTTTCTTCGTCGGCGCATACGGGATGGTATCCTTGAAGGTTGAATTCCCCGGAAGGCACGATATGGCCTTTGGGGCAGAAATGAATGCAGAGATGGCATTCCTTGCAAAGATTTTTTTTAATCAGGATATAGCCTTTCACAACCTGTCCCCGGTGAGTATTTCCGCGGGCGAAAAAATCCGCGGCGGATGGTTTCTTACGCAAAATATGGAGCCTGTCAAGGATTTTTCAAAAAAAATCCCCCGATCAGATTTTTCCAATTTGAAAACCTTCCAGTTTGATGGCAACGGAGCGCTGCATCAGTTCAATGGAAATCACGAAAAGTTCTTTTTCCAGATCGCTTTTGACGACGGTTCCCTCGATTCCGGCAAAAGGTCCGTCGAGGATTTTTGCCGGTTCTCCCGTCTTCGGATATTGCATGGCGAACATTTCCACCTTGCGGGCCGTGATGCGCTGGATGGCTTTAATTTTGTCTTCCGGCACGGGCATGGGCTCGGCATTGAGTTTTTTTCCCAAAATCCGCACCACGCCGGATGTTTTGAGAATATTCAGGTGGGTTTCCGCGTCCAGCAGAACGTCCACAAACAGATAACCGGGAAAAAGCGGAACCATGATTTTCTTTTTTCTGTCTTTTCGCTTGCTCCAGACCTCCATCTCCGGTAGAAAAACGGTCAGTTTTTTCTGGGAAAGTCCTGTGCAAGCCTTATATTCGTGACGGCTCTTTGTATGAACGGCGTACCAGGGCATAATCATCATCCTGAAAAAATGAATTTTACTATCGTTATAATATACATCCGCTTTTTGCAATGGAGAAAAAAGTGCAAACCATTCGTGTAAACGGCTTGATTCTGGCGCTGGAAGAAACGGAAGAAAGCTTGGTGTTGAAGGCCGCTTCCTTGCTGGGGATAACGGCGAAAGAGATCCTGTCTTTCGGTATTTTGAAACGGGCACTGGATGCCAGGAGAAACAGGCCGCCCCACTTTGTGTATTCGGTAAAAATCGGTTTATCCGACTCGACGGTTGTGCCGCAAACTCTGCCGGAGGGGTTGCAGATCTTGCCCATTGCCGACGTACCGGTCATGGCTTATCCTGGCAAGGAAAAGCCCAAGGCGCAGTATCGCCCGGAACAGCCCGTTGTGGTCATTGGCGGCGGGCCATCCGGTCTTTTTGCCGCATGGGTGCTGGCGCTTTGCGGTGTTCCCGTTTTGCTGCTGGAAAGGGGAAAACGCCTTGAAGAACGAGTTCGGGATGTCCGTCGATTTTGGGAAACCGGTGAGCTGAATCCGCAAAGCAACGTCCTTTTCGGCGAGGGAGGAGCGGGAACTTTTTCCGACGGAAAGCTGACCAGCCGGACGAAAAATCCCTACGCCGGGTGGGTGAAAAAAACATTGGTGGAAATGGGGGCGCCTTCGTCCATTTTGACGGAAGCCAAACCGCATGTCGGAACGGACAGATTGCGAAATGTTATTCTCCAACTCAGAAACAAACTGATGGAACTGGGCTGTGAAATTCAATTTGAAGCCCGGGTGACGGATTTTCTTGTCCGCCATAACAAAATGGAAGCGATTGTCATCAATGATCAACAGGAAATCAAAGCCGAGAGAGTGATTCTGGCCATCGGTCAGAGTGCGGATGACACTTACAGGAAACTGGCAAAGTGGGGCGTGCAAATGGAGGCGAAAGCATTTGCGATGGGCCTTCGCATTGAACATCCGCAAAGTTTAATCAATGAACTTCAATATGGGAAATGGTCAAAGGCGCCTCAACTGCCTCCCGCCGAATATTTTGTGACGGCCGCCGTCTCCAAATTCAATCGCTCCGTCTATACCTTTTGCATGTGTCCGGGTGGCCGGGTTATTGGGTGCAGCGCGTTTCCGGGCGGGGTCATTACCAATGGCATGAGCAACCATGACCGCAGCGGAGAATTTGCCGACAGTGCCGTGGTGGTCAATGTGCGTCCGGAAGATTTTGTAATGGAGAAAAATCCCTTGAGCGGTCTTGAGTTCCGTAAAAAATGGGAAAAAATGGCATTTGAACTGGGTGGAGGCAATTATTGTGCTCCTGCCCAAAAACTTACCGAATTTGTCGGGCGAAAATATTCCGGCTCCATCGGACGAACCAGCTTTCTGCCGGGTGTCCGGGCCGTCCCGCTTGAAGACGTCCTGCCGGAATTTGTCGCTTGTTCCCTCAGGGCCGGATTGTTGCGATTTGAACAGAAAATGCCGGGCTTCATCTCGCCTGATGCTCACCTCATCGGTGTGGAGACCAGAACCTCATCGCCTGTGCGAATCAGCCGGGATGCCAATGGCCAAAGCGAAAATGTTCTGGGGCTTTATCCTTGCGGAGAAGGCGCAGGGTATGCGGGAGGCATCATCAGTTCGGCGCTGGATGGAATGAAAGCCGCTAAGAGCGTGATGGCTGCGTTAAGCGGCAGTCCAGAATGATATCGGTTCCTTTTCGGATTACTTTGCGCACAGATAGACATTTGGCGTCTTTCAGATTCTGGATATTCAGATCGCCTACCGCTTCAATGCCCTTGCCGATAATTTTGGGGGCGATCACCGCTACCAACCGGCAGGCGAGATTGTCTTTCAGCACGGAGGTGATGATTTGCCCTCCGCCTTCGATTAACACCGAAGAAATATTGCGCTTTGCCAGCATCGGCAGCAGTTTTTTCAGGTTAACATGACCCAGTTCATCAGGGGGAAGCGTGAGCAATTCAGCACCTGCCTTGGTCAGGCTGCGAAAGCGTTCAGAAGATGCTTTTTGGGTTGTGGCGATCAAAGTTGGTGTTTGGGAAAGATTTTGCAAAATTTTGGCGTCCGGAGAAAGGTCGAGTTTGGAATCCACAACAATTCTCAGCGGATTGCGTCCCCGCACCAATCTGACCGTCAATGTTGGATCATCGTGGAAAACCGTTTTGGCGCCGACTAAAATGGCGTCATTTTCGGCGCGCAATTGGTGGGCAAAACGGAGCGAAGCAGGAGAACTGATCCACTGCGAATGGCCAGTCGCCGTAGCGATGCGTCCGTCAAGCGTTTGCGCGTATTTAATCGTGATATAAGGCAGGCCGGTTTGCATATAATGAAAAAAAACCTCATTGAGTTCGAGGCATTCCGCTTCCAGAACTCCTATGGATACCTCAACACCGGCGTTTTGTAACCGGGAAACGCCCTGGCCGGAAACCAGCGGATTGGAATCGGTGGCGCCGATGACCACTCTCTTGATTTTATGTTGAAGAATTTTATCTGCACAGGGTGGGGTTTTTCCGTAATGGCTGCATGGCTCCAGTGTTACGTAAAGCGTTGACCCGGAAACATTTTCCGTTGCATTGGCAAGAGCGTTGATTTCCGCGTGATTTTGTCCGCAGCATTGGTGATACCCCTGTCCGATAATCCGGTCGTTTTTGACAAGCACGGCGCCCACCATCGGGTTGGGGCTTGTATAGCCTCTGCCTTTGGCGGCCAGTTTCAAAGCCAGTTTCATGTATTGTTCGTCGGTCATGGAAGGTAACTATCGCAATGGCTGTTTCCATGCAATCCATTTTTTAGAATCAGCCCATCTTTTGTCCAGTGGAATACGGACTGAGCTGCGGACAGATCAATATGGACTTCAGGCGATGGCTTTTTCTCTGAATATGGCAATATTGTTTTTCATCAATTCCAAAAGTTGATCAATGTTATCTTTTGTGATTCCAGGCGGATATGTTCCAGCCGACAAAGTGATCCCATTGTTGTAACCTGTAAGTCCAAGACCCAAAAAAGGCGGATACATAACAGGTGCAATTATCCAGGCGTTTTCAGCAGGTTGATCATAAGTGACAGATTCCGGTTCTATAGGTCCCATATTGGTGATGATCGTGTTATGAATGTTTTTATTTCGAAGTTTTCGTTGAATGACATATTGAAACAGATTTAGTCCTATTTGAAATGGAAGAATTTTGATTATCGGCATTCCTCCAATATAGTCATTTAATCCTATATAATCTGATTTTCGATTTTGAGTACATGCAGTTATTCTGATTAATAGGTCCATCAAGTCGTCTTTAAAACGGTTGCCGAGGCTTATGTGTTCGAATCCTGAAAGATTACAAAGGCTTTGCGCTTTGTCATGGATTAGGTAATGACTTCTCAAATCAACCGTGTATGTCAATCGCAGGATGCTTTTTTGGTCCCAATTTCCTATAGTTAAAATTGCTTTTAAAAATGCGGCAATAAAGATGTCGTTAATGGTGGCGTGGTATTGCTTGCCGATCTGTTTTACAACTTCAATGAGCTCCTGATCAAAATGGTGAACTCTGACATAGGGTTCATCCCCTCGTTCAGGTGAAGCAGGTAAGGAACAACTTGCTTCAGGATCCGACTGTATTTTTAATTGTTGAATATAATTCAAATAGATCTTAAAAAAGCCTTTCCATGGTATTCTTTTTAATACTTGCCAAGCGCCTCTGGAACCCTTGATATTGGGAATCGGCTTGTAATCCGGTTCATTTTTCAGATTTTCATACATTTTGCTCAAGATGAGGGACAGGTGTTTACATCCTCCGGCATCACAAATATCATGAGCGATTTTTAATACAAGATGATCAAATTCGGTATCACGAAATAGACAAGCAGTAAATCCTCTTTCTTTCCATATGTTTATATATCTTTTGCGGAAATGGTTGAAGGCCTTTTTATCGGTTGTAAAAATAAAATCCGAACCGGTTGATTCGATTTCTTCCCAGTATGGATTCCATTTACGATATACAAATCGGCATTTCAAAATTGGTTCGGCTTCAAAAAGCAGTTTGATGGCATGGGCCAGACGCTTTTCATCCAACCGTTGCGCGAAAAGCATTTCAAAATTTAAATTTGTGTTTCCAATTTCTCTTAAAAAAGCAAGTTGTCTGTCTGTCCCGACGACTGGAAATTTTAATTTCTTCTTCATCAATTCATGCTCAAAAGCGAATCCGGAGTGCTGCGTATAGGTGATCGGGCTCGGTGTTTCACTGTCTAATTGGTTATTTTACTCGACTTACTGTTATGAAGAGATGATGTCAAATATAATCGACAGAAAATTTTGGCTTTGATCTGGTTTTCTTGCATCCCGTTAGGTCCTGCTAAAGATTTGATATAAATATTTCTACGGAAAATAAACTGCCAAATAAATTTACTGCCTTGACATTGATGAGCCATTTATGAGAAAAAGCTTCAAACAAGCATCCATTTGAATAGGAACATCAAAGAAAGAGCAGGAACCCATGGATATTGATAAAAAAATGAAAATTCTGCTGGCAGAGGATGGGACCACCATGCGGAAAATGGAGGTCAAAATCCTTCAGCAAATCGGTTATGAAAACATTATCGAAGCGGTCGACGGGGCCCAGGCGATGGAAAAACTGGAATCGGAAAGTGACATTAAACTGGTGATTTCAGACTGGAACATGCCCAACAAATCCGGAATGGATGTGTTGGCTTGGATGAGGCAAAATCCCTTGTTGAAAGATACGGGATTTCTCATGGCCACAGGCCAGGGGGATAAAATTTACGTCAAACAAGCCATGGAGGCAGGCGCATCCGGTGTAGTGGCCAAGCCTTTTTCCCCCGATGAGCTCAAAAACAAAATTGAAGAAATCTTCGGCGAAAAAAAGGAGGCTCCGGCAAAGCCTGTGGAAAGAGCGTCGGAGAAAACATCCGATGGCCGTCGCGTTTTAAAAATTGCCCACATTCAGATTACTGATCATCTGGCCCTGGGTGTGCTGAAACATCAGATTGAAACCGGTCAGGTAAAACCCCACACTTTTTCACTGCAAACCCAGTGCATGATGACCTGGAACCTGGTTCAGGACGCCCTGGAGCGGGGGCAGGTGGACGCTGCCTGCATTCTGGCCCCCATTGCCATGGATTTATTCAACTACGGCGTGCCCATCCGTCTGGTGCTTTTTGCGCATCGCAACGGCAGCATCATGGTGCGCAACAAGGTGATGGACTACCGCAAACCGTATCAGCAGTTTTTCAAGCACAAGGTGTTTTTCATTCCCCACAGAATGTCCATTCACAACATGCTGGCTTTTAAATATTTTTCCGAAATGGGCTTGAAACCGGGTGTTGTCGGAGCCGGTGCGGTCAACATGGTGTTTGAGGTCTGCGCCCCGGTCAATATGCCATCGTTTCTTGCCGAAACGCCCAATGCCTGCGGATTCATGGTGGCGGAACCGATCGGTTCCCGGGCGATTGCCGCCGGTATTGCCGAGAAACAATTGATTTCCAGTGAAATCTGGGACCATCATCCCTGCTGTGTGGTTGTCTTTCGTGAGGATTTTATTCAGCGGAACACGGACGCGGTTCATGAGTTTACCCGCATGCTGGTGGATGCCGGAAAATTTATCGTGAAGCATCCCCAAGCCTCCGCCGATATTGCCGTTTCATTTTTAGATCCGGAAAAGAAAATCGGTCTGGATTCATCCCTTTTGCATCGAGTGCTGACCGATCCCAACGGCATTACAACGAACAATCTGTATCCGGTAATGGAAGACCTTGATATTATTCAACGTTTCATGAAAGACCAGATGAGTATCGGCGAGATCATCGATCTGGAAAAGTTTGTCGATCCGCGTTTTGCCGACGATGCCTGCAAGACAGAGGCGGTGGCGGAAGACCAGGGCAAGGTGGTTGCCCAGATTTCCACGGAAGGCGAAGTTGCCGTCCGCCCGAAGCCCGCCGCGAAGATCGGCTTGAAAGACAAGATTCTGATCGAATCGTCCCGGGAGGGCAAATACATCATCTTCAAACTGGCCGAAGAACGCTATGGTATTCCCGTGTTGGATGTGCGTGAAATCATCCATATGCAGCCGATCCGTTCCATGCCGCAAATGCCGGAATACGTCAAGGGGGTGATCAATCTGCGGGGGAAAGTCATTCCCATTGTGGATTTGCGACTGAAACTGGGCATGGAATCCATTGAATATCATGACCGCATGTGCATCATCGTGGTGGATGTGGCCAGTCACGCCGGTTCCGCGCGGATCGGCATGATTACCGACGCCGTGCTGGCGGTTGCCGACATCAAGGAGGCGATTATTGAGAATACGCCTTCGTTTGGAACGAAAGTCAGTACGAACATCATCACCGGCATGGCCAAGATGACGGATGGAGTGACCACGCTTCTGGATATTGAAAAGATCTTATCGGGAGTTTAAACGCAATTTCGAGGAAATTGCCTTTTTCGCAAGAAGAATCCATGCGGTGTGCGCCACAATCATTTCATCGGTTTGTCCGGCACGTAAGAATGCGAAAAAATGGATTATATTTTCTCGTCAAGGATATTCAGAACTCTCCCGATTGTTTCGCTGGTGATGTTTTTACAGGTGGCAAGAATGTTTCCCTGGATAAACTTATGCAGCCCTTCTTTTGTTGACAGATCACAATCAATCAGTGTCGTGCAGTTGGTTGAACCGAATCTTTCCTCAAACCAATGAACGAATTTCTGCACGGGCGGATAGCATTGATCCAGCGGTACAGACGGTTCGTTGCGTCCAAAGAACATATTCAGCGCCATAACCGCGCCGATGACCGCTCCGCAGGTTCCCTGGGTGCGCGATATGCCGCCGCAAAAACCAGAGCCGATTTTGGGAAGAAGTTCGGATTGTATATTTTTGCTTTCAGACACGGAAAGTAGGACACTTTCCGTTCAACGATAACCGGCAGCGAATAATTCATCAACTTTTTGGACGATAGGATCCATCATCATACAACTCCTTTCCGGATCAATTGAATGTATTGGGAAATTTATAAATAGTACGATTCCCTTTTTCCGTTCATGGTTTTCTGATTTCTCGAAAACCATATTGCGTTCTATATTCAAAAATCATTTTTCCTGCAATCTCTATCTGTCTGTGCGAGATTACCGATCATTTTTTTGAATATATTCATTGATTTCCGGTATAAAATAGTTCATATTTCCACAAAATCCTAAAGAGGCTCCAAGAAGAGTAATGTCATGATCTTATTCAGTATATTTGTTTTTGTGATCGGTGCGGCTATCGGCAGTTTCTTGAATGTGTGCATTTATCGCATTCCCGCGGAAGAATCCATCGTCCGGCCCGCTTCCCGCTGTCCTTCCTGCGGGCATCCGATTCGCTTTTACGATAATATTCCCATTTTCAGTTTTCTTCTTTTACGTGCAAAATGCAGGGATTGCGGCGCGAAAATATCCTGGCGCTATCCGTTGATTGAAGGGATTACCGGCTTGATGGCGTATCTGCTGTTTTTAAAATTCGGCATCTCCTTGAATTTCCTTGTATATTTTATTTTTACCGCGGTTTTGATCGTCATTACCTTTATCGACATTGACCATCAGATTATTCCGGATGGGATATCCCTGCCCGGCATTCCCCTTTTTTTTCTGGCGGCAATTTTTGTGATCGGGCTTCCCTGGCTGGAAGCGCTCATCGGCCTTTTGGCAGGCGGCGGCGTTTTGCTGGCGATAGCTCTTGGTTACGAGCTACTCACCAAACGGGAAGGCATGGGGGGTGGAGACATCAAGCTCCTGGCGATGATCGGCGGTTTTTTGGGATGGAAGTCTCTGATCTTTGTGCTGTTATTCAGTTCTCTCTCCGGCGCGGTCATCGGCATTGCCGCCATGATCATCAAAAAGCAGGATACGAAATATGCGGTGCCTTTTGGTCCTTTTCTATCCCTGGCGGCTGTGGCCTATATTTTTTGGGGCGACCTGTTTATGAGATTTCTAATCTACCGGCATTAAGATGAAACCGGAAAAATAAAGGCCCAAAGTGATCCGTATCTCCGCGCTGACCTATCCGGGAAAATCCCCCTGGATCATCCATATCCTTCTGCTTTCGCTGGCTTTGCACCTTTTTGTCATTTCGTTTCCCAGTGATGGGGGAAAGGTGTTTGATGAGGTCTCTTACGTGCAGGCCAGCCTTGATTTTATGGCAGGCAAAGCGTCCAATCTGGAACATTCCTTTCTCGGCAAGGCCTGGGCGGGATTCAGCATCGCCGTTTTTGGAAATTCCTGGTTTGCC
>Ga0209606_1004387_pt1 | contig 13098 bp, 13 predicted proteins | sample AD_UKC057_MetaG_FD_184412 | JGI IMG/M metagenome (GOLD analysis project Ga0209606, IMG submission 184412) | Active sludge microbial communities of municipal wastewater-treating anaerobic digesters from USA - AD_UKC057_MetaG (SPAdes) (version 2) | ecosystem: Engineered > Bioreactor > Anaerobic >...
CACTGCACAGCTCCGTCGGCCCATGTTTTCACATGCGCGACCGCATTTGTCGCTAGACCAGAAGCCGCCCCAACAATGCCCGTTACCCAATCGCTCACCGTAGCGGGTATACGCCTCGGAACATCCGTTGCCCACTGCACAGCTCCGTCGGCCCATGTTTTCACATGCGACACTGCGCTTGTTGCGAGATTGGACGCGGAGCCTACGATGCCCTTAATCCAGTCGCTGACTGTGGCTGGGATGCGCCCGGGAACGTCAGTCGCCCATTGAACAGCTCCATTGGCCCACGCTTTGACGTGCTCCACGGCATTGTCTTTCAGATTCGCCGCAGAACTCACTATGCCGCCAGTCCAATCACTGATCGTGCCGGGAATCCGGCCAGGAACGTCAGTCGCCCACTTTACCGCGCCGTCTGCCCAGGCTTTGACGTGTTCCACGGCGGTATCTTTCAAGCCAGCAGCAGAGGCGGCAATCCCGCCCATCCAATCGCTCACCGTGTCGGGAATCCGCCCCGGAACGCCGGTAACGCATGCGACCGCGCTATCCGCCCATGCCTTGACGTGTTCCGCCGCAGAATCCTTCAGATTCGCCGCAGCATCCACAATACTGGACACCCAATCGCTTGCCGTTGCGGGTATTCGGTCGGGTAGTCCGGTCACCCAATTCGCTACACTGTTGGCCCAGGTCTTGACACTCTCGGCGGCATTGTCTTTCAGATTCGCCGCAGAACTCACTATGCCGTCGACCCAATCGCTCACCGTGCCGGGAATCCGGTCAGGCAACCCAGTTACCCAACTGGCCACGTTGTTAGCCCAGGTCTTTACGTTTTCGGCGGCGGTATCCTTCAAGCTAACCGCAGAATCCATGATCCCTGTTGCCCAATCGTTCACGGTAGAAGGAATGCGATCCGGCAGTCCGGATACCCAATCCGCTACGTTATCGGCCCACGTCTTGACGTGTTGTGCCGCGCCGTCTTTTAGACCGACCGCAGAGTTCACAATCCCTGCTACCCAATCGTTCGCCGTGGCGGGTATGCGGTCAGGAACGCCTGTCACCCAGCCCACGACACCGTCGGCCCAGTCCTTCACGCGCTCTGCGGCAGTGTCCTTCAATTGCGAGGCAGTATCCATTATGCCGGTCGCCCAGCTGTTTACCGTGACCGGTATCCTCTCGGGCATACCCGTTACCCAGTCCACGGCATTATCTACCCAGCCTTTGACGGCAGCGGAAACATCGCCGCTCATCGTTTCTGCCGACGTTGTTATGGAATCCCATACCCCGCCTATGGTCGAGCCAAGTCCGTTCCATGTCGTAGACGCGGATGTTGTCAGCCCGTCCCATGCCCCAACGACAGTCTTCTCGATGTTGCCCCACGTGGTCCCCGCGCCAGTTGCTACGCCTTCCCATGCGCTAGACAACGTGTCCGTAATACTATCCCACGCGGTGCTCGCGCCGGATTCGATTCCGCTCCACGCTCCAGAAACCGTGCCAGACAAGCTGCCCCATGCCGTTTCGGCAAGCGGCCCAAGCCCATGCCAGAAATCGCCGAGCCACCCGGTGATGTTGGTCCATGCTTGATCGGCATCATCCGCGATGGCACCCCAAGACTCGCCAATGGAACCCGTGATTCCCGCCCATGTCCCCGATGCCGCGCCGCTAATACCGTCCCAAGCGGCCCCTAATCCTCCGCTTATGTCTTGCCAAACCGCATCGGTTCCTGTGGACATGCGCTCCCATGCGCCGCCGATATAATCCGTAAGCCCGGCCCAGGTATCTTCGGCGGAGCCCGATATGCCCTGCCACGCCGGTCCGAGCACTCCGGCGATGCCTTGCCATGCGGTCTCTGCGCCTGTCTTGACGCCTTCCCAAGCGCCTCCAACGGTGTCGACAATCCCGCCCCACAGCTCGGAGTCTTTGATTCCGCTCCAAGCGCCCTCAACAGTCCCCTTGATCCCGTCCCAGGCGCCGGAAGCACCTTCGTTGATGCCGGTCCAGGCATTGCCAATGCCGGTCGTGAGTCCTTCCCAGCCCTCTTTTGCCTTCTCCTGGATGTTTGTCCATACAGTGGCAGCACCGGTTTTGAGGGACTCCCACGACCGCTCCACTTCCTGCTTGCAGGCAGCCCACTCCTGGGCGAAATCGGTCTTGATGTTCTGCCACAGATTCTGCGCAGCCGGGCCGAGCGCTCCGATCTTCTCTTTGAGATTCGCCAAGCCTTCACCGATATTAGCGCTGAGATTGCTGACGGGATTCATGGCTGTTTCGATGTCGTTGAACGCCTTTGACGCTTTCTCGCCTATGTCTGCTATGGTGTCGCCTATACCGCTCATCGCGCCGCCGAACGAGCCATCGACATCGGGCAGATCAAAGCCCATCTCATCCCAGTCGCCGATATCCCAGTCCAGATCGGCCATCTCGTCTTGGATGGTGTGAACTTCATCGAAGCTCTGCAGGTTTGTCTGCGCCGCCTTCGCCGCCGCCTTCATTGCATCTGCGAGTTCCTCTTGCGAGTTGGCGGCCCAGCTCCCGGTGGCTCCCAAGCGCTTCTGCGCGAACGCTGCGTCGTAAAACGCCTTGCCGTAATCCATTAGGCTGCTGCCGAAATCTATCACTGCCTGCGCTGCTCCGCGCAGAGAAGGCACGATCCACGACAGGATGTACATGATGCCCCCGATAGCTCTGTAGATCATACCGGAAGCGGTATACAGCACACGCACAGCCACCGCCCACACTTGGCTCCATTTGGCGCCGAACATGTCCAGAATGCGCGCGAGCGCCCATATCGCCAGTCCTACCGCCGCGCCGATCTTGATGAACGGCAGCAGGGGCGCGAGCGTAGCCCAGAGAGCCACTTTCAGTTTTGCAAGCGCGGGAATCAGCCAAGCCACGATAGCGGGCACTAGGGCCCCCGTGATGGCTCCAGCGATACCCATGATCACGGGTTGCAGCCACACAGGGAACGCCTTCTTGAGAGCGTTGATGAATCCGCCCTCCAGCACTAAGTCTGCGAATCGCCCCGTAGATTCCACTAGTTTCTGCATTGCCTTGTCGAGCCGGAATATTCGGATTATGTCTTGCCCGAATCCCCTGGCGATGGTCTCCGATGCGTCCCGGATCTGGTCTCTCATACCGCGCATAGTAGCAGCCTGTCGCGCCATCATGCCTTTGTAGCGCTTGTTCATGCCCGCCAAAATGGCGCTTATCGCATCGTCCGCGGAGATCATGCCCTTGCGAGCCATCTCCATAGCATTTGGGGTGTCCGTGCCAATTGCATCCGCGAGAAACCGCCACGCAGGAATACCCGCCGCGGCGAAGCTGAGCATTTCGCGCATCGTTAGCTTGCCGCGGGCTTGAATGCGCCCAAATGCTTTTGCGATGCTTTCAAGCGTTTCTTGCCCGCCGCCGACAGCAGAAACCGCATCGCCGATGGGATCAAGCATCTTGTGGACTTTCTCCGCAGCGAAACCGAACGCCAGGAGCTGTTTGCCCACTTGCTGCAGGCCGATGAAGCCGAACGGCGTTTTGCGGGCGCGAACTTCCAGCTGGTCCAGGAAGTCCTGCGCCTTCTTCGCGTCGCCCAGAAGCGTAGTAAACGCCATCTGGCTCTGCTCATAAGATTCAGCGAGCTTGATGCCCCATGCCGCCGCCGCACCGGCAGATACCGCGAATGCTGCGCTTGTTATGGCAGCGACTTTCGAGATCTGCTTGCCGAATGCCAGCGAAGCAGGCAATGCTTTTTGGATGCTTTCGGGCATCTGCTTGCTGTGTCTCATCATAGAGCGAGAGAAACGATTCCACTCTTTTTCGGTCTTGCTCAGTCCGCTCTGGAATCGAGCGGCATTGAGCGTCAGGGCTATTGAAAATGTCCCCACGGTGGACATAGACTCACCTACTCAATATGGGCGGCCCATTACGAGCCGCCCATGTCGAACTTCTCTTCCCATACCCGGCCCCACATACCCATGATCCGCTCATGATCCTCCGGTGACTGCTCCGGCACGGGCGGCGTCTCGTAATTCGGCATGAAGTCGCTGGGTTGAAAAGGCTTCTTGTGCTTCTTGGCGTCTCGGCTGGTGTTGGCCACAGTCGCCGCCACCAACCCGGCGCGAAAGTCATCTACCTCGCAGCCCCATGGCTCCATCTGATAAAACGCCCACCACTCCGAAAACTCCTGGGCGCTCATTCTGTGCAGAAGCTCGCCGACAGTCATGCCAAGGGCCAATGCTAATCGGAAGCAGAATCTTCGATTAGGATTGGCCCTTAATCTTCCCCCGCCTCATCCTCATCAGGCTCCATGCCCGACAGACGCCGGGCAACGGCCGATATGCGGTCGAGAACACCAGGATGCTTGCGGCCCAACTTTTCAACCCTATCATCGCTGAACAGCCGGTCGCCCTGTTCGTTTACCATGCACATGGCCGGAAGGCGGACGCGCATCAGCTTCATGTCGATCTTCATGTCGACGTCTTCCTCGGCGGCTTTCCTGCCCTTCTTGCCGGGCTTGATGCGCTTGCTCTTCAAGTCGAACATCTCATTCTCGAACTCGCTGCGCTCCCACGCCGTGAGTCCGCGCACGTATACCGCTCCGCCCCACTCAGGCACTTCCACCAGTTCGCGAGGCAGGTCTTCGGCTCTCAGTATGTCATCCGCTGTCAGTATTCTGATTTCAGCCAATTGCGTCCCTCCTTATGTTAGCGCTATCGTCTTGTAGGTGGGTTTACTGGCAACCGCGATGGTCGCCTCTGCCTGCAACACGTCTCCAGCAGTGATCTCCTGCGGTGCAAACTGAGTCACATAGCCCTGAAACTCCCAACCCTTGCCGCTCTTCAGCTTGATCGAGCACGTCTGCACCGTCCCGGCGTAGAACGCCGCTTCAAGCGCCGCATGCCCCGCGTCCTCGGGATCGAAGTTCAGAGTCAAGGACATATCCCCGCCGTCAATGAGTCCCACCAGCTTCTTCTTGAACTCATCGGTAGGATCAAGATCTTCCACCTCCACCGTATCCCTTTGCGGACCCGGAGGAGTGATGCTAGTCAGTTGGCCTATTCTCGTGCTGCCAAGAAAAAACTTGGTCTTTAGGCCCGTAGCTTCAGCCATCTATATACACCTCTTTTTAGTCGTGATTAGCCTGCCGGCGCGTCTGTGTATTCCGGCTTTGCGTCAACGGCAATCGTCACTTCCGCCTGGAGCACGTCGCCGGCAGTGATCTCCTGCGGCGCAAACTGAGTGACTACGCCGGAGACTGTGTAGTATCCGCCACTCTTGAACTTGATCTGGTAACTGTGCGTCAGCCCGGCATGGAAGTCGTCTTCCAAGTCCTTGTGCCCCTGCAACTCGGGATCGAAGTTCAAAGTCAATGACATATCCCCGCCGTCGATTAAGCCGACGAGCTTCTTCTTGAAGTCGTCGGCCGGCGCTAGGTCTTCTACCTCCACTGTGTCTCTCTGTAACTGCGGCGGGGTAATCGATGCGATCTGCGCAATTGCGTCATATGTTCCGGGCGTGTCCGTCTCCCGCAGAAACGTCGTGCCCAACCCTGCAGATTCGCCCAACCGTTATCACCTCTTGTACTTGATCACCACGTCCACGTGGTGCCTGATCTCGTCAACACCCTCCTGATCCACCTGCTCTTCGGCCTCCGCTGTGGCTAGAATGACATGAAGAGCGCCTGCCATCTGCCCCGCAAACCCCTCCACTGCGTCCACCACTGCGTCAGCTGCCTTTTCCGCCTCCGGTTGCGTCTCAGCCATAGCTGTCACTTGCAGCCGGGTTCGGCGGTAAGCCACGCCATCGAGGTCGCGGACAGGAACATCGCTTGTTGGCGGATAAATCAGTATCAGCGGCTTTGTAGCCCCTTGGGGCACTCGCCGCTGATACACTCGCGTGTCTACTGCTGCCTTGACTCCCGGATCTGCTTTGAGATGGGCATGCAGCGCCTGTCTGGGTTTTACGGGAACCATTGTTTCAGCCTCCGTTCCATCTCAGCAGCCATCGCCTTCTTAATGGCCTCGCGGTTGTTATCAAGCGCCGGTCTGAGCCATGGATGCGGAGGAACTTCCCCAGCCTCGTCATACACAACTTTGCGTTTACCGTCTGTACCCGTGGCGGTGCGCCCCACCTTGATCTTGTGGCCGCGCTCTACCAGCCGCCCATACCATCCCTTGCCGCCTGGACCGATCTTGACTGTGACGCGAGTACCCACGGTCTCCTTCTTGTCGAGCTCAGCATTGATGCTCTCCGCGAGCGTCCCGGTCTTCTTGATTGCCGTCGCATTGGCTACCGCATAGCCTTTGAGCATGTCGCCGCCCATCACTGTGACATCGCGCATGGGCCCGGCTGCGATCTCGCGAGGCAGCATCTCCAGTTTCCGCTGAATCTCTTTGCCGCCTGTGACGCGGCAGCGCATAGTCAACTTGCTCACGCCGGCCTCACCTCGCGGCAGATCAGCTCCAGCCAGCGGCGATGCCCTTCCTTGTCCGCGACGGCCTGAATCGTATACTCGCGTCCATCGTGGCGAACGGTCATCCCTGGTTCGATGCCGCGCCTCCAGCGGATTGTGATCTTGTGATCTGACTGTTGATCCGTCTGCTGCGCCTCAAAGTAAAGGCGGCCGCCGAGACCTTCGACAGCCGCCCATACCGTTGCTACGTTATCCCATGTCGCCGGGGCCGGATCGCCCCACTCGTTTTCGCCGGCTGCGTATCGCCCGATGGAGATACGATGACGTAGTTCCATCAGGCGCCAGCCTCCCTGTAGTCCTCCGCGAGGCTCAAGTGAGACTTCAGCATCTCATACGACTGCATCAGCCGTTCAGCCGACTTCGAGTCATAGTCGAAGTGCCCCCGGCAGTAGATGATCACGGCCCGCCGTATGAGCGGGTCTGCGCCGTCATGCTCAGGAGCGATGCCGGCGAGAGTAAGATCTGCCATGGCCGCGTCGATGAGATCTTGAATCTCTTGGTCCGCGTCATTGCCGTCAATGCGCAGAGCGCCCTTGACTATCGCCAGCATCGCGCGCCACCTCCTAGACTAGGAGGTAAGCATCGACGGCCTTGCCATTAAGGGCGCTGTTCAGGTCGATGGTATTCAATTCCAGCGCCGTTGCGCTGACAGTCACCGTAGGTCCCGCGTCTTGGGTGTTATCCAGGTATGCCGCCTGCACCGTGTTATGGGCCAACTTGTAGGGCAGGCCCAGCGCATCCGTGGTGCCCACAGATACCTGGTCGTCTGCTACGCCGGGGGTTGTGTCGGTCGATGATGCGTCCGGCGTCAGGCCCTCGCAAGTGCCGTTGGTGTAGGCGATGTTCAGCGTGGGGTCGTTGGCATCGGCTACCTTGGTAGTCAGCACAACATCGGCCCCCTCGCCGCTCACGGTGAAATGGTCAGCCACGATCGGGGCAATGTAGCTCCGCATCTTGCCCGCTACCGCCGCCGCATCGTCGCCCTGATCCACGGCCACGTGCATCACCAGGTCGTCCGCGTAATGAGCCGACTTCACCGTCACGGTCGCTGTACCGGCCTTGGTAATGGTGCCTACGATAGTCGCCGTCTCGACCTGCTTTACTCCAGCATGGGTCTGCACCGGCAGAACGACCCTGGTCACGGTCTTGAACGCCTTGGTCCCCGCCTTCGCGGTCGTGCCATTAAGCGCCAGCGTCTCCGTGATGGTCTCACCAGCCATGTTGGTGCCGGTGATGGTCACATCGCCGGTAATACCAGCCACGCTGCCCACCACGGCAAGCGCCCGAGGGTAGTCAGGGTTGACCAGTCCGGTGACGACGGTCTGCCCAATAGCAGTCAGGTGCCACAGTCCTATGGCATCGGCGTCTGCCGCCGCAGGGTTGGCCCACTGCACGTGGGAAACGAAGGCCCGGTCTGCATCGAGACCGGGCACGTCCGTTTCTATCGTCTGGCCATATTTATGGTTGTAAGCTCGCACTTGGCATCCTCCTACTTCTTCTTGATCAGCACTACGCCGTTGGGATCGGCCAGTTTTCCGTCGGCAATGGCCGTCGCCTTCGAGACCCACTCGTCCTTGTCCTCATCGAAGTAGCGCCGGTAGGTGATCGCCATGTTTGAGTTCACCATGTAGTCGGGCAGCTTGACCAGTATCGCCACCACGTCGCCAACATCGGCGGTATCGATGGACGGCAAGTGATCCTCTATCGCTATCACTTCTCGCCCGAGGAAGCGCTCCTGCGCGTCGCCGGTAAGGCCGTAGGTCACGCGCGCCACGGGCTGGCCGTTGGCATCCACCATGCCTTCGATGTGCGAAGTCCAGTCGCCGTCGTTCATGATCAACACGACGCCCGAACGATACTTGCGCGGCACTTTACCCATCAGCTTGGTCCAAGTCTCATACTTGCTGAAATCAGCAGCCGCCACAGAGACGCTCTGACCAGCCGGCACGCTGGGATCCTTGGCAATGCCAAGAGGCTCCCCGACGCCGGAGCCCAGGAGAATCGCTTCGTCGAACGACTTCACCATGGCCTCGGCTATGTTCTCAGAGAGCGTGGTCTCGAAGATCGGCAATGCTACCGTTCCGGTCACCAGCTCTACGGCTACGCGGCACTGTAGCTTGTGGTAGCTGAACATGATTGTGTCGTCAACTACCTTCTTCTGCTTGTCCGACATCTGGCCGGCGGCTACCCATGTAGCCACAGGCTTCGCCGAGCTTACGGGTATCTGCACCCCGCCCTTGACGGAGGTCTTCGTTACGCGGCTCCAGATCCGACCGGACTCCTCCATCTTCTCCACAATCCGATTCAGGATCGTGGTAGGGATGACCGCCCCAATGTCACCTAGCTCGGTAGTCTGGTCTATCCTAAACTCCAGCTTGTCCGATCTGACCCCGCGCGTGACGTAATCCATGAATGCCTTGCGGTATTCCGCGGTGTCGTACCTGTCAACCATCCGGTCTTCCGGGGTCTCAGGCTTCCGTGTGGTCGTGACGACGCGCGTCTCAACTTCGTTATTCTGGATGCGCTGCGCCATCTCCAGGCGCTTGCGAAGCCCGGTCTCTTCTGCCTCCAGCGCCTTCAGTTCCTCTTCGATCTTGTTCAGATCGGCCTCGTTGCCGCTCGTAAGCAGCCCGCGAATCTCCACCCGTCTGGCAGAGATCTCGCCTAGTCTGGCATGTATCGACATGTTATTGCCTCCCTACAAGTAAGTGCGAATAATGAGTTGCTTCCGCAGTTTCGCAGCAGCCTCCGCCGCCTGGCGCTCGGCCTCCGCCTGCGCCTCGAAATACCCTCGCGCGGAAATCGAGGTATCTGAATATGCCGGGATATCCACCGCCGACACATCCCAGAGCTTTTTGAACTTGATGATCGTGCGGGTCCGAGTATCCCTGTTGTAAGCGTCCTCAGCTACCGAAAAAGCGAACGACATCTTGTCGATATCGCCCCTCTTGATCAGCGTGTATAGGTCCCGCCCTGCCGTGGTGCCCGCCAGCGTCGCCCGAATCACAAGTCCTTGGTCATCGGGCATCAACTGCAGCGTCCCATTGCGCGTCCGCGCCATCACCATCACGGCATCGGAATGGTTGTACTTGAACGGAACATCCGTCAGGTCCGCGCCGTCCAGCGCGCCCCTGGCAATCACCTCAAAATATTGAATGCCGCCCCACTCGTACAGCATTGTCAGGCTGTCATACACGACGGCCCGACCTTCGACTACCATTTCAGTTTTATCCGGCTCCGGCTCCAGCGCCCGGAGTTCCGCGAATCTAATCTCCCTTTTGCTCTTCTCCATCGGCCTCACCCCCATCCACCGGCTTGTCCTCCTCTGTCGGTCTTGTATCCAGCCTGCGTATCGGCTTGTCGCCCCCATCCACGGGAGCCAGATTGAACACCTCTCTCCACTCATTCGGGGTCATGGCTCCGCGGTCTACCATCTCCCGCAAGTCGAGCTTCGTCTTTACGCTCGCGTATTGCAGGCGATTGGCCTCAAACACGATCTCGTTGCCATGTCCGCGTTCACGACTGGTGAACAGCTTGGACGTAAACTCCAGCGACAACTGCACCGCTATGGGCTCGATGGTGGACTCGTAGAAGGCATTCCACTGGTCCTCGTTATAGTCGCCGCTGATTATCTTCTCGTTGACGCCGAAGTATCGGTATACAGCATCGCGCAGCTCTTTCATCTGAGCTGCGTTGACCATCAGCGGCTGCGTTGTAAGCTCCTTGTATTCCGCTTTGGCATCCAGCGCAGCTATGCCGCCCGCGTTCTGCATAGTCATGTACTCGCTTACAAACCTGTCGCGGTTCGCCTTTATGTCAGATTCTTTCAACACCCCTTGGTATTTCAGAATGCCGCGCAAGTGCGCCGAAGTCTTGACGGCCTGAGCCAACCCTTCGTTGGTCGTGTGTATGGCCGACAGCGTGTTGTTGATTGGGGTGTTAGGCTCCCCCAGCAAGTCGTTGCTGTAGTAGTGCCGCCTCAGATGTATGACCTCCGAGTATGGCAGCGTGACGCTTCCGCCGTCTCCGAAGTAGAACTTGACATAGATAGTCTTGCTGTCATCCTCCAGGAACTCCGCCATAACGGAGTTGATCGGCCATGCCGCCGCCACGCGAGGGCCGTCCCATACCGGATACGCAAAGGCGTTGTTGTCAAGCATCAACGTGGTAATCAGCCGGTACAGGAAATCGTAGGCGCTCATGTTCGCATTGGGCTTGACCGACAGAATCCGCTCGATCTCGCCGCCGACATGAAGGATCTCCGTCCCCTGACGGCGGACATGCTTCGCTCGGAGTTTCGCGCCGTTCCGCGCTATTGCATCCACAGCCGCCCTGACAACATCTGCCTCATAGGGCTGCCCCGACCAAGGGGAGAACACTGGGGTGTAGCCTGACAACACCCGGAGCTGCGCCATCTCTCTGACGCCACGAAGAGCCCCAAAGATCTTGGCGAACAGACTCCTCTTTTCCGACATTCAATCACCACCCTATCAGGCCCTTATAATCTTCCAGGTTGTTTTGTAGCGCCGTATAGGCAATGAGAAGCGCCACCGCTGGGTCTATGCGTTGGCGCTGATTCTTGCCCTTGATAGGCCGTATGTTTTCGTTCTTGTCCATCTCCACGGACATATTAGTCAAGGCCCACTTCATCAACGGATTGTTGTTGTAGTTGACGTGCTTCGACGCGAGTTCCGCTTTGAGATCCTTCATGGGCGCGCTCAGCGTTTTGGCCCCCATGATCACGGGCAGCAGATTCTGTTTTGCCGTATATCCCAACCGCGTCTCCATGTCCTCTACCCACGCGGGCGAGTTCCAAGAGTCATACCCAACCCAATACGCGACAATGCCGTAGCTGTCTCGCAGCGACGCGAACCAATCTGTTACCACGCGATAGTCCACCCGATGCCCTGGGCATAAAGTAATAAGACCCCGCTCCGCCCACTTGTCATACGGCACCTTGTCCTCGATGCTACGCTGCTCGATGGTAGCGCCCGGCATGAATCCCTGGACAATCGCCCATAACTGCTCGCTCCCCGGCTTCAGCACCAACACCATGGCAGCCGTGAGGTCTGTTGTGGCCGATAGGTCCACGCCGCCTATGCCGTAGCAGTCGCGCAGGTCCTCGATGTTGAAAACAGCCTCATTATTAGCCTGCTCGAACGTCAACCATGCGCCCGCAGCAGTCTCCCGGATATTGAAATCCTTCGTGAGCACGGTGGGCAGGAATGCCGGATTGTGCTTGGCGCGCTCTACATGGGCAGCCAATACTTCATAACTCTTGATTGTGCCGAGGCCGGGATTCGCTTTCTCCCAGCACCGGAAATCAGTCCACTCGCTTCGGTCGTCAAGCTCGTAGATAAACACTAGGAATTGCTCGTCTTCGATGACGCAGTCCAGCACCTTGCAGGCATACTCGTAGATGTCGTCATAGATGCACTCGCGCACGAATCCAGCCGTGGTGATCATGCTGAGAAGCGACTGTTCCCGCGACGGCGACGACTGTTTGATCACGTCGTAAAGGTTGCGGTCCTTGATCGCGTGAAGTTCGTCGATTATGCCGCAGTGAATGTTCAGTCCGTCAAGGCTCTTGCTTTCGGATGCCAACGGCTCGAACTTCCCGAACGCTACCGGGAAATACAAGTCGTTCTTGCGCTTGCGAATATGCTTGCGCAGCGAAGGCGACTGCCCCACCATGTTCGTGGCTTCGTTGAACACAATGCGAGCCTGGTCCCGCTTGGTTGCGAGCGAAACGATTTCGGGCCCGCCTTCGCCATCGCCGACGAGCATGTAAAGCCCCAGCCCGGCCATTTCCGTGCTCTTCCCGTTTTTTCTGGCTTCTACCGTCAGGACTTCCCTGCATCTACGGAAGCCTGTCTCTTTATGCACGAATCCGAATATGGCCTGGAACTTGGCCTTCTGGAATAATTCCAGCTTGACGGGTTGCCCTACCCATTTGCCCTTGCTATGGCGGCAGAATCTCTCGATGAACTCTATGGGCGCGTTGGCCTTCGCCAAATCAAAAACCCACGGATCCCGTGGGTTGTGAAGCTCGTCTACCAGCTTGGCGTATTGCTGTTTGAGGCGCTTGCAGGCAACTATCTCGCCCGCCTGGATCTTGCTCCAATATTCGAGAATATGGTTAGTCTGATCCATCCCTCATCATCGCCGCTGTCGCTTCACGAATGCCATCAGTTCATCTTCCTGCTCCTTGTGCCCGCCATCAGGAAGCAGATCGAACAACTGTTTGCATGCCGCCACATACCGGTTGATGAACGAGCTATACACCTTCGTGGCCGGATGCTCGCGGAGGAATCGCTGCTTGCCCTGCTCGAACACCTCAATGACGCCCGCGCGGTCAATGATATGGCGAGTCTCCTCCAGCGTGACGCGCATGAATGCCGCTTCTTGGATGAGCCCTTCCGCCGCCTGCTGCTTGTCCTTAGACAATGACTTGAATAGCCGGCGAAGTCGCGTCATCTCTTTCTTGATCCGTTTAGCTTTTTCCAACTCATCGTAGAGTCGTAGAGATGTATCGAAATCGGATGCGTTTTCCATATATTCGGTTGTGTCATCGGTCGTCATGCGTGTCACCACCTTGTACCCCCCTCGTATAGGGGCCTTTCCGGGGCAAATGAAAG
>Ga0209606_1004393_pt1 | contig 13089 bp, 10 predicted proteins | sample AD_UKC057_MetaG_FD_184412 | JGI IMG/M metagenome (GOLD analysis project Ga0209606, IMG submission 184412) | Active sludge microbial communities of municipal wastewater-treating anaerobic digesters from USA - AD_UKC057_MetaG (SPAdes) (version 2) | ecosystem: Engineered > Bioreactor > Anaerobic >...
CCTGGAAAATATCATCGGCCAGGTCCCTGTTGCGGATGTAAAGGCTTATATAGGAATAGACTTTACTTTTGTGTCGGAGGATGAGCAGCTCTATGCTTCTCTCATTACCGTTCATGAAGCTTGTAATCAGCTCATAATCGGTCATTTTGCTCTTCATATCTAACTCTATTATTGGTTTCGGGTAGAGTTATACGATAGGCGGTCCTCCTTTGTTTCGTTGTTGGTTTTTTTCTTGTTAACTGATGGCTTATACGGGGTGGTATTCCGTTTTGTTTCATTTCTGACTGAGACAAAGAAAACAAAAAATAGTAAATTCAAAATTGTTAATTTTGCCAACTTATCAACCAGGGCAGAATGAAGGGCAATATTGAGATAAAGGGAGCGCGTGTGCACAACCTCAGGGAGATTTCCCTCTCAATACCACGAAACAGCCTTGTGGTCATCACCGGCGTCTCCGGATCAGGCAAGTCTTCACTGGCATTTGATACAATATATGCCGAGGGTCAGCGCAGGTATGTGGAAAGCCTCTCCTCCTATGCCCGGCAGTTCCTGGGCAGGATGAACAAACCCGACGTTGATTTCATAAACGGCATCCCTCCTGCCATCGCTATAGAACAAAAAGTCAACACAAGGAATCCAAGGTCAACCGTAGGAACCTCCACGGAGATATTCGACTATCTGCGCCTTCTCTGGGCCCGCGTGGGACGGACAATTTCTCCGGTATCAGGACGGGAAGTGCGGCGTCACACCGTTGATGACGTTGTCAATTACCTTGCCACTCTGACTCCCGGAACAAGGGTGGTGCTTACTGCTCCCATTGCAGTGCCGGAGAATGTAGATCCGGCTGAATATATAAAATTCCTTATCCAGCAGGGATACAACCGTATCAGCACCGAAAAGGGTGTCATAAGACTTGATGATGCAGGAACGGCAGAACTGATGGCGGGGATGCGCAGCGCGGAGCTAATTATTGACAGGTTTGCTGCCGGTGACTCACCGGAGGAACTCAGTCGTGCGGCCGACTCGGTGCAGACGGCATTCCTGACGGGAAGAGGCGAAATAAACCTGACCGTGACCGATGAGGAGACGACCCAGACGGTGAGGTTCTCTGACAGGTTCGAGGAAGACGGTATAACCTTCGAGGAGCCGACAGAGCATCTCTTCAGCTTCAACTCTCCGCTGGGAGCATGCCCTGTCTGCGAGGGCTACGGGAAAATAATAGGGATAGACGAGAGCCTGGTCATCCCTGATGAAAATCTCTCTGTCTATGACAATGCCATAGCCTGCTGGCGCGGGGAAATAATGAAGCAGTGGAAGGACAGGCTCATCTACAGTGCCGACAAATTCGACTTTCCCATTCATAAGCCCTGGTATAAACTGACACCTGAGCAGAAAGCGCTGGTATGGAACGGCAACAGGTACTTCTTCGGGCTGAACCGCTTCTTCGAGCACCTTGAAGAGAAAAAATACAAGATACAGTACAGGGTCATGCTCAGCCGCTACCGGGGCAAACGGTCATGTCCTGAATGCGGAGGGATGCGTCTGCGCAGGGAGGCGGGCTACGTTAAAGTTGGCGGCAGGTCTGTAACTGAGGTCACCTCCATTCCCATCAGCGAAGCGCACAGCTTCTTCGGACACCTGGTACTCAACGGTGAGGAGAAGGAGATTGCAGGCCGCCTCCTGAAGGAGATACAGCAACGGCTGGGATTCCTCGTGGATGTGGGGCTCTCCTATCTTACCCTAGACAGGCTGTCCAACACCCTCTCGGGTGGTGAATCGCAACGCATCAACCTGGCCACTTCTCTCGGAAGCAGCCTGGTGGGCTCTCTTTATATCCTTGACGAACCCAGCATCGGACTCCACCCTCGTGACACCGCGTTGCTTGTCAATGTACTTAAGGAACTGCGTGACCTTGGCAACACGGTCATTGTGGTGGAACACGAGGAGGAGATCATCAGGGCGGCCGACCAGATTATTGATATGGGACCTGCTGCCGGCACCCATGGAGGTGAGATTATCTACCAGGGCACCGTCAGGTTCCCGAAGAAAAATAGCTCACTGACAGCCGCTTACATGACAGGGGCGCTCAGTATAGAGACACCTGCTATCCGCCGTAAATGGCACAGTTACATAACTGTACGCGGCGCCCGTGAAAATAACCTTAAGGATATAGACGTCAGGTTCCCGCTGCGGACGATCACCGCAGTGACCGGAGTCAGCGGATCAGGCAAAAGCACACTCGTTCATGATATCCTCTTCAACGCGCTCTCCTCACGGATGGGAGGCAATGGTGTGAAAGCCGGCCGGTTCACGGCACTCGAGGGAGACATCACCAGCATCACCGCCGTGGAGCTGATAGACCAGGACCCCATCGGCAAATCAAGCCGGTCAAACCCGGTAACCTACCTGAAGGCCTTCGATGACATCCGCAAGCTTTTTGCCGAGCAGCAGGCCTCTGTTCAGGCAGGATTCAAACCGGCTCACTTCTCCTTCAACACTGAGGGAGGCCGGTGCGAGGAGTGCCAGGGCGAAGGAATCATCAGAGTGGAGATGCAGTTCATGGCCGATGTTGAGCTTACATGCGAGGCATGCAAGGGGATGCGCTATAAACGCGATATCCTCGACGTCAGGTTCAACGGGAAAAATATTTACGATGTTCTCGGAATGACCATCGAGGAGGCTATTGAGTTCTTCGGCAAAAGCAAGGACAAAACCTGCCACAGGATTGCCGCGAAACTAAGACCGCTTGCTGACGTGGGACTTGGATACGTCAGGCTGGGACAGTCATCATCAACCCTCTCGGGCGGTGAGAGCCAGAGGGTTAAACTGGCATTCTACCTCAGCCAGGAAAAGAGCACCGAAAAGATGCTTTTCATCTTTGATGAGCCCACCACAGGCCTCCACTTCCATGACATCAGCAAGCTGATGAAGTCGCTCAATGCACTTGTTGAGCATGGACATTCGGTGATTCTCATCGAACATAACGTAGAGGTGATCAAATGTTCTGATTGGGTAATTGACCTTGGTCCCGAGGGAGGAGAGAAGGGCGGGTATGTTGTGTTTGAGGGGACACCTGAACAGTTGGCGCAGTGCGATGAATCGTACACAGCAAAATTTCTGAAGCAAAAGCTCAATTGCTGACCGGAGATATCAGGAATTATTTTCCCCGTGGTGAAAACAACCACATGTCCTTCTCATAGACTCCTCCGTAACCACCGATGATATAAGCGCCAGAGCCAACTACGACAGCCCTCGCTCCGAATCGGGGTGAACCGGGAAAGTCCTCGGTTCTTGTCCATGTGTCAAGCACCGGGTCATATTCCCATACATCATTCAGGTATTTTGACTGCTCTTCTGAATAACCCAAGGCAATGTATCCCTTACCGTTAGGCAGCGAGAAGGATGTGGCATTATTCCTTAGTGTGCCGGGGAAACTGGCTTTCCTGGTCCACGAGTCTGTTCCCGGATCATACTCATAGAAATCACTTACATCGGCAGATTTTTCCTGAGCCCATCCAACCCCAAGGTAGCCCTTGCCATTTATTGTGAACGCCGAACCACCACCAAAATATCCGAGAGCTTCAGGGTACGACTTTTTTGTCCACTGGTCAGATGCAGGATCATACTCATACATCTCTCCTCCTGCCGGGACATATGCCTTTCCGTTGATTACAAATCCCGGAGAATCCATAGCCGAGGAATTAACAGGGTTTGAACGCATTTGTGTCCATAAATCATCATCAGGATCATATCTGTAAAGCATATGGTAGTAGACAGAACCCTGTTTGCCCATGGTAAAATATCCTGTTTCTTCAATTGAGAAGGCTGTGGCATAGGTAATCAGTACCGGGAAATCCATCTTCCTTGTCCAGGCAGACGTCGCAGGATCAAACTCCCAGAAGTCATTTTTATCCTTAAGATTTGGCTCCAAACCAGTTCCGAAGTAGATCCTGCCTCCTGCTGCAAAACCTGCAGCTGCAACCCGACCGCTTGCCGGAAAATCCGCCAGCCTCGACCAGACTGACTTGACAACCTCAATTTCTTTGTCCCAGGTTACCGGCGATCCGGCAATAGTGGTTACTGATACCCGGTAAAATCCTTCTTCAAGTTCTGAAGGTATGGAGACTGTCATTTGTGTGGCGGTACAATTGGTTACGATCGCAGTACTGCCCCCGATCTCGACAATGTTCATCTGAGGGTCGGGATTAAAGTTCTCACCAGAAATGGATATCATATGCGAGCTTAGTATTCTTTCAGGAAGGACATTGGTTATCACTGCCTGCTCAAGGGTGAACTTGTCGGTCAGTGACATGTTTTCTACACACTTAACTCTGATTGTGACAGGTGAAACATTATTTTCGGTGGGCACCATTACTTTGCAGGACGTTTTTGCAACCTCAGTCACCACACCCCTGGTGCCATTAAAGTATACTTCCATACAGTGAATATCCGATGGCATACCGCTTCCTGCAATGGTTACAATATCACCAAATGTCCCGTATAGAGGAGAAAAGCCGGTGATGATTGGCGGGATAAGTTGCAATGGAATGCTAATGGAAGATAATATACCGCCAATAGCCACCCGGATATTCATACTACTGTAAATTGAACATGGGACTATCACCTTAAGCTCTTCGGTGGTTGATGATTCTGCCATCACTTTAATATCATCAAAGAAGACTGAACAACTTGAAGGATTGCCAGTAAAATACCTTCCTTTTATGACCACTGTATCACCTGGCATTGCAGACGCCGGAGTGACAGATATTAATTCAGGTGTTTTACTTCCCTTGCCGGTAAAAGTAACTTGATTTCCGAAGGAGGTGATTCCACCCGCCTTTATAAAGGCCCTGAGCGTATAAACCTGATCCTCCACAATAGTACTGTTCACAGTCACAGAAAAATGAGTCTTACCCTCTACAGGTCCAAGGATTACATACTCCATATCTTCGGGTGCGGGATTCTTTTCACTAGTCCAGTAAAAACCGTGACCGGTAATTTGCTTATCCCCGTCAGAAAGAATCTCTCCGTGAAATATAACACCATCATCCAGGACCTCGACGCCTAAAGTTCTGACTTCGGGGATACCCTTATCAGTAAACTTTTCGTTCTGACACGCCTGGAATAAACAGACGGTCAGCAGAGATATCAATGTAATTCTTTTTGCCTGCTTCATATATCAGAAATCTGCCCCTATTACAAGACCGAATGATCTGTAACTTTCGTAAACCGGGGAAATGAATAACTCAGAATAAATCAGGCCGGCTGACAGGATAACTTTCCCGGAAGTCTCAAATGAGAGACCAGATGAGGCATTCAGTCCCATGCTGGTCTTCTCCTTTATTGTTACGCTGAAGGTATCAGACAGAATTTCTTGCGGAGTAATCACATCTGTATCTATTCTGGAGTTGTCTGAAATTATAGTCCGTGCGCAGAATCCTGCTGAGACAAAAGGCTTTATCCGGCCATTGCCGGAATTGTAAATAAACCGGAGGCCTGAAAAAAGGAGAAAGTTATGCATATGAAATTCATTAACAATCTCAGTTGCCGGCGGAATATCCGCAGGGGAGCTGTAAAATCCATAACCGTATCGTTTCCCGGCAGACAGGTCAAGGCTGATTGAAAAATTTTTACTAACCCTGGGGAGGAGGGCTCTGAATGAGATCCCTGCTGAAGGGAATAAAGCAGGATCCAGCTTGAAGTGACCGAAGTCCTCTGAACTGCCGATATTCAACATATCAACATTGAACCCGGCAAATAAACTGATGTGTGGCACTAACGCCGGCGGCGGTAACTCATATACAATTCCCTCCTCAGATCCTGTGACTGCAATATGATAGTCTTGCATCAGCTCTGTCAGATCATGTCTGGCAAATTCACATAAGTCAATGCGTTTATGCAGGCCCGGAGCTTCATTCATAACAATTTTAAGGACAGATACAACTCCCTCTCTCCCGGACCAGGTTGCATTCTTGCCAACCTTCTCCGGTACAGAAATGGTAAACAATCTGCCGTCAATGTCTGTAATGTAATAGTAATTTGTTATACCGTCAGTCTGACAGTAAAGATCTGCAACCCCATCGAAAAGTACCTGAAGAACCTTGCCCTCCAATTGGGGTGATACTGATTTGCCGGGGATCATATGCCATTTGCTTCTTGTCATACCCTGACCTTCAGCCTTGGTGTGGATAGTAAAAATACCTAGCAGAATAACCATCAACCTGACAGCTATGCTACACTGACAATTGAAACAGGTCATAACTAGAATAACACTTGGTTAGTAGATTCAATAAAGTTAAAAAAAAATAAATGCTTGATGAAACCAGAGTGATTATTCCCATATTTGAGAAGAAAACATGAACTGCCGTGAACATTCTTTCAGTATTTCCGAATATTCTGAATTCACTTTCAGGTTTTGACCCGGGGTTTCTGAGTCTGGTTAATTTATGGATTACCATATTGATTATTGTAGTGCTTACCTGTTTCATTGTAAGTGAGATAACCCGCAACTACAGCCAGGTAGACAAGCTCTGGAGCCTTCTGCCGCCGGCCTATGCATGGGTGACAGTGGGCTCATTCCACACCGCCAGAACGGTTATCATGGCTGTGCTGGTTACACTCTGGGGACTTCGGCTTACCTATAACTTCCACCGCAAGGGAGGATACAATATCATTCCATGGAAAGGTGAGGAGGATTACCGCTGGAGCATTCTCAGGAAAAGCTCCGCACTTAAAGGCAGACTCAGGTTCGGGGCGTTCAACCTTTTATTCATCTCACTTTACCAGAATGTTGTCATCCTGCTCTTCACGACACCAATCCTCATGGCAGCACTTCATCCTGAGAGTCCCCTGGGTGCAACTGACATTCTGGCTGCAGCGCTGATGATCACCTTTCTGATAACTGAGACTGTTGCCGACAACCAGCAGTACAGGTTCCAGACAATGAAGCGATCTGCCTCAGGCGGGGAACACGAGTACCGCGACTCGCTGAATAAGGGTTTCCTGACTGAGGGCTTATGGAAATATTTGCGTCATCCGAATTTCGCCTCCGAGCAGGCAATCTGGATCAGCTTTTATTTCTTCGGAGTAGCTGCCTCCGGCAAATGGATCAACTTCACACTGCTCGGACCTGTTTTGCTGGTGCTGCTCTTCATCGGCAGTTCCATCATGACCGAGAACATAAGCAGCAGCAAGTACCCGGAATATTCAACCTACCAGAAGGAGGTTCCGAAATTCATTCCGCGAATCTTTCGCAGGAAGTAATTCGAGTATCCTTACCGGAAGAACTATTAACCGGGCCGATGCAGCACCAATGCCTGCATCTTACGACTCTGATCTCCTAAGGAGGAAAGTCTCAGTTATGTCAGTCCGCCCTGCCGTCAGGCCTCTGCCTGCCTGAAATACTTCGTTTTCAACCTCAGAGCGGCGTTCACCAGTGCAATCATCACCGGCACCTCTATCAGAGGTCCTATCACCGCAGCAAAGGCTTCGCCGGAATTAATACCGAAAACAGCAATTGCTACGGCTATCGCAAGTTCGAAGTTGTTGCTTGCTGCCGTGAAAGACAGTGTTGCAGTCTGTTCATAGTTCGCCCCCGCTCTCCTGCTCATGAAGAAGGAGACAAAGAACATTATGACAAAATAGATAACCAGCGGGATAGCTATCCGTACCACATCAAGTGGTATCCTCACGATATATTCGCCTTTCAGCGAAAACATTACGAAAATTGTAAAGAGCAAAGCAATCAGGGTGAGCGGGCTGATCTTCGGGATGAACTTTGTATGATACCACTCCTTATTCTTCACCCTTATAAGGATGAAGCGTGTCAGGAATCCTGCAATGAAGGGTATACCAAGGTAGATGAAGACACTTTTGGCAATCTGACCGATTGTGATCTGTTCAACAGCATCATTCACCGGTAAGCCGAACCAGCCGGGCAGGACGGCAATAAAAAAGTATGCATACACTGAGAAAAAGAGCACCTGGAAGATGGAGTTGAAAGCAACCAGTCCAGCTGCGTACTGAGTATCCCCTTTTGCAAGGTCATTCCAGACAATCACCATGGCTATGCACCGCGCCAGGCCGATAAGTATCAGACCATACATATAATCGATGTTGAACCTCAGGAACAGTATGGCCAGTAGGAACATCAGAACGGGACCGATTATCCAGTTCTGCACAAGTGACAGACCGAGCACGCGGGTGTTACTGAACACATCCGCTAATTCTTCATATTTCACCTTGGCCAGAGGCGGATACATCATCACTATCAGGCCAATGGCAATTGGTATATTGGTCGTTCCACTGGAAAGATTGTTCCAGAATCCGGCGATCTCAGGGCTCAGCCATCCGATAATCACTCCGGCCGCCATAGCCAGGATGATCCACAGGGTGAGATACCGGTCAAGCAGTTTGAGTCGTTTTTTTGAAGGCATATTCAGAATTTGAGATTTGCGATATGCGATTTGCGATTTTATAAAGTACTGCACAAGTTTTTGGCTGCTGATCAGCTGATGATTCCGGGCTTGATGGCTGATATGGTAATGCTGTATACTCCATTGTCGTCCTGATCTTCCGTGGGGTCAATAATGCCCTCCGGCAACTCAATCCTCTTTTGCTTGTGGAAGTTTATGTCATTAAATCCGGCTTTCTTTATAAACGTGAGATACTGATTCATGGTTGAAGCTCCGGAAACACATCCGGCATACAACTCTGCATCGGATCGCGCCCTTTCTGACAGATTTCCCTTTACCACCACATCTGAGACGCTGAAATGTCCGCCACTCTTTAAAACCCTGAAAATCTCACTGAACGCCTTCTGTTTATCAGGAACCAGATTGAGTACACAGTTTGAAAGCACTACATCATAGCTGTTGTCAGGTAGTGGCATCTCTTCAATGTCTCCTCTCAGAAATTCTACATTTGAGTACCCCAGTTTTTTCCTGTTCTCTTCTGCCTTTAACAGCATCTGCTCTGTAAAATCAATACCTGTCACATGACCTGTCTCACCCGTCAGCGCCCTGGCAACGAAACAGTCATTGCCGGCACCGCTGCCAAGATCAAGAATACGGTCACCATGCCGGATATCTGCATAATCAACCGGCACACCGCATCCAAGGCTCAGGTCAGCGTCAGGAACATACCCGTCGAGATGATCGTAACTTTCATTGAAGGTACTTATCTTTTCTGTTGAGCAACATCCGGTTGTACTGCAGCAGGAGTCTTGTGAAGCTTCATCCGACGATGCTATTTTACCGTACTTTTTCTGTACAATAAGTTTCAGTTCTGCGGGATTCATGACTTGTTACTGATGTATTCGTTATAAAACTGCAGGAATGTCTCACGAATCTGATCGCGTATCCTGATATATTCACTGTGAATGAACTCCGGTGTTCCGGTGGCATGTGAGGGATCCTCAAATCCGAGATGGAGTCTGTTCTTCACCATGCCGAAAAATGCCGGACAGGTTTCATTGGCATGATCACATACAGTGATCACATAGTCCCACTCCTCATCAAAATATTCATCAACAAGGTGAGGAGAATGATGGCTGATGTCAATCCCCAGGTCAGCCATCACCTCAACTGCCTTAGGATTGATCCTGGCTGCCGGCTCCGTACCCCCGGATCTGACATGAAGATTGTGGTCAAATGATTGCAGGAAGCCGTGAGCCATCTGGCTGCGGCAACTGTTGCCCGTACAGAGAATCAGTATTTTCATTTTGTGCATATCATTTTGTCAGGTCTGAAGGTCTGAAGGTCTGAAGGTCTGAAGGTCTGAAGGTCTGAAGGTCTGAAGGTCTGAAGGTCTGAAGGTCTGAAGGTCCGTATATTGCTTATCATTGCCTTACGCTGCAGCCAATTGCCTCTTGCCTGATCTGACTAATCAAAGATAATCATTTCGTATATTTACGAAATTCTTGTAATAAGAATTTCTCCAAATCCGGATCAAAATCATCAATCAGACTTTCTCAATTTCGAGCTTGTAACCAAGTGTCGGTATGGTGACAATCCGGACAGAGGGATCTCTCTTAAGATAACTTCGCAGTTTGGAAATGAATACGTCGAGACTCCGTCCGGTATAATAATCAGCTTCGCCCCAGACGCCGATCATAATCTCGTCACGTGTAACGATGTTGTTTACCGAAACTGCAAGCATTTTGAGTATTTTGCACTCCTTTATTGTCATTCTCTGCGTGTTGCCGCCATGAGTCAGCATAAGGTTCTGCGGATCAAAAGAGAACTGGCCGATGCTGATGACGTCAAATGTCTGGAATGCAACCGGGCCTGATTGGATCGTTCTGTTGAGCACAGCACGAATTCTGTAAAGAAGTTCCTCCTCTTCGAACGGTTTGGTTATATAGTCATCGACTCCCAGGCGAAAACCCGCGATCTTGTCTTCCTTGAGTGAACGTGCAGAGAGTATTATCACGGGGATCCTGCTGTCAAGTTTCTTTATCCCGGATGTGAGTGTGAAACCATCCATGCCGGGCAGCATGATGTCAATCAGACAAAAGTCGGCTCCGGCTCTTGAAAAACCCTGCAATGCTGAAAGACCATCACGATACAGTATCACTTCAAAACCGTTTGACTCAAGGAAATCAACCAGCAAAAATCCAAGGTTGACGTCATCCTCGGCAAGGAGTATTCTTGTGTTTTTCACGTTGTTACTCATTTCCCGGTGCCAGGGGAAGGTCAATCATCACGGCAAGACCGCCTTCTTTCCTGTTTGAAATTTTAATATTGCCTTTCATTCCCGCAATAATTCCCCTTACCTGGTAAAGTCCAAGCCCGAAACCGTCCACATTATGAGTATTGCCCGCAGGAACACGGAAATACTTCTCAAATACTTTATCCCGGAATTCCCTGGCTATTCCGGGACCTTTGTCATTAATCTCAATCAACAGCCTGTTATCCTTAGAAATCAGTTTTACGAGAATTTCAGGTGGTTGACCAGAATATTTGACTGCATTATCGACAAGGTTCCCGAGGGCAATGTAAAACAGATCCGGGTTGCCGGTAACCGTGAACCGGCGGCCCTCCTTTTCGATGTCCAGTTTTCCGCCTTTTTGTTCAATCTGTACCCTGAATGTCTCAGCAATATCTTCCACGGCTGCGCCGGCATTTATCTCCTCCAGGGTCTGGGATTTGTCAATTACTGCAAAGTCAGTCTTAAGCAACTTCTCCACCTTCTCATTCAGCTTGGCCTGTTCGGTTCTGATGACAGAAGAGTAAAACGACAGTTTCTCATCACTTTCCACTTTTTCATTCTTTGAGAGCATACTGTTGGCAAGTGATATATTGGTCAGCGGAGTTTTGAACTCATGAGTAACATTGTTTACAAAATCGACAATGCTCTCCGAAAGGAGCTTTTCTCTCCGGTAGAAATTATATATGATTATGAACGAGATTGTGACAAGAAACAGGAGGAGCAGCGAGAAGATAAAGATATCGCCCATCTGGGCGATGATGAAGTCCCGTTTCTCGGGAAAGCGGAGGCTGAGTCTGTAACCGGATTTTTCAAGCATCTCCTCAAGGCCGTTGCTGAAATAGGTGTTTTTAGGCCGGGGGATGTTAGCGGGCAGGTCCGAGCTCACGATATCAAATTCAAAGTCCAATCCTATTCCATAGAAGTTCAGGTCCTTCCTGATCAGTGATTTCATGCTTTCCCACTCCTCCCTTGTCTTCATCACAAGCATGCACGACTCATTGCCGCCATGCTTCAGGCAATTGTTTACCTCGCTGCATATTGCTTCGTTTCCTGACAGGGTCTCCACGATTCTCATCATTGCCATCTCAACGCTGTGGTTAAACTGAGCTTCCTGCATGCGGGCCGCTTTCAGGATCCATGAGAACTGTATGGCGGTAAGGGCTATAAGGGCGCCCAATGCCAGCAAAAGAATCATCAGTTGTGCGCGCGATCTTTTCATAAGCTCAAAAATAAGGAGTTTTTATGATGAGGATTAAGATTTAACATCGGGGTAACACGATTTAACAACAGAATAACCTGATTAAAAATCCGTCTGCCTAATTTTGACGCAAACAAAAACTATTAAAGTCATGAAGAAATTCATCCCTGGAATCTCAGCTCTCATAATTCTGTCGTTTGTTGTGATATCAGTTGTAAATGCACAGAATGACCAGAAGAAGGAAAAGAAAGCCAAAACGGAATCCGTAAAAGACTGTTCAAAATGCCCCTCTGCAGCCAGCTGTGAAATGGCCGCCGGCGAAGCTCCGGTACCCGGGTCTCAGGTGAAGCATGCTTCAGCAAACTGTGATCCGGCAAAATGCAAAGAAGGGAAGTGTGATGCTGCCTGCAAGACCGCCTGCACCAAGACAGGACCGGATGCAAAATGCGACCCGGCAAAATGCCACTCAGTTGCTGAGAAAAAGTAAAGTCCGGCTATTCTGCCTGATACCTTACCCTCTGTTTCGCTTATCCGTTGCCTCAGAGAATTGCACCGTAAACCAGTCCTGAGATTGTCGCCATGACAACTACAAGACCCACATATACGGCAGTCTTCTGAAACCCGATAATATCTTTGATCACAAGCATATTGGGCAAAGAAAGCGATGGTCCGGCCAGCAGTAGTGCCAACGCCGGACCTTTCCCCATTCCGGATGCTATCAGTCCCTGTAAAATGGGAACCTCTGTCAGAGTGGCGAAATACATAAATGCGCCAACCACAGAAGCAAAGAAATTTGAGAACACCGAGTTACCTCCCACAAGCTTCGCGATCCACTCATTCGGGATGACGCCGGCGATGCTCTGTCCGTCATGAGTCGATCCAAGCAGGAATCCTGCAATGACAACCCCAATTCCCAGTAGCGGGATAATCTGCCTGGCAAATCCCCATGTGGAGAGTGTCCACTCACGATTCTCCTTGTCTCTTTTGTCGTAAAGGGTGATAACACTCAGGGCTGCGATACCCACTACCATCGGTATCAGCGGTTTCAGCTTCGTGCTTTCGATAAAGGAGTTGGTCAAAAACACCGAAAGAACCGTTATTACCAAAGCAGCGAGTACCCACTGCCACTTAATTTTAAGGATTTTTATCAGTGACCATGCCAGAACCAGGCCGAAAAATCC
>Ga0209606_1004394_pt1 | contig 13087 bp, 12 predicted proteins | sample AD_UKC057_MetaG_FD_184412 | JGI IMG/M metagenome (GOLD analysis project Ga0209606, IMG submission 184412) | Active sludge microbial communities of municipal wastewater-treating anaerobic digesters from USA - AD_UKC057_MetaG (SPAdes) (version 2) | ecosystem: Engineered > Bioreactor > Anaerobic >...
ATCCTGCTCGCTCAGGATGTTTTTGGCCAGATAACACTGCATTTGGCCTTTCCGGTCCTGGATTTTGACAAACGCGGCTTTGCCGAAGCTGCGGACGGCCATCAGGCGTCCGGCCAGCGAGAATTTCTGCGGAAGCTGCGCGAGGGTTTCGCTTTCCATTTGGCCGAATTCGTCGAAGATCTGGGCGGTTGTGTTTTGGGGCTTTGCGTCATTGGGATATAAATCAACCCCGGCTGCTTTCAAGGCCGCAATTTTTTCCAGGCGGACCTTTAAAAGATCATTGTCTTCCATAATTTCTCCGCTTTTTAAAAGTTTGTTTGACTATATTTTTTTTGGGGATTAGTCAAGCCCGATTCTGGTCGCAATCCGTTGTCCCAAGGGCTATAAAATCAAAAAATGTATTTGCCTCCGGAGGGGTTGTTATGTATGATGCCGCCAACTCATTTCAGGGGGGAGGCATTATGGTCAACAAGGCGATACTGATCGGCAGGCTGGGCAAAGATCCGGAGGTGAAATACTTGCCGGATGGCACGATGGTGACTACTTTCAGAATAGCAACCGATGAGCAGTGGAAAGACAAAAACGGCGAGAAGGTTCAAAGAACCGAGTGGCACCAGATCGTCACCTACAGAAAGCTGGCGGAAATCTGCGGCAACTACCTGGTGAAGGGGAAGCTGGTTTTTATCGAAGGACGGATTCAGACCAGAAACTGGGAAGACAAGGAAGGCGTCAAGCGCTATACCACGGAAATCATTGCCAACGATATGAAAATGCTCGATTCCAAGGGTCAGGCCAGACCCGGCGACGCGATGCCCGACGCCTCCTCCGCGCCAAACAGCGAAACGCCGATGGACGACGTTCCCTTCTAATCTTCACGCATGGATCGATAAACTCGAACAGGGAGGCAAAATTATTTGTCTCCCTCTTTTTTTGCCGGCGGGTTTGCGTCGTTCTGATCGGAGACGGATTTCTTAAAGTTTTTGATCCCTTTGCCCAGGGCCGATCCGATTTCCGGCAGCTTTCCGACGCCGAAAATAATCAGAATAATCACCAGGATAATCAGCAACTCCGGTACGCCTATTCCAAACATAAAATTACCTCATTTCGTTTTAATGGCTTCAGGGTAAGCGCAAGTGGATCACCTGTCCCGACTTGCCTAAATTTTCTATGGTTTTCCCGTCAAACTGGATCCTGACACCGCCGGCATTGCCGATGTCCATGTTAAAACGGGACGCTTTTTGTGAAATTTTTTCTCCCGCGTCAAGCAGAACTTCATAGGGTTCTTTGTCGTCGACCTGCATTCGAATCCAGGTTTGTTCCGTGGCGTTGATGATCAGGGGAAACACTTCTTCGTCGCCTGTTGCATCTGTCGCGGCGGTTTTGTTCTTTTCGGGCGCCTCCTTCGATGCGGCTGTTTCCCGGATTGCGGGGGACGGCGCGAATGGCGCCGGCAGGGCCGGATCGATCCCGACTGTAAAAGCCTGTTCGGGCGTACTCTGCACCGGGGCTGCCCCGCTTGCCGCATCCCCGGAACTTTCGATGGCGAGCCGCGCTTCGGTCGGCGTTTTGTTGTAAACGGTGGCGAAAATGGATGCGGCCGCAACGAGGATGACGATCGAGGCAGCCCACAGGACGATCTTGTGCCGGCCCAGCGTTTCGGCCAGAGGCGCGCGGGGGGACTTGACGGCGGCCTGTTCCCGCTCTTTGTTTTTCAGCGCCTGCAGGTAGTCTTCATAGCGTTGCAGCACCGGCTTGCTGTCCACCCCCAGAGCCGCCGCGTATGTTTTGATGAAGTTTCGCGTGTAAATCGGGACGGGCAGCAAATGAAACCGGCCGTTTTCCATAGCCTCCAGATTGACCACACTGATCCTTGTGCGCTCAAACATTTCCTTCAGGGTCAATCCTGAATTTTGCCGCGCCGCTTTCAAATCAGGGATGGAGGAATTCGCATTTTGCTCTGTCGTCATAAACCGTAAACCAACAACATTTTTGCTTTGTTTAGCACTAAATATCCGGCAGCGCAACGGTTAAGAATATTGTACCTTTTTCGCGCGCTTTGTGATTAAACCGCTGCCGGTGATCCATGAGGGGGCTGAAAACGCAATGAAGGAAATGATGGAATTTGCCCGGCAACTGGCGCGGAAGGCGGGGGAACTGCTGGCGGAAAAATTTTCCCGGCACAATCCGGTTTACTACAAGGGGACCATCGATCTGGTCACGGAAGCGGACCGGATGTCGGAGGATCTGATCCTTTCCGAAATCGGCCGCCGGTATCCCGACCACGGCGTTCTGTCTGAAGAATCAAAGGAGAAAGACGGCCCCAGCGCGATGCGCTGGATTGTCGATCCGCTCGACGGAACAACGAATTACGCCCACGGCTTCCCCTTTTTCTGCGTCTCCATCGCCCTGGAGAAAGACGGCGAGATCGTGCTGGGCGTCGTTTACGACCCGATGCGGGACGATCTGTTTGAGGCCTCGCTCGGAGGCGGCGCGCATCTCAACGGAAAGAAGCTCCAGGTTTCCTCCGTGAGCGATTTGTCCCGCGGCCTTCTGGCGACCGGCTTTCCCTATGACATCCGCGAAAGCCGGGACAATAATCTGGATTTCTTTGCCGCGATGATCGTGAAAGCGCAGGCCATCCGGCGTCCGGGCGCCGCGGCGCTCGACCTGGCGTATCTTGCCGCCGGACGGTTTGACGGTTTCTGGGAGCTCAAACTCAAACCCTGGGACACCGCCGCTGGATGCCTTCTGGTGACGGAAGCGGGCGGCGTCCTCTCCGACATGACGGGCGGGAAATGGAGCGTGTTTTCCCCCGGTTTGGTCGCGAGCAACGGATTGATCCACCAACAGATGCTGGAGGTTCTGCTCGGATGACCCCGCAAGAAAAAGTCATTGCCGTTTAAAATCCTGTATTGCCTCAATTTGGTTTGTGAAACGCAGAATCGCCCACCGTTCGGGCGAGACCGTTTAGGGGGTCGATTTCCACAGTCTTTTATATTGACACAGCCGCCTGTTGCTCCTATACTCCTTCCCGCCATTAGTAAAATCTGAACCGAAATGAATTGTTGCGCAGACCGCGTGTCGTGCCGGGATAAGGAGAGAGCTTTGAATAACGGCCATTTTTGTCATTTCGACCCCTCTTTTGTCATTTCGACTTCTTCTTTGTCGTTTCGACCGAAGGGAGAAATCTTGAACAAACGGCCGTCCTTAAGATTTCTCGTCGCTCACGCTCCTCGAAACGACGTTTTTCAAAGCTCTCAAGGAGATGAACGTGGAAGCGCTCTTCTTTAAAAAAGACGATTCTCATAACACCGGACGATACGCGACTTGCAAAGAGTTATCCGCGGCGGGACTGAAAATATCGATGGCCTAAAACGGGCCGACGGCAACCGCGGCATAGCGTGCTGATTCGGAGAGAATATGCTGCTGAAGCACGGTCGTTACGAATTCACCTGTGAGTTTGAAAATGACGCTGCGTTGCCGCCATACAAAGGCTCCACGCTTCGGGGAATTTTCGGACATGCCCTGAAGAAAGTCGTTTGCGCCCTGAAAAAACAGGACTGCGCCGGTTGCCTCCTTGCCGACCGCTGCATCTATCCCACGGTTTTTGAAATATCGGAAAAAGTTCATGAAACAACGCGACGCAAGCGAATCGCCCAGCCGCCGCACCCGTATGTCGTCGAGCCTCCCGCCGACGCCAAAACCCATTATCAAAAAGGGGAGCTTCTGAATTTTTCACTGCTTTTATTCGGCGCCGCCTGCGACAATTTGCCCTATTTCATTTACGCCTTTGAACAGATCGGCGGCATCGGCATCGGAAAGCGCATCGATGGCAAGAGCGGAACATTTACACTCATGGACGTTCGGGCGGACAGTGAAGTGATTTACACGAAATCCGACGGTAAAATCCGTAAACCGCCCGGTTTCCGGGAAATAAGCGCCGAATCACTCACGGAAGAAATGGAGCGTGAATCGGTCGATGTCCGTCTGGAATTGATCACGCCGCTTCGCCTGAAATATCAAAATGGCCTGAAAGCCGACCTTCCGTTCGATGTTTTAACGCGGGCGATGCTCAGACGGATCTCATCGCTTTGCGAATACCATGGTCAAGGCGAACCGGGGCTGGACTATCGGAGATTGGTCGCGCATGCCAAAGACGTTGCCGTGAAAGAATCGCACATCGGTTGGTACGACTGGCGGCGCTACTCCAACCGGCAGGAACAGGCCATGATGATGGGCGGCATGGTGGGCAAAATCACCTATGCCGGCGTGCCCGGCGAATATCTGCCGCTTTTGAAATTCTGCGAGCAGACGCATCTGGGCAAGGCAACGACATTTGGATTGGGGAAAATTAAAGTCTCGTCATGGCCAACATCCTTATTGCCATCGCGGGTCTGAGCCCTCAGGTCATCACGGAGACGCTCTACGCCCTTCACCAGGACGGCATCCGAATCGATGAAATTCATGCCATCGCCACGCGCGTCGGTCGGGATGCTATCTCAACCCAACTGTTCGCGCCGGACGACGGCCGGTATTTCCGGTACCTCAGAGAATACGGCATCGACCCAAAAACCATTTTGTTTTCACAAGACACCCTTCACGTTTTGCGTGACGACAAAGGTCATCCGCTTGACGACATCACCGGCGAAGAAGAAAACAAAATCCTTCTGAAATCATGCCTGACGCTTGCGCACCGGTTTACGAAGAACGCGAAAAATACGGTTTATTTCTCCATTGCCGGCGGCCGCAAAACCATGAGCGCCTGCCTGATGGTCGCCGCTCAAATGTATGCCCGCCCGCAGGATCGGATCTGCCATGTTCTCGTTTCGCCGGAATTCGAAAACCATCAGGAATTCTACTACCCGCCCGTCAAGCCTGCATTGCTTGAACTGCGCGACGCGCGGGGACAGGCAATCTTCAAAGACACATCCTACGCGAAAGTGACGCTTGTGCCGATTCCGTTCATTTCAATGCGGGCTTCGGCGAGGGAAGGGAAGAACGGACGGATTCAGACGCCTGCCGAACTTTTCCGCCACCTTGTTACGGAAAAAGAGCAGCCCCTGATCGTCGATTTGCACCAGGGAAAAATTCTTTACAAAAAAGCGGAACTGAAAATGATGCCCTCCCGTCTGGCGCTTTATGCGTTTCTGGCCGGGCAAAAACTTCAGTGCCGACTTTTGAGCGCAACCTGCCGGGGATGCTCGTCCTGTTATCTGGATTACCGGCAAATCAGCGAAAACCAGGCGGTCATCACCGATTTATATCGGCGTTTGGGCGGAACAACGGAGAATAAAGGCATCTGCGCGCTGGAAAAGGACGAGCTTCGCGCCTACGTCAGCAAAATCCGCAAGGATCTGCAAAAAGCCTTCGGCGCGCAGGCGGCGGAACTTTTAGCCGTCGAAGCCGTCGGTAAAAAGCCGGATACGCGCTACGGCATTCCGATGGAGCGGGAGAGGATTCGGCTGGTTGAATAAAGCAGGAATCATTGTGGTGAAGACAAGGAAGTGAGCTATGGCAAATAAGAAAAAGGGACAAGATGACGAGCGTCAATTTCAAGGGCAAATTCGAGCGGGTGTTTTATTTCCTGTTGCCTCGTCCGGAAACCAAATGCCCGACGATTACAGGAGCCTTCTTGCAGAACTAAAAGAGCGCATTGTCTCCGAGCGGCTGCGTATCACGTTTGCGGCCAACGCTGCCATGATCATGCTCTACTGGGACATCGGGCGGACTATTTTACGCAGACAAAAGCACGAAGGCTGGGGAGCAAAAGTCATAGACCGTCTTTCCGCCGATTTGCATGACGCTTTTCCGGATATGCAGGGCCTTTCGCCGCGCAATCTTAAATATATGCGAAAATTTGCCGAAGCCTGGCCGGTCAGGGAATTTGTGCAGCAGACTGCTGCACAAATTCCCTGGTTTCATAACTGTCTGCTTCTTGACAAAATGCAGGATGCGCCAACAAGGCAATGGTACATCAAGGCAACGATTGAAAACGGGTGGAGCCGCAGCATCCTTGCGTTGCAGATTGATGCGCAGGCTCACAGGCGTCACGGCAAGGCCGTCAGCAATTTTAATGCAGTGATGCCGCCCGCGGATTCCGACATGGCGGCGCAAATCTTTAAAGATCCATACCTGTTCGATTTTCTGGGAACGGCCGATCCCCGGCGCGAACGCGAAGTCGAACAGGCGCTCATCGATCATATCCAGCGGTTTTTGATGGAGCTGGGCGCCGGCTTTGCTTTTGTCGGGCGGCAGGTCCATCTCGAATTCTCCAGCGCCGATTACTATCTCGATTTGCTTTTCTATCATCTCAAACTGAGATGCTATATCGTGGTGGAGCTCAAAGCCGTGCCCTTCGATCCCACTTTTGTTGGAAAACTCAACATGTATCTTTCGGCGGTGGACGACCTCTTGAGGCATCCGGATGATAAACCTGCCATCGGCCTTTTGCTTTGCCGGGGCAAAGACCGCCTGATTGCCGAATATGCCCTAAGAGATTTTCGAAAACCCATCGGCATAGCGGATTGGGAGACCAAAATTGTCACCAGACTTCCGAAAGAATACAAGGGAAGCCTGCCGACCGTTGAGGAAATCGAAACGGAACTGGCTGCTCTGGCAGAACTCGAAAGTGCGACCCGGATGAAGAAGAAAGCGGTTAATAAATCAGCGAGATCAAGGAAGAGCACGTCGTGTTCATCAGGAAAAAAGGAAAGATGAAGTTGGATGTATCAAAAGCCGAAAGCCGCCGCGGCAACGTTGCCGCGCTGGAATATAAAAAAGGCGTTTTGATATAAGCGAAAGCAGAAAAGGACAGGAGGAATCTTTATGGATGATACGGTTTTAAAAGTGGCGCTGGCCGGATTGCTGCATGATATTGGAAAATTCGCGCAGGAAGGCATGAGTGTTGATTCTGAATTTATCAACAATCACCGGCAGCTCTACCAGCCTTATTACAACGGGCAATTTACGCACGAGCATGTGCTCTATACCGCCGCTTTTATCGATAATATCGAAAAGCTCTTGCCGCGTGAATTGAACAAGGCCAACTGGGGCCTGAAGGATCCGTTTATCAATCTGGCGGCTGGACATCATAAGCCGCAAACCGAAATGCAGTGGATGATTGCGACGGCTGACCGCTTGAGCAGCGGCTATGATCGGGCTAACTTTGAACAATACAATCAGGCGGTTGCCCCGAAAGATTATCGCCAAACGCGACTGCTTCCGTTGTTTGAAGGACTGCTGCGTGACGGCGGGGGAAAATATCATTACCCATTGCAGGAGTTAAACCCACGGAGCGTCTTTCCCCGGCAAAACACAGAAAAGAGCAAGATAACCGATGCACAGGCCAGGGATGAATATAAAAGTCTGTTTGACGGCTTCGTGGAATCTCTGGAAAAGATTCTGCACAGGGACGAAAACATCACTCTCTGGTTTGAACACATGGAAAGTCTGCTGCTGATCTACACATCCATGATTCCGGCGGCAAGGGCGGGCAGGATAGTGCCCGACGTTTCCCTGTATGACCATGCCAGATCGGTCGCGGCGATGTCCGCTGCTTTGTATTTATATCACCGTGACGCCGGCAGCATGAATGTCGAAGCGATACGCGATCCGGCCGGGCAGAAATTCTGCCTTATCGGCGGGGATTTCTACGGAATACAGAATTTCATTTTCAGTGACAGTGGCGAAGCGGGCAAACACCGGTCGAAGATTCTTCGCGGGCGGTCTTTTGCCGTGTCGCTGTTGTGTGAACTGGCCGCTGATATGATTTGCCGCAAGATTGGTCTTCCGTCAACCTCCATTCTGCTGAACGCGGCGGGGAAATTTACCATTATCGCGCCGAACACGCCGGCCGTAAAAGATGCCGTTGCCGATGTTCAGAACAAAATCAATGACTGGCTGATTGCGCGGACCATCGGTGAAAATGCGTTCGGCATCTCCATGCTGGAGGCGACGCCGGCAGACTTTGAATCCGGCCGTTTCCACCTGTTGTATGAGCGCCTGTCCGACCAGATGGGCGAAAACAAATACAAAAAGTTTGACCCCGACAAATATGCCGGAGTTGTAGCGGGATATCTGGACACATTTGATAATGAACTGAATCCCCGCATTTGTCCTTATTGCGGAAAAAGGCCGTCCAGCCGCGCGGCGGAGCGGCTGAAAAAGGATCAGGCTGATAAATCCTGGTGTTCCATCTGCCGGGACCATATCTTCCTCGGAGAGAATATCGTCAAAAAAACCCGCATTGCGGTGACCACTGTTGACGCCGACATCCGGGGCGAAGATATTAAACTGCTGGAGCCGTTTTTTGGGGAATATCAGATCGCATTTGTTGACGGGGAGCTTCATAAGCTTGCCAGGGAAGGGCATCTTTTAAAATACTGGGACATCTCGATAGCTCCCGACGGCCACATTGCCAGGGACGTGACCGCCAGGTTCATCAACGGCTACGTACCCCTGTACGGCAAAGAGGATTTTTACGATGACCGCATACTCGAAGGGAAAAAGACGGAAAGCAAAAAAGAAGCAATGATTGAAGAAATGGAGGAAGGACGCCCGAAAACCTTCGCACATATAGCCTGCAAGGCGATGAATCCTGGAGGCGAAGGATACACGGGAATCCAGGCCTTGGGTATCTTGAAGGCGGACGTCGATCATCTCGGAATGCTGATGACCTGCGGAATCAAAGAAAAGGATTTCACAATTTCCAGACTCGCTACGCTCAGCCGCCAGCTGAATTTCTTTTTTGTCGTCTATCTGCCGCATCTGTTGAAGACCCATCCGGATTTCCGCGATGTCTATACGGTTTTTGCCGGCGGCGATGACCTTTTCCTGATTGGCCCGTGGAACAGGATGCTCGATTTGTCTGAATATCTAAAGGATCGTTTTGCCGAATACGTGTGTCATAATCCTGAAATCCATTTCTCGGCGGGCATCAGTCTTCAAAAGGCGAACACTCCTCTTGCCAAGATGGCTGAGGATGCTGAAGAGGCGCTCGCGGTGTCGAAAAACAGAGGTCGCAGCCGTATTACGGTATTCGGGGAAACCGTAACATGGGATGATTTTTCCCGTCTTCATGAAATCGTCAAAACGATAGAAAAATGGCGGGATGAAAAGCTAATTAACAACGCCATGTTGTTCAGACTGAACCGCTTCATTCAGATGGCTGCCGAGGAGAAGCTATTGCTGAAAGAAAACGAAATATTGCTGGAAGACATGGAGCCGCTCAAATGGCGTTCCCTGTTCAGGTACACCGCTGAACGCAACATCGGTAAAAACATCAGGGAGGAAGATAAACGCGCTACTGCGAAGAAAGAATTTGAAAAGATGGCGGATTGGCTGACGGTTCACGGCAGCAGTCTTAAAATCGCCATTTGGGACATCATTTATAATAACCGGTAAGGAGGAAGGCGGATGAATAAAATTGCTTTTTACAAAGACAAGACAAAGGGGATCATTGATCCGAAACTCTTTTCCGACATTGCAGAGCAGGCAGCGTCGGACATTGCGAAATCCGGACAAACAACGATGAGGGACGGAAGAACGCGCTTGGATCACAACAAACGAACACAGATAAGAAAATTCTATGACGAGGTCGTCCGTCTGAACGGAAATGTGAAGAGCAATCCCGATGACTGGGAAACTGTCCTGCCATTCATCAATATGCTGATTGCCAAAGCGGCGTATGCAAACGGAAGAAACACTTTAGTTACGGACGATTTTGTTGCTTTGTTAAAGGATTGTGTTTCCCAGGTGCAGAAGCCGGCGGACCTCGACGTATTTGCCAACTTTTTTGAATCCTTTATGGGCTTTTACCGGAAATATGAATAGGAGGGAGCAAAGATGAAACTTACTGATATAAAAGAAATCAAAGGGAGAATTATTCTTAAAAGCGGGCTTCACATCGGCGCCGGCGACACGGAAATGCACATCGGCGGGACGGACAATCCCGTCCTCAAACATCCGCACACGCAGGAGCCCTACATTCCCGGTTCTTCACTCAAGGGCAAGGTGCGTTCTCTGCTGGAGATGGAAAGCGGCCTGATGGCGGCAACCAAAGGCGAGCCCGTGCAGGTCAAGACACTCAAGGGGCTGACCGGCGAGCAGGAAGCGAAATGCAGAAAAATTCTCAAGATTTTCGGTTCGAGCGGTGCGGATTCAGGCGAAATGACCGATCTTGGTCCCACGCGCGTTTCCTTTGCCGACTGCCCGATGAACGCGACCTGGAAGAAAAAGGCGAGAGATAACCGCTGGGATTATTTCGAGGTTAAATCGGAAAATTCCATCAATCGCATCGAAGGAACAGCCCGGAATCCGCGCTTCACGGAACGTGTGGTAGAGGGCGCTGAATTCGATTTTGCCGTCACCCTGAAACTGCTGGATGAAAAAGAAAGCGACCTTTTTGAATATCTTCTTGACGGTCTCAAACTGCTGGAAATGGACGCTCTGGGCGGCAGCGGAAGCCGCGGCTATGGCCGGATTGCGTTTCAGTTTGAAGATGAAAATCTCAATGAAAAATTCAAAACCAGAAAACCATTTTCCAACGGAGGATGAAAGCCGTGAAACTCTATGAGATCATCATAAAACCGAAAAGCGGTTTCGGCACGCCGCTGAAGGGCGACACCATTTTCGGGCATATCTGCTGGCAGGCTTCCTATAATCCGGAACTGCTCAACGGCGGGTTGGAAAAATGGATAGCCGGTTACGGGGAGAGGCCCTTTGCCGTATTTTCATCCGCGTGGCCGAAGATCAGAAAAGGCTCCGCGATGTATTACGCCGTGAAGCGTCCTGATTTTCCACCCAACCGCCTTTTTCCGCCTTCGGTAAAGGACAGAAGAAAAGCCCTGGAGCAGAAGAAAGAAATCCTGAAAAAGAAATGGCTTCTGGTTTCTGAAAATCTTGGGATTTCACTCGCCGCGGGAAACTTTATCACCGATGAAGAATTGCTCACGCTATCCTTCCAGGAGCTAACGGGGCAAACCAGAAAAGCCATGCGAAAAAAGGCAGACAGGCAGTTGAAGGCACCGTTTATCCAGCCGCACAACACCATCAACCGCGCCACCATGACAACCGGCCGCGGCATGTTTGCCCCTTTTGCGGAGACTGCTGATTTTTATTATCCGGAAACAGAACTGGCGATTTTTGTTCTTATTGATGAAGATGCAACGGATATTGACCGTATGAGCACCGCCATTGAAAGAATCGGCACGGTTGGCTTCGGCAGAAACGCCTCGACAGGATGCGGCAGATTTTCGTTAGCGAAATCTACAGAGAAAGCCTGGTCGCCGAAAGCAGAAGCTGATGCCTGCTATACCCTCGCGCCTGCCATACCGGAAAAAGGACTTTATAAGGATTGCTGGTTCACACCGTTTACCCGATTTGGCCGCCATGGCGATGCGCTGGCCGTATCAAAAAACCCCTTTAAAAATCCGGTCATCATGACCGACGAGGGCGCCGTTTTCATTCCGGCGGATAGAAATGTGTTTTCCAAATTCTATCTCGGCTGCGCGGCGTTCAACGTATCCAAAGTGCTTTCCGGGGCTGTCACACAAGGGTATTCCTTTTATCTTCCATTCAAACTGGAGAATTGAAAATGGATGAACAAAACATGTTTTACATAAAGATTCTTTCGCCCGTACATATTGGCTGTGACGAAGTGTATGAGCCAGCCGGATTTATCGTCGATGAGCAGGCTGGAACACTTGTCGCCTTTGACCCGCTGGACTTTTTCAGAAGTCTTGATGCGAAAACAAAAGAAAATTACTCATCTATTTGCGGGAGAGGCAATATTGAATCCATACTGGAGCTTTATAAGTTCATGAAAGGGAAACATTTTACCGGACATGCTGTCGACGTTTGCAGAGGCCTGATGGCACAGTATCAGAAAACCCTAAGAATCCCCTTGGGTGACCGACGGAAGATACAGCAGGAGCTAAATAATTTTTCTATCAGCCGAACGGCATTCAACCCGATTACACAAAAACCCTATCTTCCGGGATCGGCTCTCAAGGGCGCTTTTCGGACCGCTTATTTGAACCACCTGGCAAAAAATATGACCGTTACCGTCGTTGATCGCCGGGATAAAAACCCGGCCAATGCCCTGGAAAAGGCGCTTTTGGAATATCAGTCGCTGGAAAAAGATCCTTTCCGCTTGATGAAAATATCAGATTTTCACCCCGTCGGACCGTACAGGACAAAGATTATATATGCGGTAAACGCAAAAAAAATTCCTTCCAAATTCCCGGCGCGAGGTCCTTTCCAGATTCTGGAAGTCATTCAACCGGGCGCTGTTTTTGCCGGAAGCATTCAGGTGTTGGAACCCTTGGCGCGTGATGCCATTAAAACACCACTTTCCGCTGAAAAGGTCTTTGAAGGCGCCAGAGTATTCTATACAAAAGAAAAGAAACGGGAAGATATTGAACTGAAGGCCGCTGATCTTCCGATCAGTCAGACCGATGGGGATGGCGGCATTTGTCCACTGCGCATCGGCAGACATTCCGGCGCGGAATCCTTGACCGTTGAAGGCCATCGCCACATCAAGATTATGAAGAAAAGAGGTGAAAAGCCCGCTTATTCCGATAAAGCCACAACCTTCTGGCTTGCATCGGAGACGCCGGACAGCAAAACCTCCAACCGCCTTGAGCCCTTTGGCTGGGTGAGCCTTGGCCCGATGACGCAAACCCTAAAAGATGAACTTGAAGCCCGGGCGGCTGAACAAGAGAACATAAAAGAATCGTATGATTCCAAGAATGTATCCAAACCAGACACCGTGGAAAAAAGCGTTGCTCCGGTGAAGGATATTGAAGAAATCTGGTCGGATGCTACCGTATCGTACGACGCCGGAGGCGCGGGGAAGATTGTCGCGCAGGGAAAAACGCAGGCAGTGCTTCAGGGTACGGGCAACAGGGATAATTTGAAAAATGCCGTCACGGAAGCGCTGCATAAAAATGTCTTTGAGAAGAAAAAACCCGTCAAAGCCCGCGTTACCGTACGCAAGGCGGGGAATAGCTGGGAAATCGTGAAGGTCGAGCCGGCGGCGTAGAGCAAGCCGGGTAGAAGTGCGCCCCAATCAACTGTTTACATTCTA
>Ga0209606_1004396_pt1 | contig 13081 bp, 9 predicted proteins | sample AD_UKC057_MetaG_FD_184412 | JGI IMG/M metagenome (GOLD analysis project Ga0209606, IMG submission 184412) | Active sludge microbial communities of municipal wastewater-treating anaerobic digesters from USA - AD_UKC057_MetaG (SPAdes) (version 2) | ecosystem: Engineered > Bioreactor > Anaerobic >...
CGGCGGCAGTTCGGCAGAGTTACAAACAGGCGGGTGCGGGGAGCTTGGCAGGGCTCTCCTCCCCGCCTGTTCATAACTCTGGAGTTCCTATAAGGAAAGGGCAGAAAGGCGAGGGGGTGTCAGCGGCGAAATGAAACTGGGTTGAAAGCGCCGGTTTGAAATTGGATTTTCTTCTCCGGGGTTTTCTTCGAAAACTTCCCCATTTTTAACTCTTCTTCCGTCTTCTTCCCCCTCTTGGAACGGGGTGGATTTTCTTCGGTTGCCAGCCGGGGGGCGCCATTGTCTTGATGCGGGGCATGAAGAGACGACGCAGACGCAAGTGTCCGCATTGCGGGCAATTATACTGGCCGGATCCCCGGAACCGGCATCATCAGGTCTACTGTTCGGCGCCCGAATGCCAGCAGGCCCGCCAGCGGGCGGGACAGGCGCGTTGGCGGCGCCGGTCGGAGAACCGGAACTACTTCCGGGGGCCAGCGGAAGTGGAGCGGGTTCGGGCATGGCGCAAGGCGCATCCGGGTTATTGGCGCCGGCGGCGGGGTGCGCTACAAACGGTCATAAAGCCACAACCCCCTGATGCCCAATGGGATGGGCTCGGCTTAAATCAGGATGCGCTACAAACGGTCTTGTTGGCGCAACCGGCTGTGCTGGTGGGGATTATCTCCACCTTAACCGGCAGTGCGCTACAAACGGTCATCGCGGAACAGGTGCAGCGGCTTCATCTTTGTGGAAAACATATCCACTGGCGGGCCCATCGTGGTCAGCACGGCCCCGGAAAATCATAACCGCACACCAGAACCCATGTTAAGTAAATTCACCCCGCTAGGAAGAATATCTTCCTTCACGATACAAAACATCATCACATGACGACCCAATTTCAAACCGGCGGTTTCATGCCGATTCCGCGTCGGCGTTCACACCAAGGTACCTTGGATGCCAAGGTAGTGGTCTTGCCGGGATGGGGTGGGGAGAAATGGTGCTGAATGCGCACCGCGCAACATCGCAAAACCTCGACCCATTTCAACGCCAACGCCGCCAACGCCGCTACCGACCCAAGAACCAGCAGGAAAGCAAGAAACCCAGGAACGCAGGAAAGGATAAAAAACACGGAGGCACCTCACTGAAAAATCCTTCCTGTTTTCCTGATTTTCCTGCGTTCCTGTTTGGTTTTATTTCCGCGCAAGCGCCGCAAGCGTCGCAAGCGAGATTTACTGTTGCCGGCCTCGGTGAGGCCGGTGTCATGAAAAATCTCCGCGTTCACCGTCCGCGGCTACAGTCAACAGCCACGCCCTTGTCGTCCGGGGTTGTATCCCCGGCGGGCTGTTCTTCCCACATGCAAATACTGATGAATAATTCGCGATAAGCCGGTGGCGGTGAAAATAATTCAGTCGCGAGGAAACGGTGTTACAAGGGCATCGGCTGGGATGGGAAGTGCGATGAATATTATTGCACGATATAGCGTTATCATGCAATAAGAGATTGGCTAATTGCACACGTGAGATAAAGGAACAATGACTGCGCGAAAAACAGGCGAATACGTGACGATTTCCACGGTGGGGAAAACCGTTAACACTTTTGTGCCCAATGCGTTGTCTCCCGCGCCCCCCCTTGAAGATCGCTATGGGACTGTTGGCGGCTTTGGACCAAGCACATTTGGAGCCGAGCCAGCTGGATGGCATGGTTTCGCTGCTCTTTCCCGAAGGCATGCAAAAGCGAATTGCGGTTAAGGTAATTGTTTCTCGAGGGAACGAGGTCTTGAAGGTGCACAAGCTTGGAGGTGGGTATGCGCGATCCAGTATTCATAACGCGAGTTGTTCTTAACAATTATAAAAGTATCAAAGAATGCTCGGTCAGGCTTGGCCCTCTGGCATTTCTTGTCGGTCAAAACGGAGCAGGCAAAAGCAATTTTCTCGATGCTTTACGACTTGTCTCTGATGCCCTTAACACATCTTTGGAGCATGCATTACGCGATCGAGGGGGGATCAATGAAGTGCGGCGAAGATCGTCAGGTCATCCCACACATTTCGGCATCCGCTTGGAATGGAAACTTCCTGAAGGCACCCACGGGATATACGCTTTCCGAATTGGCGCGCAGAAAAAGGGGGCTTTTGAGGTTCAGCAAGAAGAGTGCCGAATCTTCGCAGAAAGCGGGCTCGGCGAGGAGTCTTATAAGGTCGAAAATGGTGTGGTGGTCAAAGCACCTGTTGAAATAGCGCCGCCAGCATCGAACGACCGCTTGTATTTAGTTGCCGCAGCCGGATTACCAACTTTCCGCCCTATTTATGATGCGCTGTCCCATATGGGATTCTATAACTTCAATCCTGATACTATACGCGATCTCCAACCTCCTGATCCAGGAATAGTGCTGAAAAGAGATGGTAGTAACTTAGCGAGTGTATTGGGGGTGATGGAAAGGGACAAAACTGAAGTACATAAACGCGTCTTGAATTTCTTGTCGAAAGTTGTGCCAGGAATCCAGGGGATCGACATTAGGCATATTGGTAAAAAGGAGACGCTTGAGTTCCGCCAACTTGTCGGGACCAATAAGGACCCTTGGCGTTTCATGGCTGAAAACATGTCGGACGGGACCTTGCGTGCATTGGGTGTCCTAACGGCGCTCTTCCAGTCCGCTGATAACCAAGATAAAACGGTGCCTTTTGTCGGGATCGAAGAGCCTGAGGCAGCAGTACACCCGGGCGCAGCTGGAGTTCTACGCGATGGGCTCAGGTCGGCATCCCTGGCAACTCAAATTGCGGTTACAAGTCACAGCCCTGATCTCTTGGATGATAAAGAAATTTCCGATGCACAAATCCTTGCCGTAGTGAACAGAAACGGCGAGACAATAATCGCCCCCCTGGATGAAGCCGGCCGATCGGTAATCAAAGAACGGCTTTTTACGGCTGGTGAACTAATGAGATTGAACCAGCTTGGCCCGGACAAAAATGCTTTAGAAAAGATCACACCTAAACAACTTGAATTGTTTGCTGAGTTCGAGCCATGACAGAAGTAAAAATCGCCGCTATAGTTGAAGGGCATGGGGAATGTGAAGCCGTTCCATTATTGATACGTCGTATTGCCTCGATTATTGATCCGGGGTTTGTGCCAACAGTCTTACCACCGATGAGGGTTCCGGCTTCTCGTCTTCGCAAACAAGGGGAGATGGAGCGTTTCGTTACTTTGGCCTCCCGGAAGCTACAAGGTCGTGGAGGCATTCTTGTTCTGATTGACTGCGATTGGCAGGACGGTTGTCCTGCCCATGATGGGCCGGCACTTCTCGAACGTGCGAAGCAAGCCCGTTCGGACTATCCAATCTCCGTTGTTTTAGCCAAAAAAGAGTATGAGGCTTGGTTTCTTGCGGCGGCTGTATCACTAAGAGGAAAGCGGGGGTTGCCTGCAAATATCGATGCCCCATCGGATCCAGAAGATATTCGCGATGCGAAAAGATGGCTTGCCGAGAAGATGCCTCGTGGCACCAGCTATTCCGAAACCGCAGACCAAGCGGCTTTCACCGCAATATTCGATATGGAGGTAGCTAGGCGCGCCGATTCTTTCGACAAATGCTTCCGGGATATTTCGAAAATGTTGCGTGAATTGAAAGAGGACGCTAATGCCTGGACCTGTCCTGATCAAGCCAGCCTAAAGCCCGGTGACATGCAAGCCGACGGCGAGCCGACTCACTAGGAACACAACATCATTACTGCCGTCAATAGTTGGGGCCGGCCGGGAACGTGGAATTTCTTTCCGAAGTTTTAATGGTGGGCGATACAGAACTCGAATCTGTGACCTCTTGCATGTCAAGCAAGCGCTCTAACCAACTGAGCTAATCGCCCGGAAGTCGCGGTGGACTATGCCACAACCGCGCGGGTGTTCAATCCTTTTTTGCCCGCGGCCAATTGGTTTTTGCCTCGCGGGTGGCGGGGGAGTATGTTTCAATGAACGAATAGATGCGGGCGCGCTGTACAGGCTGGTTGGGTTGGAGCATCGGCTGGATGCTGATGGCGCTCACCGCACACGCCGGGGTGGAAACATTCGACAATACTGGTTTGGCAGGCTCGTGGGTGGCCAGCGGGTCGTTTACCGGCCAGGAAAACGTGGTCTGGACGTACGCGAATGCCCGTGGTACGCCAACAATCTATTCCAATAATCCATCCATCACGTTGCGTGGCGGTTCGGCGGCCACCAAGGGCTGGCTGCTTTCAGGGACGATCACCGGCGGCGTAGAGCAGCTCACGGCCACTTTCAAACAGGTGCTTTCGGCAAAAGCTGATTATGACGTATGGGTGAATGATCGTTTGATCACCAATTACACATCATCGGGGGGATCTGGCTCAGTGGAAACTGTCACCTTTCCGGTTCATGATCCCGTCAACCGGCTCCCGTTTACCAACGAATTCTTGCTGATGATTTCCAATCGGCTGGCCACTAGCGGACCATTGGCGATTGACGATTTGGAGTGGAAACCATTCGAGTTATTCGTGCGGCTGGACCGGGTGGGAACTAATTTGCTGTATGTGGGGGGCGAGTACGATACCCACGCGGAAGTGTTTTCGCTGGATCAGCCTTTGGCCGGGGAATGGATCATCGAACCGGATTTCGCCGGCACCATACTGGGGACGGAAACCAATCTTTTGACTCTGATCCCTGTTGTGGCGGATGCTGGGAAAACTTTCACTGTCACTTATCGGGTGACGGGCACCGAGGATCCTGATTTGACCGCGGAAACCGGTTGTTATCTCCGCGTGGAAGAAGCGCCGTCGGCAAGACGAATCAATTTCGAAGGCGTCAGTTTCAATTACAACACCAACGCCGGCGAGGAAGTCACACTCACCAACATGCCATGGCTGTTTTTCAATGTCCGCACCAGCGGTAGCACCGATAAACGGATTGGGGCCACGTCGGCGCGGTTTCGCCATTCGGCAGATAGCCTGCCCGCGCGCATGGAAAGCCTCGACACTTTTGATGGGGTCGGTGCGGTGATTTTACACGCGGCCTATTATGGGTCCAACCGTGTCGTCAAATTTGATGTGCAAAGCCGTGGCAAAGATGAAGAAAGCTGGACCACACACGGCTCTTTCAACGTGCAGGATTGCGAGGACATCACCAACTCCATTTTTGTAGTGGAAATCCAGCGGCTTGGGCCCACATATATCCGGCTGATCACCACGGGCAACTTTAATGAAATTGCCAACGTAGATGACATTTTCATCAGCGAATACGACAACCTGCCGCCGCGGGTGTCATGGAGCGGCAGCACCAATGTGCCGGTGGGGTGGACTTCGGTGGTGGATTTCACCCTGCACAACGCCGCGGGGGTTGTCCGGGAATGGGAATGGACGTTGGAACCGCCCAACCCCAACGCGGAATTTGCCGTGACGCCGGACGACCAATTACAGTTGGTGTTTGCCCCCACCGCCACCAATGAGTGGGGAAACTACACAGCCAGCGCCACGGCGCGTAGCGGCGGGGAACCGCTGGGCAGCACCAGCGTGGTGCTGCGCGTGGTGTCGCCGCCTTCATTCACGTTGGCACCGGTGGCGGCCAACATCGTGGTGCCCGATGTCGTGGATATCTGGGTGACCAATGTGGTGCTGCATGCTGCCGGCACCAACTGGACAACCGCCTGGCTTATCGAGCCGCCGTTTGTCAATACATCCTCGGTCAGCAACAAGAGCCGTTTCCGCATTGCGGCCGGAACTGTTTTGGCGGACGTGGGAACGCACCTGGTCAATGCCCTGCTCACCGACAAAGGGTCGGGGGTGACGGTCACCAATAGCGTGCTGTTGACGGTGACGGCAGGGGGTGGGGGGGATATCACCAACGAAATGTACTTCATCACGGCCTTTGATCCGCAGGGCCAGGTGACTGTAAGCGGCAAGGTCGGGCGGGTTTTTCAAGTTTTTGCGGCATCTAATCTGCCGGCAGGCCCGGCGCAAACCAACTGGGTATGGCAGGGAACCCCGATCACCAACACAGCGGACGGCGACGTAGTGCTGCCGTTGCCGGCGCCGGAAGGGAACATGCGCTTTTATGGGGTTATTATCCGGCCGGCGCCCTGAGCCGGCGTGCAAGCCAAGGCGGCGGGGGAGGGGCAAAATATGATTGGGTAGTCACGGCGGTTCTGGCATGGTTTCCGCACCTTACCCATGAGCGATTTGTTTGACCAAAACCCCAGCCCGCCCAAGGTGGATGCCGCATTGCGGCGACCGCTGGCCGTGCGGATGCGCCCGCGCGTGCTGGAAGACATCGTGGGGCAGGATCACATTCTGGGGCCGGGCAAGTTGCTGCGGCGCGCCATCGAGGCCGACCGGCTGACCAGCATCATCCTCTATGGCCCGCCCGGCTGCGGCAAGACCTCGCTGGCCGAGGTTATCGCGCGCGCGACGCAGCGGGTTTTTGACCGTTCCAGCGGCGTGCTTTCAAATGTGGCCGGGCTGCGGCAGGCGTTGGAGGCCGCACGGATGCGCCGCGTCAATTCCGGGCGCGAAACCATTTTGTTCATTGATGAAATCCACCGCTTCAACAAGGCGCAACAAGATGTGCTGTTGCCTTACGTGGAGGAGGGCGCCGTCACCTTGATCGGGGCGACCACCCACAATCCGTTTTTTTTCATCAACAGCCCGCTGACTTCGCGCAGCCAGATTTTCCAATTGGAGCCGTTGAGCGTGGCAGCGGTGACGGAACTGCTGCGGCGCGCGCTGAAGGCCCCCGACGGTTTGGGCCATCTGGCAATCGAGGCGGATGAGGCGGCGCTGGCGCACTTGGCGGCGGTGTGCGAGGGTGATGGCCGCCGCGCGCTGAATGCGCTGGAAATAGCGGCCTTGACCACCGCCCCGGCGGCTGATGGCGTGATCCATATTACCCGCGCGGTGACGGAAGAGAGCATCCAGAAAAAAGCCGTGGTGTACGACCACGACGAAGATGAGCACTACAACACGATTTCGGCATTCATCAAAAGCGTGCGCGGGTCGGACCCCAATGCGGCGCTGTATTGGCTGGCCAAGATGCTCTATGCCGGAGAAGACCCGCGATTCATCGCCCGCCGCCTTGTGATTCTGGCCAGCGAGGATATCGGCAATGCCGACCCTCGGGGGCTGAGCCTGGCGGTGGCCGCAATGCAGGCGGTGGACTTTGTGGGCATGCCGGAAGCGCGGATTACCCTGGCGCAAGTGACGACGTATCTGGCCACCGCGCCCAAGAGCAACGCGGCCTACATGGGCTTGGAGGCCGCATGGGCGGATGTGAAGGAAGGCCGCACGTTGCCGGTGCCGCGGCATTTGCGTAGCACGGGCTCCAAGCGCGCGGCCAAAGAGTTCGGGCATCAGGGCTATCAATATGCCCACGATTTTCCCGGTCATTTCGTGGATCAGGAATATGTGCCCACGGACAAGGTGTACTACGAGCCGACCACCGCCGGCTATGAAGACATGATCCGCAAGCGGTTGGAGCATTGGGCCGGCCTGCGGCAGGCCGCCCGGGAGGCCGCCCCTCCGGCCAAGCCCGCCGGCGAGGGGCGAGGATAATCTTGCCTTGGACTTGTTGGGCGTTATACAAATAACCATATTTTTGGGAAAAGGTTAAGGCTATGAGACAAATACGAGTCGGCTTCGCGATGGCGTCGGGTCTGCTGGCAGGTTTGCTGGTATATGCGGCAGTGGCGGCCACGCCGGATTCCTACACCAAGGTGGAAGCCGCATCGCTGGTGACCAGCCCACAAAACTCATGGGCCCGCGCCATCTTGTTTGCCGACGAATTGGTGCAGGCGCCGGCCGGCCGCGCACAGCGGCTGGATCGCAAAAACTACCTGCCCATGCGCCTGAAAGTTGCCGGCACCGTGTGGGTGCCGGAAGCGCTGGCGCCGAAGTTTCAAGCGCTGGTCGTGGGCAATACGTATTCATTTGCCGGCACGGTGGACCAGATTTCGCGGCGCTATTACATCATCGTGGACGCGTGCTACGTGCTGCAGACCGCCGCCGACATGACCCAGCGCTGGACGGATATGCTCAATCCGCCGACGCAAACCGAAGCGGAGCGGCAGGCCAGCATGTCCGAAGCCGCCATGCAGGGTCTGCTGATTGCCGCGCAAAACAGCCTGATCAAAATGGCCGCGGCCAACAATGTCACCGTGGGGCAATTAATCGAGGCGCAGGTGGATGGCGGCCAGCGCATCGCCGAGCATATCGTGGCCGAAGCCCTGCAAGGTGAATTGCGCGCTCAAAATAAAACTGCTGAAGAACTAATGATTGGCTCCGTGCTGGCGTTGCTGCAAAAGCAAGCGGTGCTGGATGAGTCGCAAAAGGCGGCGGCGGAAAATGCCGCCCGCGCGGAAGCGGCGGCGACGGAAACTCCCAGCGTGGAAACGGAGCCGGCAGTCGAGGTCGCGGCAGTTGAAGTTCCGGCAGTTGAACCTCCAGCAATCGAAATTCCGGTTGAGGAAGTCGCCGCCGAGGCTGCGGCTCCGGAAGTCGCGAGCACGGATGTGGCAGATGTGGCCCCGCCGGGGGAACCGGTGGAAGTACCGGTTGAAGAGCCCGTGGTGCAGGCTCCGGAGGCGGTGGAGCCGGAAACTGTCGTGGCGGTTGAAGAACCACAAGCTGTCGAGCCTGTCTCTCCGGAAGAGGAAATTGCTGCTGTAGTGGAAACCGAGCCAGTTCTTGAAGCACAAAGCGAGATCCCGGCTGAGGAAACGCCCGTGGAAGCAGCCATCGTAGAGCCGACGGCGGAAGAACCCGTCAAGGTCGCGGCCAGCGAGGAAAAGCCGGGCAGGAAGGCGAAAAAGAAAAAGCAAAAGTCCCGCGAAAAAGCGCCTGTCGAAGTGACGCCGGAAGAACCGGCGGTCGAGGTTGTTGAGGCGGAACCAGCCGGCGTTGAACCGGCAGAAATGGTGGAAATCGAGATGCAGCCGGGGCCGACTGTGGAACAGGAAATGGCGGCGGCCGATGAGACCCCGCCACGCCCCTTGGCCTCCAATTACAATGGCGAACCGATTGCGCCACCGCCCAGCAGCATGCTGGTGGTGCCGTTGACTGGACAACCGGAAGTCGTGCCGATGGTCAGTATGCAGCCGACCAAGGCCGAGTTGGCCCGGCAGAAAAAGCAAGCGGCGTTGGCCGAGCGCGAACGCGTCCGCGCTGAGCGCAAGGCGGCGGAAGAAGCCAAGGCGGCGGCGGCCAAGCAGGCGCGCGAAGAAGCCTTGGCCAAGCAGGCCGCTGAACGCGAGGCGCGGCTGGAATCCAAGCGAGTGGCTGAGGCCGAAGCCAAGGCGGCCGCGGAAGCACGCAAGGAAGCACAACTTTTGGCCGCGGCGGAAGCACAGGCCGCCAAGGAAGCACGGCAAGCTGAATTGGCCCGTCAGCGCGCGGAAGAACAGCGCGCCTGCGAGGAAGCGGCAGCCCTGAAGGCTGCCGAGTGGAAGGCGCAACAAGAAGCCAAGCAGGCTGCGGCGGAAGCCCAACGTCTGCAAAAAGAAGAGGCCATCCGCATCGCACAAGAACAACGCGAGGCTGAAAAAGCCATGCGCGAAGCTGAAGCCTTGGCCAAGCAGGCCGAGGCTGCCGCCGCCCAACGCGCGGAAACCGAAAAACGCTTGGCAGAAATGGCTGCGCGCAAGGCCGCTGCCGAAGAAGCGATACGCGCCCTGGAAGCCGAAAAAGAAGCGGCCCTAGCCCAGCGACAAGCCGAGATGGAAGCTCTTGCTGCCGCCGAGCGTGAGGCAATGGAAGCCGAGCAAGCGGCTGTCCGTGCGCGGCAGGCAGAGGAAATCCGCATCGCCCAAGAAGTGGCCGAACATGAGCGCCAAATGGCGGAGGAAGCCGCCGAGCGCTTGGCCGCGGAAGAAACCGCACGCCAAGCAGCTGCGGACGAACTGGCGCGTCTTGAACAAGAAGCCCGCGAACTGGAAAAACAGGCTGCCAAGACACGCCAGGAAATTAAGCGCGGAACCATCGAGACGCCCGCCACTGTGGCTCAAGTGGATGTAGAACCGGAACCGGCCGTGGTTGAACCGACACAAGCGCCGGTGACGGATGTTGAGCTTCGCAAGCAAGAGGCAGCCGCCCGCAAGGCGGAATGGCTGGCTGAGCGGGAAGCCAAGGCAAAGGCCAAGGCCGATGCCAAGGCGCAAGCACAGGAGCGTAAAGCTGCTGCGGAAGAAGCCAAGCGGGAGGCCGCTGCCGAATTACAAAAGGCCATCACCGACGGCGAGGTGCCAGAATGGATGCAACCGGTGCAGTTCTAACTGCCGAATGGAACGATAAGGTAGGGCACCGGGAATAATCATGGCAGGCGAGCACAACGCGTATGCAATCATCATGGCCGGGGGCAAAGGCGAGCGCTTTTGGCCCTTGAGCACCGCCCAGCGCCCCAAGCAGCTTTTGGCATTGGCTGGCGGCAAGCCCTTGATCATCCAGGCTGTTGAACGCTTGGCCGGCATTGTTCCACCAGGGCGGGTGTTGATTGTCACCAACCAATCGCTCGTGGCGCCCATTCGCGCGATGCTGGGGGAGGGGAGTCCCGTGGGCATTCTGGGCGAACCGGTGGGGCGTGATACAGCCGCCGCAATAGCCGCCGGCGCCGCATGGATCAAACGCCGCGATCCTAACGCCGTATTCTGCGTACTGACCGCCGATCACATCATTGGCGATTTGCCGATTTTCCGGGAAACCCTGCGGCAAGGGTTGGAGTTGTGTGCTCAGAACGACATTTTGCTGACCATCGGCATTGCGCCGTCTGAGCCCAGCAATGCGTATGGCTACATTGAAACCGGCGACCTTTGGCAGGAGGCGGGCGGAATATCTTTTTTCAAGGCCCGCCGGTTTGTTGAAAAACCCGATATTGAAACCGCCAAAGGGTATTTGGCCACCGGCCGTTATGCTTGGAATTCCGGCATGTTTGCCTGGTCAGTAAAAAGCATTCTGCAGGCGCTGCACGAGTTTCAGCCGCAGTTGGCCTCTGTAGCTGAACGCTGGGCTTTATGCACCGATGATCACATATTCCAAGAGCAGCTCAATGCCGATTTCCCCGATCTGAACAAAATCTCCATTGATTACGCCGTCATGGAGAAGGCGCAGAACATCGTCGTGTGTAAAGGCACATTTGCTTGGGATGACGTAGGATCTTGGCCGGCGTTGGAAGCGCATCTGCCCAAGGACGAGAGCGGAAATGCAGTGCTTGGAGATGTAGAAACCTGGGTCAGCAAGGGCAATATTGTGGTCGGCAAGGAAGGCCATTTGACGGCCTTGGTGGGCGTCGAGGGTTTAGTCGTGGTGCAAGCAGATGGCGTGACACTGGTGTGCAGCAAGGAACGCTCGCAGGAAATCAAAGGACTTTTGGGCCAATTGCGCGGCCAGCAACAGCGCGAAAAACTACTCTAAAACAAAACAACAGGAGATCATCATGAAATATCTATGTACGGTTTGCGGTTATGTCTATGATCCTGAAGTCGGCGATCCCGACGGTGGCGTAGCGCCCGGCACCAAGTTCGAAGACATTCCGGACTCGTGGGTTTGCCCGGTGTGTGGCGTCGGCAAGGATTCATTTATCCCGCAAGAATAACCGCCTTCATACAGAGCCCGGCTGAGCTACAAGGTTCGGCCGGGCTTTTTTGTTAGTTCAAGCCAAAATCCCAGTCATTCCACACCTTTCATATTACGTCGCATAATATATATTATGTTAAGTATTGGCCGGTCAGGCATACTACATATAGATCAATTGGCGATTCAGCGTGATTTATGCCCCGACGATAACTTTGTGAGTAACTTGTGAATAGCGCCTATAATTCATGCGCTCGAGGAGGCTATTTCCGCCCACTGGATTGAAGTAAAAGCGACTTGGGTGGGCTTGTGAACAAGCACTTAAGGCCTGTTGGACTTTATCTGCTTAAGAATCAAACAAGGTGCGCCCCGTCGGCGTCAGGATGATGGGACTTCCGCGTCATGTTTGTGAGGCTTTGCCCGTCGTGGTTTTATCCGCGCGCCTCATCGGTTATTTCTGTGACACCCACAGGGTAGGGGGTATGCCCCCCCCTGCCCTGCCCTACCCACCCCTCCTCGTGTCGTAAGACTGGGCTACTTTACAAAGACCAAGCTCAAGGCCGGCCAATAAGTGATCAGCAGCAAAGTAATCAGCATCAGCCCCATCAGGGCGAGCGAGGCTGCGGCCAGCTTCATCAGCGGGCGGTTGAGCCGCATGGCGGCAATGAACAGATTCATGCCCACCGGGGGCGTGCTGTAGCCGATGGCCAGATTCGCCAAAAAGATGATGGCCAGGTGCACTGGGTTGATCCCGTAGCGGACCGCCAGCGGAGCCAGCAGCGGCACGATGACCACCGTCGCGGTATAAATGTCCATTACACAGCCGACGGCCAACAAGAAGACGTTCAGAGCGATGAGGAAAACTATCGGTGACTCAATTCTCGTGCCGACCCAATCCAAGATGAGCTGTGGGACTTCCTGGTCAATCAAGTAATTGGTGATGGCCATTCCCATGCCCAAGATGAGCAGCACCCCGCCGACCAGCACGACGGTGTCGCGAATGATGCCGGTCAATTTGCGCCATGGGATTTCCCGATAAATGAGGACTTCGACCACCAGCACGTATGCGGCGGTGATCACGGCGGCTTCGCTGGCGACCAGAAAACCGCCATAGATGGCGCCCAGCACCACGAAGGGCAACGGCAATTCCCATTTGGCTTCTTTAAGTGCCGCGCCAAGTTCACCCCACGCAAAAGGTCGACGTGGGATCTGCGCGTGCAGACCGGCCCATACGCCGTAGGCGCAAAGCACGGCCAAAGCCAGTAGGCCGGGAATGATGCCGGCACGGAACAACGCATCAATGGTCACCTCACCCGAAATCGGCTGGGCAATGATGGCGTACAAAATCAAGGGCAAGCTGGGAGCAAAGAGCACACCCATGTTGCCGCCGCTGGTGACCAGCCCCAACGCGGCTTTCTCACGATAGCCATCCTTGAGCAAAGCCGGCAGGAGCAATCCGCCCAAGGCCACAATCGTCACGCCCGACGCGCCGGTAAAGGCGGTCAAAAATGTGCAGGTGACAATGCTCACCATGGCGAGCCCCCCCGGCATCCAAC
>Ga0209606_1004397_pt1 | contig 13080 bp, 9 predicted proteins | sample AD_UKC057_MetaG_FD_184412 | JGI IMG/M metagenome (GOLD analysis project Ga0209606, IMG submission 184412) | Active sludge microbial communities of municipal wastewater-treating anaerobic digesters from USA - AD_UKC057_MetaG (SPAdes) (version 2) | ecosystem: Engineered > Bioreactor > Anaerobic >...
TAACGATGACCCGACAGAAACAATCGATGCAACCGTGGATGTCAGTGAACTTCCTGGCGCTTTTGAATCGCACGATCCGGTTTATCTGGAAGGCACATACTTAGTCTATACGCCAACAGCGGAATTGATCACCGCTTTAAATGTAAATGGCTTTACAGCATCCATGTTCCAACAAAATAATCAAGCATACACGCCACCAGTAGGGGATACAATACCTGCGAATACTACATACCACACGGCCCTGGTGTTTGAAAAAGTAACGGGCGGACATAATTTCTATATGTTTGTTCAAGGGATATTGCAGGCGCCAACGCAATTGGTCCCGGACCTTTACACAGATACAATGATTGCATTTGCCTTCAGACCATTGCTGTGTTTTTCATGGTTGGACTCATTCCAGGTTATCGAAGGAGCTTTGTGGACTGAAAATTTTACTCCCCCCAGTTCCGGGTTTGGTGAAGGCGAAGAAGAAACCGTCATCGAGACCGACCCCTGTTCGGATGAGACCTATGCCGGATTTGTCGCACATGGCGAAATCGTTACCAAACCCGGCACGCTGACCCGTCGCGGATTCTGTTATGTAGAAGGAGACGCCATCCCGACGATTGCCGATTCCGTCGAAAATGAAGACGGAGACTTTCCAGCCGGTGAATATTCCCTGACCATTTCAGGATTGCCGCCCGATAAATTCTATAATGTTTGCGCGTTTTTACAGTCAGGCGTTGATATTGATTATGCCGCAACAACAACGACCGGCCATACCCTTGCCTTGATCGTCAGCGTCATGGCCTGCACGTTGGCGACCATCAACAGCGTCACAGCCAACGGAAAAATCAGCACACAAAGCACGCTTACCACCCTGAGACGCGGGTTTTGTTATATGGCCGGAACAGGAGACCCCACCACATCCGATACCGTTGTAGATGAGGATGGAGATTTTGAACCCGGAGAATACTCCCTTTCCATTACCGGGCTATCAACCGCAACGCTCTATAGTCTCCGCGCGTTTCTGGAAGACGGAAACAGCAATATTTATTACAGCGAAACCATTACTTTACGAACACAGTCTGCATCATCCGGCGAAGACGAAGAAGGCACGATCCCTTCCGATTCCGTGCGCCATTGTCCTGCTTGCGGAGAGGTATTTATCGAAGACCCTGTCATGCTGACCGGAGAAAATTGCTGTCCGAAGTGCGGAAGCAACATGAGCGATCGAGAATAAGGAGAAAACAGAATGAAAGGAGGCACCCCATGATCGGAAAAATGCTGACCAGGCAGTTTTTACAGGCAATTGATACGATGGCGATGGATACCGAATACGCCACACAGTTCAAAACGTATGAATGCCTGGATATGGCCGCGGGAATCTTCTTTCGGGAAACCAGATTATTGCACAGGTCGGTGGAGATCAAGACCGTGGCCGGACAGCAAAGCTATAACCTGCCGGCCGATTTTATCGACCTGTATATTCAGGATTCATCCGGCCGCTACGCCGTCCGGTATGACGACGGGACCACGCAATCCTACCCGGCCCTGCGCCAGTATGACGACATCTTTCTGGACAACCGAACCGACCGGAAAGACTATCCTGATTACTTTGCCGTGACCGAAATCAGCCCGGATGACGTTCCGACACTGATTTCCGGCACGGCGTCTTCCGCCGGGACCACATCCGGCGGGCGTTCAGTTCTGGAAGACACCACAAAGAATTTTGTCACGTTAAACGTCCAACCCCGCGACATGATCGGGAACGACACGGATGCATCCGTCGGCATCGTTTTGGATGTTGTGTCGACCACCAAGCTGGGTGTGGCTCTGTTTGAAGGGACAAAAAACGCCTGGACGAAATCGGATGCCTATTCCATCCGGTCGGCCATCCGGCAAAAAATGATTTTGTCCGACCCGCCACTCACCAGCGATTACGTGATCACCGTGCCCTATGTCTGCCTTCCCGCGCCCGTCTATTGGGATTACGGCGTCTGGCCAATTCCCGACACATCCTGCCGCGCCATTGCCGACGGCGCCGCGTCATTATTCAAGACCGGAAAAATGGAATATGTCGAAGCCAAGGCATTAAGCAGCCTGTTTGCCGATGAAATCCGCAGAATCAAAATGGAAATGGGAATGCGTCATCTGAAACAAGGAACAGGACGACACAGGAGGCGTTATTTCTAATGTCGCATGAAGAAACCAAACGCCCGATCGTGAATATGGATTTTCATGGAACATGGACGCCCGGCGCGTCCGCGTTAATGGCCGGGGCAAAAAACTTTCATGATATCTGCAATCAAATGCCGTGTGATAACGGACTGGAAGGCGTTCCCGGATATACCAAAGTGGTGGATCATCCGATCAGCGCCACCTATCTGATTGCGCAAAGCGGAATTCAGTTACGGCAGAAAAACGGATCGCCTTCCCGTCTTTTGGTTCAGGCGCAAAATAACACGCAAACCACATCCGCCATTTTACAGGCCATCGCCACCGATTCGGACGACGACGTCCCCAATACCCTGGATTTCGAATCCACGGTTCTTCACGAAGACGCAACAGGCGCGGGGCTTGGCCGATTTTGTAAATGGCCGCAAAACCAGATTGCCTATTGCAACGGCCTGGAAACGCTGATTTACGGCGGGGATGAAATGCCGCCCGCCGCGTTTATTCTTTCACTGACGCCCGCCGCCGATGAATTCCCGGACCCGATTGACTACACGGACGTCATTAAAAATGACCTCAAAACCGAAGGGAATGTTGTGCCGGTTACGGCAATCATATCCGCCGACACCTACACGAAACTGCTCTTGTCGTGCGACGGAACCAATGGAAGCACCACTTTTACCGACACATCGCCATCCGCTCACACGATTACCGCCCACGCCGACGCGCAATTATCTACCGTATTCAAGCAATTCGGGACGGCATCCGGTTCGTTTGCCGGAACCGGCTATTTGACCGCCCCCGATCATGCGGATTGGAATTTCAGTACGGGCGACTGGACGATTGATTTTTTTGCAAAATTAACCGGAACCAATAACGGGATCGTCGGACAATATACCGATACGGTTAATTACTGGTATTTAAATATCAATCAAACGTTGGATTCCCACTTCGGTCATTTTAAAGTCGTGGTTGGCGGAACGACAAAGGCCGATTATGAATTCTGGATCACCTGTTCGTCATCCATCATCTGGAATACGTTCAACCATTTCGAACTGGTGCGTCACGGCGCAAGCGTAGTGCTCTATTTTAACGGAACCCTGCCCATCGCCACTACTCCCAATGTTGCCATCAGCACCAACGCCATGCCAGACCTGGCCGCCTCCCTGACCATCGGGTCCGCCTATGACGGCGCTTATATGACGACCGGCAATATCGACGAATTCCGCATTTCCAAAGGCATCGCACGGCATACCACTACTACTTTCACCCGACCGTCCAACGCATACGAAGTCTTGACGACACGAAACATGATGGCCATTGTCACCAACCGGGCCATAACCTCGGCCAAGTTCTACCTGTCCAGTCTCAACGTACTGCCCGGTTCGATCATCACCGGAACCTACTGGAACGGTTTTGCCATGACGCCACTGACGCTTACGGACAATACCGTCGGTTTCAGTGTAGACGAAAAAAGCATTGAATTCGAATCCACCACCGGCCAGGCATGCCCGCGCCTGCTTTGCGGCCGATACGGATATGTTTACCAATTTTCGCTCACCAACATAGACGCATCCATCTATAAAGTAACCGTCAATCAGCCCATACAAACCATTACGGATATATGGGACGGAACGCACCGCCCCGTCATCGATTGCCGCGTGTATCACAGCAGCATATTGGTTGACGCCACGCAAAACGTCGCCTCCGAGACGGCGGCGGGCGTTACCGGTTCATCCGCTTATGTGGCCGATGTTTCCGGATTGACATCGTCGGAATATATTGAAATCCGCTGTTCGGAACGGTTCAGCTCCCTGCGCATCGGCATGTATGAGCGGGAAACCGGAAAAACCAATTCCAACACAGCCACACTGGTTCCACATCTCTGGAACGGTGATTCATGGTTTGTGCCGCAGGGCGTCATTGATACCACGCTGGATAAAGCCGGCAGCACCAAAACCTTGAATACCACCGGCTATCTTTCCTGGACGACGACACCATCCTTGCAGGAATTCAAGAAATATGACCGTGGCGAAACGCTCTGGTGTGTCCGGTTAGTTCCCAGCGCCACATTATCCGGCGCGGTCTGGATCGACTATATTGCGGCGATTCCCGCTCCGCAATTATCCAACAACCTGGGATACAAATTCCCGATGATGTTTCAAAATCGCCCCCTGCTTTGCAATCTGGCCACAACCGGCGAAGGAAACCGGATTGATTTCGGCATTACTAACACCACCGAAGGATGGAACGGCGAAGATTCATCTTTAGGCGACGGAAAATCAGCCCTGTATATCGGCGGATCGGAAGAACTGATCTGTGGCTGCGAGATTTACAACCGCCTGGGATCATCCATCTATACTTTCGCTTTATTATTCAAGGCGTATCATACCTATATCCTGAACGGCTATGATTACGACACCTATAAGGATTATCCCGTCTCTGATAAAATTGGTTGCCCGGCTCCTCTGACTCTGGACACCTTCCAGATATTTACCTCACGCGAGCAGCAATCATCACGCTGTATCGCCTGTTGGCTGTCCTATTCCGGCCCTTATATGTTCGACGCAGGCGGATTATCACCCATGGCCGGAATTGAATGCTATTTTGACCCGAATGATTCCCGTTGCATCAATTATTCGGCCATCGACCGGGCTCGCGGATGGTTTGACCCCGACCGGCCTCAATACAACCTGCAATTTCCGTCAGGAACTGAAACGGAAAATAACGTTTGGCTGTTCTATGATTTCTCGGTCAATAAATGGTATCCCAAGGTACCGCAAGCGGAAGAAGACCCGTATCTGTCCGCCGCTTTCCGTGTGACCGACGCCACCGGCAAACAATACATCTACGGTGCGCGTCCCAACGGTTACTTGGTGCGGCTGGAATACGGAACCACCTGGGACGAAGAACCAATCCAGCAATACATTGAAACCGGCGAAATCATTCCTTCCGGCAATATTCTGGAGACGCATAAGATCATTAAAATCAAGTTGCTTTACTTACCGATTACGGAAACCACACCCGTAACCCTGACCGTGACCCTGTACCGCAACGGAGACACCACCGGACAAGTTCTGACCACGCTTAACCTGACCGGGACGGCAAGCTTTCTCAGTCTCAAAAAGAAGCTGGCGCATGACGCATTTTCGTCATGCCGCCTCAGATTTGCAGCGGAAACCAGCGAAACCAAAAAAGGATTACAATTATTAGCCTGGTCTTATCAGTACACGACGGAACACCTGGCTGACCAGTAAAGGAGGGGGAATCATGCCCACCATCAACTCAGAATATGGTTTTAACAAGGCCATGTTGAAAGAACTGGCTAAATCAAACGCCGAAGGAGGAATGCCGAACATGGAAGAAGCAGCCACGGAATACGCGGCCAATAAAGCCACCCGCGATGCGGCGGCCGTGGAAGCCTCTGAACATCTGGCGCTGGACCAGAAAAAATTCATGTCTAATTTGCAATTTGCCAGGGATCAACTTTCGGACTATTTGAAGAATAACAATGTCGCCACATTAATCGCGGCGGTCAATGTTCCTGTGCAGGGCGCAGCCATGATGAAGCAAAGCGAACGGATGGATCAGCAAAACGCCACCTTAAAGGACATTACCAATATTTATGCACAAAACGCCGCCAATGCCGTAAGCGCCGCCAAAAAGAATACGGCGGACTGGAAAGCCCGTTATACGCCTCAACCTCAACCGCAACCGAATATTGAATTACCCGTCAGCCTGGCGCAATTCATCAATCCCCGGCCTAATATTCCGTACAGGTAATAAGGAGGAAAAAACGTCATGAGAGTATCATTATCGAATATCGCCGGAACCCAATTATCAGGATTAACCGGACGCAAAGTCAAAATGCCATACAATCAGATGGTATTAAGCCAAACCCCTGCCGCCGAAAGCCTGTATCAAAGTCAGATTGCCACCAGGCAGGCGGCCGACCAGTTCGAAAGAAGTCAGGCCCTACAGAAATATATCGCCGACGAACAAAACAAGGAAGCCGGCAAGGCCAGCATGATTTCCGGGGCGAATACGCTGATGTCGCTTGCGGCCTTGTCCAAGGACACAGCGGCAGGAAAAGCGGTTACGGATGCATTGGCGGCAGCGGGCAACAAGGCGACCGCAACAATCGGCGACGCACTGAATATCATGCCGGGGAAACTTGCGCCGGAAGGATCAAACGCACTGGCCGGAACAACATCCCAGGCAGCGCAAGGCGTTGCTGGAACAACACTGGGGAAAATCGGGACATCCGTTGGAAGTAAAATCGGGGCAACTGCCGCCCCCTATGTCACGCAACTTGGCGAAAATATTGGAACAGAGACGGCCAAAAGCACAACAAAGGGATTGGCAAAATGGTTAAGTGGTGAAGCAGCCAAACAAGCAACGACAGAAGCCGCTGCAACAGGAGCAAGTTCTTTCGGAAGTCTGGGCAGCAGTCTGGGGAGTATTGCCGGAGGCGTATCTACGGCAGTTCCCTATTACGCACTTGCGAAGATTGGCGGACTACTGGGAAACGCCGTGGTCGATAATAACCCCGGAATGGAAAACACAGCACTGGGAAACGTAATCCGGTCCTTAAAGAAAGACCCGCTGACGGTCGAAGATTATTATGTGGATTATCTGGCCGACAGAGGAGGATTCGGGGACCACGACACATTAAAATACACACTGCAAGACGCAAATCCACTGGAAGTAGGAAGCTGGTTTACCGGAACAGCAGACAAGGCCAAAAACACAGCAACCCTTGGATTATACAAACCGTTCACGGATGATTTTAAAGGGTCGGCGGCAAGAATGGCGCTTGCTCCTGATCCATTGACCGGTTATCTGTCCACGGTATCAAGCGGCATGGGCGATGCCGGAAAAGTAGTTTCCGCCATTCTTAATCCCATCGGCGCGATTGTTGGCGGCGGATGTATCATCGTCACCGCCTGCACCGGACGCGATTCGGACGAAGTGAATATCACCAGACAATACCGCGATACATTCCTTTCCCCTCTGCAACTTCGCGGATATTACGCCCTGGCTGAAAAAGTGGTTCCGTGCATGGAGCGCCACGCGGGAATCAGGAAATCTGTTAAAAAATATCTTGTCGATAAATTGATTGATTACGGAAAATATCGACTCGAATTGTCGGACAAGAAACCGGATCTGTCTTCCGTGCTCGTATCAAAGACATTTCTTGCGCTGATTACATCCATCGGCATGATGATTCCCCGGTATGTCCGGGCAAATGGTGAAGTGTATTAGTGAATGGTTGATGGTGAATAGTGAATGGTGAATTCACTAACCAATATCCACTACAATAAAGGAGGGAAAAACATGGAAAATCCTTACGGCGCAGTACCGGAAGCATTGGATAAGTCACGCATAACCTTGCGCGACATTATGACGGACATGTTAATGTCGAAAAAAATGGAGAATGAACTGTCTTTGGCCCGCGCGAAAGCCGACACCGACACGGCGCTGGTCAATGCCGATATTGAAAAAAACAAACTGACAAATCTGCGGGACATGGCCGCATTGGATGAAAACAAACGCCACGCCATGACCATGGAAGGGCAGGGGCAGCAGCAAATTGATTTTACCCAGGGCCCGCAATTCAATGAAACAAAACGCGTTAATACGGCGCACATTAAAAGCCTGAACGCTTCCGCAGCACTTTCGGGTGCTCACGCCGGTTTGTTCGGCGAACAATTGAAAGCGTTACGGCAGGAAAATGAACTCCAGAATAAAACCATGACATCACAGGAATATGCAGCATTTAACGGTTTTCCAGGCGCACAGCGTCTTTTCGGCATGAAGGGAAACGAAACCATGACATACCGGCAATGGGAATCCGGCTTCGGACAACGCCTTCGGGAAATGACCAAGACCTATCCATCGATCCAACTGGACATGAGCGCAACGGCCATGCAGGATGCCCTGGATAGCACCATTAAACAATATCATCAAACGCCTGCAACCGATACAGCCGGGCGCAAGGTATTGGAATCAAAAATTACCGATCAGTATTCTACGTTGGAGATGATGAACAAGATCATGACCAACGGGAAAACCAATCCCGCTGAAATAGCGAAAATCGGCATGGCGGCATGGAACACGGACGCAATGGCCCAAACAAAATACAATGGCGATATGGAAGCGTATCTGAAGGATTTTGCCAACAGCGTCAAGCAGACACAGGCAACATACAGCGATGATCTGAATAAACGCAAATTTTATATCAAAACCGGAATGACACTTGACGATGCCCAAAACCAGTGTCAGCGGCGATCTAAAAATGTATTTTATTTGGCTGTTTGAAAATGATGTATTTAGAACATTCCGTCTTCTTCTTCCCTGAAAAATTATAAACATTATTATTTTCTTTTCTTCTTCGTTTTATTCCGTTCGGTTTTTTCATTGTAATTAAATAATCATTTGTTTTCATCTACCATTGCCTTCAGGAGAAATGAAGACAATGGTGGGTTTAACAAAGAAAAGATGTTGTAATTGCGATGCGTTATATAAACCGGATGCCCGCAATGCCACTCGTCAGGAATACTGCAAGAAACCGGAATGCAGAAAAGCCAGCAAGACAGCCAGTCAAAAACGTTGGCTGGAAAAGCCGGAGAATCAGAATTATTTTTGCGGGACAAGCAATGTTCAGCGCGTCCAGCAGTGGAGAAAAGAACACCCGGGCTACTGGCGCAAGAAATCCGACAAAACGGATAGTGCGTTACAAGAGACCTTAAATTTGCAACCATCTGAAAAAACTACAGATACAGCCGATCCCTCTTTTCGTGCGTTACAAGAGATCATAAATCGGCAACATATTGTTTTATTGGGATTAATAGCCAATATGACGGGATCTGCGTTACAAGATGACATCGATATAACCGTCCGCCGTTTGCTACAATTGGGTCAAGACATTGTCTATCATTCTATCCAAAGCAAAGGAGGACAACCACATGATGTTGAAAGAACCTATTTTCCCCGAGAGAGTCCGCCAGGTGCCCAAACGGTTCAGCTGGCTGGATCAGCGTTTAATCCGTGACCATCATATCGAACATTGCAGCCACCCGGCAGCAGCGCTTTATCTCTTTTTGGTCACCGTTGGCGATGCCCGGGGACTAAGCTACTATGGGGATGCGACAATCATGAAGCATCCTTCCATGGATGAGACCACCCTGGGAGACGCCAGGCAAAACCTGATTCACAATTGCCTGATTGCCTGGCAAAAGCCTTTATATCAGGTTCTGGAGCTGGATAGCGCCGAAAAAGAAACCTATAGCTGTACACGTCCCCATATGGACAAACCCCTTTCCCTGGGCGAGATTCTTCAACGTGCCATGGGAGGGACGACATGATTGATTATGAAACCTTCATGAGAATAAAGACTTCCCACGAAAATCAGGGATTGACCTGTCCGCAGATTGCCGGGGCCATTGGACTGGACGAGCGAACAGTGCGGAAATGGATCAATCAAAAGCGATATATCCCGAGGAAGGCAACCGTCCGCCCAAGTAAACTGGATCGGTTCAAAGCTCAGATTATCAGCCTGCTGGAAAAGTATCCCTATTCGGCAACCCAAATCTTCCAGCGCATCCAGGAAGAACAGTATGACGGCGGCTATACCATAGTTAAGGAATATGTGCGCAAAATCAGGCCTCACCGGGTGGAACCGTTTCTGAAATTGTCGTTTGCCCCCGGGGAGTGCGCCCAGGTTGATTGGGGCTCCTATGGCTCTGTCCGCGTCGGTTCCACCAGCCGCAAGCTCAGCTTCTTTATCATGGTGCTTTGCTACAGTCGCATGATGTATGTCGAGTTTACTGTTTCCCAGTCCATGGAGCATTTTATGGCCTGCCATCAAAATGCTTTTAACCTTCTGGGTATTCCCAAAAGAATTATGGTGGACAATTTAAAATCCGCGGTTCTGAAAAGGGCGCTGGGAGAGAATCCGATTCTCAATCCCAAATATCTGGATTTTGCCAACCACTATGGTTTTACCATCGCTCCCTGCGCCGTGGGCAAAGGCAATGAAAAGGGACGTGTGGAAAATGGCGTGGGCTACGTCAAGAAAAACTTCCTGGCGGGTTTGAATCTATCCGACTTCAAGATGGTTAACCCGGCCGCCATCAACTGGCTGGATACTATAGCCAATGTGCGTATTCACAGGGAATCAGGCAAAAAACCGGTGGAGATGTTCAGCGAAGAACGCGACAGTCTGATTTTCCCTGACAAATTGCCTTATGATATTGCAACAATCTCCCAGGTCCGAGCCGACAAGCAGTTCCGCATAATCCTGGACGCCAACCGTTACTCCGTACCGGCGGAATATGCCGGACAAAGGCTGACGTTGAAAACCTACCCCGACCGGGTCTGTATTTATCATGGCGAAAAACTGATTGCCCGGCATGTCCGCAGTTATGACCGCCATCAGGATATTGAAAACCCGGATCATCCCAAAGAGTTGATTGTCCAGCGCAAAAAAGCGAAGGATCAGAAAATCTTTATGCGCTTTTTGATGCTTTCTCCAAGAACCGAGGACTATTACCGGCAGTTGGAGCAGCGCCGGATTAATCCCCAACATCACATCGTCAAAATCGTCGCGTTAAGCGAAATCTACAGCAAAGATGAAGTCGCCCGGGCAATTGAGGATGCCTTCATCCTGCAGGCGTTCTCCTGCGAGTATATTGCCAATCTTTTGGAGCAACGGGCCAGAAAACTGCCTCAACCCGGGGCATTGATTCTTACTCGAAGTCAGGATCTCCTGGATATGGATATGGAACAGCCGGATATGGAGATTTACAATAAAACGTTACAAGATGCCAAAGGAGCGATGCTATGACGCAAAAAATTACACAAGACACAGAACTTGAGGAAAACTTGAAATATCTGAAGCTTATGCTTATCCGGGAACAATACGAGTCTCTGGCCAAGCAGGCGTCTCAAAAACAGTTGACGCATGTCCAATACCTTTCTGAATTGATCCAAGCCCAGGTTCATCAGCGCCGTGACCGCGCCATCGAACGCCGAATACGCCAAGCGCGATTCCCGCAAATCAAAACGATGGATCAGTTTAACTGGAGCTGGCCGAAAAAAATCAATCAGCCGCAGGTGCGCAATCTGTTCCGACTGAAATGGATTGAAGATAGAAGCAATGTGATTCTCATCGGTGGCGTGGGGCTGGGAAAGTCGCATATCGCTACCGCGCTCGGTTATGAGGCTTGTCTCAAAGGGTATTCCGTCCTGTTTTGCACAGCGGTGGAAGCTATGAATAACCTGACCGCCGCACGATCAGCCAGTCGCTTGAAACAGGAATTGAATAAATACATCAAGCCTGATTTGTTGATTTGTGACGAACTGGGATATTTGCCTATCGATAAAACCGGCGCTGATCTGCTCTTTCAGATTATCAGCCACCGTTACGAAAAAGGTTCTCTGATCATTACGACTAATCGGGTCTTTAAAAAATGGCCGGAAATCTTTAACAACGATAGCACACTTACCGCCGCGCTTCTGGACCGCCTCCTGCACCATGCCGAAACTTCTATGATTGAGGGAGACAGTTACCGAATGAAGGAGGTTATAGAAACTTAAGCCTTCCCGGACAATCAGCAGCTGCCGGGTACTGAAACTTGCTTCGGCGGCTGCTTTTATCCCATTTTTACCTTCGCATTTTTAAACCGCCACATTTGCTATATTTTCACGCCGCCGCTGACAAACCAGCTTGTGACCTACAAGAACGCCATCGAGCAATCAGGAAATCCACAGGCTAAATCAATTCTTTTGGGCATCAGCAACGGCCTGAATAAACGCAAGGATTTGCTGGGCACCCTGCAATACGCCAAAGGGTGGTATGATTACCTGAACGCACAACCATCCGGCAACACGGTTAAACTTAGACAGTAGCTACTGATATACATGTTCTATAACACTGGACAAATTTTCCATAAATTATCCGCCTGGCTTTTGGTCTTTATTACCGTGAAAAGCCTGGCGTCCATATTTCATTTCCTTTGATTTTAAACATATTTTTACTTTCGATTCTAATTTAAAGAGAGTATAGAGACAATAGAAAATCGGAAAATACCCGGCGGGTATAATAATTGTACGGCCGCGCTGCGCGCGCCCGTACGGCGAGTTGAGCTTACGCACTCGCCCGATTAGTCCGACCTTGCGCTGATTCGCGCGGTCGAACAAATCGTTCGAGCGCATTTCGTAAGCAGCCTTGCCGAGCAAGCTCGGCAGCCTGCCAACGAACCGCTCAACTCGCCGTTCGGTTTCTATTAAGTGATGGCGAGGAGTGAATCTTGACGACAAAAGTAAAATACAAATTATCAGTACCCAAAGAATACTGTTCCCGGTTGCACGACGAGCTTTATCCGTCCAGTCCTTACAGAAACGAGCTTGATCGTGATAGAGATAGAATATTGTATTCAAAAGAATTTAGAAGGTTAAGTGATAAAACCCAAGTATTTCTATCTTCATCACATGACCATGTTCGAACTAGACTTACACACACTTTAGAAGTGTCGCAAATCGCGAGAGTTTCAGCAAGCAACCTGGAGCTTGAACCAACATTAGCTGAAGCTATTGCTTTTGGGCATGATGTTGGTCACACACCATTCGGTCATGTCGGTGAAAAGACGCTCAACTTAATAATGAATGGTTGTGACAAGGTAGCAGATTTTCAAAACAAAATGGATACCTTCGATAAAGGGTTTAAGCATAATCTTCAAGGTTTAAGAGTCACATGCGATTTAGAACAACTCTATGGTAACCCTGGTTTGAACCTTACAAATTTTACTCTATGGGGGATACAACATCATACTAAAAATAAATGGGGTTCTTGTGGATATCTTGATAGCATAAGTAACCAATGCTTATTGAAACGAGATCCTCAACCTTGCCATCAAAATAATG
>Ga0209606_1004401_pt1 | contig 13069 bp, 7 predicted proteins | sample AD_UKC057_MetaG_FD_184412 | JGI IMG/M metagenome (GOLD analysis project Ga0209606, IMG submission 184412) | Active sludge microbial communities of municipal wastewater-treating anaerobic digesters from USA - AD_UKC057_MetaG (SPAdes) (version 2) | ecosystem: Engineered > Bioreactor > Anaerobic >...
TGTTTATTAGTCTCATCCAACTTGGCTAGTTTTTCGGTAACATCGGCAATTAATTTAGCCGATTGCCCGGTAATATTTTGGATTACCCTGGTTGTCTGCTCAAATTGTCCCTGACTGGCGCGATGAGTTTCACTGAGCTTTTTATCTAATTCTTGGCGCATTTCTGTGTTCTGAGCGGCTAATTGCGACAATTTTTCTGATTGCTGGGCCAAACGCTCAAGCAGCGCCAGCGACTGAGCATCGTTAATTGGCGTTTTTTTCTTCAATAAAAGTAAAATTACGAAGATTAATCCAGCTAAAATTAAAGCAAAAATTGAAATTAAGATAGTGTTATCCATATGTTTATAATTATAGCCCAGTTTTATGTTTTTCACAAAAAACTGTCTTATAAAGACAGCTTTTTAAGGGGATAATTCTTCTCTCTACTTAAAATTAAAAGAGTATTGCCACGTAAACAGTAATTAAATCCAAGTAACACCCGATACCCTATCCTCATCGTCCTTAAAGCGCATAATACGCACCCCTTGGGTATCACGACCAAGAGTGCTTACTGTCTTAAAAGGAGTTCTAATTACTTGGCCATTATTGGAAATAATAATTAAATCACGGTTCTCCATCACATCGGCATTAACTAAGAAAGCATTGGTAATATCACCAGTCTTATCAGTCACTTTCGCTGTCTTAATACCACTACCACCGCGTCTCTGAACTTTATATAAGGATAAATCGGTACGCTTCCCATAACCCTTAGCCATAATAATCAGAATCTGATAATGGCGCTTCTTGTCTTTGTCGGTTTTAGCCACTCCCATGCCGACGACAGCGTCATCTTTATGTAATCTGATTCCATAAACACCGGTAGCATTACGGCCCATATCACGAACGTCAGTTTCCTTAAAACGAATTGCTTGCCCTTTAGCGGTAATAAGCTGAATATGATCGCTGCCGGAAGTCGGCTTTGCCCAAATCAAACGATCATCTTCCTTAATTTTAATGGCAATCAGACCGCTGCGACGGACATTATTAAAAGCGGATAATTCAACTTTCTTTACCAACCCCTTCTCGGTGGCAAAGAATAAATATTTACTACCGAAAATCTTATCAAGCGGCAACACGGAAGTTACTTGTTCGCCGCTGGTCAACTGTAAAAAATTAACGATTGAATTACCCTTGGCAACCCGAGAAGCTTGAGGAATTTCATACGCCTTCAACTGGAAAGCCCGACCGCGAGTAGTAAAGAATAAAATATCGCTGTGAGTAAAAGTGGTAAACATAAATTCAACCGTATCTTCCTCCTTAGTAGTTAAACCCATAACACCCTTACCGCCACGAGCCTGTACCTTAAAAGTATCCGGCTCCAAACGCTTGATATAGCCGTCGCGCGTCATCATAACCATTGTTTCTTCATTCGGCACTAAATCTTCCAAACTAAATTCCTTGACGCCATGAACCACAACAGCGGTCCGGCGAGGATTATCAAATTTATCGGCCACAGCCGTAATCTCCTCTTTAATGATGCCCCGAATCTTCGCCACGGACTTCAAAATACTTTCCAATTCTTTAATAAGTTTCTGCTTTTCTTTTCCTTCCTGCTCAATCTTCAAACGTTCAAGATTGGCCAAACTCTGCAGTTTCATTTCCAAAATAGCAATAGCCTGACGCTCAGATAATTTAAACTTCTTAATCAAATTAGCTTTCGCCACTTCTTTATCTTTAGATGCCTTAATCGTCTTAATCACCTCGTCTATATTTTTTAAAGCTATCAGTAAACCTTCCAAAATGTGCGAACGGTCTTTGGCTTTATTCAATTCAAATTGAGTGCGACGACGCACAACTTCTTCCCGATGTTTGATATACTCTTCTAAAATCATCTTCAAAGTTAAAACTTTGGGCTGGATGCCGTCAACTAAAGCCAACATGTTCACATGAAAACTAGTCTGCAAAGCAGTGTGTTTGTACAGAGCATTCAGGATTTTCTTGGGATAGGCATCCTTCTTTAATTCCGCCACAATACGGACGCCGTCCTTATCCGATTCGTCGCGCAAGGCCTTAATGCCGTCAAGCTTTTTCTCTTTCACTAAATCGGCAATCTTTTCCACTAAATCAGCTTTATTAACTTGATAAGGTATTTCCGAAATTACAATTTGAAAACTGCCGCCTTTCTGTTCTTCTATTTCCGCTTTGCCGCGGATAACAATACTGCCTTTACCGGTGGCGTAAGCCGCCAAAATATCTTTTTGATTATAAATAATACCGCCGGTAGGAAAATCAGGACCTTTGATAAATTGCATCAAGTCCTCAATACTCGCTTCGGGGTTATCAAGCAAATGACAAATCGCCTGCGTTAATTCGCCAAGATTGTGCGGCGGAATATTAGTGGACATGCCAACGGCAATACCCATCGTACCGTTTAATAAAAGAGCGGGTAATTTCGCCGGCAGCACACGCGGCTCTTTTTGAGAACCGTCATAATTAGGAATAAAGTCAACTGTATCTTTATCAATATCAAACAACATTTCCTCGGCAATGCCGGCCAATTTAGCTTCGGTGTAACGCATAGCGGCGGCGCTATCGCCGTCCATGGAACCGAAATTTCCTTGCCCCCTGACCAAAGGATAGCGCATTGCAAAATCCTGAGCCAGGCGCACCATTGATTCATAAACAGCGCTGTCGCCATGGGGATGATATTTACCCAAAACTTCACCGACTACTGTGGCTGATTTTCTAAATTTTCCATTTGCCCTTAAACCGATATTCCACATCGCATACAAAATGCGGCGATGGACCGGCTTCAAACCGTCGCGTACGTCTGGCAAAGCTCGAGAGACAATAACACTCATCGCGTACTCGAGATAAGAGCGGCTCATTTCCTCAACCAAAGGTTGGTCCTGGATTAAACCGAAATCGGTCTGGCGCCATCCGTTAGGCAAAGTGGTATTGTTATTACTTTCCTCTTTTCCAATTTTTACATCTTTGTTTTCTTTTTTCATATCAATATGCGATTTGCGTAATATTTTCACAGCCCGGCGGAATCACGCAAGGTTTAGCCTCGCCAATACTAGGCATACAGTCGATAAATTCCGGGCAAGAAGATGAAGCTAATTCCGGAAGACGCTTTTGCAGATCGGAAATAAGCTCTTCCGGGGTGATAGTAGCCCTTGATTTGTCTGTAATATTTTCTTCCACTATCGGCGCAGTTTCTGAAGCAGCTACCTGCTCTTCTAAATTAGCATTCATTTTCTCTAAAAAATCCTGACTGACTGCGGGCGTATTAGAAGCTACCGAGGTTTTATCTACCATCTCATTTCTAATAATATCAATAGTTTGGTTAAGGTCAGCTTGCCAAGCGGCGGTGTCAGCATCAATAGTCTGCCCCACACTAATAGTAGTATTATTAAAAGAATGAACCAAAGTAAAGAGCCAAAAACTAAGAATAAGCACGGAAAAAACCCAGACGCCCACCTTTAAGAAAAAACGCTTCTTTTTTTCCTCGGCCACTTGATTATTTTTTTCCTGCTCAGACATATATTTAATTATTCCCTAATGCCATCTAAATTAACATCATATAAAATCTGTTCGGCAATTAGGTGATATTCTAAAATTTCTTCCGGTTTAAACCAAAGGTTAATTTCTCTCACTGCCTCAGACACCTCATCGGAGCAATGTACTAAATTACGCACCGCCCTTTCATCGCGATTGGAAAGCTCATAGGAATCAAGAGTCAGGTCGCCACGAATGGTGCCGACATCGGAAGTGGTCGGCTCAGTACCGCCGACGATTTTTTTGACAACCGCCACCGCCTGATTGCCCTCCCAAATCATCGGCGCAATTGGCCCGCAGCTCATAAATTTTACCAGAGCGCGAATAATATCTTTGCCATATTCAATCGGCTCTTTCTCTATCGGCATACCTAAATCTTGGCGATTCTTAACGGTCAATTCGCCTTTTTTCTGGAACCAAGCATCGTCTTTATTATAATGCTTCCACAAAACTTCTTCTTGTGCCATTATCAGCTTCAAAGCTACAAGTTTCAAGCCGGCGGCTTCAAAACGCTTAATAGATTCACCAATTAAACCGCGCTGGATGGCATCCGGTTTCAGAATAACCAAAGTTCTTTCTTTCTTAGGATGAGTAATCATAGGAATTAATAATTAAGAATTATAAAAATTTGGAATTAATATTTTAGTATCACAAGCTCCATGTCTTCCACCGGCAAATCTTTCTTGCTGATTTTTAATTTTTCTTCATAAGAAGGAGATAACCCGATTTCTTTGATAAATTTATCAACCCCGTCCAAACCCTCTATCTTTAATTCATCGGTTTGATAATGCATCGGCACAATAATCCGCGGTTCAATCTGGGCAATCACTTCCACCGCTTTCTTCGCGTCTAAAGTATATTTGCCACCCACCGGAATCAACAAAATATCCGTTCCGGCAAGTTTCTCTAACTGTCCGCTATCTAAAGGCTGGCCTAAATCGCCCAGATGGACCACAGAAATATCATCAATTTCCAAACGAAAAATTAAATTATTGCCGCGCTCCGCACCCTGAACGTCGTCATGAAAAGAATCAATGCCCTCAATCAAGACATTCTTAATGTCATATTCGCCAGCGCAATTAATCACAAAAGGATTACCGCGCAAAGCGGCCACGTTATTATGGTCTTCATGATTATGGGAAATAGTCACGATATCGGCTTCACAGTTAGGTAATTTTAAGCCAAACTGTTTACCGAAAGGATCGGTAACCACGGTGACGCCGCCAGAACCGATTTTGTCTTGCAGTTTAAAACAAGAATGTCCAAGCCAAGTAAGAATCATATAAATAGTGCTTAAAAATAAGAATCGCGAACAATTTTAGAGGCTAAAATAAAAATAATTTATTGATAAATACAATAAAAATAGGCCCTCTCAGCTTATTTTTATTATATCAGAGCCAAAGCCTCAGGTCAATTTAAGCCTAAAAATTGGGCATAAATCAATAAAAAAACCGGCTCTCTAAGAAGAAAGCCGGAATAAATGTACAAATTATATTTTTAATTACTAATAACCCCATAGGCATTGCCTAGAGGGTTAAGGTTTAGACGAACCACTGGGGTTCCCTTAGTTACAACAAGTTCGAATACGGCTCGTACCTTAACCCCAGCTTCATTTAGATAAATAAAGCTGAAGTTATTAAAACCCTGGTTCAACCTTACCGTCTTGCTTCTTCGGTTCGGCGGAATGGGATCAATATCTAGACCCTCCGGCACCATAGAATATGGTGTCGGGTTGAAAAACACAACCTTGGCCACATCTCGCTGTAAATTCAAGAGGTGGCTCTCTCTTAAAACAAAATATTCCTGCCCCTGGGTAATGATAGACTGGACAGGACACTGCCAGATATTCCTACCAGTACTAGATGCCGGGGGATCGGCATCATACAGAATTTTCATTGAAATGATGCCAGGACCGGTAATAATCGGCTCTGTTCTTTCATTTGGCGCCAAGGCAGCGCCATAGAAGTCTCCCTCAAAAACCAGGATTGACTTTTGGGTTGAGTCAATTAGAATTAAGGGAAATTTCTTCACCTCTAAAACTCCAGAAACCTCTGGAATTTTGGGCGAAAACCCTGGCATAGTACTAGCGGTTGTTGATTGATCTTTCTGAGAAGCAGACTGCTTGTCAACAGTCGCACGCATCCTCTCGGGGGCGGAAAGCGGTAAAACCAATTCTTGACCGCTCACTATGTTCAAGTTAGTGGTAAAAACGGTTTTTATATCTTCCCCCACGAAATAGCGGAGACGCACATTGCGAGCCTCACCAGAGGGAGGCAAAAAATAAATTGCCTTACTTTCGGCCGGCCGCAAAATCATCTGCCGCCCATTATAAGAGAGTTCCACCGACATCCCGTTTGATGGGTTTTTTACGGTCGGCTGAGCTGTAGCCGTAAGGGAAAAAGTAGCAAAAACAAACACAAAAAAACTTCCAATGTTTTTCATGATTTTTCAGTATTTATATATCGGTTATTTTATTTTAATTAACTTCCCCAATTTTTGGGGATTCTATTAAAGTTAGCATATTTTATAAAATATGTCAATATAAAATAGGCTGATTTTATAATTCATCTCTAATATAACAAAAACAGACTAATACTAGCCTGTTTTTATTATACTGACTTTACCTTAAAGCATCTGTTTCACAAATTTAAGCACTTCGCTTATACCCTTAGCCGAGAAATCGACTTTCCGGACATTATCGCCTACCTGCATCACCAAAGTGTCAACTTTGCCATCCAAACTTGAACCAACCCGAAAAGCATTTAAGGAAGCAAGCTTATTAAAGTGTGCCAACTTGCCCGCATCCTTTAAATCTTCAGATAAGGCGGTGTGTAAATATTTATATAACATTTCGGCTTGAGCCTGGCTGGAAGAAGCGTGGCGCAAATCATATAGTTCCGTTAAGACACTATTTTCTGGGGAATTCATCGACATTAATAAATCGGCATCACTGGAGAGTAAATCACTTAAAGAAGCGTCGGGAGAAATATGATTTTCTTCAATATATTCTAACAACACTTTATCGGCTGGAGTTTTAGTTCGAGCAGCAATAATCTCTAAAGCTTCTTTAATACTGCCGCCAGTAGTCTCTCGAACATAATTATTAATGATGTTATCAAACTGATTGGGAATGTCCGACTGGTTAAGCGATTGTGGTGCTTCTGTCTGTGACGACGGAAGAGAAGGCTCTAATTCGGGTAAAGACGAGGACGCATCCTGTTCAACATTATCATTAGATAAATAATCGAGCGCCCCTACCGCCGACGCCTCCTCTGAGAAAAATTTACTCCTTAAAAATTCTTCAGCATTATTTATTAGATGACCATTATCATCCACTAACAAGCCGGATACTTCATTGGCGTTATCGTCAAAAAATAGAAAAGTATTATTCTGAGTATCAATAAAGACATCGTAGCCGTCAATTTCTGCCTTAATAACGTTCTCGTCGGCATAGGAAACTTGTTCGCTTGATAGACCGAAACGAGCGCCAGCTCTATCCGCCCAAATTTCTCTAACCTTGCCGACATTGGGAACTCCTTTGGAATCAATAAAGGTGTCAGGCGTTTGTATCGGCTGGCTACCATCCGGATTAGGCGGCGTTTCTTGCAAGCCATCTTTTCCAGATGGCAAATCAATGCTTGTTTCTGATAAATATCCCGGCTGAGCACCGCTGCCAGCTTCCACTCTCACAATAAAGTTATCTCCATTTTTTTCTAGCGTCACTTTATTGCCGACAAAAACTTTATCAGTGATATCGCCAGTATCAGCTAAAGTGCGATTAGTCTGTATTTCTGCCCAATGGCGTAAAGCAGCGACATCATTAATATCGCCTTGATAGCCGAGTTCGGCAGCATGGCTTTCAAAAATATTTTTAGTCGACAACCAAACAGAATCATATTGTCCAGCCTTTAAGCCCTCATTGCTAATTTGATCAGACCAAGTGGCCGTCTCAACAGCGCTTGAACCAGCTAAACTATTAAGATTAGGGCTGATGTAATTTTTAATATCAGAGATAGTATCAGAGACGGCTGCTCCGAATTTAGTATTTTCAGAAATAAAACGGAAACCAGCAGCGGCTTTGTCTTCAAGCCAAGAACCGGATAATTCGCGGACTAAAGCGCCAGAAGTGGCAAAAACGCCGCCGACAATAGCCCCTTGCAAAATCTTTTTCTTTAAGAAAGACCGCCTATTCTTATCTAATTGCATCTCCGCAAAATACTCCAAAGAATTTAATAAATCCTCAGCCCGCTCGTTTAATTTGCTTAATTCTTTAATGTTGACGTCTTCATAAACACTTTCATAATCTCCTTTGGCTACGAGCGCCACCTGCACATCCTTATCTAATTGTAAAATTTGTCCTTGAGATAATAATTGATAGAAGTCGAGCATGCGGGAACTTCTTTCTTCAACCGAACCAAAATTAATTAATCCCTTATCAACTAAATCTTTAGAAAAATTAACCCGCCGGGAAAGTTGAAATAAAAGTTGCGCTCTTTTTTCACCTTCGGCCTGCTGCGCTTTATCAATCAAATTCTGCAACTTAGACATTAAAGTCTCTGCGCGTAACACTTTGCGCTCAATATTTTTTCCAGATGTATATTCTTGATTTCTCTCTTTATTGTGTTCCCCCTTCTTTTTTTCTTCCTCCTGACGCCAACGCGCATCAAGATCATTAAACTTAACCCTTAAATCATAATACAAAGATTTCTGCTCCGGATTAGCGACCTTAGCCAACCATTCTTCTCTATTGAAAGCATATTCAGTCGGCACTAATTCCTGAATCGCCTTCAAAACCATTTTTCTTTCTGTAAGTAAAGGGCTATCTCCAGGCAAATCTTTTTTTTCTAAACCCTTATCGGCGTTACGCAATGCTTGCCGCCCCTTTTCCCGGCCACGCCAGGCGCCTACAGCCATTGCGACAGCCGGAATGGCAACAAATCCTAAAACACTACCAAGGGCCATTCGGCCGGCATAACCACTGGCAAAAAATTTCCAATTATCCTTAGCAAAAGCTTTGGCCAGAACTGATTTATTTTTAATCATCTCCTGCCAATCTTTTTCTAAATCAGGATTAGCCGACATAAACTGCACCATGTTTACATTAGCATCCATTTTATTAATGGCTTGTAAAACTGAAGCTTCCGACCAGTTTAAATCATTAGACAACAAGGCGCTCATCTGTTTGCGGGAATCATCATAGGCCCGTTTAGCTTGATAATATTCCTGATGCGTCTTTGAACCCTTAGGCTCCGGAGTATAAGTAAAGAGACGGTACTCTTTGGCACAAGAGGCCAACCAATTAGCATTCTCATTCATTTCTTTGACAATCGCCGCCTGCTTTTCATTAATATTCTTCAAATCGAAATGACCGGTAAAATCAGCCATAAATCTTCCTTCTTCGGTCTCAATTTCTTTCAAGTCAAGGTTTTGCGCCCAATCGACCAAACGCGTTAATTCAACTTTATGTTCAGCCAAGCCGCCATGCGCTTGTTCTAAAATAGCCTCCTTCTTTTGTTTACCAATTTTAAAAGCATTAGAAATGCCCGTGCTTAATTTACCCCAAAAACCCTTAGCAACGGCGCTGGCATCCGCCTGCTTCTTGCTGACATTCCTATTAGCCTTCTCAAGGGCTAAATTTTTCAAACTCTTAGCAATTAATAATTGAGAAACACTATTTAATTCGGTCAAGCCAGGAATGGAAAGTAAATCTTTATCATTCAAACCAAGGTCATAAAAATAATCTAAGGCCTCTGGGGCAATTTGTTTCTCTCTTTTTTGGCTTTCAGATTTGTTTTCTTTGGGGCCGTCTACATGTTCTAAACCATTATTGACGGGATCATTAACTTCTTCCCTGATTTTTTTAGCAGGATCGTCTTTAAAATGAAGGCCGTTCTTCTTAATAATATATTGTGTAACCTTATCTCTTAGGCCGTAGCGACGAGTGGCAAAATTTAAAGCGTTGTGAAGATGTTCTTCGTTTTTAAAATTATCAGCTATATAAAGCTGCTCCGTAAATTCAACTTCTCTGGAAAAATAAGATATATATTCATTAATATTTTTTATATCTCCGCCCAAAACGGCTAATTCGGGAAATTTATTTAAAAGAGAAATAAAGTCTTCTAAAGAATTGCACTTTGACACCTCGGCTTCCATGATTTTATGTTCGGATGATAAAAGCCGTTCAACTGTTTCTCTAAAACCTAATCCCGAGGTAGCCGCTGATAAAGGCGCCTCCCCTGAACGTATAGACGTCAGCACATTAAACAACATCTCTGGACTAAAAAATTCTTTTGATCCTTGTATGCCTTCCGATTCTTTAATTATGTTTAATAAAGAATCAAATGAATCGGCTTGCCTAATTTTTTCCTCTAATTCAAAATTATGGGCTTTCCGTTCCGCCTGATAACCAGCATTAATTTCCGCTAAAACCGCTTCCTTCGTAGATAATATCTCCTGTCGTAAGGCCTCTTCATCAACTCTATCCATCTCATCTTCTTTTTTTAATTCGCCATTAGTTTGATTATCAACAGTAGTTTCTCCTTCTTCGGCCTCTTTGGAAGCTTTTAAAGCGACATCCTCCGCCCCATCGATAGCGTTAGCGACAACTTCCTTTTTTTTCTCATCAATATATAAAGTTTGCTTATTTAATTCTGGATTAATTATTGTTTGCGCCATGGCCACCTCTAAGGACTGCTGCTCGTGGACATCTGCCTGTAATGTTTTTGCCCCCTCAACTACCGCCACTAAGGGCTGGACCGGTTTCTCTTTATTTTCTTCTTTTTCTTTTTCCTTACCCTCGCCCTTTTCTAAGCGAATAAGGTCGGCAACTAATTTTTGACCAAAAGGTACGCCAAAAATATTCTTAAATTTCCTTCTCAGTTCCGCTGTTTTAATCTTATCACCTTTAACGGCATTAATATCTTTTTGCCACTGCTTGATTTTTGCCAAGTCTGGTAATAATGAGGCTAAAGATTCTTCCTCTTTTACTTTTAATTTTTCTGTGGACATATTGATAAAATAAATTCTAATTAAGCTGTTTGAGCTTATCTAAAATATCCGCCGCTTGAGCAGCGTCTTCAGCGTCTTTGAATTTTTTAATAAGCGCCATCTTCTGATTATGTAAGGATAATAAAGATTCTTTAGCTCTGCTAAATATATCTTCAATTTCGGCAATAGCCTTCTGTTTAGAGTCTTCCATAAAAATACAAAATAAATTTTTTAACAAAAAATCTCTTAAACAAATAATAGCATAAAACTAAGTCTTTTCCTAGTAAAAATGGGGACCAAAGAGACTCTTGACAGCCCCGCGCAAATGATATAAAATGGTGATACTTGAAACATAAAAAAGAACAGCTTAGTTAAAACAAGGTATTTAAGATATCTCTGTTTTTTTCTGTCCTATCTAAAAATGTTTCATTCGACGAACTTTAACAAAGTTAACTTGGTGAAATAAACAAAAATTTTGATGCGAATCGGCATCAATTCGGATAATAAATCAACCAGAATCTTTAATATCATTTTTTTGAAAATGATATCTCTATATTCAAACAGAGAGTTTGATCCTGGCTCAGGATGAACGCTGGCGGTGTGTCTAAGGCATGCAAGTCGAATGCTCATAGCAATATGGGCATGGCAAACGGGAGAGTAACACATTGGTAACCTACCTCGAAGACGGGGATAACCTTACGAAAGTGAGGATAATACCCGATAGTATGTCAGAACATAAGTTCTGCCATTAAAGCTCCGACGCTTCGAGAGGGGCCTATGTCCTATCAGCTTGTTGGTAAGGTAATGGCTTACCAAGGCGATGACGGGTAGCGGGCGCGAGAGCGTGACCCGCCTCACTGGGACTGAGAACTGCCCAGACTCCTACGGGAGGCTGCAGTCAAGAATCTTCCTCAATGGGCGAAAGCCTGAAGGAGCGACACCGCGTGCACGAAGAAGCCTTTCGGGGTGTAAAGTGCTTTTATATGTGACGAAACAATGACGGTAGCATATGAATAAGGGGCTGCTAACCTCGTGCCAGCAGCAGCGGTAATACGAGGGCCCCAAGCGTTATCCGGATTTATTGGGCGTAAAGCGTCCGTAGGTGGTTTATCGCATCTCCTGTTAAATCCCGAGGCTCAACCTCGGGCCAGCGGGAGAGATGGACAAACTAGAGACCGGAAGAGGCAAACGGAATTGCTGGTGTAGGGGTTAAATCCATTAATATCAGCAAGAACACCAAATGCGAAGGCAGTTTGCTAGGACGGTTCTGACACTCAGTGGACGAAAGCGTGGGGAGCGAATGGGATTAGATACCCCAGTAGTCCACGCCGTAAACGATGGATACTAAGCATTGGCAGTATCGACCCTGCCAGTGTTGTTAATTTAAGGTAACCCGTTAAGTATCCCGCCTGGGGAGTACGAGCGCAAGCTTAAAACTCAAAGGAATAGACGGGGACCCGCACAAGCGGTGGAGCATGTGGTTTAATTCGACGATAAGCGAGGAACCTCACCAAGGCTTGACATCTAGCTGCAAGGTCTGGAAACAGATCCGCCTTCGAGGGAGCTAGACAGATGCTGCATGGTTGTCGTCAGCTCGTGTCGTGAGATGTACCGTTAAGTCGGGAAACGAGCGCAACCCTGATCCTATGTTTTATATGTCATGGGGGACTGCCCGTTTTAAATGGGAGGAAGGTGGGATGACGTCAAATCAGCATGGTTCTTACGCCTTGGGCAACACACGTGCTACAATGGGTAATACAAAGGGTCGCCAAACCGCGAGGTGGAGCTAACCCCTAAAAGTTACCCTCAGTTCGGATTGAAGGCTGAAATTCGCCTTCATGAAGCTGGAATCGCTAGTAATCGTGGATCAGCTATGCCACGGTGAATACGTTCTCGGGTCTTGTACTCACCGCCCGTCACGTCAAGGGAGTTGGTAGTGCCCGAAGGCTCATTTATGGGACGAAGGCAAGACCGATGACAGGGACGAAGTCGTAACAAGGCATCCGTAGCGGAAGCTGTGGATGGATCACCTCCTTTCTAGGGAGTAATTGTCTTTCATCATTGATGAAACAAGACAATAGTCGATATTGTACCTTTGGTACAATAAATATTATCGCAAGATAATACAAAAATATTATTATCTTGAATTGATGCCGATTAGACTCAAAATTTTATTACCAGCTAACTTTACAAAAAACCGCTTTATTGGCGGTTTTTTGTTTGAATATTGAATAATTACTTTTTTATCTCACACCAATTACTTTTCTAATCTTTTCCATCTTCATTTGGGCTAAGGCTGACGCTTGTTGACGGCCGCTCTCTAAAACTGCTTGCGCTTCCTTATTGCTGATATTGTTAAATTTATTTTGGAAATCAGTTAAAAACTTAGCGACTATTTCCGCTAAATCCTTCTTAAACTCCCCATAACCCTTTCCTTGATAATCTTTTACTAAACGCGGAATTTGACGATTACCTAATTGAGCATAGATGGTGAGAAGGTTGGCTAAAGCCGGACGATTAGCGGAATCATAATCAATGTTGG
>Ga0209606_1004405_pt1 | contig 13061 bp, 8 predicted proteins | sample AD_UKC057_MetaG_FD_184412 | JGI IMG/M metagenome (GOLD analysis project Ga0209606, IMG submission 184412) | Active sludge microbial communities of municipal wastewater-treating anaerobic digesters from USA - AD_UKC057_MetaG (SPAdes) (version 2) | ecosystem: Engineered > Bioreactor > Anaerobic >...
TCTGGTGTTCGTGTTCGTTCCACTGTCCGTGGCAATGCTTCTACTATTGATTCTATCTCTGATACCAGCGAATTGCTGACTATCAATTTGGAGAAAGAAGCTGTGTTCCACATTTCCGATGGTGAAGTGACCCAAGCTGGTCCTTTAAATCCTGGTGAGGTTATTGGTGGTCAGGTTGCTATTAAAGTAGCTACCGACTTAGATGCTCGTATTTTGGGTGAAACCTTGAATGCTAAGTTTGATTTTGACACTGGTGATTTAACAACTGGTGTTTCTACTGGTGTTCCTTTCACTTTGGATGCTACTAATGTTCCAAAGGCTGTTGTTCGTATGCCTGCTAAATTAAGAAGCAAGAACCAAACATTGACCAATCTTTGCTGGGTTATTGACTCTTATGGTGCTTCCGACATTGAACAGTATTTAATGGGTAAATCCATTGACTTGGCTGGTTATGTCTTTAAGAATGGCTATGCTGGGACTGTCAGAGGTGCTGACTTAATTGTTTCTGAGAACTTAACTGGTGAAGCTGTTTTAACTGATAGTGGAACATTTGCTGATGGTGAAACTTTTACCATTAATGGTGTTACCTTTACTATGAAGACCGCCTTAAGCTCTGGTCCTGCTGTTGCTGGTGAAATCGTTATTGGTGCTAATTTGGCTGCTTCAATGACTAATATTGCTGCTGCTTTGAATGCTCCTGGCACTACCACTGCTACCTTTACTGCCTTGTCTGCTGCTGACCAGGAGACCATTGCTGACTTGAACATCACCGCTACCAAAACTGCTACCACTGTTACTATCGTGGCTGTTGGTTCTGGTCGCTTGACCTTGTCTGAAACTGGTGCTTCTACCTCTTGGAGCAGCAACTTCATTCACTCTTACTTTGGTAAGAAAGGTGCTATTGATGTTGTTGTTCAGGATATGAAGAAAGTTGATATGCGTCCTACTGCTGATAAGCGTGGAACTAATGTCTTCACTTCCTATCTAGCTGGTATCAAAACCTTTGCTGATGGTAAAAAGAAGTTTCTTGATGTCTTAATCAACGCCTAATTAATCGGTTTGTGGGGGTGGCAACACCCCCTATAGCCATAACTATAATGTTATGAAAACAGATAAAGATTTAGTGGGCATCCTGATTCAAGAGACCAATTCAGAGGGTTTAATTACTCTTTGTCAGTCAAAAGGTAGCTTTTTAACAACTGCCTCAAAGTTTGCTGCTGGTTGTTTATTGACTGATACCACTAGTGGTGTTGTCTATCGTAACTCTGGCTCAGTTGCATCCCCAGTTTGGAGTGCTATTGAAAACAGCATTGTCAAGGCCTATGTGCCGACTGCTGATGGAACTGGAACTGGTGCTATTACTCCAGGGACTCAGATTGCCACAGTGACCCCAGCCGATGCTAACCATTGGGTTACATTACCAGCTCCTGTTATTGGAACTTTAATCACTTTAGTTTCAACCAATACGACTGGTTATGAAATTAGAACATCTGCTCCAGCTACTGTTGGTATCAATGGTGGAACTGGTGCTAATGCTGAATCGGCTATCGCTGGTGCTGCTGGAACAATGGTTCAATTATTGTGCGTTTCTGCCACTAATTGGATTGCTTGGTCAAGAGTTGCTGATGGCACACTTTCAGTTGTTCAGGTTGCTGCTGCTTAAGAATTATATTCTTCTCTTGCCTCTCTATCTTAGGGAGGTAAGGATAAGAAAATAATAATATGGATGCACAAAAAATTATAACTAGATTCGAGCTGTATGTTGACGATGGCACTGAACTGTCAACATCAGAAGAGCTTGATTTATTGAATAAAATCTACCGTGAGGTCTGGACAGATAGACCCTGGGAGTTTTCTAAGAAGCCTTTCTCTGGTGCTATTAATGGAACTACTATTAATTTACCAGATGACTTTGCCTATGTCTGTGAGAACGCTAGATATACTGATATTGCTCAGAATAACTATGTTCGTAATTCTGTCCCTAAGATTGTCTGGGTTGATAATAAGTATTATCGCTTGATTAATTGGTCAGATAGAAAGCAATACGAAGAACAAGACGGAGTTTGCTGGATTGATTTATCTACTAATAAGCTAACATTTCCTGTGTCGGTGTCTGGGACTGTTGAATATGATTATGTTTTCTTCCCTGCTGACCTAGCTATTGATGATGAGCCATTGTTTCCTGCTATGTTTCACGATGTTATCTATCACGGAATGGCCTCAGATGATTATATGATACAGCAATTTGATAAAGCTAAGAGTTATGCTGCTGAAAATCGTAATAAATACAACGATTGGCTAGAGAAGATGGCAATGTGGAATATGAACCTAATTTGCAATTAATATGGATAGCACGATTGGAGCTTTCGTTAGCGGACAACATACAATCCTAGACAACGAGAACATCCCAAAAGATGCCTCGTCTGGTGGTTATAATTGGATTACCAAAGATGGTAAGATAATTTTAGCTGGTGGTCGTAGAGCTGTCGGTTCAGAAGGCACAGCTGGCAAGTGTCCTGTGCTTTGGTTTGGCTATAAAGTAAATGGAGATAAGGTTTTATATCGCAAGATTACTGATAAATTACAGTATTTCAATGGTTCTGACTGGGTTGATATTCAAACAGGGCTAAGTGATGTTGATTATTCATTTCAAAACTACTCATCGCTAGCTGGGTCTTTTACAGTCTTTAATTCTACTGATGGATTTTACAAGATAAACAACGCCCATCCAGATAGCCCTATAAGCCTCTACAACGCATCAAAAAACTTTCACGGTAAAATACTCATAGACAGCGGTAGAACGCTGCTATGGGACAGAAATGACGCAAATAAGCGTGATAGGACAGGACTCTATGGCTCGTATATTGATAGACAAGACTCAACTGTCTATACAGCTGTCACTGGTGAGTCTATCGGAGCTTTAGGCTCAACCACTTATACAGGGACTTTAGCCTTTAAGGCAGGCGGTGCTTCAAGAAACTGTTTTGCTATTACTTTTGCTGGAACTGTGGCCGCTGGTGCTGAAACCTTTACTGATAATTTAGACGGGACTTTAACTAGCTCAAGAGCTGGTGGAAGTGGAACAATAAATTATGCTACTGGTGATTATTCTGTTACTTTCTCGGCCATTACTACTGGAGCTGTTACTGCTGCCTATCAATGGGAAGATTCAACTAATAAAGGAATTGCTGACTTTACTAAATCGGCTACCAGATTACCTGGTGAAGGGTTTGTCTTTCCACAAGATGAAGGTGGCGACCCGATACTTAATGTAGTTATTGGACCAGATGGAGCTTATTACTCGTTAAAAGAGAAATCAGCTTATAGATTAAGCATTGATGCAGATGACAAGAACGCCACTAACAAGGTTTTCCGTAAAGACATTGGTATTCCAGCTTGGAGGGCTTGTGTTTCCACTGGTTCTGGCATTGTTTTCTTAAATACCGCTAACCCTAGCAAGCCTGAATTAACTATTTTACAAAACAACCCACTAGGAGATGCAGTTGAAAAGTATTCTATCATCTCACACTTTAAGTTCTCTGATTACGATTATACAGATTCATATTTTGATACCTACGAGAGATACTTGATGATATTCTGCAAGAAACTTGGCAACCCTAAAAACGATACAATTCTGTTTATTAATGTTGACGGGAAGACAGTAGATGTTGTCAAATACAACGGATTGTGTTCTGCTAAAGATGGTGATAACCTATACATAGGCAGTCCTTTGACAGATAGTGTTTATCAGATACTAAATGGATTTGATGATGACGGACTAGAGATTGAGAACTATTGGGATGGCAGAGGCGAGATATTTCAAACAGAAAGCCTAAAGAAAGAGAAGAAACTACGGATTATGGGCTTAATTGACCCAGACCAAGCTATTCAAGTATGGATGGATACAGATGATAGTGGATTTTCTCTGGTTGGAACAATAGTCGGCTCTGGTTCGTATGTTGATTATTCTACATCACAGGCTATTGGTGTTAATTTTATTGGTCAATCTCAATTAGGTGGAGATGATATAGCACCAGCCTATAAATACTTTTGTGAGCTTAAACTAAAGACACCAAAGTTCCGCAAGAGAATGATTAGATTTGTAGCTACAGGCATAGGATACGCTGATATAAATACCTTAATGGATAGAGATGTATTGATATTTGAAGATAGAATACCTAAGAAATACAGAAACAAGCAGAATGTATCATTAAGTGGTTTAATAACTAATTTAGATAACCCTCAATTTTAACAATATGGCAAAGATTATAGCCGATTTCAGAACATCATTAGCTACTAAGTTAGCTGTTGGTGGAACAAGTTTTACTTTACAAAGTGCTACTGACGATGACGGAGTAGCATTACCAGCTGGTAAGTATTATTTTACCTGTGATGGTGAAAACTCGCAGAAAGAACATTTCTACTGCGATTTAGCTGGTGCTAACGCTACTAATGTTCAAAGTGTATCAAGACAAGGAGTAAAGACTAGCGGAGCAGTCAGAGAGCATCGTGTTGGTGCTACTATAACGATTACTGATTTTGCTCACATTAAAGACATAGCAGACTTCGTTGACCAATTTGATGGTAAATGGGAGAACGCTGTGGCCGATTACACTGCCTTACTAGCTGTATCTAGCCCTGAAGATGGCGAGGTAAGGGTTACTTTAGATGACTCAGCAATTTATGTTTATAATGACGCTACATCAGCTTGGATTAAGCAAACACCTGGTTCAACAACTGTTTATCTAACTAATTTACTAGGAACTGAATCAACAGGTGATGACAACAAGACTTTTACCCTAGCGTCTGGCTCATTTTCAGATAAAAAGTATTTACAAGTCTGGCTAAATGGGGTATTACAAAAGGAGGGTGCTACATTTGATTATGTAGCGACTGGTTCTAATCAGGCCGTATTCAATGATGTTGTAGCTGATGAAGACCAGATTACAATGAGAGTTCAAGAATAATTTAATAATACTTATATGGCGAAAACAATCGTAAACAATAACATAAAATTAAAGAGTGGTGGAGGACTGAAAAATGATGCTACTGATGGCTTGAGTGTAGATACAGGAACTACTGCTAATAAGTTAGTAAGACTAGATGCTAATGCTAAATTACCAGCAGTTGACGGAAGTCAGTTGACTAATCTACAAACATTTCCAGTTTTTCAATCTATTCCTTATTACGCTGGAACAGGAACAACTCAAAGAATAAATAGAGTCACCTCAAACAGTGATGGTTCTACTCTTTTTATTGCTAGACTAGAACCAGCTGAGATTACACTCATTAGATTAGAAAAGAATAGCGTTGGTCAATATTGGATAACACATATTCAGAATGCTGCTCTCGGAGATGACCCCATAAATTTTTCATTGGCAGTAATTGGTAATTACTTGTATCTATCAACTTATGGATTATCGTCAGACTCTAAGGTTTTCAGATATTCAGCTACTAATTTAAGTGGAAAGCAGGAAATGACAATTAGCGGGAACAAGTATGGCTTCTCCGGAGGAGATGCTTCTTTTGGGGATGGAACCAATCTTTATGTTTTTAAGTCTGATAGTATTTTCAGCAAATACTCTATTTCAGGAACGACCATAACATTTGTTGCTGACATTTATTATACTTTAGCTGGGAGAATTGATAATGGAGGTTGTGCTAGCGATAACTCTTATGTTTGGATGGCAGAAAATACCGCAACTAGCATAATTATTAAAAAATACGATTTCACCGGAGGAGCAGCTTTAGCAACCAGCCCAACAAGATACATCGTTGCTGGTAATAATGCTCAAGACCAAGCATCAAGATTATTCATAGGCAAAAGTGGTGTAATAGGTGTTTCTTATGGTTATCAAAACGATAGTTTTTCTGCCGTTTGTGGTGCTAGCATAAATCTAAACTATTTCCCAGCTCCGTAATTATACTAATAAATAATAACTTACTAATATGCCCAACTTACTAAGAACAGAGCAAGTCCCTGGACAGGACAGAGAAATCCGTTATTATGATGACGGAACTTCGGTTGCTGTTAATATGCCACAGGGATATTATACTAACCAAAGCTCTGGAGTTATACCAAGTCCAACTGTTAGTGAAGATAGAATATCATCGTCAAACCCAACCTCTCCAACTATCGGTCAAATTGTTGGTCAATACGAAACACCAGAAGAAACTGCTTATCGTGAACAGTATGGCGAACAGCTAAAAACAGAATCACAGGCAACTCCTGACCTAGAAAAGATTAGACGAGACACTTTGGCTCGCTATCAGGCTGAAATTGACGCTATAAATGCCTCTTATGCTCAAAAGAAAGCCCAAGAAAGAATACAAGGTCAAGGTAGACTAGGTTCAGCTGGTGCTATCCAAGCTCGCAGAGGTTTACTAGGCTCTGACTTTGGTGCTGCTCAAACCGATACTATTAATCAATACAACGCTGAATTAATTGATGCTATTGAACAGGAACGATTAGCAAAGGTTTCTTCTATTATGAGTGAGGCTAACAGATACTCACAAGAAGAATACAACAAGAAGCTAGAAGCTAAACGACTCGGTGCTGAAAATTATCTGAAGTTTATCGGTGAAAGTGCTACTCGCAGACAAAACAATACCGCTAAAATGGCCGCCTACCTTTATCAGCAAGGCAATTATGACATCTTAACTCCAGCTGAACTTAAACAGATTGCCGACAATCTAGGAGTTAGCGTTGAAACTCTAAAGGCAGTCTATGCTGAGTATGCTGGTCAAGCTCAAGCTGCTCAAGCCAAAGCTCAAGCTGCTCAAGCCAAAGCTCAAGCTGAAGCCGAGAAAGAAGCTCTTGATATGGACAAAACCAGAGCTGAAATATCTAACCTTAAAGGACAATCAGAAAAAGATATGATTGCTAAAGGTTATACTTATGTGGCCACCCCAGCCCAAAGAGATACCCTAAAGAAACAAGGATATTCAATAACAACTCTTAATGGTCGCACCTATGCTAAACCACCACAAACAAAAACTATTCAAATTGGTAAATCTGATTATTTAATTACTTTTGATGAAGCTGGAAACATTATTGGAAAAACATTGCTTGGTTCGTCTGGCACTGGCACTGGCAGTAAAACTAGTTCTGGGTCAACATTTAATAAAAAACTAGCACAATCTAAAATTGAACAATTTTTCTATCAACAATCAGGTAATAGTAAAAAAGTGTCCCCAGATGATTATTATTTAGCTAAACAAGCTTGGGTTGAAGATGGTGGAAAAGAAGAGGATTTTGATACTATTTTTTATAAAAGATTATATACTCACCCAGCACTAAATAGATAAAATTATGAACGCCATAGACGCCTTATTACAAGGAAAAAAGGGGGTAGTGGCTACTAAAAAAACAGGAAAAGTAAGTGCAATAGACCAATTATTACAAAAAAAACCAGTTAAACCGACAATTCAGCCAGTTAAAACAACACTACCAACACAGCAAAATTATATTAAAGCTACACTACCAAAAGATTTAGGTGGTGGTTCTTATTATCTCCAAAAGGGTGAACCAAACAAGCTAATTACTCCAGAAGCTACTAAAACTTATGGAAGCTTAAAGCCCAAAACAGGACAAGAGAGAGACCATTTTATTGCTCAATCATTAGGCGGTGCATCAGATGACTATAATCTTAATTATGTCCCCGCTGAAGTTAATCAAGCGTGGGCAAAAATTGAAAGAAAAAATCTTAATGCCTATAAGCGAGGTGAAATTAGCTTACCCCAAGCTAGATTAAATGTTTTGAAAGAAAAACAGGAGTGGCTTATGAAGCAAAAGGGTATAAGCCAAAGTGTTAAGGATAATCTAATTTATATAGCTAAAGACCCAGTTAATCCAGTAAATACTGCTAGGGCTGTTCTAAAAATGGTAAAGAGCCCTGTATCGTTGGTTAAAGAATACGCTAAGGCGATTATGCCAAAAACAACGGCTGAACTAGAAACTCAAATAGAAGTTCAAAAGAAATCAAATCAACCGATGAGGTTTGATGTTGGTGCTGGTATGTCTAATGTTGAAAAGGTATTGCCTGGACCAAGACTATCTACCCTAGAAGCCACAGAACAAGGAGCTCAAATAGAGCCAGTTCAGGCAGGAGAAGCCCCTCAAATATCGCCAGTAAGACAAGCCCAGCAAGTTGTCCGTAAACCAGACCTTTCTCCCCAAAAACCATCTGCCATTGATAAATTATTATCTGGGGTTTCTGCTGTAGGTGGTGCTATCCGTGCTACATCAGATATTGCCTCGTTGCCAGGTAGTTTGGCCATAAATGCTTTATCAGGAGAACAAAGACTTCCAGCCAGAGATATTATTGAAGCTACATCTAAAATGATTGAGGAGGATATGAAAACTGGTGGTCAGTCAAGTATCCAAAAAGCTGGACAGATATACCTAGCTTATAGAGGAATTGGTAAATATGGAGGTGAAGATTATAATGTTGGAGATGTGGCAGTATTAGCTTTGATTGGTCTTGTTGATTACTTTGACCCAGTTCTTTATTTTGGAGCAGTTAAACCAGCTTTAGAAGAATTAAAATACTTATCTAAGGGATATAAAAAAGTTGGAACAGCAGGGTTTAAGTTTCCTAAAGGTGTTAAATTACAAGACCCACAAAAAGTAGTTTTATCTAGCTTTGGAGATGAGTTAAAACTTGTTATTGACCCCAAGACAAAAACTCTTACTATGAGAGGCTACGCCAAGAAAGGTGTTGCTAAACAAGTTATAGACCAGAAACTACTTGATAACTTTGCTCAAAGTGCGGCTAAAGAGTCTGGAATACCAATGGTAGCTAAAGTTTCAGGAAACGATATTGTTATATCTGCTAGTAAATCTGCCCTAGTAGCACCAAAAACTATACCAACAGCAACTAAGGTTGTATCTGCTGGTAAGGTTGTTATCCCAAAGGCCGAAATTAAGCCACAGAAGGCTCAAGGTGAGGTTTTACCGACAAAGACGACTAAGACACCAGCTGAGGCCAATAAATATCTTTATCACGGAACTAATGAAGCTGTCTTAGATAACATTTCTAAGGAAGGACTAAAGCCAGGTATGAGAGGACAACTTAGTTTGTCAAAGACAGATAAATATGCGATGACTTTTGCTAGGGAAGGTATGACACCAAGTGGAAAAACAAACAGCGTTATGTTGCGTGTTAAATCTGATTTTTTAGATGGAAAGACAACACTAAAGAGAGTTGATGGTAAGGAAAGACCAATGCCAGACCAGCTTAATGAGCTTCTGACAAAAGAAACAATACCACCTGAATATTTAGAAATATACAAGGATGGTAAATGGCAACCATTGACGACTAAAGTATCACCTGAAGCCAAACCAAGCGTTGTAGAGCCTTTAATTGAAGAAGCTAAGAAGTATAAGAGTGCTGATGAGTTTGTGAAGGCACAAAAAGACAAGTTTATTAAAGAACAAGGTTTTGAACCATCTGACAAAGCTCTTGCAGATTGGTTTGAGGCAAAACAAGTGCAACCATATCTTGGAATTGGCGGTCAAAATCCTGAATTTTTTGCAGGAAAACCATCACTATCTGAATTGCCAAAAAACGAAATATCAAAATATCTTGAATTTACGAAAGACGGCAAAGCTATTTACTACAGAGGGATTCCAAAAGATGTCAAAACAAGGGGGATACGATATGGAGATTTTCTATCACCAAATAAAGGCAAGGCATCGTTTTATGGTAAAGTTGAGAAATATGAAATAGACCCTAAATATGTATATCAGTTAGGAGATTTAGAGGCTGTATATTTTAATCCAAAAGACAAACTTAAAGCACCAAAACCACAATCAATAACAGAAATCTGGAATAAAGCACATAAAGAAGTTAAACCCGAAGTTAAACTAGAAGAAAAACCAATTCCCAAAGAACTTGAACCATTAGCAGAAGAGGCAAGGAAATATGGGAGTGCGGAGGAGTTTGTAAGGGGGATTAAGAACAAGGTTGATATATCTTTTACAAAAGGGAAGCCATCATCTTCAATTTTGGAAAATGTATTCAAAGCTTTAAGTCCAAAAGAGCAGAAAGAATTATTTACACGAATGCCATCTCGTAGAGTTTATGACCGATGGTTTAGAAAAACTGCTGTAGAAGATATGGCCTTGAATCCAGAAGCAAGATTGGTAATGAAGGAATTACCAACTCCCTACTTATTAGAAAAGGGCAAAGAAGTTCCAGTGATAAATATATCGGGCAACAACATTCCACTTTCAGAGGCAGAATTTAAGTATTATCAGGCAATTAAGTCCCAACTCACCGATTTCTATAACCAAGCCGTTAAAGGAACAAAAGAAGTCAAAGAAGTTAAGAAACCAACCCTACCCAAAAGACAACCCCCCAAGAATATACCGCCCAAAAAGCCAGCAGTTGTTAAAAGCAAAACAGCAAATCAAGAACTAATTGGTAAATCTAAACTTGCTCAAGGTGTTGAAGCTAAAGCCATTGCGAAAAAACTAACAGAAGGTTTTGCTGATTTACCTGAATATGAAAAAATAAACATTAAAGACCAAGCAACTAAAGCAAGAAAACTATTAGAAGATGATTATCCCAGAGCTGAAAGAATAGCACTTGGTAAAGAATTACCACCAGAAGGAATTTTGCCCGAAAGTGTATTTATTGCCGTTGAGAATAGAGCCATTAAAAATAAAGATGTTAATACTTTAAGAAGATTAGCAACCGAGTCTGGATTATCTAATGAAGCTACTTTAATGGGGCAAAGAATTAGAACATTAGCAGAAAGAGTTGAGGATAGTCCAACGGCAGTTATGGCTAAAGTTATTAAAAACAGAAAAGAATACTATGCCCTCAAACATAAAACCCCGCTTGATGAAGCAATTAAACGAGAAACTAAAAAAATAAAATCCTATGTTAAACCAGTCAAAGAGGACGAATGGATAAAATTTATCAACGAATTAACTTGCTAATATATGGCTACTAATTTTTGTCTTCCAGAAGAAATAACAAACAAACTTAAAAAGGCTATTAAGTCTGGTGAAATTGATATTGAAAAATTATCTTCAGCTAGTAGTGAATATCGGGTTAATTTTTTTAAGCAATTTATGAACGAACGCAACGCTAAAGAGGTTGTTGCTTTATTTGAAAGTAAATTGCTATTAAAAAATCAAAAACGGGGATTGGTTACTTGGGCTAAACAAATACTTGGTATGAAGCCAGCTGTTGAAAGAGATATTATTAGTAGAATTATGAGAATGGATAAGATATTAAATCCTGAAAACGAAAAATCTTTTTTAAGAGAATTGGCTAGCAAAAAACTGGGTGCTGATATTACTATTGAAGAAGCCAACAAGATAGCTGAGATGTCTAAAAAAGTATCTGAACTAAAAAACTATACCGATACACAAGGTCGTATTAAGTATGGCCGAGCTAGAATGGATTTAGTTGATTATGTCAATAAGCTATCTGGTAAAAAGGCCAATTTAGTTAAGAACATAATAGGACTTCCAAGAGCAGTCTTGGCTACTCTTGACCTGTCTGCTCCATTAAATCAAGGCTGGGGTATGCTTTCTCGCAAAGAGTTTTACAAGAACCTGTCTACGATGTTTAAGTCGCTTAAAAACGAGGATAACTTCTTAAATATACAGGCTGAGATAATGACTAGAGATACCTTTAAGAGAGCTAAGAAAGCTGGCCTAAGAATAAACGATTTAGGTGAGAACCTAGAGCTTCGTGAGGAAGCCTTTATGACCACCTTGTTAGACAAAGTCCCTGGAGTTTCAGCTTCTCAAAGAGCCTATACTTCGTTTCTTAATAAACTAAGAATGGATGTATTTGATGATTTACTAAGTAAGGCTGAAATAGCTGGTGAAGATGTTGGACTTGGCTCAAAAGACTTAGAAGATATCGCTAATGTGGTTAATGCTTTTACTGGTGGTTATGGTCAAACCAATGCTTTAGTCAATGCCGCTTTATTCTCGCCTAGAAAATTACAGTCTACTATTAAGATGATTGACCCAAGAACCTATACAGACCCAAAGACAAGCAAGACAGCTAGAAAGGCGGCGACTAGAAATCTATTAGGAAGCCTAGCTATAATTGCCACTATCTTAAAATTAGCCGATGTATTAGGTGGAGATAATATTGAAATAGAAGAAGACCCAAGAAGCTCTGACTTCGGTAAGATTAAGACTGGCAATACTAGATTAGATGTCAGTGGTGGCAACGCTTCCTATGCTACTCTTATTTCAAGACTATTAACACAAAAGACCAAATCAACTAATACTGGAGTTATTAGTAAATTAGGATATGGCTTTGGAAGCCCTACTAGCTTTGATGTGTCTGTTAATTTTGTTAGAAATAAGTTCTCACCACTATTTTCACTTATTGTTGACTCTTTCTCTGGTGAAAACTCTATTGGTGAAAAGAAAACAATACCACAGTCTGTTGTTGATAGGTTTAAGCCAATGTTTATTAACTCTATATACGAACTATATAAAGACGACAGCACTGGAGCATTTGGAAAAGCAGTCTTAACTGTCCCAGCTTTATTTGGTGCTGGACTGTCAACCTATTCAATATCTGAAAACTGGCAAGATAAAACTAGCCAAGAGATGACACAGTTTAAGGCCAGTGTTGGTGAAGAGAAGTTTAATGAAGCTAATCAGAAATATAACAAGATAATCTCTGAAGAAATAACCGCATTAAAGAAAACAGATAAATACCAAGCTTTGTCTAGTGAAGATAAACTAAAAGAGATTTCAGATATTAAAGACGAAGCCAAGAAGGATATTTTCAAGGAGTATAACTTCAAGAAGAAAACACTCCCGAAGAAGAAGTAGGTTGAGCAAATAGCTAAAATATGATATAATAAAAAATATGGAAGAACAACTAGATGCTTTAATCGTCCAAAATGAAAAAAACAATAAAGAGGTTAATGATAATCTTGAGGCTCTTATTGTCCAAACACAAAAGAACGACAACAAAGACGAATTAGAAGCTATTGCTAAAGTAAATTTAGATACTAAAAATGTAATTAAAAGGGGAAACAAAGAAGTTGTCGGGGCAATTAAAGAATTAAAA
>Ga0209606_1004406_pt1 | contig 13059 bp, 10 predicted proteins | sample AD_UKC057_MetaG_FD_184412 | JGI IMG/M metagenome (GOLD analysis project Ga0209606, IMG submission 184412) | Active sludge microbial communities of municipal wastewater-treating anaerobic digesters from USA - AD_UKC057_MetaG (SPAdes) (version 2) | ecosystem: Engineered > Bioreactor > Anaerobic >...
GGCCTTTTGGAAACCTCTTCTTCAATGAGCCTCCACTCGGCATAGGGAATAACCAGCAAACAGCCGTCCCAGTTTGTGATGACCATCTTATTTTCATAGTATTCAGCGAAAATTTCACGGAATCGGGCTGGAAAAATTACCCTTCCTTTTTCATCAATACTGTGATGGTGTCGTCCACGAAATAAGGACATGAAAGTCCCTCCACAATAATCCACTTTGCTCCACTGGCGGGACTATAAAGATGGAAAATGCCTTTGTCAAGGGAAAAAAACGCAAAAAGATCCATCTTTTCGGTATTTATTGAAGACTTCGAAATTATTAATCAATATGACAGTGAAAATGTCCAATTGCACCATTTCCCGCAAACAGGGGAAAATGTCTCCCAACAAACCTGAACGGGAAAAAAGGGCAAGAAAACTTTGGAAAGCCTTAAGAATGTTTTATGAATGACCCAGTTACTGCAAAACCGGTCTAGGCGCCGTCACCGCGGACTTCGGTGGAAATGTTCTCCGTACCACCGTTTCCCGGATTCGTGATGCTTGAACCGATGCCGCTGCGAATGCGGAGAATGGCGTTAACATGTTCTGGAAAGGATGCCGAAAAAAAATGGGTTCCGTCTCCCCGTGCGACAAAGTAAAGATAATTCACCTCTGCCGGATTCAAAACCGCTTTCAATGAATCCATGCCCGGATTGGCAATCGGCCCCGGCGGCAAACCCTTGATTACATAGGTATTGTAGGGAGATTCTCTTCTTAAGTGACTTCGAAGAATTTTTCCCTTGAAATTCTGCATATCATAAACCGCGGTGGGATCACTTTGCAGGGGCATACCTTTTTTCAGCCGGTTATAGAAAACTCCCGCAATCATCGGCTTTTCCGCGGAATATCCGGTTTCTTTGCCAACCAGCGAAGCAAATGTCACCAACTGGTGCGGCGTCAGGCCTCTCCTTGCCGCCAGATGAAGCATGTCCGGCGTCACTTTTGCCCAGAAGCGCTTGACCATTGTTTGGATAATCTGCCTTGTCGTCATGGAACGGTTTAAGTAGTAAGTATCCGGAAAAAGATACCCTTCAACGGAATGTCCCCGAATATCCAGAGAAAGCAAAAATTGCCTGTCTGAAGCCAGCCTGAAAAACATTTTTTCGTCAATCAACTTGTTTTCCCTGAGAACATAGGCAACATCTTTCAGAGAACTATCTTCATAAACCGTCACATGATATTTTTTAATATCCCCGTGGAGGAGCTTGTCAATCATTTCAGACGGAGACAGAGATGTGGAAAACTCATATTCACCGGCCCGAATCGAACGGATGGCATTCTTTAAGGCCGCGAGACTGTAAAACAGGTTCTTGTTTTTCACCAATCCGGCTTTGTCCAGTAATTCTGTAGTTTTGATAAAACTGGTTCCTGTCGGAATATCCACCAATACCGTTTTTGTTTCACCCGAATCCAAGGGGGTATAGGCATACAAAAACAGGCACACGCCGAAAATCACGGCCCCGAAAACAGGCAGCAGAAAAACCGACCATAAAAACTTTTTCAACGATTTTTTCATTCCATCTTCCTGTAGCGCTTAATCCATTGAAGAGAATTCACCGGAAGGACAAAATCAGAACAGCTTGGTTGGACATTTGCTTGCGCAATCCAGATATTCCTGCAAAATCAGGCAAGCCGCCAACCGATCAACATGCTCTTTCCGTTTTCTCCAGCGGACTCCGGATAAAATCATCATTTCTTCAGCCTCTTTCGTCGAAAGCGTTTCAGACCACTTCATGACGGGCAGCAAAAACGTTTTTTCAAGCAAACCGATAAAACGGTTAACTTTTTCACATTGAATGCCCTCGGAACCATCCAACCTCAAGGGGTAGCCGACAACAATCTTCTGAACCGAATAACGCTGAATCCATTGGCTCAAAACTTCCAGATCATGTTTTTTCGTTTTGCGAATCAGCGTTGGCAAGCCCTGAGCCGTCATCCCCAACTCGTCACACACAGCCATGCCGATTCTTTTCTCGCCGTAATCCAAACCAAGAATGCGCAACAAACACCTCTTTTCAAGCGGTTTCTAACAATTCCAGGACGGTTTTTCAAGAATTAAATAACAGGCTGATTTTTGTCATCGTTTGGCAAACTTTTCTTTCCGGCCATTTTGGCAAGAAAATTGGATATTGTGAAAATGACGCGATGATGTTATCTCAATCCGCCTTTAAATAAGCAACGGAAGGAACCTGCATGCAACATTTTGTTTTAGGCACCGCCGGTCATGTCGATCACGGAAAAACATCCCTGATCAAGGCTCTGACCGGCGTTGATACAGACCGCCTCAGAGAAGAAAAGGAAAGAGGCATTACCATTGAGCTGGGATTTGCCTCTCTTGCTTTTCCGTCCGGGCTGACGCTGGGCATAGTCGATGTGCCGGGACACGAAAAATTCATCAAACACATGGTGGCGGGGGCTGCGGGCATTGACCTTGTCTTAATGGTCATCGCCGCAGATGAAGGCGTCATGCCGCAAACCAGGGAACATCTCCACATCTGCTCTCTTCTGGGAATTAAAACCGGCCTGGTCGCCCTGACCAAAATCGACCTGGTGGAAGAAGACTGGCTGGAGCTTGTCCGTTCTGAAATCTCCGACTATCTGAAGGACACATTTCTCGCAGGCGCACCCATCATTCCCGTTTCTGCAGCCAAGGAAACCGGCATGGTCACTCTGATGGCCGAAATCGAAAAGATGGTCAGCCGCTTGAAAGAAAAGGCGGATGACGGCATTTTCCGCCTGCCGGTTGACCGCATCTTCACCATGAAGGGCTTCGGCACGGTGGTCACCGGAACCCTGATTTCCGACAAGATCAAAGTCGGCGAAGAAATCCAGATTCTGCCGGAAAACATTGCCGCACGCATCCGGGGCATCCAGGTGCATAATTTTCCTGTGGAAGAGGCTTTTTCCGGTCAGCGCACCGCCATCAATCTACAGGGTATTGAAAAATCCACCCTCGCCAGAGGTAATGTTCTCGTGCGTCCTCAAACCATCTGGCCTACAACGCGACTGGACGTTGTTTTTGAATATCTTGGCGCCAATACCCGAAAATTGAAAAACAGGGCACTGGTGCGCCTGCACACAGGCACAACGGAAATCATGACCCGTATCGTTTTGTTGGATACGGATGAGCTTTCTCCAGGCGATCAGTCTTTTGCTCAGTTAATTCTGTCTGAAGAAGACGTGGCAGTGGCCGGCGACCACTTTGTTTTACGCAGCTACTCACCGGTGACCACCATTGGCGGTGGCGTAATTCTCGACCCGCTTCCTGTGAAACACAAAAGGAAAAACAGAAAAATCCTCGACGATTTCAATATCCTACAAAACGGCGAACTGCCGGAAAAGATCAGCGTCCTCTTGGAACGGGCCGGTTTTGCAGGCATGAGCATCCGGATGCTTGCCTTCCGTCTGGGGATTTCGGCCAAAAAAATCCGAGAATCTCTGGAAAAACTGTTTTCCAGCCGGATGGCCGTCCTCATGGGCGGCGACGATTTCACCGCACTTTCTTTTCAATGCTATACCCAATTGGAAGAACGTATGCTTCAGAGCATGACCGAGTATCACAGCAAAAATCCCCTGAAGGAAGGCATGCCCAGAGAAGAACTCAAGGCGGCGCTCCACACATCCGTTACGCCAAAATTATTCAACATGGCGCTTTTAGGCCTTTGCAAAAGACAAGCGATTATCAGTGACAAGGACTATGTTCGGATCTTCTCTCACTCGGTGCAACTGGCAGGAGAAGAGGACCGTCTGCGCCAGTCCATCAGCACAATCTATACCCAAGCCGGACTGACGCCTCCATCACTTGTCGAGGTGCAAAACAGCTTCGGGGAATCGAAGGCCAAGGCGCAAAATATCGTAAAACTGATGCTCAGAGACGGTGAGCTTGTGAAAATCAACGAAGACATGTGTTTCTCCCGCATCGTACTGGACAAGCTCCGGAAAGATTACAAAGAACAGCTTTCCAAAGACGGCAAGGCTACACCGGCAACATTCAAGGATTTAACGGGACTTTCACGAAAATACATTATTCCGCTGATGGAATATTTTGATGTCAGCAAGCTCACCGTGCGCGTCGGCGATCACCGAATTCTGCGGGAAAAACCTGAAACGAATCCATAAATCCATACTTCAGAAAGGCAAATCCTTTGAAAATTTCAAAAACCTACCTGCAAGACATTAAGCAGGGCGATAAAATCGCCTCATCATTTCTCGTCGCGGAAAAAAACCTTGCCTATTCCCAGAAGGGCTCGGCTTATTTGAACATCCGCCTGAAAGACAAAACTGGCGAAACGGACGGCAAGGTGTGGGACAATGCCACAGAGTGGGACCGCGTTTTTAAAAAGGGAGAGATTGTATTTATCGAAGGCCGGGCGCTGAGCTACCGTAACGCCCTTCAGATTTCCGTCGTCACCATCAAACCCTGCGCCCTGGAAGATATCGATCCTTCCGATTACCTGCCGGTGAGTAAAATGGATACCCGGACCATGTTTCAGGAACTTCTCGTTTTCATTGGCGCCGTTTCATCTGAACCCTTAAAAAAATTACTGGAAGCTTTCTTTCTTGATGAAAAGACAGCAGAGCTTTTCCGGCGCGCACCCGCGGCTAAAGGATTTCACCACATCTATCTGGGCGGCCTGCTTGAGCACACGCTTTCCGTCGTGCGCCTTCTGGATCACGCAGCGGATCATTACCCGGAACTCAACAGAGATCTTCTTGTTGCTGGAGGCATGCTGCATGATATCGGTAAAATCTTCGAATTTTCCTATGACAGCCTGGTCAGTTACAGCGACGAAGGCCGGATGATCGGCCATCTGGTCATGGGAGTGGAAATGATCAATAAAAAGATCGAGGCCATCCCGGATTTTCCTCCCCGGCTTGCGCTTGAACTTCGACACATTATTTTGAGTCACCACGGTGAATTTGAATATGGATCCCCCAAGCGGCCAAAAACCTTGGAAGCCTTGGTCATTCACTATATGGACGACCTCGACGCCAAGCTCAATGCGTTTCAAAGTTTTGTCGCCGCCGACACCGCCAATAGTGATTCCGAATGGACTTCCTACAACCGGTTTTTTGAGCGCTACCTGTATAAAGGAAGACTGGACAAACCATAAATGCAGCCCCCTTCTATCCTGTACAGTCGGCAGCAAAGTTTTGTCCAGAATCCGCAAAATCACGAATACCTCAAAACCAGAACGGGAATATTCCCCCCGATTATAACATAGATCATTGCCGGCATCCGAATTCCAGCCGCGCCATCCACGAAATTCGGACAAAGCACGCCACATCTTGTAGCCCAAAATCTCCTTGACACGTCAGAGCTCGTTCCTTATATTCAACGCCCAACAAGAACATTTCTTGTCTATAAATTTATATATTTAACCCATCTCGGGTAGGCTATGAAAAAAGACATTCACAAAAATGACTCCTTCACAAAAATTCATATGGGCCGCAGGTCGTTTTTTAAAAAAATGGCAGCTTTTCTTGGTGGATTCACTCTTATAGATTGGAGGGTGTTCCCTGTGAAAAGAGCGATAGCCTCTATCATGGGAGGGATTCAAGAAGACAGGAAAAAACTGATCTTCGTTGCCATCGATGCGCTTCATCCGAAATACTTCGAACTTGACGCCAGAGGGATGCCGGGAGGCAGTGAAGGTAATTGGCTGATGCCCAATATGCATGCTTTTCTGGAAAAATCATTATGGTACAAGAACGCAAAATGTTTCTTGCCCTCAGCGACGGACATGAATCATCTCAACGCGCTGGCCGGAACTTCTTCCGCGCAGACCGGCATGATCAGTGTATGGGCGCAGCCGACCGGATGGAATGATGAAGGAGATATGATGATCAAGCCGACCAGTATGGCCTTTGCCCGGGATGACAAGGGCAGACCGGTGGATACCCTTTTCCATGCATGGAAAAGGCGCTGGCCGGAATCTAAAACGATGCTGATCACAGGCAAGGAATGGGTCGGGGAAATGTTTCGTGGCGATGACCAGACGCCTTCAGGTATTGATATTTTAGTCACGGGTCCCAAACATCCGGATTATTTGAAAGCACCACAGAAAGAAAGCCTGGCCGATCCACCGACGGACAAGGATGCCGCCTGTGATCCGGAATCCGATCGCCTTACATTCTTTGGGAAATCGATGAGGCTGAGCAACATCATGACCCGTGTCTATAGCGGGCAGGGAAGCCTCTTGACAAAACAGATGGAACACTTTGCCGATCATTTTCCACCGGACAGCTGGATTGTTGATTCAACTCTGGCAATCTTCAGGAAGGAGAATCCGGATATGGCCTATATCCTTCTTGCCCAGTGCGACGATGCCGGGCATTGCATTGGAAGCGCATGGGACCCAGCTGAATTCGTCAACGTCGATCCTCCATATGAACCGCCACAGGAATGTGATCATAAGCCTGAATATCAGCTGGTCAGCAGCCGGAACAAACTTCTGTATAAAGAAGCTTGTTTGGATGTCATTCGCGACGTAGATATGCAATTCGGACGCCTTATGGAGGGATTTCGGGAACAGGGAGTACTCCGTCATGCGCATATTATTCTTCTGAGCGACCACTCCGCAGTAAATCATCTTTCAACCGAGAATTTTTTATCTACAGATTGCGAGAGTATTCTGGAAAACGCCGGAATTATCGAGAAAAGAAAGATTCTGAAAAAGAAAGAAATGTATGCTTTCAGTGTGAGCAGTTACGGTGTTTTGTATTGGCGCGGCAATAAGGAAAAGGTTGTCGATGCCAAGAATGTCTTATTGGCACATCGGGCACGAAATCCTCAGACCAGTAAAGAAGAATGTCCCTGGTGGGTTCTGGACAGAACGGATATGAAAAACGGAATCGATGGAGTGTGTTTGCCGGGCGAACTCTATCATTCCTATTATGCGGATATAGATCAAGAAAAGACCATTATCTGGCCCGATCTTATTCTTCTGGCGAAGAACGGCTGGCAGATTCCCGTTTATAATGGGCAAATTCCTAATGTCGGTATTAAGGCCCCAAAATGGATGCCTCCCTGGCGTGTCTATAATGGCGGGCATGGATCAGTTGATACGCTTCCCATTGTCGCCGCAATATCCATACCGGGTGGCAAAACGGGCGTGCAGGACAGGAAGATCCGCATTGCTGATCTGGGTGTCACGGCCGCATCGTTGTCCGGCTTGGAACTGAGAAGCACCACGATCGGGATGGATTTGAGTAAAGATTTAATTTGATTAGCCACTAACAGAAAACTCCGGATTCAATCGCTTTTCTGTAACAATCATCTTTCAACGAGATGCCGGAGTCTGACTTTCGTTACAGGAAACCACAACAACAGGAGCATCGACGCATGAAAACCTTTCGAAAAATTTTGATCGCCAATCGAGGAGAAATTGCTGTACGCATTATTCGCACCTGCCGGGATATGGGCATCCGCACTGCCGCGGTTTATTCTCAAGCAGATAACGAAGCCCTACATGTCAAGTTAGCGGATGAAATCTATGAAATCGGCCAGCCGGAGGCAGCAGACAGTTATCTGAATTTTAAAAAGATCGTCGCTGTGGCCAAGCAAAGCGACGCCGATGCCATTCACCCCGGTTATGGCTTTTTATCGGAAAACCCCGAGTTTGTCGAACTGTGCGAAAAGGAGCAAATCATTTTTATCGGACCTTCAAGCGAGTGCATGTTTAAAGCCAAACCCAAAAATCGCGCACGGCAGTTAATGAAGATGATCAACATCCCGGTAACACCGGGCTGCGATGATGCCATCACCAACGACGGCCCCGAAGGCATGATTCAGGCCAGAGAAATTGCTGCTGAAATCGGCTATCCTGTGATTGTCAAGCCGTCGGGAGGCGGTGGTGGAATCGGCATTATGATCGCCCGCAATGAAGAAGAACTTGGACGCGCCATCGCCGGCGCAGAAACACGGGGCCGGAAAGCATTCGGCACCTCCTCCTTTTATATCGAAAAATTTCTTCACGGAATGAAGCATGTAGAGTTTCAAGTGCTGGCCGATCAGTTCGGTAACGTAGTTCATCTGGGAGAACGTGACTGCTCGGTTCAGCGACGGTTCCAGAAACTGGTGGAGGAAGCCCCCTGTCCGATCGTCAGTCCATTCTGGCGGATGAAAATGGGCGCAGCCGCCATCGACGTTGCCCTTGCACTGGATTACGTGGGAGCATTAACCGTTGAATTTTTTTATTTTCCCGATGAACGAAAATTCTATTTCAATGAAATCAATTCCCGTCTTCAGGTGGAACATTGCGTCACCGAAATGGTCACCGGCATCGACATTATCCGGGAACAAATCCGCATTGCCGAAGGAGAAGAGCTCAGTTTCAGCCAGGATGATATTCGCATGAACGTCCATGCCATTGAATGCCGCATCAACGCTGAGGACGCCCGGCGCAATTTCATTCCTTCACCGGGCCTGATCCGCAAACTTCTATTACCACACGGTCCGGGCATCCGCATTGATGAAGGTATTTATGAAGGCTACAACTTTCCCTACTATTATGATTCCTTGATGATGAAAATGATGAGCGTTGGTAAAACTCGCGCAGACGCCATTGCGCGAATGCGGCGGGCGCTTTGTGAATTGGAATTACATGGCCCGAAAACGACGATTCCTTTTCATCACGTTATCCTGAATGAAGAGGATTTCATCAATGGCAGCTATACAACCGATCTGGCCGAAAGAACGGATATCAGAACCAAACTCAAATTCACTCCATCATTGCACTCAAGCTCTATGTGAGCCGGCCAAAATTTTCTTGACACACAATGCACCGCCGCATATATTCAGCATCACAAAAAGGAAAATCGTATCAATCCCTCTGGCGGAGGAATATAGTTTACGTAAGTTGGGATGAGTGTATTGTCACCAAAGCCGGATAGATGACCACTATTGACTGGATCTGTAAAACCGAACAATCGCTATACGGGAAACTTTAGCATAAAATTCAGGAGGATCTCATGGAGAGTCAAAATGCATGGACACGGATGCGGGAATCTTTCATCGAGCGGTTTGCAGACCAGGATAACCATACCCAGCAGCGGGCCTGGTTTCTGAATATTTTTCTTATCTCTGGGATGATTTTATTTGCCGTCATGGCCGTAATGTTTCTGGTGGCTGACGTGGAGAAGTTTAAAAAAGCGATCGGTCCTATGGTTATCGTCATGGCATCGCTCGTCACTTCTTTTTTTCTCCTGCGGTCCGGCAAATATCATGCCGCCGCCAATCTAACTTTGATTGTCAATGCGCTTATGGCCTGCCTGGGCATGTACATCAAATACAAGGGAACCGTCATATATGAGGGATTTACCACCTACATGGCCTTCATGTATGCAACCCAGGCCATTGCAACCCTTTTCAACGAAAGAAAATACATAATTGCTTCAGGCATAAGCTTTCTCTGTGTTCTGTCCGTATATTTTGCCGCCATCAAAGATAAATTGCCCCCGGAGATCCTCAGTCTGGTGAAAAGCACGTTTATTGACAACTTCATCTGCCTGATCCTGGTGACCATTATGGGAATCCTGGTCAGCACAGCCATGCACCGGGCGAACACCAAACTCGTAGAATCCGTCGGAGACGTCCGGGATTCTTCCAGTAAGTTGACTGAAATCGCAAATGTTATCGATAGTTCAAGTACCAATCTCGCCAACGGCGCCTCCTCTCAGGCAGCGGCTATGGAAGAAACGGCGGCCATGCTCAAGGAAATTTTTGAAAAGACAAAGAAAAACACGGATACCGTTCTTGACGCCCAGAAACTCATGGCCAATACCTCCCAGATTGTCAGAAGTACCAATGAATCCCTCAAAAACCTCCGAAACTCGATGGATGAGGTAAACGAAGCCAGCGTGAAGACCGTCCGAATCGTCCAGACTATCGATAGTATCGCCTTCCAGACCAATCTTTTAGCCCTGAATGCCGCTGTGGAGGCGGCCCGGGCCGGTGAAGCGGGAGCCGGTTTTGCCGTAGTCGCCGACGAAGTCCGAAACCTAGCCCGCAAGTCTGCCGAAGCTTCCAAAAGCACCCAGGAAATCATCGGCAGCAGCATCCAGAACATCAAAAAAAGCGCCGAACTTGCCGTTAGTTCCGACGAAGCCTTTTCAACCTTCGTGAAAGTCACAGAGGATCTCGTGGACCACCTCAAAGTCATTACGGAATCCTCTCAGGAACAGACTCAGGGAATTGCAGAAATCGAGAAGGCCATCGACAACATGAACATCGTCATCCAGAGCAATGCCGCCAGCGCTGAAGAAACAGCGGCCGTTTCTTCAGAACTGATCACCATGTCCGACAATATCGAGGCATTTGTTCAAAAGCTGGACATGCTGGTGAAATCATAAAAAAATAGGCGCACTTTTTTTAAGCTGCTCAGGAACTCAAAACCATGAACCGTTCCTGTCGTTAAATAGTAATCATTATGACCAGGAGGGAAGAGCTCGCTCCCTTGGATTCCAGCAAAACTATTTCACGGAATTCTCCTCGCTTGCGGAAAACCATGTGCCGCGTTTTTTCAAATCTTTAAAGTGCTAAGCTTTTTCACTGCGAAAACCAGTAAAAAAAAGGAGATATTAAAAAGAACAATCGTTGCGCCTGCCGGAAGATTCAAGAGAAAGGCAAAAAGGATTCCGCAAAAGACAGCCCCAACTGCAAAACCGACCGCCGCAATCATTGTCGTCCGAAATTTCAGGGAAAGTTGCAGAGCGGTAAGCGCCGGAAGAATCAGCAAAGCGGAGACAAGCATGATTCCGGCGACTTTCATGGCCAGAACGGCTGCAATGGCCGTCAGGAGAAAGAGAATGACATTCATCCGCCCGGTTTTCACGCCCATGCTTTGAGCCAGTTCCTGATCAAAGGTTATCGCAAACAGCTCATCGTAAAAATAGACCACCACAAATAAAACCCCTGCGAAGACGAAAAAAGATAGCAGTAACTCCGTATTATTGACGGTAAGAATATTTCCAAACAGATAACTGAACAAATCAACATTGAATCCGCCAGATAAGCTGGCCAGAATAATTCCGATCGCAATTCCCAGTGAGGAAATCATGCCGATGGCAGCATCCGCATTGATGGTTCGGGATGACGTTAATTTGTATATTGCCAGGGACGAAACCATCACGAGCGGCAATGCCGCCAGAGTAATGTAAAAAGGACTGACACCGATCAAAAGAACAACGGCAACGCTGCCGAAGGTGCTGTGGGCCAGTCCGTCACCAATCAGGGAAAAACGGCGCAAAATGAGAAAAAGACCCAGAAGCGCCGAAACAGAGGCAATTAAAGCTCCAGCCAGTAAAGCCCGCTGAACAAATCCGTAATAGAATATTTCCATCAAGCCCATCAGACGCCACGCCTCGGCCGGTCATGTTGATGACAGATAATGTGCTGGCTATTCAGCCCGAAAACTCCTGTCATTTCTTGAGACGAACAAAAATCCTGAAATGTTCCAGAAAAGATGACTTTCTTGTCCAGATAGAGAAGATTCTGCGCGTATTGACCAACGATCCCGCTGTCATGAGTCACCAGAATCACGGTCGTTCCTTCCGTCCGGCTCATCTGCTGCGTCAGAGCATAAAACATTTCCCTGGTTTCCGGATCCAGGGCGGTTGTCGGTTCGTCAAAAATCAGCAATTCCGGCTGTCTAATCAGCGCCCGCGCCAGCATGGCCCGCTGCTGCTCACCATAGGACAATTCGCCGATCAGGCGTGACGAAAGATGATCGATCGCCATCTTCTCTAATGTTCGTTTGAGACGGTTCTTGTCCCCTTTCGGAATCCCCATCTGGACAATTTCGGCCACCGTTCCGGGAAAGTGACTATTCAGGCCACTAAGCCGTTGTGGCAGATAGCCGATTTTATGCCAGTCACGGAAATGCCCCAGTGACTTGCCGAACAGTTCCACAGTGCCTTGCTCCGGTTGTAAAATTCCTAAAATGTTTTTGATCAGCGTACTTTTTCCCGAACCGTTGGGCCCGACGATGGCCAAATAAACGCTTTTTTCGACAGCAAAGGAGATATTGCGGAGCACATCCGCGCCATTGTATCGAAAGTTCAAGTTCTTTACACGAATTATGGACATTGCATTCCCTTTTTCAGATTGACCAGATTTCTTTCCATCAAATCCAGAAATGTGACACCATACTGAAAATCCTTTTTACTGATGTCGTGTCCATTGTATAGCTTGAGCAGACCGGTGGCGGTTTCGCCGGCAATGGTTCTGGCCAACTTTGGCTCAACCAGGTCTTCATAGTAAATATAGGGAAGTTTTTTGGTCTTGACCTGTTCGATCAAAGCCATGATTTGCTGTGGAGACGGCTCCGTATCGGCAGACATATTGTACGCGGAGATATATTTTAAGCGGTACTTTTTTGCCAGATACGCAAAAGCCCAGTGTCCGGCATGCAAAACCGTTCTGGTTTTACAGTTTGCCAACTGCGCCTGATACTTTTGATCCAGTTGCGTGAGCCTGAATTTGTAAGCCTCAGCGTTTCTTTTATAATACTCACTATTTTTCAGATCTTTATTGATGAAAGTTTTTGTAATATTATCAACCATAATCCGTGCATTATCAAAATCCAGCCAGATGTGCGGATCATATTTGGAAGAGTGTTCCTGTTCGGCATGTGAAAGATTTGTTTGATCTTCCCTGCCGTCATGTCTATGAATCTCCGTCAGAGGCAGCAAAGTAGTTCCCTGGCCTGTTTCGACCGCCGTCATGTTGGTTTTCTCAGCAGCGGCCTTGATAATTTTGTATGCCCAGTATTCCATCTCAAAACTCGTGAAAAGGAAAACGTCCGTTTTACTGACCCGCACGATATCACTGGGTTTTAATTCATAATGATGCGCATCAGAGGCAGGAGGAAGAAGCATTTTAACCGTTACTTTGTCTCCTCCGATATGGCGGGCAAAATCAACCAAAGGAAAAATCGTAGCCGTGACTTTCAAACGATGATCCTTGACAACAGGCTCCTCTGCCGGCTTACAGGACAAAATCAAAGCAAACCCACAAAGA